>Ga0056909_1000092_pt1 | contig 158157 bp, 155 predicted proteins | sample EBPBio102011_DNA_FD_62115 | JGI IMG/M metagenome (GOLD analysis project Ga0056909, IMG submission 62115) | Wastewater treatment Type I Accumulibacter community from EBPR Bioreactor in Madison, WI, USA - Reactor 1_1/10/2011_ DNA | ecosystem: Engineered > Bioreactor > EBPR > Anaerobic-Aerobic >... | reverse complement strand
GCGCACTCAGTGGGACGTCGAGGAGGTCGCGGGCCTTGCGGCGCTGGGTCTAGCCGCCCGGGTGCTGGGCAAGCGCGAGGCTTGGCCGAGGGTCGGTCAGGGTGACCGGGACGCTGAAGGGGGCGCACTCATTCGGCGTGACAGCGGTGCCAGGGCTGACCGCGTGCGCGGCGGAAATGACTGAGGTCTGCCGGCGCAAGTGGCGGCCCCGGCGCCCCTGCGAAAGGGGCCTTGCCGCCCGGCGCCTTTCACCCTGTCGGGGCGTCCGCCGCACCCCTATTGCACGACGAACTCTGCATGAAGCGCCCCGGCGGCGTTGATGCTTTTCAGGATGTCGATCATGTCGCGCGGTGACACGCCGAGCGCGTTCAACCCCGCCACCACCTCGGACAGAGAGGTCCCGGCGGGGACCTCTGCCATGCCGATCCCCGGCTCTTCCTGCACGCTTGCCTTCGTGCGCGGCACGACCACGGTTTCGCCTTGCGCGAAGGGGCTCGGCATCACGGCCTCGGGCGCTTCCTCGACCTTCAGCGTCAGGTTGCCCTGGCTGACGGCGACCCGCGCGATGCGCACATCCTGCCCCATGACGATGGTGCCCGACCGCTGGTCCACGACGACGCGGGCGCGCTGCTCGGGGCTGATCTCGATGTTCTCGACACGGCCAAGGACATGGGCGGGCGAGGACATGCCCGTCGCCGCGATCGACAGGGCGACGGTTCCGGCGTCGGTCATCTCGGCGACCCGGCGCCCGAACTCGCGGTTGACGGCTTCTTCGATGCGGGCCGCGGTCGTGAAATCGGGGGTGCGGAGCGCCAGCCGGACGGTCCCGAGCTTGGTGAAGTCGAAGGCGATCTCGCGTTCGACCCGCGCGCCCGACGGGATCGTGCCCGAGGTCGGCACGCCTTGCACGACCTTCACCGCCTGACCCTCGGCCGAGGCTCCGCCGGCGATGATCTCGCCCTGGGCCACCGCATAGATCTGGCCATCGGCCGCGTTGAGGGGCGTCATGACCAGCGTGCCGCCCAACAGGCTTTTTGCGTCTCCGATAGCAGACACCGTGACGTCGATCTGGCCGCCGGCCCGCGCGAAGGGCGGCAGCGTCGCGGTGACGAAGACGGCGGCGACGTTCTTCGGCCGAAAGTTTTCGCCGGTCACGTTGACGCCCAGCCGTTCCAGGAGGTTCGACATGATCTCTTCGGTGAAAGGGGCGTTCCTCAGCCCGTCGCCGGTGCCGTTCAGCCCGACGACCAGCCCGTAACCGACCAGGTCGTTGCCGCGCACGCCGTCGAACTCGACCAGGTCCTTCAGGCGCACGGGTTCGGCCAGTGCCGGAAGGGCGTGCGTCAGGGCGAGCGTCAGGGCGAGGAAAGAAGTGAAGAGGTGCCGGATCATCTGAGGTAGTCCGCAAGCAACAGGCCCGACAGGCGGGCGGTGATCTGGTAAAGCGTCTCGAGCCGCGTTTTCGTGTCCTCGAGCGCGGTCGCCGTCTCGTAGGGGTCGGCCGAGGCGATCTTGGTGCGCGCGATCTGCAGCGCGGTTTCCTCGGCGCTCGCGCGCGTCCCGGCAAGCCCGATATGCGCCTCGACCGAGCCGACCGCCCCCCGAAGGTCCGACATCTGGCTGCCGGCGGTCATCAACTGTTCGCCTGCGGTCTTCATCATCAGGGACTGACCGGTCCGGTCGCCGGGCAGCGCGCCCTCGGCCACGAGCGCTGCGAGCGCGAGGCCCTTCAGCGTGTCGCGGATCGCGGGATCGGTCGCGGTGGTCGTCAGGGACACGCCGTCGCCATCGCCAAGGCGAAAGGGCGCACTGGGCGTTGCAGAGCCGCCATAGATCTGGTCTGTGAAGCCATTGCCGCCCGCAGGCGCCGCGAACCAGGTGTCGACGGCTGAAATGACGCCAGCCGCTGTCACCTGTCCGGCGATGGCGGCAGTCAGGCCGTTCAGCAATTCCTGCCCGCCGGCGAGCGGCTTCTGGTCGGTCGCGGCGCCTGACAGGGCATAACGGTCGCCCGCGCGGACATTCAGCGCCGCAACGGCCGAAAAGAGCCTTTGCCGCGCGTCCTGGGCGCCGGCCTGAATCTGGGTCGGATTGGCGTTGGTTCCGGCCTGCAGGAGCGTGGGGGCCGCGTCGGTTGCGAGCGTCTGCGTGGTTTCCAGCGCGCGCTGGACCGTTTCCGCAAAGAGCGTCGCTTCGGCATTTGCGGTCTTGTAGGCGCCCAGCGCCGAAAGGCTGTGGTCGATGGCCGAAAGCGCGCGGAAGTCTCCGGCCGTCGCCTGGGCGAGGTCGGATTTTTCGCCCGTCGTCATTTCCTGCGTGAGGCGCGTCAGGGTCGTCTTCAGAAGGCTCGACTGGCGGCCGAGAAGCGCCTGGCGGGCCATGTCGCCGCTGTTGATCGGTGTCATGGATCAGATCCCCAGAAGCTGTTGCATGAGGTCGTCGACGGTCTTCAGGACGCGGGCGTTGGCCGAATAGGCATGCTCGATCGAGATCAGAGATTGCAGTTCGGCGTCGGTATCGACCCCGTCCTGCTTTTCGAGGTCCGAAAGGCTCGTCTGGCGCGCGGCGGTGAAAGCCTGCCGCGCATCTGCGGCGAGCCGGTCCGAGGCGATCTGCGACAGGACGTCCGACGCGAGCCCGGCAGCCGAACGCGCGGCGCCGATGAAGGGGCCCGAGGCGGGGACCCGGCTTGCGTCGAGCGCATCCTGCAGGCGCAGGATCTGGGCGGCCTGGCCGGAATCCCCCGGCGTCGCGGCGCCGAGGCCGTCGCGGATCCGCCAGAGCGCGCCGCCCTGGCCCGGGTCTGCGGCGGCATTGACCGTCAGCCGGCCGGCGAGACCGACCTCGTCGAGCGGTTGCGCAGGGAGGAAAGCGTTGCCGCCATCGGTCAGAAGTCCGGCGGCGCCAGTTGCGAGTGTCGGGTCGGTGGTCGGGGACTGGACACGCTCGACCAGGTTGCGGGCGAGCGCGTCGGCCTGGGCCTGGACCGCGGGCGCAAGCTCGTCGCGCACGGCGAGTGCCGCGCCCAGAAGGCCGCCGCCAAGGACGGAGCCGTCGGTCGTCTGGACCGGCTGGCCGTTGATCGTCAGGCCGGAGAGCGCCCCCGAGGCGAGCGTCATGTCGGGCGTGATGACGCCGACCGGGGAAAAGCCGATCTGGGCGGGGTTGCCTTCCAGGAGGATGGCGCCGCCGGTGGTGAAAAGCGCGATCTGGTCATGGTCGCGCGCCATTTCCCGCACCGGCACGATCTGGGAAATGCGATCGACGAGCCGCTGGCGCTGGTCCATGAGGGCGGCCGCATCGCGGCCGGAGGCGCGTTCGGTCAGAATGTCGGCGTTCAGCTTGTCGACCTGGCCGAGGGTGGTGTTCAACTCCTTCACCAAGGCGCCGGCCTGGGCGTCGGCGTCCATGCGGGCCTGCTGGACAGTCGTGGTGATGTCCTTGAGCTTGGCCGCGATGTCGGTGGCGGCGGTCAGCACCCCTTGCAGGCGGGGCTCGCTGTCGGGGCGGCTCGCGGCCTGAAGAAGTGCGGTTGAAAGGGCTGCGATCCGATCGCCTAGGGCGCCGGGGCTGCCCGGTGTTCCGAAGGCGCCCTCCGCGGCCGACAGGAAGGCGGTGCGGGCGTCGGCGTTGGCGGCAGCCGCGTCGGCCAGGCGCCGGTCGCCCAGGATGGCGCGGTTGACCGACCGGGTGATGCCGTCGATGCGCACGCCCGCGCCCTGGCCGCCGATCGACAGGGCGGACAGGCCCAGTTCGCGGCGGCCGTAGCCCGGCGTGCGGGCGTTCGCGACGTTCGCGGACACGACTTCGGCCCCGCGCGAGGCGGCGCCGAGGCCGGACAGGGCGTTGGCAAGGGTGGATGACAGGCTCACCTAGGGACCCCTAGCGCTTGATGTTGGTGGTTTCCTGCAGCATCTCGTCGACCGTCTGGATGACCTTGGCGTTCGAGGAATAGGCGCGCTGGGTCTGGATCAGGTTGGTGAGTTCCGCTGCCACGTCGGTGGCCGAGCCTTCGCGGGCATAGCCGACGACCGCGCCGGTCGGGCCGTCGCCTGCATTCCACAGGAAGAACGAGCCGGACTGGGGCGAGATCTGGTAGGTCTGTGCATTGAGCGAGATGAGCCCGTTGGGGTTCGGCACGTCGACGACCGGGATCTGGTAGATCCGCCGGGTGAAGCCCGTGTCGTAGGTCGCGGTGACAAAGCCGTTGTCATCGACCTCGACCGACGTCAGGTTGCCGACCGGCGAGCCGTCCTTGGTCAGCGAGGTCGGCGCGAAACTGTCCGACAGTTGCGTCAGTCCGTTCGCATCGCCGAGCTTGCCGATGGTCATGGTCATCGGGCCGCCCGCCACGGTCAGCGCAAGCGTGCCGTCCGTGGAATTGTAGGCGCCGCCCGCCAGCGTCGTGACCAAGGCGAGCGTGCCGCCGTTCGCGCGGGTGGCGTCGAAGGTCAGGCTGTATTGGCCGATCACCGCGTTGCCTTGCGCGGAATCGCGGATTTCCATGGTCCAGGTGTTCGAGGAGCCGGCCGCCGGAACGCTGGGCGTGAAGCTGATGTTCAGCTTTTCGGACGTGCCGAGGTTGCCGAAATATTCGATCGACAGGGGAAGCGGCGTGCCGCTTTGTCCGGCTGCGGTTTCGGTGGCGGGCAGGTTCACGCCCAGGTTCATCCTGGTCGTGGGGTCGCCGGCGGTCTGGTTGGTGTTGATGATGACGGGCTGGAGCCCCGTCATCGTGTCGCGCGGCAGGACCGGGATCGAGCCGTCGGCATTGGCGGCCCAGCCCAGCAGGACAAGGCCCGACTGGGTCTTCAGGACGCCGTTCGCATCCGGCCGGAAGGCGCCGGTCGTCGTCATCATCATCGGCCGATCACCGGTCGTCGAGTTCAGCGAGACGGCCGTCGTGACGGGCAGCATGCCGCGCCCGGAAATCGCGAGGTCGAGCGCGTTGCCGGTGCCGACCAGGGGGCCCCTTTCGTCGATGAGGCGTGTTGTCGTCGCGCGGACGCCGCCGGCGGAATAGGCGCCGGAACCCGGTGCCTGGTTGATGACGATGTTTTCGAAGTCGGCCTCGGCGCGTTTGTAGCCGTAGGTGCCGGAGTTCGAGATGTTGTCCGAAATGGTGGCGAGGCGCGTCGAGTTGGCGGCCAGGCCCGCGACGCCCGCGTGCAGGGAGGATGAAATGGACATGGAGAGCCTTTCTGAGCAGCGTCCGTCCTGCCCAACCTCGCCCATCGACCCTTAACATCGCCCTAACGGGCAAGCGGCCCGCGCCGTTCTTTCGCTAAACTTTTCCCGGTCTGAGGAGCACGATCTCGATCCGGTTGTTGCGGGGGGCGGCCGGGTTGCGGAAGGCGGGCTTGCGGTCGGCAAAGCCCGTCACGCGCTGGAACCTTTCGCGGTCGATGCCGCCGGCCTCGATCAGGGCGCGCATCTGCATGGCGCGGGCGGACGAGAGTTGCCATTCGGGCTTTTCCCGGACGACAGCCGGGACTGTCGCCAGATAGCCGTTCACGGCGACCTTGTTCGTCACCAGGCCAAAGACCTTGGCGACGACGCCCGCAAGCTCGGTCGCGACCTTCGAGGGGACGTCGCTGTTTTCGGCGAAAAGCGGTTCGCCTTCGGTATCGAAGAACTCGACGATCAGCCCCTCGTCGGTCAGACGGGTGTTGACGTGGCGCATCAGGTTTTCGCTGACCATGCTTTCGCCGCCAAGACCCATCAGCGCCTCTTCGATGCGGCGCGCATCCTTGTCGAAGGCGGCCTTCGCATTGTCATTGGTCGTGTCGGACCCGGTCTGGCCCTGCGCCTGGTTCTGGACCGTGGGCTTCAGCGCCGAGGCGCCGGTGCCCTGCTGGGCGATCTGGTCTTCGGACATGACGCTTTCGCCGCCGAACGAGCCGTCGCCGCCGCCCGAGATGCGCGAGAGCGGGATCGTCGGGCTGAAATAGTCCGCGATGCCCTTGCGTTGCTTTTCCGTCGTTGCGTTCAACAGCCACATCAGCATGAAAAAGGCCATCATCGCGGTCACGAAGTCCGCGTAGGCGACTTTCCAGGCGCCGCCATGATGGCCGCCGCCGCCTATTACCTTTTTTCGCTTGATGATGACTGGCGCGGCATTCGTCTGCCCGGCCATTCCACCACCCGTTCTTCACCCGAGGGCGACACTAGCAGTCAGGGATTAACGGAAGGTTGAGCCGGCAAGACCTCGGTTCAGACCTCGACGGCGAGGGCCCTCTGGTCGCCCACCTCGAACACGCGGCGGTAGCGGGCCACCTGATCCGCCGGGCCCATGGCCTTGTTCGGATTGTCCGACAGCTTGACGGTCGGGCGGCCATCGGCGCGCACCGCCTTGCAGACGAGCGAGAAGGGGGCGAGCCCGTCGCCGGGGACAAGGCCGCGGAAGTCGTTCGTCAGCAGCGTGCCCCAGCCGAACGAGACCTTGACCCGGCCCTGGAAACGGGCGTGAAGGTCGATGATCGTGTCGACATCGAGCCCGTCCGAGAAGATCAGAAGCTTCTCGCGCGGGTCCTCGCCACGCTCGCGCCACCAGTTGATCGCGGTTTCGGCGCCCTTGACCGGGTCGCCGGAATCGATGCGCATGCCGGTCCATTTCGCCAGCCAGTCGGGCGCGTGCTTCAGGAAACCGGCGCTGCCATAGGTGTCGGGCAGGATGATGCGCAGGTTGCCGTCGTGTTCCTCGTGCCAGTCGGCCAGGACGCGGTAGGGGGCCTGGCGCAGCGCCTCGTCCGAATCGGCAAGTGCGGCGTAGACCATGGGCAGTTCGTGGGCGTTGGTGCCGATCGCCTCGATGTCGCGCGACATGGCGATGCGGCAGTTCGATGTGCCGATGAAGGCACCGCCCCGATCCGAGGTGCCGAGCCCCTCGATCATGGCCTGCACACACCAGTCCTGCCACAGGAAGGAATGCCGGCGCCTTGTGCCGAAGTCGGCAATCCGCAGGCCGGGGACCGCGCGCAGGCGTTCGATCTTTTCCCAAAGCCGGGCCATGGCGCGCGCGTATAGGACCTGAAGCTCGAACTTGCCCATGGTTGCAAGGACGGCGCGCGAGCGCAGTTCCATCAGGACGGCCAGCGCCGGGATTTCCCACAGCATGACCTCTGGCCATTTGCCCTCGAACGTCAGCTCATACTGGCCGTCGCGTTTTTCCAGGTGATAGGGGGGCAGGCGCAGGTTTTCGAACCATTCCATGAAGTCGGGGCTGAACATCTGGCGTTTGCCGTAGAAGGTATTGCCGCGCAGCCAGGTGCTTTCGCCGCGCCTGAGCGAGAGCGAGCGGACATGGTCGAGCTGTTCGCGCAGCTCGCCCTCGTCGATCAGGTCGGCCAGGCGGATCTTCGTTGACCGGTTGATGAGGCTGAAGGTGACCTGCGTGTCCGGCCGGTTGCGGAAAATCGACTGGCACATCAATAGCTTGTAGAAGTCGTCGTCCAGGATCGAGCGGACGATGGGGTCGATCTTCCAGTTGTGGTTGTAGACGCGGGTGGCGATGTCGGGCATGTCAGTCCACCAGCTTGACGCCTGCGGCGCGCATCTGGCCGATCGCGTCGGCAAGCGAGCCATTGAGGTCGATGGCCCGGCTCGCGCCCAGGTCCACGGTCACGGCAAAGCCGAGCCGGGCGGCGTCGAGCGCGGAATAGGCCACACAAAAATCGGTGGCGAGGCCGGCGATGGTCAGATCGGTCAAGCCGCGCGCGCGCAGATAGCCTTCAAGCCCGGTCGGCGTCTTGCGGTCGTTTTCGAAGAAGGCGGAATAGCTGTCGATCTTCGGGTCATAGCCCTTGCGCAGGATCATATCGGCCCGGTCGAGGTTGAGGTCGGCGTGGAACTCGGCGCCGCGCGAGCCCTGCACGCAATGGACCGGCCAGAGGACCTGGGGACCATAGGGCATCTCGATCATCGAGAAGGGTTCGGCGCCCGGGTGGTTCGCCGCGAAGGACGAATGGTTCGCCGGGTGCCAGTCCTGGGTCAGGACGACGTTCTTGAAGGCGCGCATCATCGCGTTGATGCGGGGCAGGATCGCGTCGCCGTCGGCCACGGCAAGCGAGCCGCCGGGGCAGAAGTCGTTCTGCACGTCGATGACGATCAATGCGTCGGGCAATGCGTCGGGCAAGGCTTCGGGCTTCGGGTGCATGCGCTCCTCCGTTTCCGCCAGAGGTAAGGAGGGGGCGGGGTAGGGTCAACCGGATCGTGCGCGAAGCGGGTTGCCCCTTCGGGAGGCGGCTGCTAATCGGTCCGCCCTTCACCCGCACCCGGAGGCGTCCCGTGCCCCTGACGATCGGACTGGATTTCGGCACCTCGAACACCTCTGCCGCCGTTCTTCGGGACGGGCGGCCCGAGGTCTTGCAGCTCGAGCCGGGGCAGGCGGTGCTGCCGACGGCGATCTTCCTGGACTATGCCGCCCGCACGACGCTTTACGGATCGGACGCGGTTGCCGCGATGATCGAGGGGCGGCGGGGGCGGTTCATGCGGGCGCTGAAGTCGATCCTCGGGACGCCGCTGGCGCGCGAACGGCGGACGTTTCTGAACGAACGGCTGACACTTCTGGAGATCATCGCGCGTTTCCTGGCCGAGGTCCGGGCACGGGCAGGCGCCGCTATCGGGGATGAGGTGACCGGGGTCGTCGCGGGGCGGCCGGTGCATTTCCACCCGAACGCCGCGCGCGATGCCCGGGCCGAGCAGGACCTGGCGGAATGTTATGCGATGGCAGGCTTTACCGGCTTGCGATTCCTGCCCGAGCCCGAGGCGGCGGCGCTGGCCGCCGGGCCGGGGCCTGCGGGCGAGGTCGGGCTGATCGTCGACATCGGGGGCGGCACGTCGGACTTCACGCTGTTCCGGGCGGCGGCACAGGGGGGCATCGACGTGCTGGCCAGCCACGGCGTGCGCATCGGCGGCACAGACTTCGACCGGGCGCTGTCCTTGCAGCATGTCATGCCGCTTTTCGGGCTGGGAGGCGAGTTGCGCAACGAGATCGGGCCGGGCCGCCATGACGTGCCGCGCGCGATGTTCGTCGAACTGGCGAGCTGGGAGAAGATCGCCTTCATCTATGGGCCGGACTCCTTGCGCGCGGCGAAACTCATGGCCCGGCAGGCGGTCACGCCCGAGCGGCTGGGGCGGCTGGTGACGGTGCTGGAGATGGAACAGGGCCACGAGGTCGCCTTCGCGGTCGAAGCGGCGAAGATCGCGGCCAATGGCGGGACGGGGGTCGGCAGGATCGACCTTGGCATGGTCGAGCGCGGCCTTGCGCCGGTCCTGACCGGGGATGACCTGATGACCGGGCTTTGGCCCTTCGCCGAAAAGATCGGCGAGGCGGTGGGGGTGACACTCTCGCGGGCGGGTCTGCCGCCCGCTGCGGTCGGTCGGGTGATCTTCGTCGGCGGGTCGAGCCTGGTGACGGTCATCGACCGGCTCTTGCGGGCGACCTTTCCGGCGGCGCGGTTCGAGACGGCCGAGGTCTTTACCGCCGTGGTCGACGGGCTGGCGCTCGCCACGGCAGAGAGGTGAAGGGCTTGCGCGGGGCGGGATCAGGGTCCAATCAGGCGCCATGCTGACCGTCGCCGCCCTGTACCGATTCACCCGCTTCGATGACCCGGCAGCCCTTCGCGCGCCGCTTCTGGCGCTGTGCGAGGCCGAAGGCGTGCGGGGCAGCCTGCTCCTTGCGACCGAGGGGATCAACGGCACGATCGCGGGGCCTGCGCCCGGCATCGGGGCGGTTCTGGCCCATATCCGCAGCCTGCCGGGCTGCGAGGCGCTCGACTGGAAGGAATCCACCGCCGAAGTCATGCCCTTCGGCCGGATGAAGGTGCGGCTCAAGCGGGAAATCGTGACCATGGGGGTCGAGGGGATCGACCCGCGCCTATCTGTCGGGCGCTATGTCGCGCCCCGGGACTGGAACGCGCTGATCTCGGACCCCGGGGTGGCGGTGATCGACACGCGGAACGATTACGAGGTGCAGATCGGCACCTTCCAGGGCGCGGTCGATCCCGGTATCGGCACCTTCCGCGCCTTCCCGGACTGGTGGCGCGCCCATGCCGACCAGTTCGCGGGCAAGCGCATCGCCATGTTCTGCACCGGCGGCATCCGGTGCGAAAAGTCGACGGCCTTCCTGAAGTCCGAAGGCGTGGCCGAGGTCTACCACCTGCAGGGCGGCATCCTGAAGTATCTGGAAGAGGTGCCCGAGGAGGAAAGCCTTTGGGACGGCGATTGCTTCGTCTTTGACGAGCGGGTGTCGGTCGGGCATGGGCTGGCCCTCGGGCCCCATGTCCTGTGCCGATCCTGCCGCCGGCCGCTTTCGTCCGAGGATCGGGCAAGGCCCGAGTATGAAGAGGGCGTGTCGTGCGCCCACTGCCTGTCGGAAAAGGACGAGGCGCACCGCGCCGGCTGCCGCGAACGCCAGCGGCAGATGAGCCGTCTCAGCGGTTGAGAAGGGTGGCCAGCGCTTCGGCGCGGCGCGCGGCGACGCTCATCCAGTCATAGTCGGCGACTGCGCGCCTGGCGCGGGCGCCCCAGTCCTCGCGCAATTCGCGCGAGGCGGCGAGCGCGTGGAGTTCGTCGCGCAGGGCTTCGACGTTCGTCGTGTCCATGATGCGAACGACCGAGCCGTCGGCGCCTATCCGGCCCGCGCCGGCCGCCGATGCCAGAATCGGAATCCCGGCGGCCGCCGCGTCGTAGGTGACAAGCGGATCACCCTCTTCCAGCGACGGCAGGACGAACACGTCCGACCGGGCATATTCGGCCAGAGGGTCGCGGGTGAAGCCTGACACGAAGACATCGGGCCGCGACAGGACATCGTCATAGAGCCGCAGCATGGGCGAAGGCTCGATGCCGATGACCCTGAGCCGTGCGCCGGGCGGGGGCACGCGCCAGGCCTCGAGCAGATGGTGCAGGCCCTTTCGCACGACATCGCGGCCGAGAAAGAGGAAGGTCACCGGGGCATCCGGGCGCCTTGGGGTGCGCGGGCGAACGTCGGCGAGGCTTGTCGCGTAGCTTGTGCGCACGATGCGGTCGTCGCCGGCGATGGTCGCAAGGCTGCGGTCGGTATCCGGGCTCGGGCTCAGGATCGCCGAGGCGAGCGCGATCCGCTCGATCTCGTCGTCGATGCGGGCCTGGGTGATATTGTGGCCATGGGGCAGGCCAAGGCTGTCGTAGGCCGCATCCAGGATCGGCAGGGCATCCTTCATCAGCGTATTGATCGCCTCCATCACGATCGGCACGCCAAGCCCGTGCACCGAGCGGTAGACGCCGATCGGCACCGAGGGCCAGAGGTAGGCGATGTCGCCCTCTTCAAGCGCCTGGTAGAAGTCGCGGTGCAGGCGCGGAACGGAATAGCGCCGGATCAGGCGATGCGGCAACCGGCCGACCAGGCCGCCAAAGGGAGTGGAAATGGCGACGCCCGGCAAGGGGGGGCCGTCATAGCGGGGGGTGTGCAGCGTCACGCGCGCGCCGGCCCTGGCCATGCCGCCCACCAGCGACGAACAGGTCTTGCCCACGCCATGGCTGGCCGTGGGTGCGCTCATGAGCGTTCGGACGGAGAGTTTGCGCACGGATGCCACGGCAATCGCCCGTCAGGATCGGCGGGTTCGCGGTGGCACGGGTCGCGGCACGGTCCGCGGTGCGAAGCGGGTGTAGGCGGTCTGCTTCCGCTCGGGCGGTGCGTCGCCCTGGGCCTTGGCGGCCGATGCCGGCGCAGAGGGAGGGGGGGAACCGGCGGCGGGCAGGCTTGCGGGCAGTGTGGTTGGCAGGCTGGCCGCCGCGGCGGGGAGCGCCCCGCGCACGGGGCTGGCGGCGGTTGCGGGCGCGGGTGCGGACCGGCTGTAGGTCAGCCGGCGCGGGTTGCGGTCAGCCGGGGCGGCTTCGGCCCCGGCGCTTTCGTCCGGTTGCCAGGTAATCATCCACATCCCCGCCCCGAAGGCGAAGAAGACGAAGGTGTAGATCGCGGTCCAGACGTGAACGGTGACGAGCGTGAAGGCGAGGCAGGCGAAGGTGACGACCCAGGCAAAGCGCAGACGCTCCAGCACCGGATGGCCGGTGAAGTTCCGCCGACCGACCTGCCAGAGGCCGAGCGCGTAGCCGACTGCGACGAAGACCAGCCCCGGCAGGCCATAACGCATGGCCATCACCAGCCAGAAGTTGTCGACCGAGCCGGTCAGCATGTAGGCCGGCCTGATCCATTCCCGCAGGCCAAGGCCGAAGATCGGGTTGTCCCAGACGTTCATCCAGCCCCAGTCGTTGATGGCGGCGCGGTAATAGGCCGTCTGGGCGTCGAAGGTCGCATAGCTCATGATGACCTTGGTCGGCCCCCGGTTCGACAGGAGGTCGATGAAGACCCACATGAAGGCGAACAGACCCAGAAGCAGCAGCCACTTGCGCTGGATCTTCCGGAAGGTCCAGGCCCAGGCCATGAGCCCGATCTGCAGGAAGGTCGCCAGCAGGGGGCCCGACGACAGACCCATGAAAACGCCGGCAAAAACCGCGATGGTTCCCAGCCGGCGCAGGGTGTCGCTCATGTAGCCCTTCAGCCCGACGAGGACCAGGGTGAAGGCCATCGAGCAGAAGAGCCCGTAGTGGATCGGGTGGGCGAAGGCGTTCTGCACCCGCTCGAGCCCCATGCGTTTTTCGTAGGTCACCTGGGCGACGGTGCGGAGGCCCGGAACCTTGGCGATCAGGCTCGGGACGATGGCTGTCCCGGTCCTCAGCTCGACAAGCGAAAAGGGAAGAAGCGCCACATTCAGGAGAAGCAGGCCGTAGATCAGCTTCTGGAACTGCGCCGGCGTCCGGATATAGGCGCGGGCGACCATGTAGCCGCCCAGGAACTCGATGTTGGTCGAGCCGGTATACTGGATGACCTGTTCCGGATTGTTGAGGCCGATGGCGATCGCGGCCCAGGCCATGTGCAGCATGAAAAGGATGTCGATCCAGAGGATCTTGCCGTATTTGCCCGAAAAGAGGTTGGCCATCAGGGGCACAAAGACGAACAGCAGCAAGAGGCGCGTCGGCATCAGCGTGAGGGGGCCGATGCTGAACTGGATCGGCAGAACGAGCGAAATGAGATAGAGCCAGACCACCGGAGACACGCGCCCGCTGTCGGTCTGGGACCAGGAACCAGTCGAGGCGAGGGATGCGTTCAAAGCTCAGCGCTTTCCATCGGGACAGGGCTTTCCATCGGGACAGGCCGGCGCCGGTTCGGCACCACCCCTGATAGACTAAAGGATCGGTCAAGACGGTGCGAGGGCCCCTTCCTGACGCTTTTATTTACGGCAACAGACGGGTGAGGCGAAGGCAATTGTTCGTAAATGCCGCAATGTCGCAAGTTTTGCCGCAAGTTGCCCGCAACATGCCGTCATTTCGGTTCAGGCCGGGTTAAGGTAAGGAAAGTTTGCGCCGTGGTCAGGGCCGGCGGCGTGGATTGCTACTCTGAAGGATGAACGGATGACGAATGTTCCCCCCCCCGCCAAGGCCAGGAAGCGGGGGCTGAACAAGTTGTCGGGCCTGCGCTCGGTGCTGGTGTCCTCGCGTCGGTGGTGGCTGACGCGGGTCTGGGGGATGGACATCCATCCGACGGCGCAGCTGTCGATGTCGGCGAAGTTTGACCGGACCTTTCCGATCGGCGTCCATGTGGGCGAGCGGTCCTTCGTGGCGTTCGAGGCGCGGATCCTGACCCATGACCGCACGCGCGGGCTCTATTCCCACACGCGCATTGGCAAGAACTGCTTCATCGGCGGCCGCAGCCTGATCATGCCGGGGGTCGAGATCGGCGACAATTGCGTGGTGGGGGCCGGGTCAATCGTCACGAAATCGGTGCCGCCGCGGTCGATCGTCGCGGGCAACCCCGCGCGCATCATCCGGTCGGATATCGAAGTCGGGCCCTATGGCCGGTTCCTCGACGCGGACCAGACCGAGAGCGACCTTGTCCGGCAGGGGATCGCGTGACGGGCCTGCCCCGGTTCCTGCTGTTCGGCGCCCTTGCCGCCCTTCTTGCGCTTGCCGTTGCCGGCCCCTTGCTGCGGCTTTTGCCGGGGCCGGGCGACCGGACGCTCAGCCCCGTGGCCCTGCCGGATCATCCGCTGCGGATCGCGGCGCTGGGCACCAGCCTCACGGCGCGCGCGGCCTGGCCCGACCGGTTGCAGGCCGCACTTCAGGCCTGCGCACCGGGGGCGACCGTCCAGCGGTTCGCGAAGGCCGGTGCACGGTCGGACTGGGGCCTGGCCGAGGCCGAGGCGGTTCTGGCCCATGCGCCCGATCTGGTCATCGTCGAGCTTGTGATGAACGACGCGGACCTGACGGACGGGCTGATGCCCTGGACCAGCCGGTCGACCCACCGGGCGCTTCTGGCACGGCTCGCGGCGGTCAGTCCCGCAGCGGTCGGCCCCGCGCCGCGCGTGATCCTGCTGACCGTCAATCCGGTGCGTGGCTGGCGCTCGGTCACGCGGCCCTTCCTTCCGCTTTACCAGCGGGCCTATGGGCCCCTGGCCGACGAAAGCGGCGCCGGTCTGGTCGATGGCCTGTCGCTCTGGCAGGCGCGCGGGGTCGATGCGGCGGAGGTCCCGGACGGCGTGCACCCTGATCCGCAGGTCGAGGCGCAGGTGCTGGAACCGGCGCTCGTCGCCGCGGTTGCGCAAGCCTATGGCGTGACCTGTTCGCCGGGCTGAACGCGACCTTAACGGATCCTTGCGCGTCCGGCCCTCGCATGGTGCCTGACGGCAACGCCCTCCCCCTCTCCCCTATGGTCCTTGCGCCCCCGCGCGCCCCGTCGCGCCGGGACGAACCGCCGCGTCGCCCCTTCGGGACCAAAGCGCGGCCCGAACAAAGGACCGCGTATGTTTTCCTTCAGCCTCGGCACCTTGACACCTAACGTCCGCTCATCGGCAGCTGCAACCTCTGCGCCCAGCCTCACGACGGCCGGGACGATCAGCCCGGCGAGCGGGCCGGTCGGGACGCAGTTCACGCTTGGTGCGCCAACCGCTGCCGGGAACCCGGCGCCTTCGGTGACGCTGACCGGGCTGACGCAGGGCGGCGTCGATGTGCTGGCGCAGGTGTCGGGGGGCAAGTTCACCTCGACGGCGACGGGCGCGCTGGTGGCGAGCTGGACGGCGGCGAACGGGGTTGCGCCGAACGCCACCGGGACGGCGAGCGCGACCGTTACCGCCGCGCAGACGGCGCCGACGATCACGACGGCCGGGACGATCAGCCCGGCGAGCGGGCCGGTCGGGACGCAGTTCACGCTTGGTGCGCCGGCGGCCTCGGGGAACCCGGCGCCTTCGGTGACGTTGACCGGGCTGACGCAGGCGGGCGTCGATGTGCTGGCGCAGGTTTCCGGGGGCAAGTTCACCTCGACGGCGACGGGTGCGCTGGTGGCGAGCTGGACGGCGGCGAACGGGGTTGCGCCGAACGCCACCGGGACGGCGAGCGCATCGGTCGATCCCTCTGTGTCCGTGGCCGCCTTCAGCCGCGACCGGACGCTTTTCGACAGCCGGGCGGCGGTCGGCCAGAACGGGGCGACCGTGCCTTTGTCCGGGACAGGGACCACGGGGCAGGTCGTTCAGGCGCGCGCTGTTTCGGTCGATGACGCGGGGGCGACCTCGACGGCATGGGTGGACGTGGCGACCATCACCGGGGGCACCTGGACCGGCACGATCACCGTGGCGCGGAGCGCCTCCTGGTTCCGGCCGGAGGTCAGGATCAAGGCGTCGCCCACGGTCGCCGCCCAGGGGACGAACCGCTTCGGCGTCGGCCATGTCTTCGCGATCTGGGGGCAGTCCGAGGTGTCGAACATGCTCGTGCCCTTCTACAGCGCGAGCCCGACCGCGACGATTGCGGACCCCGAGGCGGTGCAGGTCTTTACCGGCGCCGACACGACGCCCGCGCGCGCGTTCGTCACGACGGCCAATCCGGTGACCGCCTCTGTCTCGGCCATAGCCGCAACGCTGATTGCCGCGCGGCCGGGCGAGAAGTTCGCGGTCGTCTTCCAGGCCGTGGCCGGGACGGACCCTCGTGCGCTGGTGAATGATGCTGACACGAGTCGCAATTGGGCCAACGACAAGGCGCTCCATGATTTCGCCTGTGCGGACGGATCGACGGTCGGGGTCGCGGCGATGAGCTGGTTTGCCTCTCCGGGAAGCCTGGGTTCGGCCTATGGCGAGGCGCTCTTCCCGCTGTTTTCCAAGAAGACGCTCGCGGGGGCGGCGGTGACGATTCCGGGGCCGGTCAGCCATACCGGCGGCAGCTACCAGGCGGACCACTGGTTCGGCGAGCTTTACGACTATGCCGTGACGCGCTGGGTCGCCTACGGGCCGCACCGGTTCGACATCACGCAGGACATGGCGGACGCGACACACCAACCGGGGGGCACCGTCGATGTCGGGATGTCGAACAAGCAGGCGGCGCGGGCCAGCTGGCGGGCGATGCGCGCCAATGCCAATGCGACGATGTTCCTGCCGATGGGGATCGAACCGAACGCCTATCTGAACGGGCGCGACGACGGGGCGGGAAGCTGGACCGACATTCCCCACCCGGCGGGCGGGACGGCGGACGGCAGCCCCGCCCTCGCGCGGCAGACGGCGCTGGCGATCCTGCGCGCGGCGGGCCTGCAAACCTGGACGATCCCCGAGTTCGACAATTGCCTGTGGGACCCCGCCGGCGCCTATGTCGAGGTCTGGTCCTCGGCCGGGGCGGTCACGACCACCCGCATCGCGCGGGGCGAGGCGGCGCTGCCGGCGACCTATCCGCACTGGACCACGGTGATGGGGTTCCAGATCAACGGCGCGCCGGCGCAGGTCACCTCGATCGTCGGGGGGCGGGTCAGGATCGCCAAGGCGGCAGGCAACTTCGTGTCGTCCGATGTGCTGACCTTTGGCGACGGCGGGGCGACGGGCATGGTGAAGTTCCCGCAGGACGCCCAGAACGCGACCTGGAAGAACCTGCCGATCGTCGATCTGGGGCTGGCGGGTCTGAACGGCTTGCCGGTGCGGTCGGTGCCGTCGGCAGCGGTCCTTGCAAACACGTTGCCGGCGGTGACGAGCTTCACGACCCAGTCCGGCCAGCTCTCGCGGTTCAAGGACACGGTCAACTGGCCGACGGTCGGGGGCAAGATCACCGTCGCCCTGGACCTGTCGGTCACGTTCCAGGCGGCCACGACCTACCTTTTCGAGATGGACAATGCCCATATCTCGCTTCAGGTGGTGACGGACGGGCGGATCTACCTGTCGATCAAGGACAGCGGGGGCACGGCGATCCTGACCTCGGCCATCCTTGGTTCGGTCGCGTCGGGGACGCGGTTCGACGTGGTGGTGGCGGCCGATCTGGCGGCCCTGACGGCCTGGACGACGCTCAACGGAGTGACGACGGCGCGGACACTTGCGGCCAACAGCGGCGTCCTGGCCAGCGCGGGGCGGAAGCTCTGCCTGCTGTCGCGGGCGGGCGGGACGACGAACAACGTCGTCGGGACGATCTACAAGCTCGAGGTCTGGAGCGACTGCGTGACCGGCGGCGGGCGTCCAGCCAGCGATGCGGCGCTCAGGACCAGCGGGCGCATTGTCGGGCCGGCCTCGGTCGCCAACGCCCATCCCTGGAAGGCGGGCGGCGCGGTCGTCTGACCAGGCTCTCAAATGACGGGGCCCCAAAAATGACTGGGCCCCAAAAACGAAAACGCCGGGTCGAAGGGCCCGGCGTTTTCCTTTCGGTCAGGATCGGTCCGATCACCAGACGGCGACGAGCCCCGTCGCCGTGGTGCCGGTCGCCGAGATGCCCTGGGCGCGGATCGGCAGGAACGACCCCGCCTGCGCGTTGGCAAAGGTCACGCTGCCGCCTCCGGCCATGCGAACGACGATCGTGCCGGTTCCGCCGACGTAAAGCGCGCGCGACAGGAACGGCAGGTCGACCGTGTCGCTTGGCGTGATCGCTGCCGCCTCGCGCGCCGGCGCGGTGAGCGAGGTGGGATATTCCGAAAACTTGTCCATGATTGCCCTCTTCATGACCCGAAAACACGCAACCCGCCCGCCCGGTGGCCCCGTGACGGGCCGGGCGTGCGGGGCACGTCGGTCAGGGAGTCTGCGCGCGATGCCTGAAGATCGGGCTAAGGCAGCGCGCGCACCAGGTCAGCCGTGAAGGCCGAAGTTGAAGGGCACGTGACCGTCGACATAGGAAAAGTGGTCGCTGACGGTGTTGGCCGCCTGTTCGGACGCGACCTTCGGCGGCGCCTTGTGGGCTGCGCCGTCGTCGACCGACCTGCCGAAGAACTTGTGCGCGTCGAACAGGGTGTCCACGGGCGCCGACTTCTGCTCGGCCGGGGCCGCGAACTTGTGCATCCCGCTGTCGCTCCGGGCGGTCGACGCGGCTTCCCAGGCCTTCGGGGCCGTCGGAAGCTTGATTGCGTCGCCCGTGATCGTCACGCCGATCTTGTCCGGGTTGACGGCCGCGACCACGCTGACCTTTTCGGGCGCCTTGACGACAAAGGCGGTGCCGCGTTCGCCGTGCTTGACCGGGCTGAACGCCACCCCTGCGCCGACCTTGTCGACCGGCTTGACGTCGAAGCCAAAGCCGCGGTCCCCGAACTTCACATGGCTCACGGCCGGCTTCAGCGGAGCCGCCCCGGTGCCGTCGGGGATGCCCGGCTTGGTCTCCGGCACCGGAGCGGGCTTCGGCTCCGGCTTGGCCGGAGGCGTCGTCGGTTCCGGACCAGGCTTCGGAGCAGGCGTCGGGCCTGGCGTCGGGCCTGGCGTCGGACCGGGCGTCGGACCCGGGGTCGGGCCTGGGGTCGGACCGGGCGTCGGACCAGGCACCGGGCCGCCGGGACCGCCGCCCATCGTCACCTGCGAGCTGCCGGCGATGATCGCGCCGTGCCCGGCGGCCAGGCTGCCCGCCTTGACCGCATAGGAGGCGAGCGTCGGATGGCTGTTGGTCCCATCGGCGAAGATGTTGCCAATGTAGTCCGGCCTCGTCGAATCCCGCATCTGGTAGGTCATGTTCGCGCCGAGCGAGATGCCCGACGCTCCGGTCCCCGAAAGCTGGAGCCCGCCGATTTCGGGGGTGATGTTCTTGTCGACGAACAGACCGCTGTTGCCGTAGGCCAGGATCACCTTGGGCAGCATCCCCGGCTGGTTCATGTCGCCGACGATCGTGTTCTGGGTGATCGAGCCGCCGTTGATCCCTTCGGCGCGGATGCCCTGATAGGTCGCGGCATGGATGAAGTTGTCGGTGATGTCGACGTTCCTGAAGCCCAGACCGTTCGGCAGCATCTGGACGAACATCCCCATGATGCCGGTGCCGGAGCCCTGGTCCAGGAAGTTGTCGCGAATGACGATATCCTCGCTGACGGTCGTCTGGTTGGCCAGCGTATAGATATGGATGAAGTCGCCATGATCGCCACCCGAAGTCATCTTCCAGGGCTGGGGGTCATGCATGTAGTTGCCGATGACCTGGATCTTGTGCATGTCGCCGCCTGCGAGTCCGCAGCGGCGGAAGTCGCTCAGTTCATTGTTGGCCAGCAAGCCGTTTGTGACGCTGTCGAAGCGGACCGAATAGATGAAGCCGGTGACCTTGTTGCCGACGAAGGACACGTCCGAGCAGTTCATGAACTCTGCGCCGCGGCCGATGTTCTCGCCCTTGATGCCGTATTGGCCGGCGGTGGCGGGGTCGGTAGAGGGGTCGATGCCGCCGACCGCCTTGCCGCCGACGACGTCCGAATTCTGGATGTGGATACCGCTCGACTGGCGGATGTCGATCAGATTGGTCCATTCGGTCATCGTCGCGGTCGGGATCTGCACCGCCTTGATGCCGTCGAATGTGATGTTGCTGGAGGAAAACATCTTGATCGAGTTGAAGACGGGCGGGTTGCCGGGCGTTTCGGCCTGGATCGTCACGTCGCTCGAAAAGGCTTTGTTCGAGATCGTCAGACTGCCATAGTTTCCGGCCTTGAGCAAAATCTTGTCGCCGCCGGCAGCGTTTGAGAGCGCGGCATTGAGTTCTGCGGCGGTTCCCACGGTGAAAATCGTCATCTGGTCTTCCTGTGGTTATGGTCGATCTGGTCACAGAACGGCGGTTTGCCGCGTGACTGTTTCTGGAAAAGAGGGGGCGATTGCGGTCGCATCGGGCCCGAATTGTGGCGAGACCGTGGACTGACCGGCCGTTTCGCCCTTGTATTCATCGCGATGGGCGAATTGTCGCCGAACGGGGCCCAGTTCCACACGCAATCGACGCGCGTCTGGATTTCCCCTCGCGAAGGGAATTGTTCTGGACAAGTTAGGGCAATCGTCGGCAATAGACCGATTCGACGGGGCGACATCGGGTCCGGGATTTGTCGACGCGACGCGGATGATCAGCCCGGTCGGCAGCTACATACAGCGGAGTAAGCCTTTGGCACTACCAAAGCTTGATAAGTGGCAATATCGCCTCTGTCGTGAAATTCAACCGGGCGGAATTCGCATCGGCGCGTTTTGGCTGGAGGTCGACCGCGGTTTGCCTGCCTTTCCGCTCATGGACGTGCAGGGAAAGCCCGCCGGCTGGATTTTGGGCCATCCGATCGACTTCGCGCGCGAAAGGTTCCTGGACGGCCCGGTGACGCTTCCGGCCGGATTCGACGCCGGCGATCCCGATCAGGTCCTGCGGTTCCTCTGGTCGCTTGGCGGAATCTACCTCGTGCTTCTTGACTGCCCGGACGGGCTTTGGGCCTATCCTGACGCCTCGGCGCACATTCCCCTGGTCTACGACCGCGTGACCGGCAATGCCGGGGCGAGCGCGCATGCGCTTCTGGCCGACCCGGACTACGAGACTCGCCGCGATCATGCGCTGACCGAACGGCTGGGCGTCGGCGGCGAGGGCTGGCTGCCGGCGGGCTTCACCGCGCATCACGACATCCTGCGGCTCTTGCCGAACCACCGCATCCGGCTCGACGACGGGCGGACGGAACGGTTCTGGCCCCGGAGGCCGGTCCCGACCACAACCGACCCGGATGCCGTGGTGGCCGAGACGGTGCGCCTTCTGCGCGCGCAGGTGGCGGCGATGGAGGCGTCGGGCAAGCGCCCCGCGCTCGGGCTGACGGGGGGGACCGAGTCGCGCTCGATCCTCGCGGCCTGCCGGACCTTCCTCGGTCGGATGGACATCGTCACAGTGACGCGCGGCGGCGACCGGCCGGCCGACACGATCATCTCCGCGCGGATCGCGGCCGACATGGGAATTCCGCGGCGCGAATTGCCGCGGCTGACGGCAACGCCAGAGCAGACCGCGCTCTTCATCCGGAGGGGCGGCCACGCGATCGGCGACACGAATTCGCTCTACCACCCCTCGGTCTGGCCGATCGCGGAGTCCCATATCTTCATCGGCGGCGTCGGCGGCGAGGTCGGGCGCGCCTTCTTCTGGCGCGCGAGCGATACGCCCGACACCGCCATCACCGCTGTCCTTCTGAACGGCCGGTTCGGCCTGCCGCAGACGCCGCAACTGATCGAGGCGCTCGACGCCTGGCTTGCGGGCCTGCCGCCCGGCCTTGATGCCTACGGCATCCTGGACCTGGCCTATATCGAGCATCGGATGGGCCCCTGGTATGCCATGCAGATCACCTGCGACCCGACGCTCTTGCGCATTCACCCGCTGTTCACCTTCCGGGGGGTCGAGCTTCTTCTGTCGCTGCCGCCCGACTGGAAGCGCGCCAGCCGGCTCGGGCCGGAGATGATCCGCGCCCACTGGCCCGAATTGATGAAATATCCGTTCAACTCGCTCGGAAAGGTGCAGGATATCTGGGCCAAGGTCCGCCGGGCGATGCGCGATCCGGCGGTCGTGATGAAGAAGCTGCGCAAGCTCAGGTATTGATGGTGCAATTGGTCCGGTCCATCGGACCGGGCGGGAGGGTGTCATGATCGGGCGGCGGGACGTTCTGTCGCGGATGGGCACGGCGGCCCTTGCCTGGGGCGCGGGCCTTCCCCTGGGGCTGTCGCCCTTCGCGGCCCGGGCGGCAACGCAGGCGGCCGGCATCGGCGTGTCCTATGGCTGGGACCCCGACCTGTCGGCGCCCACCGATGCGGACTTCTACGTCGCCCCGGATGGCAGCGATGCGGGTCCGGGCAGCGTCCAGAAGCCCTTTGCAACGGTCCAGCGCGGGGTCGAGGCGCTGCGGTCGGGCGCGGGGCGGTCGCTTGCCATTCGCGGTGGCATCTACCGCGAGGCGGTGCGGCTTGGCGACCTGGCCGGCAAGGAAGGGGCGCCGGTCCTGATCCATCGCTACGGGTCCGAACGGGTGACGATCTCTGGCGCCGATGTGGTCACGGGCTGGGCGCCCTGCACGGCCGCAGACGAGGCGGCGCTGGGCGTCGCCCTTGACGGCGTGCAGGTCGTGCGCCTGCCGATGTCCGCGATCGGTCATGGCGCGCCTATGGCGCTCAACCTGCACGAGGCGGGGACCTGGCTTTCGGTCGCCACGCTGCGTGCCGACGAGACCCGGATCGAGGCATCGGATGATCCCCGCGCCTATTACAAGGCCCAGCCGCTGCTGACCGGCGACCAGCGGGTCGCGGGCTTCATCGACCCGCGACTCAAGGGGCTAACGGCCGCCCAGCTGGCCGGCGTGCGGCTGCTCTTCTACCACTTCCCGAACATCGTGTCGGCCAGCGCAATTGCGCAGTTCGACACGACGACCGGCACCGTCATGCTCGAGGATCAGGGCCAGAAGGTGCAGCTTGACGGCAATGTCCCGACCTTTGCCTATGCGCTCCAGAACGTCGCCACCGCCCTGACCCCCGGCCGCTGGCTCGTGCGGGAAGAGGGCGAGCAGACCGTCGCGCTCTACCTGCGCCCGATGGACCCTGCGCACCTGGATGGCGGGATCGAGGTCAGCCTCCGGCCGACCTGCCTCAACCTGGACCAGGCGGGTTTCGTCGATCTGGTGGGGATGGAGTTCGTCAAGTCGGCGGGTGGGGACCTCGCGCGCGGGCCGGCGATCATGCATGTGCCGGGCGCGCAGGCCTCGGCACATGACATCGGCCTTCGGCATTGTCGGGCGGGCGACACCTTGTCGAGTTCCGATCGTGGTGACGGTGCCATCTGGATTCGCGGCGTCGACAACCTGACCTTGCGCAACGTGACCGTGGAGCATGCCCGCAACAGCTTCGGCCTTGCGGTCCACGACTGCCACGGCGCCGACATGCGCTATCTGCACCTGCGCTCGATTTCCCAGTCGCCCGGTCGGTTCTTCGGCGTCCAGCAGATGATCTTCGCCTTCAGCCTTCTGGAGGATGCCGGCTGGGGGGCGCATGCCAACCAGTTCAACTTCTACCAGGGGTCGGATTCCATCCTTGTCTACGGGATCCGCAGCCTCGATGTGAGCGGCTATGTGACCTATCAGAAGGCGAGCCGGATCCATTTCGCCTTCTGCGAGTTCTGCGCCTCGCTCAAGGGTGGCGACAACCGGGCGCTCGTGTCGCAGAACGCACCGCACGGCGAGATCGCGCCCGCGCCGCCACCCCCGCCGCCGGGCCAGGATCCCAACGCGCCCGCGCCGCCGCCGCCCCGGGTCGAGCCCTATCCGGGCGGAACCTTCCACTACTGGAACCTGTGGCTCGCGCCGGCGCCCAACATGCGCCAGGCGGCGAACGCGCTTTCGGTCGGGCCGGGGGCAAGCACCCAGCACCACAATTTCCACAACCTCATCCTTTTCGGCGGCGGTTTCGGGGACGGCTATACGCGTGGCGGGGACCTGTCGCTCGTGTCCCGGTCGCACAACCTTTATACCGGGCTCAACTATTGGCAGAATGCGGCGAAGGGCTGGCGGCTCGAGGCGGGCGAGGCAGTCGGCCGTCCGGTTGACGCCGGCAACGGCCATGCCCAGGGGCTTCAGGGCCGCGACATGCGCGACGTCATCGCCGAGCTGGCGCCGGTCTTTCCGGCCTTCACCGACTGGGACCGCGACATCGACTTCCGCCGCGTCGACTGGTCGGCACCGCCGGTGGGCTGCCGGGCGGGCTGACGGGCGGACTTTCGGGCGGGCTCACAGTGCGAGCTTTCGGGGCGAGCTTTCGGTGCGGCCGGAGGATACGGCCGGAGCCTGAGCCGGAGCCTGAAGGTCAGTCCCGGAAGGCGTTGTTCAAGTGGTCGGTCACCGGCTTCAGCAGATAGGACAGCGCCGAGCGGTCGCCCGTCTGCAGGTAGGCTTCGACCGGCATGCCGGGCACCATCGCCACGTCTTGGACCAGGGCCATCTGGTCCGGCGGCACGGCGATCAGGGCCTTGTAGAAGCGCTGACCGGTCACGGGATCGGCGATTACGTCAGCCGATACGGTCGTCACCGAGCCCTTCAGGTCGCGCGTCGTGGCGCGGGGCAGGGCCGACAGGACCAGCCGCACCGGCTGACCGGGGCGGACCTGGTCGATTGCACGCGGGTCGATGCGCACCTCGAAATCGAGGCCGGCGCTCGTCGGCACCAGTTCCAGAAGCGTGGCGCCGGGTGCGACCACGCCGCCGACGGTGGTCGCCTGAAGCTGGTTCACCACGCCGTCCGCCGGCGCGCGCACCTCCATCCGGCGAAGCTGCGCCTCGCGGTTGACGGCCTCGAGCGTCTGTTCCTGGATGGCGGTCGTCGCCTCGCGCAGGTCGGTGACCACGCCCTCGCGGAAGGAGCGGTCGGCCTGCAGCACCTCGATTTCCGCGTCGCTCATCGCGGTCTTGGAGCGGGCGGCGTCCGACTCGAGCGTCGAGAGCCGGCCGTAAAGGTCGGCTTTCTGCCGCTCGAGATCGTTTTGCTGGGTGGTCCGCGCAAGGCCCTGTTCGACCAGGCTGACGGTCTGGGTAAGGTCCTGTTCGGTCAGGGTGATCTGGGAGCGCACGGCGGCGATCTGACCTTCGAGCCCCTTGATCTGCTCTTCGATCTGGGCGCGGGTCTGGGCAAGCTTGTCGCGGCGGCCGCGGTTCAGTTCGGCGCGCGCCGCAAAGATCTGACGCTGGCCCTCTTCGTCGGCGGCCGTGTCGGGCAGGGTGACGGGCAAGGGCGGATAGGTGAAGTCGGGCTGGTCGGCGCCGGTCTGCTCTGCCGTCAGGCGCGCCGCGCGGGCCAGCGCCGCCGCAAGGCGCGCGCGGGCGATGCCGAGGTTCACCTGGGCCATGGTCGGGTCGAGCGTCAGAAGGACCTCACCAGCCTTGACGGTCTGACCCTCGGTCACGGAAATCGAGCGGACCTCGCCGCCGTCAAGCGACTGGACGAGCTTGGGCTTGCCATGGACGACCGCCTGGCCGTGCGCGATGATGGCGCCGGAAATCATCGTCATCTTCGCCCAGGCGATCATGAGGACCAGCATCAGCGTCAGGGCAATGCCGCCCGCTATCGCGGGCGTGCGGAACTCGCTCCGCTGATCGGGGGCGGGCGAGGGCTGGGGCGGGCGGATGCTGCCTGGCAGGGCGCCTTTCACGAGGCTGTTCACCGGGGAAGACCTTTCGCTCTGCGCCGCTCGTCGGATGGGCTCATGCGCGCCACCGCGAGAAGACCGGATGGCGGCTGCGGCCGAGGTTGCGGGCCAGGGGTTTGTCGAGGATCATCGGGCCGGGTGCCCGGGCCGCCGGCACCTGCCGCTCGGGCACGGCGGCGGCATCCGCCTCGGCCATTTCGGGCGTAGGCGCGTCCGCAGCCTCGGACGGATCGTCGGTCGCCTGCCGGGTCAGGGAGGCGGGCGCGCGCTCGGCCAGACGGGCCGGAGCGGGCGCGTTCGCGGTCACGATTGCAGGCGAGGGGCCGAGGACATCTTCCTTCGGCCCGAACGCCACCAGCATGCCGGTCTGCAGCACCATGATCTTGTTGACCGAAGCCAGCGCACTTGGCCGATGGGCCATGACGACCACGGCGGCCCCGCGCGCGCGGAGCCCGAGCACGGCCTTGGTCAGGGCCGCATCCCCGTCGGCGTCGAGGTTCGAGTTCGGCTCGTCCAGAACGACGATCGAGGGGCGCCCGTACAGCGCCCGCGCCAGGCCGATGCGCTGCACCTGGCCGCCCGAGAGCGGGCTGTCCGCGCCGCCGACCTCGGTCGCGTAGCCCTGGGGCAGCGACAGGATCATGTCATGGACGCCAGCCATTTCCGCGGCCTCGATCACCTCCTCGCTGGTCGCGTCGGGGTCGAAGCGGGCGATATTGTCGCGCACGGTGCCGGGCAGCAGGTCGACCGATTGCGGCAGGTAGCCGATCGAACGGCCGAGCCGGTCGGGTTGCCATTGGGCGCGCGTCGCGCCGTCGAAGCGGACCTCGCCCGCGTCGGGCTCCCACGCGCCGACCAGAAGCCGGGCGAGGGTCGACTTGCCGGCCGCGCTGTTTCCGATCACGCCAAGCCCGTCGCCGGGATCGAGCGCGAAGCTGACGCGCGACAGGATCGGGGGGCTTGTCCCGCTGTCGCGGCGGGGCGCGTGCTTGGTCAGGTCGGCAACCTCGATCCGCCCCGTCGGCGCGGGCAGGTCGATGGCGGCGGCGTCGCGCGCGGCTTCGGCATCGAAGAAGGCGATGAGGCGGCGGTGCGCCTCGCCCGCGCGGCCGATGGTGCGCCAGTGGCCGATGACCTGGTCGAGCGGCGCAAGCGCGCGGCCCGCAAGGATGGTAGAGGCGATGATCATGCCGCCCGAGATTTCGCCGCGAAGGACGAGCCAGGCGCCGATCGTCAGCGTCACCGACTGCAGGAACATGCGGAAGGTGCGCGATGAGGCGGCGAGCCCTTCGGAGGCGCCCGCGCCGGCCCGGGCAGCGGTCCGGGTCGCGTCATGCAGGCCGAGCCAGCGGCTGGTCAGGGCACTTTCCATCCCCATGGGCAGAAGCGCGCCGGCCAGGCTTTGCGCGCGTTCGGCGAAGCGGCGTTCGGCCAGGTCGAAGCCCGAGGTGCGGGCGATGGCCTGGGCCGAGACGCGGCGGTTCACGGCGGCGATGATGGCGATGACGCCGGCGCCTGCAATCGTCAGCCAGAGAAGCCAGGGGTGAACCAGGTAAAGGACTGCCAGATAGAAGGGCATCCAGGGCAGGTCGAAAAGCCCGTTGACCGCCGGGCCGGACAGGAAGGCGCGCACATGGTCGAGTTCGCGCAGCGGCTGGCTGTCGGCGCCCTTGGGGTCGAGGCCGCCGCGAAGCCAGGCGCGGAAGGCCGTGGGGCCGACGGTGCGGTCGAGGCGCGAGGCGATCCCCGACAGGATCCGCGCACGCAGGAAGTCGTAGTAGGCGAGGAAGGCATACATCATCGTCACGATGACGAAGAGCCCCGCGAGCGTCGGCAGCGAGCCCGAGCCCAGCACGCGGTCATAGACCTCGAGCATATAAAGGGAGCCGGTCAGCATCAGGATATTGACAAGGGCCGAGAAGAAGGCCGCCATGGCCAACGGTCCGCGAAGGCTGGCCCAGGCCGCCCGGTAGGCGTTTGTCACGGGTGCTGCGGCCCCATGGCCGGTTGTCGCCGCGGGTGCGGCCCTGTCGTTCTGTCCCACGCTTGGCCCTGCCTCGATCAGACCTGTCGGGCGCCTGTCGCGCCGCATCTTTGCGATCATGCTAACCGCCGCTTCGCTACCATTCAGACCACATCTAGTCGGCTGTGGATGAATTTTGCGTTAATGTGGCAAAATTCTGACAGGTGCCAGCGCCATGTCCGCCGGGCGCCCTGCGCCGGCGGCGGACCGCCGATGGCGCAGGGCGCCGGCACGGGCGCTGGCCAACGTGGCGGCCAACGTGGCGGCCAATGTGACGGCCACGGCGCTCACGATTGCGTGATTCGTGCCGTGAGCGCTGCGACGCCGGGTCGCTGGCCAATAGATGGCGAAATTGTGGCGACGCGTCAGGACCCGACCCTGGGTTTTGTCGGGCCGCCGGCGGGGAACGGGTCGCCGGACCAGCGGACTGTGCTGTTTGAGTTACAGCGGCGACCGCTGAAATGGCGGACGCGCCGGGCGAAACGGCGGGGCGGCGTGGATAGTGGGACTCCGATCCAAGTATTGTCGGCAAATTGGAAACAACCCCGCATCCAGACCAAGAGCGCGGCGGATCGCACTGAGAATACGGCGAAAATTTGTCGAAAGCTGGTTCCAAACTTGGCCGAATGTGTTAAAACTGCGGCAAGGGTGCGAGATAACGAATTCTTGGGAGACGACTATGTTTGTTAAAACGACCATTACGGGTGCGGTGGTTGCCGCTGCGATGGCGGTTGGCGCCAACGCTGCGACGATCGACTTCACCTCGGCCTCGACCGGCCACTCGGGCACGGTGATGGGCATCAACTGGACTATGAGCGCCAGCGGCGTGCTCAACAACAGCCAGCTCTATGATGGCGTCGGCGCGAAGAACGCGGCTCAAGTCGCCTCGGGCCTGTCGTTCCAGACCGACGGTTACGGCGTTGGCGCCAAGGACGACGAGATCACCACCAGCGCGAAGTCGAAAGAGTGGATCACGATCTCGTTCGCCAAGCCGGTGCTTCTGAAAGCTGTCTACTGGCTGGACCTCTTCATCGCGGCCAACCAAGGCTCGAAGGAAGTCGGCCAGGTGACCACCAGCAACGGTGACAGCTACCAGACCTCGGCGGTCCAGGTCGTCAATGGCGCCCGTCCGGGCTTCGCCGGTTCGATGATCAACAGCGGCAAGTGGATCACCTCGCTCACCTTCTCGGTGCTCGACAGCAACGACGCCTACGGCTTCGCCGACGCGGCTCTGGCCGGCGTCGAAGTGGCTCCGGTCCCGGTTCCGGCCGCGGGCGCGCTGATGGTTGCCGGCCTTGGTGGCCTGGCCGCGCTGCGTCGCCGCAAGAAGGCCTGATCGGCCCGACAGCAAGATCGAAAGGCCGGGCGAGAGCCCGGCCTTTTCATTTGCGCCATTGCGACGGTCAGTGCGCCATCGCGGGGGTCAGGGGCGGCTCACTCGTAGTCTTCGTAGCCGTAGCCGGCGGCCTGGTCGGCGTAGCGGCACTTGTTCAGGACAACGCCCAGCACGTTCGTCAGCTGCGCGAGCTCTTTTTCACAGACATCGATGTTCTGCAGCGTCGTGCTTTCCGACGCGGCGACCAGAAGGGCGCAATCGACATGGTCGAGGAAGCCCACGTTGTCGTCGCTGGCGAGCATGGGCGACATGTCGAAGATCACGAGGTCCGGCTTCAGCTGCGTCTCGATCTCGGCCAGAACCTCACGCGCCTGGGCCGAATGCAGAAGTTCGGCGGGATATTTCGCGGGGCTCCCGTTCAGGCCGATCGCCAGGTTGTCGCCCACGCGCACGGCGGCCTGGTCGAAGGGCACCTCGCGCATCAGCACCTGGTGGATCGAGGCCGGGGGCGTGCGCGCGATCATGCGGTTGAGGTTCGGGCGGCGCAGGTCCAGGTCGATGAGCAGGATCTTCAGCTCCTTCTGCCGCGCCAGCGACAGGGCGAGGTTCAGCGCCAGCGTGGTCTTGCCGCAGCTCGCATTGGGCGAGGTGACGGCCAGCCGCTTCCAGCCCGCATCCTTCATCAGCCGGATCGTGCGCGAGCGCAGCATGTCGTAGGGCGTCGCGACCTTGCCGCCGGTCACGGCTGCGATGCGGTTCTGGCGCGCCAGATCGGCCGAGATCGTCAGCTCGGGCAGCGCGGCCCATGCGGTCGGCGCGAAGGACACGGCGCTGGCCGAGGGCGGCAGCATCGACGGCGGCAGGCTGGTCTGCGACTGTCGCCGCGCTTCGCGTGCCTTGGCCAGTGCGGCTTCGAGTTTTTCCATGGTCTTTCCTTCCAGTCCGGGCCGGCTTGACCCGCCAGGCTCAGATCGTGAGCCCGAATTTCGAGGTGACGCGGTTCAAGAGGATGTCGAGCGGCTGATAGAAGACATGCACGGCATACATCGCGGCCGGGATGCCGATGATCGCCACCAGCATCAACATGACGAAGACCGAGCGGCGCTTGATGGTTTCGTTCGGCGTGCGCAGGTAGGGGATGGTGACGATGGGCGTGATGCCGAAGGCCTTGACGATGTCGCGCGGGCGGCGGACCGAGCGGTTCAGAAGCTCGGTCAGCAGGATGACCGCGGCGCCAAGCGCCATGCCGGCCGCGACGCCGCCTAGCGCAATCATCGTCCGGCGCGGCTTGATCGGCTTGTCGGGGATGGTGGCGCTGTCGACCACGGTGATCTTTTCGCCCTTGGACAGGACTGCCGTCTGCTCGGCCGAAGCGGCGAGCGACTGCTTTTGCACGGCGGCGTTATACTGGGCCTGCAGGTTCTGGTAGTCGCGGTTCATGGAGTCGAGCGACACCTGGTTCGCCGGGGTCCGGTCGATCCGGTCCTGCAGCGCCGCCACCTGTTGCGCCAGCAGGTCGCGCTGTTCGGTCACCGTCTTGATGCGCGCATCGAAGTCGGCGATCTGGATGTCGAACATGGACTTGGCCGGATCAACTGGCGCAGCGCTCGTCGAGGCGTTCTGCGACTGGGACCGCACGATCGCGTCAAGTTGCGCAATCTGGGCCTGCAGCAGTTTGACCTTGGGGTTCGACGGCGAGAAAAGCGCCATCGCCTGGTTGAGCTGATCGTTCAGAGCCGCCAGCTGCTTGGCTTCGGGCGTCAGGGCAGCGCCGGTGTTGGCGACCTGTCCGGTGATGTTGAAGGTGGCGATCAGGCGCGCCTTCTGGTCCTGCAGGTCCTTGATCGACTGTTCGGCCGCATCGAGCTTGCCCTGCAGGTTGGCCTGCTGGGTCTGGTGGAAGGCCAGGTTCGTCGGCAGGGCGTCGGCGTTCTTGGTCTGGAAGTCCAGGATCTGCGCGCTGATCTGGTCCATCTGGGTGCCGAGCGCCTGCACCTGCTGCTTGAAGAACTCAGAAGTATCCTCGGCGCTGCGGGTCTGGTTTTCGACATCCTGCTTGAGGATGAGGGTCATGTATTCGTTGACCACCGCCGCCGCCGCCTTGCCCGAGCGCGCGTTGAAGCTGATGGTCATGAAGGTCGCTTCACCGCGGTTGGCGCTGTTGAAGATCGTGGTGCCGTCGCGCATCGCCTTGACGATGTCGTCGGGTGTCATCTGGGCGATGTTCGGGAACACGTCCATGCGGTTGGCGATGTCCAGAAGGTTCGCGCGCGTCATCAGCTTCTGCTGGATGTTCTGCAGCTTTTCCATCGCGGCGGTCTGGACCGTGGGGGCCGCGAGTGCGGTCGGAATGGTCGAGCCTTCGACGACAAGCGTCGAAGAGGCCTGGTAGACGGATGGCAGAAGCAGCGCCGCCGCGATCGCCGCGGCCGACATGAGTGCCGTGATGATGATGAAATAGTGAATCCGGCGCAAAAAGATCGCCGCGTAATATTTAAGGTCCAAGTTCATCTGCGTTTCTCTTCCTCTGCCGCGATCTGGGCGGCAAAAAACACGCCATCATCCAATACCGACTGGACGACAGAGGCATCGACCTGGGGGTGGTCGGTGCTCCAAGCATAGAGCAATGCCATATCACAAAGCTGGTTGACCAGACGCGGCACGCCGTGGGTGGCCTTGTGGACCAGGCGCGAGGCGTCGGGCGTGATCTCTGCGCCGGTGCCGCCCGCCGCGCGCAGGCGGTGGGCGACCAGGTCGATCACGGACTTTTCATCAAGCGGCTGCAGGTGGAAGCTTGCCGCGATGCGCTGCGCCAGCTGGCGGAGTGCGGGGTCCAGAACCATGTCGCGCAGTTCGGGCTGGCCGACCAGCACCAGCTGGATGACCTCGTCCTTGCCGGAGTTGATGTTGGTCAGCATCCGAAGCTCTTCGAGGCTTTCGGGCGACAGGTTCTGCGCCTCGTCGAAGATCAGGACGACGCGGCGGCCGGCGGCATATTCGTCGATCAGGAAGTCCTGAAGCTGCTGGAACAGCTGGACATAGCCCCGCGAGGGGTCGAAGGGCACGCCGAGCGAGTTCAGGACCCACTGGATCAGCTCGCCCCGGCCGCCTTGCGCGTTCGAGATCAGGCCGACGGTGACGCGGGTGCCGAACTGGCGCAGAAGCTCGCGCAGAAGCGTGGTCTTGCCGCAACCGACACCGCCGGTCACGAGCGTGATCGGCGCGCGCGACAGGATGCCGAATTCCAGCACCGAATAGGCGCGGCGGTGCTGCGCCGACCAGAACATGAAGTCCGGATCCGGCACGAGCGTGAAGGGACGCTCGCGGAATCCGAAGAAGTCCATGTAGAAGCCGATGCTGCTGTCGTCCGTGCGGGTCTCCACGACCTTGTTCATCCGTTCGCTTCCGTTGCCTCAGTCTGTCGGCCGGCCCCGATAGGTGCCGGTCTGGGCCCTGTCCGTCCGTGACATCAAGGGACGTCCTGCCCGGCCAGAATGGCGCTTTGATGGCGCCAGACCAGCCGATTGGGGCCTCTTATGCGACGGGCGAACCGATTCGGCCATGTTCCCCCGCCGATAGGGGCCCAGAGCCATACTTCCGCCGCCATTTCGCCATGATTGACCCACCTATCGGGAACAGTCGACAGGCTACGGGCAGTTTTTCGCCGCCGTGGGGGAGAATGGCAGCCAAGAGTCCCGCCGGAACTCTCATCGGGCTAGGGTCCGGCTCGAAACGTTCTTCCAATACAGTTTCGCTTTTATGAACTAACTGTTAAAATCCGGGGGCTTGGGCTGGGGTATGCCTTGCTGCCGACGCGGCCGGGTTTGCCGATATTGAGTTTAGGGCCGGCGACGTATGCCGGGGATCAAATATTTGGGATCGACCTAGGTCGGTGTGTCGTATGACCATGCAGATTAACGACTTGTCCAAGAAGGCCCACGCGGCCTGCTCGCCCGTCGGGCCCGTCAGGGTCCAGCGTCGGCCCGGGCTGTACCGAAACCATTTCAAGCGGCTGCTGGACCTGCTGCTGGTGGTTCTGGCGCTGCCGGTCGTGCTGCCGCTCATCGGCGTGCTTGCGCTGGTGCTCGGGGTGCAGGGGGGCCGCCCCTTCTATTGCAGCGACCGGGTCGGCCGGGGGGGGCGCACTTTCCGGATGGTGAAGCTGCGCACCATGGTCGTGGGCGCGGATGATATCCTCGAGGACTACCTCGAGGCCAATCCCGCGGCCCGCCAGGAATGGAACGACAAGCAAAAGTTGCTGAGCGATCCGCGCGTGACGCGCTTCGGCCGGTTCTTGCGCCGCTCGTCGCTTGATGAACTGCCGCAGGTGTGGAACGTGCTGGCCGGTGACATGTCGCTGGTCGGCCCGCGGCCGATGATGCCCTGCCAGCGTCCGATGTATCCGGGGGTCGCCTATTATGGGCTTCGGCCGGGAATGACCGGGACCTGGCAGATCTCGGCCCGCAACGCGAGCGACTTTGCCCGGCGCGCCGATTTCGACACGGGCTATGACCAGGACCTGAGCCTGTCGGCCGATGTGGTCATCCTGGTGCGGACCTTCGGCGCGGTCGCGCACGGCACCGGTCACTGACAATCGCGCGGCGCCCCGGAAACGGGGCAATCGGCCCTGGCATCGGCCCTGGCATCGGGCCTGGCCACGTCGGGGGATGACGCCGGAGTCGGAGTTGCGCTATAAGCTGCGTGATTTGCGGGCCTTGGGGCAGGGCCGAAACTTGTTAGAGGCATTATTGATGAAACTTCGCACGCCCCTTTTTGCGGCCCTGGTGGTCAGCACGTTGACGCTGGCGGGTTGCCAGACTTCCGAACAGAAAGCCGAAGGCTATTACCAGTCCGGGCTGACCTATCTGAAGGCGGGTGATGTCGATCGGGCGCTGGTCGAGTTCCGCAATGTCTTCCAGTATGATGGCAAGCATCACGACGCGCGCATGGCCTATGCCGATGCCGAATTCAAGCGCGGCAACCTGCGCGAGGCCTACAGCCAGTATCTGCGGCTGGTCGAACAATATCCCGACGACCTGCCCGCGCTTCTGGCGCTTTCGAACATCGCCGTGGACAACGGGCAATGGGACGAGGCCGATCGCTTCACGGCCGCCGCCCTCAAGGCAAAGCCGGATGACGTGCAGTTCCAGTCGCTGAAGGTCTTCTCCGATTACGGGCGGGCGCTCGACAAGTCGGACAGCGCCGTGATCCTTGATGCCGTGGGGCGCGCGAAGGCCATCGTCGCGGCCCATCCCGACGACATGCGCTCGCGCAAGGTCATCATCGACGACCTGATCCGGGCGCAGGCGCTCGACAGCGCGCGCAAGGAGCTGGATGCGGCGATCGCCATCGCGCCGGACGACCGGCTTCTCTATGCGCAGCGCCTGTCGGTCTATGCCGGCATGAAGGACGATGCCGCGGTCGAGGCCGGGCTGAAGGAGATCATCGCCCGCTTCCCGGACGCGACCGAGATGAAGGATGCGCTGACCCGCTGGTATCTGTCGCGAAACGACTACGACAAGGCCGAGGCGAACATGCGGGCCATGGTCGACCCGGCCTCGTCCGACACCGCGGCCGAAGCGGCGCTCGTGCGGTTCCTTGGTCAGTATCGCTCGCCTGATGCGGCGATCGCGGAGCTGGACAAGGTGATCGCCTCTGGCAAGGCGCCGGCGATGTTCCGTTCGGCCCGGGCGGGCTACATGTATGCCAAGGGCGAGAAGGACAAGGCCATCGCCGAGATGGAGGGCCTGGTCAAGACGCTGCCCGAAGGCGCGGACCTGCGCACGGTGAAGGTGGGGCTGGCGCAGATGAAGGCCGAAAACGGCGACATGGTCGGCGCGCGCGCGCTGGTCGAGGATGTGCTGGCGCAGGATTCCGGCCAGCCCGACGCGATCCGCATGAAGGCCAACTGGCTTATCGACGCCGACCAGACCGGCGACGCGATCGCGATCCTGCGCGACGGGATCAACGCCCATCCGAAGGATGCGGGCCTTATGACGCTTCTGGCGCAGGCCTACGAACGGCAGGGCGACCGCGACCTGATGCGGGACATGATGTCCCAGGCCGTGCAGGCTTCCGGGCGGGCGCCGGACGAGTCGCTGCGCTATGCCCGGCTCTTGGCCTCCGAGGGCAAGTATCTGCCGGCCGAAACGGTGCTGCTGGACTCGCTTCGGCTCAATCCGGGGCAGGCGGGGCTACTGGTGCCGCTTGGCCAGGTCTACCTGGCGCTGAAGGACTGGCCGCGCGCCGATGCGGTGGCCAAGGAGCTCGAAGCGGTGAACGACCCGGCTGCGGCCGCCGATCTGGCGGCCCTTCAGGGGGCCATCCTGCAGGGGCAGAAGAGCCCGGACGCCGCGCGCGCCTACCTCGAACAGATGGCCAAGAGCCCCGACGCCAAGCTTGATGCCAAGATCGCCTTCCTGCGCAGCCAGCTCGATGCCGGGCAGACGGACCAGGCGGTGGCCTTTGCGCGGCAGATGCTGACGGAATCGCCCGATGACCTGAACGTGCAGTTCCTCGTGGCCTCTGTCGAGCAGAGCGCGGGCAACGCCGCAGCGGCCGAAGCCGGCTACCGCAAGGTGCTGGCGGCCGATTCGACGAAAGAGGCGGTCTGGCTGGCGCTTTACCAGATCGTCGGCGCCAATCCGGTGCGGACGGCGGATGCCTCGAAGATCCTTGATGACGGGCTCGCGGCGCTGCCGGCCTCGCCGCAGCTTCTGTGGGCGCGGGCGGGCGAGCTGGAGGCCGCGGGCAAGATCGACGATGCGCTTGCGATCTACGAAAAGCTCTACGCCGACAATTCCGGCAACCCGATCGTCGCCAACAACCTGGCGAGCCTTCTGTCGAACTACCGCAAGGACCCCGACAGCCTGAAACGCGCGGCGATGATCGCGCGGCGGCTCAAGGGCAGCGACTATGCGCCCTACCAGGACACCTACGGCTGGATCGCGGCGCTGAACGGCCAGTATGACGAGGCGATCGGCGAATTGGAGAAGGCCGCGAAGGGCCTGCCCGACGACCCGACGGTGCGCTACCATCTGGCCATGGCCTACCTTGGCGCGAATCGGAAGCCCGAGGCGGCGACCGCTTTTGCGGCCCTTCTGTCGAAAGTGCCGGAGGGCGATTCGCGCGAGTTCGTTGTGTCGGCGCGTGACGAGTTGAAGAAGTTGGCGGATGCGGGAATTGCCCCACAATCGCCCTGATTATGTTGCGTGGCGGGCACGATTGTCGCGCAGAAGTTAACGAAACGCTCGTAATTCAGCGAATGTTTTGAGAATCAACCGGGCGACGCTAGTCTGCCCTTCGTCTAACGCAAACGGGTGAACCCCATGTTCAGAACTCTCCTTGGCCTCGTCCTGGCCGCTCTTGTCGCTCCGGTCGCGATGGCCGCCTATCTGGTTCAGCCCGGCGACGTGCTTCAGATGGAGGTGCTCGAGGATCCGAGCATGAACCGCAGCCTGCTCGTCCTGCCGGACGGCACGGTCAGCCTGCCGCTCGTCGGCGCGATCGCGGCCAAGGGCAAGTCGATCGACGCCCTGCGTGCGAGCATCACCTCGTCGCTCGCGCCGAAGTTCACCACGCCGCCCACGGTCTTTCTGTCCGTCGGCCAGCTGAACGCCACGACGCAGGCGGTCGCCAACGCGAATGCCAACATCGTCGCGACCCAGGTCACGCAAAGCGCGGCGGCGGTTCCGTCGGTCTATGCGATGGGCGAGTTCAACAAACCGGGCAAGATCGCGCTCTCGCCGGGCACGACGCTGCTGCAATTCCTGGCGGAATCGGGCGGCCTGACGAAATTTGCCGCCGTGAAGCGCATCCAGCTGCACAGGGTGGATTCCAAAACGGGTCGCGAGACGGTATATTCGTTTGACTACAAGTCGGTTCAGCAGGGCGCCGCTGCTCCGATGATCGTGCTCAGGGCCGGCGACGTGATTGTGGTCCCCGAGCGCCATCTGTTCGAATAAGACGTTCCAATAAGAAAAAGGCAGGCTTTGGGGTGGGCAAACTGACGGCAAGAGCCGCGCTTCTGGCGGCGACCTCCATATTCCTTTGGCCGACCATCGCCGCCTCTCAACAGGGCGGCGCTGGCACGTCTGCGCCGGTGCCGCTGCCGCAGGCACCAACCACGACGACACCCATCAACCCGGCGCTGCCCGCCGTTCCGACGCTTGCGAGCGGCGCTGCGGTGATCGGGCCCGGCAGCGGGCGGGCGGCGCCCAATACGGGCGGCCTGCAGCTCGACTTCGGCATCAAAACCTCGCTCAAGGCCGACAGCAACTTCCCCCTGACGCCCGGCAAGTCGCGGGGCACCTCCTACATTTCGGACAACACGCTCAGCTACGGACTGTCCTCGATCACGCAGACGACGACCTTCAACCTGACGGGATCGGCCGTGCTGCGCTATGCCGACATTCCGGGCCGCTCGATCAAGGGTCTTGAGGACCCGATGGCGAACGTCCTTTACATGACCGAAAGCGCCAACAGCCGCCTGACGCTCAGGGGCCGCTGGCGCTATGTCGACCGGCAGTTCCTCGATCCGTTCCAGGTCGAGCTCGAGGACCTGCAGACCGGCCTCATCACCGATGGCGGCACGGTTCGCGACCCGAGCTATTCGCTGCGCTACGAGACCGGGCTTCAGTCGCCCTTCGGGATCGTGCTGGACCTCGGCCGGGCCGAGAAGCACTATTCGGGCACCACCAACCCGCTTCTGTTCGACACGCAGACGGACACGGCCTCGCTGGCGGCCAACATGCGCTACAACGCCGTGACGCAGGGCAGCCTTACCGCCTCGGCGACGCACTACATCACGCAGGACATCGTTCAGACCGATCGCTGGACGCGGTCGCTGACCTATGGTCTGACGCGCGACGTGAACGGCACGCTGCAGGTCAGCGGCCAGATCGGCTATTCCGAAGTGGTGACGGACACGATCTTCGGCCAGGCGCGGAACAAGGGTGTGATCGGCGGCTTCGGCGTGACGCAGCAGGTGCAGGACGGCAGCTACAGCGTCAACCTGGCGGCGAACCGCAACCAGAACGGGCTCAGGACGGACCTGACGTTCGGGCGCGACATGCAGCTTCCGACCGGCAACCTGAAGGGTACGATCGGCGTCACCAAGGGCTCGGTCGGCGGCGGGGCGATGATCGGCTCGCTCAGCTATTCGATCCAGCGCCCGTCGGACACGCTGACGCTGGCCATTCGGCGCGGCGCGACCACGAACAGCACCAACCAGGACATCCTGAACACCGCTGTTACGGTCAACTGGGGTCATGCGGTCAACAGCCTGTCGACGTTCGACATGGGTGCCGACTATGCCGAGACGCAGGGAACCGGCGGCAGCGGCGCGAACTCGACGCGGCTCACGAACCTTTATGCCAACTACAACTATACGCTGACGCCGGATTGGGCGCTGACGACGGGCGTGAACTATCGGGTCAAGACGCAAACGGGCCTCGCGCAGGCGAAGTCGACCGGCGTCTACGTCACGCTGGGCCGGAACTTCAGTTTCCGTCCCTGACCTGATCCGGCGCTGCGGCGGTGCATTGCGGGGCGTTCGTGCACAATCGCCCGGGGGGGTCGCATGGGCGTGAAATCGCGTCTATGATGGCTGGATTGACCAGGTAACCGGGCCCATGAGTAATATTTCCGAGCCGTTTCCAAGCCAAGTCGCCGTCCCCGCCCGCCGGGTGGGTGGCCTTGGATTCTGGCTCTTCGTCAGCCTGATCGCCGTCTCGGTGCCGATCTTCTGGATCGGCTTCGTGTCGCTCGCCAAGGCCTGGTCGACCGCGGAATACAGCCACGGCCCGCTCATTCCCCTGATCTCGCTCTACCTTTTCCTGCGCGAACTCAGGAAGATGCCCGAACCCGCCGCGCGGATCAGGGACGGCTGGCCCGGGCTTGCCATCATGTTCGGCGCCCTGGCGTTGGCGCTTCTGGGCAACCTGATGCGGGTGCCTGACATCGTGACCTATGCCTTCATCCTGTGGGTGTCGGGCGTGGTCTTTTCCATCTTCGGCTGGGCGCGCGGGCGGCATCACCAGTTGCCGGTCTTCCACCTGGTCTTCATGCTGCCGCTGCCGCAGATCCTGTACTGGAAACTTGCGACCTTCCTGCAGTGGGTGTCGTCGGTCATCGGCGTCTGGCTGCTGAGCTGGTCGGGCGTTGCGGTCTTCCTCGACGGCAACGTCATCGACCTGGGCGTCTACAAGCTGCAGGTGGCCGAGGCCTGTTCGGGCCTGCGCTACCTCTTCCCGATCCTCAGCTTCTCTTACCTCTTCGCCATCCTTTACCGGGGGCCGATGTGGCACAAGGCGGTGCTGCTGCTTTCTGCCGCACCGCTGACGGTCCTGATGAACTCGGTCCGGATCGCGATCATCGGCTGGCTTGTCGACCGCTACGGGATCGGGCAGGCCGAGGGGTTCCTGCATTTCTTCGAAGGCTGGGTCATCTTCCTGATCTGCGTGGCGATCCTGTTCGGCCTCGCCGCCTTCCTGCAACGTCATGCGCCGGTGCCGATGCCGCTGTCGCAGGCGATTGACCTGGATTTCCAGGGCTTCGGCGCGATCCTGATGCGCGTCTTCTCGATGCGGGCGTCGGTCTTTTTGGGGCTGGCCTTCGCGGTGACGGCGCTCGTCTCGATGCTTTGGGTCGCCATGCCCGACCCCTCGGTCCGGCTGCCGGACCGTGAGCCGCTGGCCGCCTTCCCGATGCAGATGGAAAGCTGGACCGGCTCCACCGCACGGCTCGACCCCGAGATCGAGAAGGTGCTCGGCGCCGACGACTACCTGAACGCGATCTACAGCGCGCCGAACGAGACAGAGATCGTGTCCTTCTTCGTCGCCTATTACACCAGGCAGACCGAAGGGCAGGGCATCCATTCGCCCGAGGTCTGCCTGCCCGCCGGCGGCTGGGAAGTGTCGAACCTGCGCCCGATGGAACTGGACATGACCGCCGATGGCTATGGCAAGTTCCAGGCCAACCGGGCCGTCATCCAGAAAGGCCTGACGCGGCAGCTGGTGATCTACTGGTTCGAGGGCCGGGGCGAGCGGGTGGCGAATGACTTCAGCGCCAAGCTCAACGTGCTGGTCGACAGCATCACCAAGGGCCGGACCGACGGGGCGCTGGTGCGCTATGTCACGCCGATCAACGTCGAGGAAAGCGATGCGGACGCCGAGGCGCGGCTCTTGCGCATGATCCGCGACACGCTGAAGCCGCTGCCCCGTTACGTGCCCTTCTAGGAATGTCGCAGGCCGTGGGGCAGACGGACGCTGGCGGTCGCGCACCGGGTTGGCCGCTGTGGCTGATCTTCGTGCTGTGCCTGATCCCCGAGGCCTGGCTGTCGGGCGCCGACTTCGGGCTTTGGGGCGTTCCCTCGGCGCGGATGACGGCGCTGACCCATGGGGCCTTCTGGGCGGGGCTTCTGCATGGCTGGGTGCCGAACTATCCCGCCCAGCGCTGGCTGATGTTCGTGACCTACGGCTTCCTGCATGGCGGATTGATGCACTTTGCGCTGAACATGGTCACGCTCTTTGCCATCGGCCGGCCGATCGAGGACAGGCTCGGGCCCTGGCGGTTCCTTTGGGCCTATGTCCTTTTGCTGATCGCGGGCGGGATCGGCTTTGCGCTCTTGCCTTCAGGCGCGGCGCCGATGGTCGGGGCGTCGGGCGCGCTCTTCGGGCTCGCGGGGGTTCTCATGGCCTGGGACTGGCAGGTGCGGACCGCGCGGGGGCAGAGCCATCGGCCGGTGGCGCAGACGGTCGCCTGGCTCGTCGCGCTGAATGCGGGGCTTTGGGTGGTGATGGACGGGCAGCTTGCCTGGCAGACGCACCTTGGCGGATTCGTCGGCGGCTGGCTTCTGGCGCAGGTCTGGCGGGCCGAGGGGCCTAGCGGCCGATCCGGGTGAAGATCCGGTCATAGGCCGACAGCAGGTGCGGCGCCGAATGGGACCAGCTCAGCCGGTCGAGGACACGCGCGCGCCCCCGTTCGCCCATGGCGCGGGCGCGGTCGGGATCATCCATCAGGACGGCGATCTGGGCCGCGAAGTCGACCGGATCATTGGCCCGGGCATAAAGCGAGGCATCGTCCGCCGAGGCGCGGCCTTCCTTCAGGTCGAACTGCACCACGGGCTTGCCGAGCGTCATGTATTCCATGACCTTGTTCATGGTCGAAATGTCGTTCATCGGGTTCTTGGGGTCGGGCGACAGGCCGATGTCGCAGGCATTGAGCGCCGCTAGAAGGTCGTCGCCATAAAGCGCGCCGGTAAAGGTGAACCAGTCCTGAAGCCCGCGCGCGGCCACGTCGGCCTGAACGGCGGGCACTTCCGGCCCGAAGCCGATGATGACGAAATGCACATCGCTCCGCTCCATGCGGCGGATCAGATGTTCGGCGGCCGCGACCAGCAGGTCCATGCCCTCTTGCTGGCCGATGACGCCGACATAGCCAAGGACGGTCTTTGCGCCCTTGCGGTAGGCCGGGTCGCCGGGACCGATCACGAACTTCTCGACCTTCGGGGCCGAGCGGACGACGAACACATCCTCGGGCGGCATCCGGCCGCGTTCGACGGCGATGGCGCGGAAGCTTTCGTTCGTCGCGACCGAGACGGTGGCGGTGGCGAAGGTCATCCGTTCCCAGATCCGCATGACGCGGTACAGCAGCCCGCGCTTGCCGAACTTGGCCTCGAACAGTTCGGGGCAGACATCGTGGTGGTCGAAGAGGTAGCGCACCCCCCTGACCCGATACCAGAGCGCCAGGAGGAAGATCAGGTCGGGCGGGTTGCAGCCCTGGATCACGTCGAAGCCCTGCTCGCGGCGCACGACCGGCGCGAGGCGGAACCAGTGGACCAGCGAGTGCAGGTATTCGCGCGCATAGGCGATGGCGCCGGAATGGGCCTCGACCGGCTCGGGGTAGCGGTAGATGGCGATGCCGTCGATCACCTCGCGCGGCTTGTCCCAACCCTTGCCGGTCGGGCAAATGACGCTGACCTGGTAGCCGGCCTGCGCCAGCGTCGTCGCCTCGAGCCAGACGCGGCGGTCAAGCGGCACGGGCAGGTTCTGCACCACGATCAGGATCTTGCGGGGGGCCGTCATCCGTCGATCTTTCCGTCTGCGACTGCCTCTGGCGCCATGTCGAGCTCGGCGATCATGGTGGCGGCCATCGGCAGGAAGTTGTTGTCCGTGATCAGCGTGACGCGCAGGCCACCGGACGGCAGGGTGGTTACATCCATCCCCTCGAAATCGCCATAGGCCCCGCGTGGCGACTGCCAGAGAAGCGTGGGGACCCCGAAGCCCTGGTCGGTCATCCGGTAGGCGGTGATGCGGGTGGTGTAGCCGCGCCAGGCGGCGAAGTTCCGTTCCAGAAGGAAGAGCCGCCCGTCCGGGGCCCAGACGGCATCCGTCGCCTCGAAGTTGCCGTCCGAGGGCAGCGGCGGGCCGGCGGTCCAGACCGGCGCCGTCTTGCTGGCGAAGCTCTGGTAGGAGCCGTCGGCGGCCGGCAGTTCAAGGACCGTCATCAGGCTGCCGTCGGGCCGGACGGCCAGGCTTTCCATGCCGGTATTGCCCCAGAATGCCCTGAAGCGGTCCCAGGGGCTGAGGAGCGTCGGCCGCATGTCGGGGGGCGCGAAGGCGGCGACCCGGGCGAGCCCCTCGAAGGCGACGGCGATCCGGCCATCGGGCAGACGGCGGAGCGCCTCTGAATCGCTGGTGAAGCCCGCGACTTCGTTTCCCTTGCTGTCGAGGAACTGTTTCGCGTCTGTCCAGGTGGCGCCCGTGAGGCGGCCTTCGCCGTCGCGGTCCAGGTGCGCGTGGACCAGAAGCCCGCGGTCGGACACTGCCAGGAACCCCTTGCCGTCGGGGTCGAGTGCCAGACCGGAAAAACCGCCGAAGCCCTTGTGGGGTTCGCGCCACTCGGTCAGCGACACAAGGTGCAGCGGACCGGCGCCATCGCGCGGACCGGGCGTCGACAGCGCCGCAAGGGCCATCAGCGCGACCAATGGCGGGCTCCAGAACGTCCTGCTGGCGGGCGAGGGGGCGGGATCAGCGGCCAAAGGCGATCCTCTGGGCGTCGGGGGACAGGACATCGCGCACGGCGGCGGGCGCGGGCAGGCCCCAGGCGGCGCGCAGAAGCGTGGTCGCCTGCGGGCGCGCGCCCTTCAGCCAGAGCTGCGCGGCCTTGGCGGTGGCATGGGCAAGAGCGACCGGCAGCGACAGGGGGTAGAAGCGGCGGACGAACATCATCCGGCTGCGATACTTGAACCAGAACGAGAAGGGCGAGGCGATGCGGTCAAGCGTCGGTGAGCCGATCGCGGTGCCGGCATGGTGGCGGACGACAAAGCCCGGCGCCACGACGATCGGCCAGCGCCCGCGACGCATGGCCCAATCAACCTCTTCATAATAAAGGAAATAATCCTCGCGCATGGGGCCTACGTCTTCGTAGAACCTGCGTGAGACGACAAGGTTCGCGCCGGTGATGAAGGCGACCTGCGCGGCGTCGGGTTGGGGCACGGTCGCGGGGTTGGCGCCCAGGTTCAGGTTGCCGGTCACGCCGGTCCAGTGGTTGACCGTGCCGCCGTCGATCTGGATGCGGGGGGGCGTTTCGGCGTAGCAGACCCGGCCCCCCATCATGCCGTAGCCCGGCGTGCGGGCGGCCTCTGCCAGGATCGCGGCGGTGGCGTCGGGTGTTGCCTCTGCGTCGGGATTCAGGACCCAGAAATGGCCGACGGCGGGCAGGCGGGCAAGGGTCGCCAGCCCAAGGTTGACACCACCGGCGAAGCCGCGGTTCGCGCCGGAATGAAGAAGGGCGATCCGGTCCCTCGCAAGCGCCTCGGCGGCGCCCTCGACCGAATGTGCCTCCGGCAGGGCGTGGCCGTGCCGGGCCGCCCAGTCGCGCAGCGTCGCCACGGTGTCATCGCCCGAGGCATTGTCGACCACCAGGATCTGCGGAATGGCGCCCGTTTGCGCCAGAAGGCTGTCGAGGCAGCCAACGACGACATCGGCGCCGTTGAAGGTGACGATGACGACGCCGATTGCGGTCGTCCGGGGCGAAAGGGTCATGGCTTCGGTCGTTCTTATCCGGCTTGAGGCGCAGGGCTAGCGGCAGAATTTGTTCTCATTTTGGCAACGGCGGCGGGGCGGCCCTCTGGCGGCGACTTTTTCACCCGACTCACCTCCGCCAGGCGCGCCACCGGGCAAGCGTGTAGGCCCGAAGCTCGGTCATCGACAGAAGGGCCGCAAGGCCCGCCGCGGTGACCAGCAGAAGGCCGGGGTGCAGGTTCTCGATCGGGCCCGGCAGGGGCGGCGTGCGCAGCGCGTCGAGCGTCGCCAGCACACAGGTCAGCGCCGACAGCGCCATCGGCTGCACCAGACGGCCGAGTGTCAGGTTCGTGCCCTTGATCGCGACCCAGAGCGCGGCGGCAAAGCCCACGACCTCTGCCGCAAGTGCGACCCAGATGATTTCGAGCACGGTGCCGCCGTTCAGAGCAATCCAGTAGGAGATCGGCAGCGAGGCGACGCGCGGCAGGTTGCCGATGATCGCGTTGCCGGTCTTGCCGATCGACAGGGCGACGACAGCGCTGCCGGTCTTGGCGACGCGGATGGCCTGCATGACCGCCATCGGGACGAGGAAGGACAGGATCGGCAGGTAGGTCTTGCCCGCCAGCAGGTGAACGAGCGGGCCGCCGACAAGGCTCGACCCCAGGATCAGCAGGAGGCCGATCACCAGGAAGCACTCGACGCTGAGGTCCGACAGGCGCTGGAACTCGCGCGGGTTATCCAGCGCGCGGGTCAGTTGCGGCAGGAAGAGCGACTGGCCGGAGCTTGCCAGCACCAGCGTCGGTGTCAGGGTCAGGGTGAAGGCCATCGAGAAATAGGCGAACTGCACCATGCCCAGTTCGCGCCCGACGATCAGCCGCTCGCCGTTGAAGACCCCGAAAAGCAGGATGCCGTTCAAAAGGATCGGCCAGCCGAAAGCCGTGGCGTGGCGCATCAGGGCGCGGTCGAGCGTGGCGCGGTAGGGCCGTTCGGCGGTCATGTGGGTGATGAGCACGGTCGCCAGCTGCTGGACGATGATCGAGCCGAGCATGATCCGGTAGTCGCCCCAGGCCAGTGCCATCGGCCAGACGACGATGACCGCGATCAGCGCGGGAATGGTCGTCGACAGCACCATGGGTGTGAAGTTCAGGTGGCGGCGGGCCCGGAAGGGGTCGTAGTGCTGAAAGCCGTTGATGAAAGGCACGATCGCCAGGACTTCAAAGGCCCAGGCCGCATGTTCGATGTGCAGGAAGCTGGCGTAGGGCCGGGCGACGATGAAGAGCATGACGCTCGAAAAGCAGCCGCGCAGGATCTGGAAGCCCTGCATCGCCGCCTGGAAGTGCGGCTCGTCCCCGTCCTTGTCCACGACCATCAGCTGGTTGAAGCCCAGGTAGGACATCATCTCGATCAGCGACATGGCCAGCGCGAAGGACGAGGCGATGCCGTAGTTTTCCGGGCTGACCAGCCGCGCGACCAGAAGGTTGCGCACGAGCGACAGGATGAAGCCGAGAGCGTTGCCGGTAACGACCTGGGCGGCTTTCTTCAGCATGGTGCTCGGTATTCTGGGAAAACAGAGGGCGACTCGGCGTTAATGACGGAAAATCAGTGCCCTGCCAAGCGTTTGCGGCGCCCGGATGCTGTATCCGGCCATAAACCTTCAGGTTAAGACGCCCAGTTCAGGTGATGAAGGCGCCAATTCGCCGCCGCCGGGCCCGCCTTTGCCCGGGTCTGGCGCAGGTCAGTCCAGCGGTGAGGGGCCGCCAAGAAGCGCGTCGGCCATCCGGCGGGCGCGGGTCGCGTAGAGGCGAAGGCGCGGGTCGCCGGTGCCTGCGCGGCTGGTGATCCAGCCGCAGGAAGCCAGGCTGCGCAGAAAGGTGTGGAGCGTCAGGGCAGCCGCGTCGGGGGGCGGCAGGCCGCGCGCCTTGCCGTAGCCTTCCGCCAGGGCCCGCGCGGCGTCCGGCAGGCCCGGATCCTCGAGCGACTGCACGAGCGCGGTGCCAAGGTCATAGAGCCTGTAGCCGTAGCCGCTGTCGTCGAAGTCGATGAGCGCGAGCGTGCCGTCGGGCCGTTCCAGCAGGTTTTCGCGCAGGACGTCGGCGTGGATCAGCCCCCGGTCGGCGCCTTCGGGGCCGGCCAGCCGCGCGCGCGCGGCATCCATCGCCTTCAGGATGCGGCTCCGGTCGTCGGCGCCCAGGGCCGAATTGGCCTCGAACCGGCCCCAGAGGGGCGCCGGGCCCAGCAACCCGTCGAGGTCCCAGCGCGGGCGGTCGAGCGTCCGGGCGAAGGGAAGGCGGTCGGTGCGGTTGTGCAGGTCGCCCAGAAGCGCGCCGATCCGGGCGTAAAGTGCTGGCTCGGTGCCATGGGCGCGCTCGCTTGTGGCCGTGCCCGGCAGCCAAAGGACGGCGCTTGTGATTACGCCCCCCACCTGCCCCGTCAGATGGCCTGAGAGTGTCGGGGTCGGCAGGGGCACGGCAAAGCCGCCGCTGGCCAGCGCGGCGGTCCAGGTCAGTTCGGCGCGGATAGCGGCTTCGGTCTGGTAGTCGGGCCGGTGCAGGCGCAGGGCGGCGGTGCGGCCGTCCGGCAGGACCATGCGAAAGACGGCGTTTTCGCGGACCTTCACCGGCTCGGGCGGCGCGGCGCCCCAAAGGGCGGCCGCGCGGGGTGCAAGGGCAAGCGCCGCCTCCGGTGTCACGCGGGCACCTCAGCCAGCGCTTCGGCCAAGGCGTCCGCGACCGTCCCGGCGTGGCCGTCATCGAACGGCAGCGGCGGGCGCAGTTTCAGGACGTGGTTTGCGCGCCCGCCACGCCCCATCAGGATGCCGCGCGCCTTCATCCCCTCGACCAGCCGCGCCGCCACGTCCGGCGCGGGGCGTCCGTCCCGCGCCATCTCGACCGCGTAGAACTGGCCGCGCGCCCGGACGCCCGCAATCAGCGGATGGTCGAGCGCCTTCAGCCGCGCCTCCAACGCCGCACTCACGCGCGCGGCATGGGGCATCAGCCCCTCATCCTCGATCACGTCGAGGACGGCCATCGCAGCGGCGCAGGCCACCGGATTGCCGCCGAAGGTGTTGAAATAGCCGAACCCCTCGCGGAAAGCGGTCATCACGTCGGCCCGCGCCACGACCCCGGCGACCGGATGGCCATTGCCCATCGGCTTGCCGAGCGTGACCACATCCGGCGCAAAGCCCAGCCACTGATGACCCCACCAGTGGCTGCCCATGCGCCCGAAGCCCGGCTGCACCTCGTCGCACAGGATCAGGCCACCGGCCTTGCGCACCGCCGTCACGGCCTGATCCAGAAAACCGGGTGCCACGTCCGGCAGGCCCTCGTTGGCAAAGACCGGGCAGAGCATCAGGCCGGCAAAGCCGTGGCCCGCCGCCTGCAGTTCGGCAATCGCGCGCTCGACCGCCTGCCCGAAGGTCGCGCCGTCCAGCCCGCCCGGACGCAGCCCGTCCGGCGCCGGGACCCGGCGGATATGATCGGGCCAGCCGCCGGGCGGCGGGCGGTGGGTCGACAGGTGCGACACGGCGAGCGTGTTGCCGTGATAGGTGTTGTCGGTCGCGATGATACCCCTGGCGCCCGTCACCCCTTGCGCCATGCGCAGCGCCACGTCGTTCGCCTCTGACCCGGTGCAGGTCATCAGGACCGTCGACAGGCTGGGGTCGAAGGTCGTGACCAGCCGTTCGGCATAGGCGACGATCCCCTCGTGCAGGTAGCGCGTGTGGGTGTTCAGCGTCGCGGCCTGGCGCGTGATGGCTTCGACCACGCTTGGGTGGCAGTGCCCGACATGGGCCACGTTGTTGTAGCAATCGAGATAGCGCCGCCCGCCCGCGTCCCAAAGCCAGACGCCCTCGCCGCGCACGATCTCGACCGGCTCGTCGTAGAAGGTGGGCACATTCGGCCCCAGAACGCGGGCCCGCCGTTCAAGAAGCGTCGCCATCTTCGACCTTTCCGCGCGCGGCCTTGACCGCGCCCCTGACCGATTTGGCCTTCAGCCGCCGCTCGCGGCTGCCGGCGGTGGGTTTTGTCGCCACCCGGCGCTTGGGCGCCACCAGGGCCGCGCGAATCATCTCGGCCAGCCGCTCGCGGGCCAGTTCGCGGTTCTGCGCCTGGCTGCGGGTTTCCTCGGCCCTGAGCACGATTGCGCCGTCGAGCGTCCAGCGCCGCCCGGCGATCCGCTTCAGTCGCGCCTTGACGGCGGGGGTCAGCGCGGGGCTTCGCGCCGCCTCGAAGCGCAGCTCGACCGCGCTCGAGACCTTGTTGACGTTCTGGCCGCCGGGCCCGGACGCGCGCGAAAAGCTTTCGGTCAGTTCCCAGTCGGCGATCGCGATCTGATCCGTGACCCAGAGCATCGGCTCACATCGCCGCGTTGCGGCTTTCGTCGATGTAGATCTCGCGCAGGCGCGTCGCGACCGGGCCGGGCTTGCCGGACCCGAGCGCCACGCCGTCGATGCTGATGACCGGCGTGACGAAGGCCGAGGCCGAGGTGATGAAGGCTTCGTCCGCGGCCTTGGCCTCTTCGACGGTGAAGCTGCGCTCCTCAACCTCCATCTGCGCTTCGGCGGCATAGCGCATGACGGCGGCGCGGGTGATGCCGTGCAGGATGTCGTGCGAGAGCGCGCGCGTCACGATCCGCCCGTTCTTCACGATCCAGGCGTTGTTCGAGGTGCCTTCGGTCACGAGCCCGTCCTCGACGAACCAGGCGTCGTCGGCGTTCGCGGCTTTGGCCATCATCTTGCCCATCGCGGGGTAGAGAAGCTGCACCGTCTTGATGTCGCGCCGGCCCCAGCGGATATCGGGCACGGTGATGACGGACAGGCCGCGCTTTGCGTCGGCATTGTCTTCGGGGCGGCCGGTGACCTGGGTGAAAAGAACGAAGGTGGGCTTCGTCGTCGCGGGGTCGGGGAAGGCGAAATCGCGGTCGCCCGGATTGCCGCGCGTGACCTGCAGGTAGACCCGGCCAAAGACGATGCCGTTTCGCGCGATGGCTTCGCGGTGGAGTGCCTCGAGCGTCGGTTCATCGACCGGCGCAGCCATGTCGAGTTCGGCAAGGCTGCGGAAGAGGCGCGCCGCATGGCCGGGCAGGTCTATGAACTTGCCGTCGATGACCGTCGTGACCTCATAGACGCCATCGGCCATCAGGAAGCCCCGGTCAAAGACCGAGACGGTGGCCTTGTCTTCGTCCACCCAGTCGCCGTTCACATAGACGCTGCGCATCCTGTCCTCCCTCAACCCCAAAGCTCCGGCCCGGCGGGCCAGACGCGCGAGCCTTCGTAGCGAAGGGGCGCCGCCCGGTCATCGGCCAGCAAGAGCGGCCCGTCAAGGTCCACCACGTCGGCGCCCTGCGCAACCAGCACTGCCGGCGCCATGGCGAGCGAGGTTGCGGCCATGCAGCCCACCATGATGCCGAAGCCCGCCGTCCGGGCCGCATCGCGAAGCGCGAGTGCTTCGGTCAGGCCGCCGGTCTTGTCGAGCTTGATGTTCACCAGATCATAGCGGCCCCTGAGCGCGGGCAGGGACGCGCGGTCATGGCAGCTTTCGTCGGCGCAAACCGGCAGCGGGCGCACCATGTGGGCCAGTGCCTCGTCCTTCCCTGCCGGGAGCGGCTGTTCGACCAGTGCCACGCCCAGCCGCACGAGGTGGGGCGCGAGGGCCGCATAAAGGTCAGCCGTCCAGCCTTCGTTCGCATCGACGATGATCCGCGCGTCGGGCGCGCCGCGCCGGACCGCCTCGATCCGCGCGACATCTTCCTCGCCCGCGCCAAGCTTGACCTTCAGGACCGGCCGGTCCGCCGCCGCCCGCGCCGCCGCCTCCATCCGGTCGGGCGCGTCGAGCGACAGGGTGAAGGCGGTGATGAGCGGTTCGGGTCGGGCGAGGCCCGTGAGTGCCCATGCGGGGCGGCCCTGCGCCTTGGCCTCCAGGTCCCAGAGCGCGCAATCGACGCCGTTTCGCGCCGCGCCCGGGGGCAGCAGGTCTTGCAGGGCGGTGCGCGTCAGGGTTTCGGGCAGAGCCCCGATCGCGGCGGCGACGCCTTCGACCGTCTCGCCATAGCGGGGGTAGGGCACGCATTCGGCCCAGCCTTCGACCCGACCTTCGACCCCCTCACGCGCCACGCGCACCGTGACGACGCGGACCTCGGTCCGAACCCCGCGCGATATGGCGAAGGGGGTCTTGAAGCGGAAGGCCTCGGGCGTGGCGGTTGGCATGGCGGGCTCCGGGGTTGGTCCGTCCTTGATCGCGCGCGGGCGGCCGAAAGGGAAGGGCTGGCGTGCGGGCTGGGTCAGGCTGGCAGAGGCCGTTGACTCTGCCATGCGAAGGTTTCGTCCTTTGCCCCGGCCGGTGGCCTCAGGCCAACGGCCAGCGCCCGCCCCGCCCATGGCGGGCGCCTCCGCGCCCACCGGGGCAGGCGCAGGCCTTTGATGGTCAGTGACATCAGCGGCCCAGCGAAGATGTTCCCACACGGGCGGGGGAAACCTGTAGGTTTCCTTTTCCCGCCCGGGTCAGGCCGCCTTAGCGCCTCAACTGGTCGAACGTGCGACCCTCAAGGCCTCGTCCAGCGTGGCCTTTTCACCCACATGGTTGGCGAGTATCAGGATGAGCCGCGCATTCAGGGCCGCGCTTTCGGCCTCGCTCAACCCTTTGTGGCTGGCCAGAAGCGCCGCATAAAAACCGTCAGCATCCTGGAAATTCGGCTGAAGCGTCAGGCTCATTCCCGCCCCTCCCACATGGCCCGGACTGCGTCCGCGACGGTTGCGGCGTCGGCGTCCTGCCAGCGCGCGGCGACGATCTGGTCGGGGCGGATCAGGTAGAGCGCGGCCCCCGCGCCGCCCAGATAGCGCGTCCCGACCCAGCCTTCGGCCGCCAGTTCCAGAACCGGGACCGCGACCCCCTTGGGTGCGCTGCGGCCGATGGCGAGAAGCATCGGTTCGCGCCCCAGCCGGTCCAGAAGCCAGGCGTCGCCCAGGGGCGTGTCGGGCGCGACGGAGCCGGGCCGTGCACCCGACGGCAGGGCGGGGTCGTCGGCGCCGGTCGAGGGGTAGGTGCAGGGGACCGACAGGCGGCCAGAGTTGACCAGCGTGCGGGCAAAGGGCACCTGACCGGCCAGCCGCAGCACCTGATCGCGGAAAAGCCGCTCGATACCGTCGGCAGGGGTCATGAAGCGCGTGGTGCGGCTGGAGTTCAGGATGTTTTCATCCGCGCCAAAGGTGCGCTCGCGGTCATAGGCGGCAAGGCTCGCCTCGGGCGCGTCGCCCCGCACCACCGCCGCCAGACGCCAGCCCAGCGCGTCCACGTCCTGCAGCCCGCCATTGCCCCCCCGCGCGCCGAAGGGGCTGACGACATGGGCGCTGTCGCCGGCAAAGATCACCCGGCCATGCAGGAAGCTGTCGAGCCGGCGACACTGGAAGGTGTAGATCGACGACCAGTCGAGCCGGAATTTCCGGTCGCCCACCACCTTTTCGATACGCGGCACGATCCGTTCGGGCTTGCGCTCGACCTCGGGGTCGGTGTCCCAGCCGAGTTGCAGGTCGATGCGGTAGATGTTGTCGGGCTGCTTGTGCAGAAGGGCCGACTGGCCGGGATGAAAGGTCGGCTCGAACCAGAACCAGCGCTCGGACGGGAAGTCGGCCGTCATCTCGATGTCGGCGATCAGGAAGCGTTCCTCGAAGAGGACGCCTTCGAACGCCAGCCCCATCATCTCGCGCAGCGGGCTGCGGGCGCCGTCGCAGGCGATGAGCCAGTCGGCCTGAAGCTCATAGGGGCCATCAGGCGTCTCGATCCGCGCGGTGGCGTGGTCTGTCGACGGGTCCAGACCCACCACCTTGTTCTTGAAACGGATCTCGATTTCCGGGCGGCGGAGCGCCTCGTCGATCAGATATTCCTCGACGTAATATTGCTGCAGGTTGACGAAGGCCGGCATCTTGTGGCCCGCCTCGGGCAGAAGGTCGAAAGCATAGACCTCGGCCTCGCGGTGGCGGGTGCGGCCGACCTTCCAGGTCACGCCCTTGGCGACCGACCGGGCGCCCACGTCGCCGAGGCGGTCCAGGACCTCGAGCGCGCGCTTCGACCAGCAGATCGCCCGGCTGCCGACCGACACCACGTCATTGTCGTCGACGATGACAGAGGGCACGCCATGGTTCGCCAGCTCGATCGCCATGGCCAGACCGATGGGCCCCGCGCCGACGATCAGCACCTTGTGGCGCGGTTCGGGTGCGGTCAGGCCCGGTGCGCGGCGGTAGGGATAGGGCTTGTAGTCATAGGCCATGGCGCGTTGCCCCCCGTTCCCTAGCCCTGCAGGTCCGCCCACATCTGCCGGTCGCGTTCGGCCGTCCAGATGCGGGGCGTGTCGATGCCTTGCGCCTCGTCATAGGCGCGGGCGACGTTGAAGGGCAGGCAATGTTCATAGATCGCATAGGTCGAGAACTTGGGGTCGCATTCTGCCCGCACGGCGTCCCATGCCTCTTTCAGGCTGCCGCCGCGGGCTGCGACACGCGCGGCCGGGCGGTAGGTCGAGGCGACGAAATCCTTCGTCATGTCGATGGCCTTGCCCACCACGTCGCGGCCGACCAGCGCATCGCCCCGGCCCGGGACGATGGCGCGGGGGTCCATGGCGCGGATCGCTTCCAGCGTGTCCGGCCAGTCGGCGAAATGGCCGTCGCCGCAGTAGCAGGCAGAATGGTATTCGACGATGTCGCCGGTCATCATCACATCCTCGTCCGGGACCAGGACCACGGCATCGCCGGCCGTATGGGCGCGGCCGACATGGCCAATGTCGACGCGGCGGCGCCCGAGGTAGACCGAGAAGCTGTCGCTGAAAGTCAGCGTTGGCCAGGTCAGGCCGGGGATCTCCTCATGCCCCTGGAACAGGCGCGGGAAGCGGCCGAATTCGCTGTCCCAGTCCTCCTGTCCGCGTTCGGCGACCATGGCGCGGGCGGCGTCGGACATGATGATGTCGCGCGCGCCGTAGGCCGAGGCGCCAAGGACGCGCACGGCGTGGTAGTGGGTCAGGACAAGGTGGCTGATCGGCTTGTCGGTGACAGACCGGATGCAGTCGATGACCTTGCGGGCCAGGCGCGGGGTGGCCTGTGCCTCGACCACCATGACGCTGTCGTCGCCAATGATGACGCCGGTGTTGGGATCACCCTCGGCGGTGAAGGCGTAGATGTCGCGCCCCACCTCGGTGAAGCTGATCTTCTTGTCGCTCAGGTCGCCCTGCGAGGCAAAGGCCTTGGCCATCATCCGTCCTTTCGTGCGTAGGGATCGTCGAGCGCGGGCAGGATGCGCCCCACGCAGGCGCCGAAGCCCACCCGGTAGCCGTCGCCCTGCGCATGGCCGCGGAGCGTCAGCGTGTCGCCGTCTTCGATGAAGCTGCGGGTGCCGCCTGCGACGGGGAAGGGTTCCTTGCCGTTCCACGACAGCTCCATGAGCGAGCCGCGACTGTCTTTCGTCGGGCCCGAGATCGTGCCGGACCCCAGTAGGTCGCCCACATTCATCGGGCAGCCCGAGGTGGTGTGATGCGCAAGCTGCTGGGCAGCGGAATAGTAAAGCTCGCGCGCGTTCGTCCGGGCGATCACGGCTTCCGCGCCGCCCTTCGGCGCGAGGCTGACCGACAGGCTGATGTCGTAGTTCATCGGCCCCGGCTCGGCCAGGTAGGGCAGCAGCGGGCGCTGGCGAGGCGGCGTCGGCACGCGGAAGGGGGCGAGTGCGGCGCGCGTCACGATCCAGGGACTGATCGTCGTCGCGGTCGCCTTGGCCTGGAAGGGGCCGAGCGGCTGATATTCCCAGCCCTGGATGTCGCGTGCCGACCAGTCGTTCAGAAGGACGTAGCCGAAGATCATCTCGTCGGCTTCCGCGACTGTCACGGGTTGCCCGTGCTCCGACGGGAGGCCGACTATGGCGCCCAGTTCCAGCTCGATGTCGAACCGGCGCGAGGGGGCGAAGGTCGGAAGCTCGGCGTCCGGGGACTTGACCTGCCCCCAGGGGCGGCGCACGTCGGTGCCGGACGGGACGACGGACGAGGCGCGGCCATTGTAGCCGATCGGGATCGAAAGCCAGTTGGGCGGCAGCGCATTTTCCGCGCCGCGCAGCATGGTGCCCACGTTCATCGCATGGTGCTGGCTGGCATAGAAGTCGGTATATTCCGAAATCAAAACAGGCAGATGCATGATCGCCGACGTCTGCGGAACCAGATGGGGCTCGACTGTCGCGCGGTGGGGCGAACCTTCGGCCAGAAGATCCAGGAGCGCGCCGCGAAGCTCGTCCCAGGCCACCGGGCCAAGCTCCATGAAGTCGTTCCAGAAGGGCACGTCGAAGACCGGAAGGTCTGCGGCCCTGAGGATGCCCGCCTCTTCGAGCGCGGTCAGGTCCAGGATCTGGTCGCCGATCGCCACCCCGCAGCGCGGCTCTTCGTCGCCGGTCGAAAAGACGCCGCAGGGCAGGTTGTTCAGCGGGAAGTCCCCGGCCGGGTCGTTCGCGCTGTCGACCCAGGATCGCATCAGTTTCACAGCGCCACCTCCATCCCGTCACGGCCGACGAGCACCGGCCCGGCAAAGGCCCGCGCCGCCCGCGCGCGCCACATGTCATCGGTAAAGCGCGGATCGTCGACGGGCACCAGATGGTTCAGCACCATCCTGCCCACGCCGGCCGCAGCCGCGATCCGTCCCGCGTCATCGACCGTGGTGTGGGACGCCATCAGATGCGCGCGCAGCTTTTCGCCGCCGCCGGTCTTTTGCAATATGACCTCGATCCCCTCGGGCAGCATGGCTTCGTGCAAAAGCACGTCCGCCCCGCGCGCGAAGTCGGCAAGCGGCGGGAAATAGGCAGTGTCGCCCGAACAGACGACCGACCGAGAGCCGTCGAAGCGATAGGCCAGCGCGTGATCGACCGGCGGATGGCTGACGCGAAGCGCCGTGACGCGCAGCCCCGCGACCGGGACCGGACCGCCGGTGACGGGCACGATCCGCACCAGGTCGGACAGGGGCAGGCGCCCTTCATCCTCGACCCGGATCGCATTGTCGTAGGCCATCGCCTGAAGGAAGGCCGCCCAATAGTCGGCCAGCCCCTCGGGCCCATAGACCGTGACCGGCGTTTTCAGCCCCGTCACCCAGGCGGTATGGATCAGCGGCCCGAGTTCCAGGATATGGTCCGAATGCAGGTGGGTGATGCAGATCGTCGCGAGTAGCCGCAGGTCCATTCCAGCGGCGACCAGCGCGGCCGTCACGCCAAGTCCGCAGTCGATGACGATGCGCTGGCCATCGAGGTCAAGAAGCGTCGCGGTCGGCATGGCGCCGGGCGCCCGGACCGCCGGCCCGCCCTTCACGCCCAATGTCACAAGCCGGTTCGCGACAGCCGTCATTTCAGCCCGGGCGTGCCGTCGAACTTGCGGTCGAGCGTCTTCCAGCAGTCGATATAGTCGTCCTGCAGGGGCGCCTCGGTCGCGGCGAAGGTCGTCAGGTGCTGCGGGAAGCGGGTCTCGAACATGAAGGACATGGTGTTGTCCAGCTTCTCGGGCTTCAGCTTGGCGTTCGACGCGCCTTCGAAGGCGTCGTTGTCCGGCCCGTGCGGCAGCATCATGTTATGCAGGCTGAGGCCGCCCGCCACAAACCCTTGGGGCTTGGCATCATAGACGCCGTAGATGTTGCCCATGAGTTCGGACATGATGTTCTTGTGATACCAGGGTGGGCGGAAGGTGTTTTCCGCCACCATCCAGCGTTCGCGGAAGAGGGCGAAGTCGATGTTCGCCGTGCCCTCGACGCCCGAGGGCGCGGTCAGGACTGTGAAGATCGAAGGGTCGGGGTGATCAAAAAGGATCGCGCCGACCGGGCAATAGGTCTTGAGGTCATATTTGACCGGGCAGTAGTTGCCATGCCAGGCCACCACGTCCAGCGGGCTGTGGCCGATCCTGGTGCGGTGGAACTGGCCGCACCATTTGATCGTGACGGTCGAGGGCACCTCGCGGTCCTCGAAGGCCGCGACGGGGGTCTTGAAGTCGCGGCGGTTGGCCATGCAGTTGGCGCCGATGGGCCCGCGGCCCGGCAGCTGGAACTTCTGACCATAGTTTTCGCAGACGAAGCCGCGCGCGGGGCCGTCCAGCAGCTCGACCCGGTAGACGAGCCCGCGCGGCAGGATGGCGATTTCCTGGGGTTCCAGGTCGATGATCCCAAGCTCGGTGCAGAACCTCAGGCGGCCTTCCTGCGGGACGACCAGAAGCTCGCTGTCGGCCGAGAAGAAATAGTCATCCACCATCGAGGCGGTCACCAGGTAGACATGGCTCGCCATGCCGACCTGCGTGTTCACGTCGCCCGCCGTCGTCATGGTGCGCATGCCGGTCAGCCAGGTCAGGTCGCCCTGTCCGTGCGGGACCGGGTCCCAGCGGTATTGGCCGAGCGAGATCACGTCCGGAAGGACGTTCGGCGCCGATTTCCAGTAGGGCACGTCGATCTTTTCGAAGCGGTGCGTGTGCTTGACCGAGGGGCGGATGCGGTAGCACCAGGTGCGTTCGTTCTGGTGGCTGGGCGCGGTGAAGGCGGTGCCCGAAAGCTGCTCGCCATAAAGGCCGTAGTTGCATTTCTGGGGGCTGTTCATGCCCTGGGGCAGGGCGCCGGGCAGGGCCTCTGTCTCGAAGTCGTTGCCGAAGCCCGGCATGTAGCCTTCGGTGGTGCCGACAGGCGTGGCGGCCTGGATCATGCGGTGGGGACGTTCCGGTCGGTTCATCGCGCGCTCCTTTCAGGCAAGGGGATGGGGTGATTATCGTTGCATTTGCAACGATGTCAAGTCGCCCGATCCGCGGCCCGATTGCCGGGCGGCGGCCAGCCTAGTCTTCCTGAAGCAGTTTGCGGTAGCCGCGCGCGGCGTAGATCAGGGGCGCGTCGACCGGGTCGGGCAGGGTGACCGACACGACCTCGCCCACGAAAAGGTGGTGGGTTTCCCACAGAAGCGCGGTCACCACCCGGCAGTCGAAGGTGACGGCGGCGCGCTTGATCCGCGCGGCGCCGGTGTCGCCCACCTCGATGTCGATGCCTTCGAACTTGTCGGCGCCCTTGGCGCCGTGCCGCCCCGAAAAGCGGTCCGAGATATGGGCCTGGTCGTGGCGCAGGACGTTGGCGGAAAAGACCCGGTTGGCCATGATCGCCGCCGCCGCCGGGCTCTGGTGGTGGATGCAGGCCAGGATCGAGGGCGCCCGCCCGTCGGCCGAAACCGAGGTCAGGGACGAGATCGTCAGCCCCGCCGGGCCGCCCGGCCCGTCGGTCGTCAGGACCGAGACGGAGGCGGCCATGCGGCTCATGGCTTCCAGGAATTGCGGGCGCAGATCGTTGGTCAGCGGATGGGTGGTCATGGGGCGGGCTCCAAGAATCGGGCTGGCAGCAGTGTCGCCCCCTTCGGCCGGATTTGCCAAGCCGCTTCTGCCGCGTCGCAGAAAAAATCGGGGCGGCAAAAGCGGCGTAGCAATGCGGCCCGCAACCATGGCAAGATTCGCCCGAGGGTCAAATGGGCAAAGGAGGCCTCGGATGGACTTCCCAACCGCAGTCAGGACGTGCCTGTCCAAATATGTGACGTTCGAGGGCCGTGCCCGGCGGGCCGAATACTGGTGGTTCGTCCTTTTCGGGGTGCTCGTCGGCGTCGCTGCCAGCATTCTGGACTGGATGCTCTTTGGCTACGTCGTCATGGGTCCGGGTATGTCGATGTCGATGATGGTCTGGCGGTCGCCTATCTACCATCTCGTCATGCTGGCACTCTTTCTGCCCCATCTCGCGGCTGCGGTCCGGCGCCTGCACGACACCGACCGGTCCGGCTGGTGGTATCTGCTGATCTTTGTCCCGCTGATCGGCGCCATCATCCTGATCGTCTGGTTCGCCACGCGCGGCACCCAGGGTCCGAACCGCTTCGGCCCGGACCCGATCGGGCCGGACGGTTACAGCGCAGCCTCGGCGTAGAGCCGCGTCAGGTCGCCCTTCCAGTCGCCCCGGTAGCGGGCGAGCCAGCGGTCGGCCTGCACATGGCCCGTGTCCAGGCTTTCGACCAGGGGGGCAAGGTGGCGCTCCTCGCCCAGGCCCCGGGCGGCAAGGCCCGCGTGCGACAGGCCGACGGCGGCGCGGGCGAGGTCCAGAAGCTTCACGCCCCCGGCCTGACCTTCCAGCGCGTCCTTCGATGCGGCGACCCTGAGCCCTTCGCGCGTTTCGGCGTCGAGCCCCTTGACCAGATCCCAGGCGGTGTCGAGGGCCGCGCCGTCATACATGAGCCCGACCCAGAAGGCCGGCAGCGCGACGACCCAGGGGGCGGTGCCGACGTCGGCGCCCCGCATCTCGATGTATTTCTTCACCCGCGCCTCGGGGAAGACGGTGGTCATATGGTCGGCCCAGTCTGACAGTGTGGGCTTTTCGCCCGGAAGTGCGGGCAGTTCGCCCTTCAGGAAGTCGCGGAAGCTCTGGCCCAGCGCGTCGACATAGCGGCCGTCGCGATAGACGAAATACATCGGCGCATCGAGAACCCAGTCGACATAGCGCTGGAAGCCCATGCCGTCCTCGAAGACGAAGGGCAGCATGCCTGTCCGGCTGTCATCCAGGCCGCGCCAGATGCGCGAGCGCCAGCTTTTGAAGCCGTTGATCTTGCCGTCGAAGAAGGGGGACGAGGCGAAAAGGGCGGTCGCGACCGGCTGAAGCGCCAGCGCCACGCGCAGCTTCTTCACCATGTCGGCTTCGGAGGCATAGTCGAGGTTCACCTGCACGGTGCAGGTGCGATACATCATCTGGGTGCCGTGCGTGCCGACGCGGCCCATGTAGTCGGTCATCAGCCGGTAGCGGCCCTTGGGCATCATCGGCATGTCGGCGTGCGACCAGACCGGCGCGGCGCCGACGCCGAAATGGCGGATGCCGAGCGGTTCGGCGATGGTGCGCAGCTCGGTCAGGTGGTTTTCGAGCTCGGCCTTCGTCTCGTGCAGGTTCGCGACCGGCGCGCCGGACAGTTCGAACTGGCCGCCGGGTTCCAGGCTCACGTTCGCGCCGTTGCGGGTCAGGCCGATGATCTTGTCCTGCTCCATCACCGGCTGCCAGTTGTAGCGGTCGCGCAGCCCTTCCAGAAGCGCGCGGATCGAGCGTTCGCCGTCGTAGGGCACGGGCATCAGGCTGTCGGTCAGGTAGCCGAACTTCTCGTGCTCGGTGCCGATGCGCCAGTCGGGCTTGGGCTTCGAGCCGCTTTCGATCAGGGCCGCGAGCTGGTCGAAACTTTCGATCGGACCGCCACCGGACTGGGGAATCGACATGAGGGGCTCCGTTGGGTCTGGGGTGCGGGCGGAAACTCGTGGCGTGGCCCGCCCGGCCTGTCAAGAGCGCGCGAGACGTGCCGGGCGCTGCCAGACAAGGCGGCTTGGCCCCGGATCGGCCAGCGCCTCGGTCAGGGAGGCAAGGTCGAGGCCCGGCAGGACCGCGAACACGTCGAAAAGCGCGCCCGCCCCGGCGGCGGCATGGGGGATCAGCAGCGCCTGTCCGTCCGCCTGTTTCAGCCGCCAGTGCGGCAGGCCGTTCAGGCGCAGAAGCCGCACCTCGACCAGGTCGCGTTCGGCGACGAAGCCGCCGAAATCGGTGCCGAAATAGCCGATCTGGCCTTCATCCACCTGCACGACCCCAGGTGCCGCGACGGGGGCCGCGAACCGGAGCCTGCGCCAGGCGATCAGGCCAAGGCCAAGGCCGGTCAAGGCGATGAGGGCGCCGAGAGGGGTCAGGAAGTAGCCGCCGAACGCAGCGATCCACAGGCCCAGAAGGACGACCGCCCCTGCCGCGATCAGTTCGGAGTGGCGCCTGAGCGCGTCGGTCACTTCGGGACGCAGGAAGCTCATGCCGGCCCACCGGGGCCCGCGACCTTGGCCGGCGCCTGAAACTCGATCACGGCCATGTCCCCCGCCCGCTGGAAACCGAGCGCGCGGTAGGCCCGTTCGGCCGCCGGACCCGCGGCGAACAGGACCGCCTTGCGGGTGCCCGCGGCGCGCGCCTCGGCCAGATGCAGCGCGACCGCGCGGCGGCCAAGGCCGCGGTTGCGCGTGGGGGGCGGCACGAAGACGGCGCCCACCTGGACGACGCCGGGCAGGGTCGCGTTGAAGCCGGTCAGGGCGGCTGGCGCCGTCCCCCGCCACAAGATCCGGTGCGTCCCCGCCGCCCGCCAGGCGGCCACGTCGCGCGCTGCCCTGGTCGCTGCCTCGGCCGTGCCCAGGTGCTGCAACTCGCGCAGGTAGTCCGTCCGCCAGGCCTCGACCTGGCCTGTGTCGCCATCCTCGATCGGGCGCAGCGCCAGACCTGCCGTGTCCGGCATGGCAAGCGCGTCAAGGTCGAGCGCATAGCCCGGCTCGACCCCGTCGGTCCGTCGAGGGGTCCGGTCCAGCCCCAGCGCCCCGAGGATCGCGCGGGCATCGGACGCCGGGCCGACGAGGCCGGTGATCGGCACCCCCGCCAGCGCCTTGCCAAGCGCATGCCGTGCCTCGGGCAGGACCGGTCCGGGCCAACGCGGCACGAGCATTCCGTCGCCATTTGCGCCGACGAAGCCTTCGATCCCGCGCGCGCCTTCGGCGACCCAGGCATGAAGCGCGTAGGGGTGGGCGAGGGGCGCGCCGGGCCGGGTCAGCCGTCCGGCGTGAATCGCGGCGAGCGGGAACATGGCCCCGGCCAGGTCTTCGGCCAGAAAGGCGCGGGCCGCCGCCAGCCGGGGCGCGTCGCCGGGATCGAGCGCCACCAGCCTCACACCCAGTCGCCCCGCTGGGCCTGCCAGAGCGTCAGCATGGCGATGGCGGCGGTTTCGGCGCGCAGGATGCGGGGGCCGAGCGCGATGGGGGTGACAAAGGGCAGCGCGGCGAGGCGTGCGCGTTCGGGGGGCGAAAAGCCGCCCTCTGGCCCGATCAGGATCGCGGCGGGGCCTTCGGGCAGGGCGGCGAGCCGTTCGCCTGCGCGTCCCGCACCCTCGTCGGCCCAGACGAGCCGCCGCCCCTCTGGCCAGTCGGCCAGGACGCGCGTCAGGGGGCGGGGCGCGTCGATGCGGGGCAGGAGGGTCGTTTCGCACTGTTCCGCCGCCTCGCGCACATGGGCTTCGGCCTTGTCGGGACGGAAGCGCTCGGCGTTGGCATATTCGGTCAGGACCGGCATCAGCCGCGTGGCGCCCAGCTCGACCGCCTTTTCGACCAGCATGTCGGTCCGGGCCTTCTTCAGGGGGGCAAACATCAGCCACAGGTCCGAGCCCGCCTCCTGCGGCCGGGTCTGGCCGGTCACGCGCAGGGCGCCGGTCCGGCGGCCCGCCGCCTCGACCTCGGCCCGCCATTCGCCGTCCCGTCCGTTGAAGAGCTTCAGCCGGTCGCCAACCGCCAGCCGCATGACGCCAAAGAGGTAATGCGCCTGCGCCTCGGTCAGGGGCACCCCCTGTCCGGGCCCGAGCGGATGATCTACACAGAGCCTGATCTTTTCGTCCTGCATGAGGCCAGACTATGACCCCGACCGGCGAGTTTCCAGAGGCTGAGCTGGGCCAGAATGGGCGGGGCCAGAATGGAGGGGGCCAGAATGGGCGGGGTCAGATCGGCACGGTCGCCGATGCGCCGTCGGGCAACTGGGTCGACCGCTGGGCGCCGGCCGCATCGCGGCCCTACCTCAGGCTGTCGCGCGCGGACCGGCCGATCGGGACCTGGCTTCTGTTGCTGCCCTGCTGGTGGGGGCTGGCCCTGGCGGCCACGGTCGACGGCTGGCGGCTTTACGATCTGTGGATCTTCGTGGCCTGCGGGCTGGGTGCTGCGCTCATGCGCGGGGCGGGGTGCACCTGGAACGACATCACCGACCGCAAGTTCGATGCCGCCGTCGCCCGCACAAGATCGCGGCCGATCCCGTCAGGGCAGGTCAGCGTGCGGCAGGCGCTGGTGTGGATGGCCCTGCAGACCGCGGCCTCGGGCGCGATCCTGTGGACCTTCCCGCCGGTCGCAATCGGGCTCGCCGTCGCCTCTCTCGCGCTCGTCGCGATCTACCCTTTCGCCAAGCGCTTCACCTGGTGGCCGCAGGTCTTCCTGGGCCTTGCGTTCAACTGGGGCGTGCCGGTCGCCTGGGCCGCCCATACCGGCGCCTTTCCGCCCCTGGCGCCTTGGGTCCTTTACCTTGCCGGGATTGCCTGGACGCTTTTCTACGACACGATCTACGCCCACCAGGACAAGGAGGATGACGCGCTCATCGGCGTGAAATCCACCGCGCGGCTTTTCGGTGCGGCGACGGGGCGCTGGCTTTCGGGCTTTCTGGTCGTGACGGTCGTCGCCATGGCGGCTGCGGTGATGATGGCGCTTCTGCCGGTGGCGAGCGGGCTGAAGCTGACCGTGGCGCTCGCCGGGCCCTGGATGCTCGGCTGGCACCTGCTCTGGCAATTGCGGCTGCTTGATCCCGACGACCCGGCGCTCTGCCTCAGGCTTTTCCGGTCGAACCGCGACGCAGGTTTCCTGCCTGCGCTGTTTTTCGCCGCCGCCGCGTTCCTGTGATTGATCGGCCCGGCGCGGTTCCTTAAGGAAGTGCGGTCGTTCGTTCTGATCGGGCGTCGAAATCGGGGGCCATCCTGCCTAAACGCTTGCGTAACCGGGTCATCGTGCCGGCGGTCTTCGTCGGGACCGGGCTCTTGTGCCTTCTCCTGTCGATCTGGACCGCGAACGCCATCGAGCGGTTTTCGATGCTGGGCGTGCGCCGGGCGCTGACCGACGCGGGCTTCGGCTGGGCGACGGTCGAGGCGGACGGGCTCAAGGTCTATGTGGGCGGCACCGCCCCGACCGAGGCGCTCAGGCTCCGCGCGCTCGCCGCTGCGGGCAATGTGGTGGATGCCGCGCGCATCCGGGACCGGATCGAGGTCGAGGTGGCCAAGCAGGAAAAGGCGCCCGACTTCTCGCTGCAGCTGTTGCGAAACAGCGAAGGGATTTCCGTCATCGGCATGGTGCCGGCGAACATGGATCGCGCGGCCTTCCTCGCCGCGTTCGAGGCGCTGGCGCCGGGTCATGTCACCGACATGCTGGAAAGCGCCGACCAGCCGCCGCCCGCGGGTTGGGAGGGTGCGGTGGGCTTCGCGACCGAAGCCTTGAGTGAACTGCCGCAATCCAAGGTGTCGGTCGAGGCGGGGCGCGTTCAGGTCACGGCGCTGGCCGCGAGCCCGGAAGACAAGGCCAGGATCCAGGACGACCTGCGCCGCCGCGCGCCGCAGGGTCTGATGCCGACCTTTGACATCTCGATCCCGCATCCGGTCATCACGCCCTTCACCGTGGGCTTCGTCAGCACGGCCGAGGGTGCCCATTTCGACGCCTGTTCTGCCGACAGCGACGAGGCACGGACGGCGATCCTGGCGGCGGCCCGCGCGGCCGGGGCGCCCAAGGACAGCGACTGTTCCGTGGGGCTTGGCGTGCCGACGCCCGACTGGAGCCGCGCCGTGGTGTTGGCGATCCAGCAGGTCGCGAAACTCAAGTCCGCGTCGGTCGCCTTTTCGGACGCGGACGTGACGCTGACGGTCGACCCCAAGGTGCCGCAGGCGGATGTCGACCGCGTGGTGGGCGAGCTGGAATCGAACCTGCCCGATATCTTTTCAGTGAAGGCGGTCGTCGCCGCCGCGACCGGGCCGGCGGCGGCGAACGCGGCCCAGTTTACCGCCGATCTGGCAGCGGACGGCAAGGTCGACCTGAGCGGGCGGCTCGGCGATGACCTGTCGCGCCGCGCGGTCGAGAGTTTCGCCGCCGCGCATTTCGGCTCGAGCGCCCTTCATTCCGCGATCCGCCTGTCGGACGGCTTGCCCGAAGGCTGGGCGGCACGGGTCCTCGTCGGGCTCGAGGCGCTGGGCGAGCTCAGCCAGGGCGAGGTGCAGGTGCGCCCCGACACGATCATCGTAGCGGGCAAGTCGGGGGCCAAGGATGCCTCGGACCAGATCGCTCGGCTGATCGGCGGCAAGCTCGGCTCTGGCACGCGCTATGAGCTGAAGATCCAGTATGACAAGGCGCTCGACCCGACGGCGAACCTGCCGACGGGGCCGGAGTGCGTGGCCCGGATCAATGCGGCCCTTGCGGCGCGGAAGATCGCCTTCGAGCCGGGCTCGGCCGTGATCTCGCCGGGGTCGGGCGAGACGCTCGACAAGATCGCCGGCCTGATGAAGCAGTGCGGCACCTATCCGATGGAGGTCGGAGGCCACACCGATTCGCAGGGCCGCGAGGAGATGAACCTGACCCTTTCGCAACAGCGGGCGCAGTCGGTGATCGAGGCGCTTCTGTCGCGGCGTGTCCTGACCGGGAACCTGCGGGCCAGGGGCTATGGCGAGACGATGCCGGTCATGGCCAACGATACCGAGGCCGATCGCGAGCAAAATCGCCGGATCGAATTCCTGCTCCTGGATGCAAAGGGCCGCCCGGTCGGCGGTGCGGGCCAGGTGGCCCCCGCGGATGCGACGCCCGACACGGCCGACAGTGCGCCGCCGGCAGCGGATGCGGCGCCAGAGGGTGCCCTTCCGGCGGATGGAAGCGCGGACATGACCGGGACGGACGCCTCGGGCCCGACCGATGCGATTGCCGACGGAGGCACGGATGCGATCCCGGACGGGGCGGACGCCCCGCCTGATGGCACCGCGCCTGATGGCGCCGCACCCGATTTCGCGCCGCCCGCCGATGCGATCCAGCCGAAGCCGCGCCCGGCGAAGCTGAAAAAACCCTAAGGACCGGACCGCCAGGATGACCCACAGCCAGTTCGTCATTGCCATGACCATCGTTCTGTTCCTGGCCTTCGGGCTCGGCTGGTTCGCCTCGTGGCTGACCCACCGCCTGACCCGCGTCACGCAGGCCGACATCGGCGCGCTCGACGAGATGGCGAGCCATCTGCACGATGCCGAGGAAACCCGCGACGAGGCGCTTGCCTACATGGACGAGCGCGAGGGCGCGCTGACGCGCGAACTGGCCGAGACGCAGGCCGAGTTGCGCGCCGCGATGGAGGGCCTGCGCGATGCGCGGGCCGAGGCGGAAGAGCTTCGCGACTATATCCAGCGCCAGTCGCGGGGCTAGGCGGCGCCTCACCCCGGCGGACCCTCACCCCTCGGACCTTCGGGCAGCCGCGCGCGTGCGATGATCGCGGCCAGGCGCGCGAAGCTGTCGCGGCTCGAGCCGGGCTCCGCTTCGGCCAGGAAGGCATCCAGCTCGGCCCAGACCCGGACGGCTGCATCGACCAGCGGGTCCGACCCCTCCTGATAGAGGCCGGCGCGGATCATCAGTTCGGCCCGGTCGTAGGCGCCCAGAAGCTTGCGCGCGGCGCCGATCAGCCGGTTTTCGGCCGGATCGGCCGCCTCGGGCAGCGAGCGCGACACAGACCGCAAGAGGTCGACCGCCGGATAGCGCCCGCGTTCCGCGATCGCGCGGTCCAGGACCACATGCCCGTCGAGCGCGCCCCTCAGGACATCGGCCACGGGTTCCTCCATATCCGACCCCGCGACCAGGACCGAGAAAAGCGCGGTGATGTCGCCCGCGCCCTCGGGCCCCGGCCCGGCGCGTTCGGCGAGCGACATGACCAGATGCGACATCGACGGCGGATGGCCGCGAAAGCTGGCCGGTTCGCCCGCCGCGAGGGCGATTTCGCGGTGCGCCTCGGCCAGGCGGGTGATCGAATCGGCCAGGAACAGGACCTGGCGCCCCTCGTCCCGGAAATGCTCGGCCGCCGCCATCGCCGTCCAAGCGCAGCGGCGGCGGATCAGGGGGGACTGGTCCGAGGTTGCGGCGATGACGACCGTCCGCGCGAGCCCCTCGGGGCCTAGCACATCCTCGACGAACGCCCTGAGCTCGCGCCCCCGCTCGCCGATCAGGGCGACGACGGTCACGTCGGCTTCGACCTCGCGCGCGAAGTTCGCCAGGAGCGTCGATTTCCCCACGCCTGACCCGGCAAAAAGCCCGATCCGCTGGCCACGCACCAGTGGCAGGAGCGTGTTGAAGACACGCATCCCGGTTTCGAGGCGAGCGCCCAGCCTGCGCCGCGTGGCGGCGGCCGGAGGGGCGTTGCGCAGCGGGCGGGGCAGGCCGCCCCCGGCCAGCGGACGGCCGTCGAGCGGCGCGCCGAAGGGGTCGAGGATGCGGCCGATCCAGCCTGCGTGGGGCGCGATCCGGCCGCCTTCGCCCGGCTCGACCGGGTCGCCGAGCCGGATGCCGTCGGGCGGCTCGTCGGTCAGGATGCCGGCGCCGCGTTCGTCCAGCACGACGATCTCGCCGCCGATCGCCGCGAGGCTGCCGCGGATCACAACGCGGTCGCCCATGCGCCAGTCGCGGCCGGTGCCGGTGACGCGCAGAAGGCCGCGCCCCGCTTCGGCCACGCGCGCGAGCGGGCGCGCCGGGCCTATGTCCGCGATCTCGTCCCTCAGCCGTTTCAGCACATCCGCCGTCATCGCAAGCCTCCTGACCCGTCCTTACGGTTTCTAAACGAATCGGGGTTAAGGCTTGATTGAAGGTTCGGAGGAGAAGCCCCGATGTTTGCACCGCCTGAAATCATGTCGATGGCCGGCGCCCTGTCGGCCAACGCATCGGACCGGCTGTCGGCCATCGCCGGCAACGTCGCCAATGCCGATACGCCCGGCTACCGCGCCCAGGACGGTGCGGCGTTCGCCGATGTCTACGGGGGTGGCGCGGGGCTTGCGCTGCGCCAGACCCGGGCGGGCCATCTGCCGGCGGCGGGGGGCGAAGCGGGGGGCTTTCACGAACGGCCGTCGGCCCATGCCTCGCCCAACGGCAACTCGGTGTCGCTCGAGGATGAGATGATGCGGGCCGCCGCCGTGCGCAAGGACAATGACCTGGCGCTGACCGTCTACAAGAGCGCGCTCAACATCCTGCGCGCCAGCCTCGGTCGCAGGTAACGGGCCATGGGGGATTATGCCAATACGCTCGCCGTTGCCGCCTCGGGGATGGAGGCGCAGTCGATGCGGCTGCGCTACATTTCGGAAAATGTCGCCAACGCGGACACGCCCGGCTACCGCCGCAAGATCGCGCCTTTCGAGGCGGCGATGGGGGACGGTCCCGGTGCCGTGGCGCTTGGCGATGTCGCGCTCGATCCGGCCGACCTCACGCGGGTCTATGACCCCGGCAATCCGCTCGCGGGGCCGGACGGCAGCTATGACGGGTCGAACGTCGATCTGGTGATGGAACTGCAGGACGCGCGCGAAGCGCAGCGCAGCTACGAGGCGAACCTCAAGCTGTTCGACCAGGCCCGGCAGATGTCGCAGGGCCTCTTGGAACTTCTCCGGCGCTAGAAGGGAGTGCGGACATGGACGTGCGAAGCACGCTTGCAACTCAGAGCTACGCGCGGGCAAAGCCCGCGACGGCAGCCACGCCGGGTGACGCTGCCGGGGCCGCGCGGCCCTCTGGCGGCGGCTTCGGTGCAGCCGTGGACGGCTTTGCCCGCACGGTCGCGGCCGGCGAGGATACGGCCCGCGCGGCGATGACCGGGGGGGGCTGATCCCCAGGCGCTGGTGCAGGCGCTCGCCACGTCCGAGCTTGCGGTCGAAACCGCCGTGACGCTCCGCGACAAGGTGGTCGAGGCCTATCAGGAAATCCTCAGGATGCAGGTCTGAGATGGCTGAGGGGCTTTACTATGACATGCTCCGCCAGGCGCTCTGGACCGCCGTCGTCGTCTCGGCGCCCTTGCTGACCGTAGCACTGGTCGTCGGGTTGGCCATCGGGCTTCTGCAGGCGCTGACCTCGGTCCAGGAAATGACGCTGACCTTCGTTCCGAAGGTGGGCGCGATGCTCATCGTCTTCTGGGTGTCGATGAGCTTCATGACCGGCACGCTCCTGTCGTTCCTGACCGACAGCCTCATCCCCCTGATCGCGCGAGGCTAGGGCATGGACAACGCAATCTACGCCACGCTCACGCGCCAGTCGGGACTGGCGAAGGAAATGGCGCTGGTCGCCAACAACATCGCCAACATGTCGACGACCGGCTTCCGGCGCGAGGGGACGCTTTTCGCCGAGCATGTCGCGGATCTGGGTGCGGGCGAACCGTCGCTCTCGATGGCCAATGCCGAGGGGCGGCTGGTCAACGAAAGCCAGGGCGTGCTGCAACAGACCGGCGGCGCCTTCGACCTGGCGGTCGAGGGCGAGGGCTATTTCCAGGTCCAGACACCCGAAGGGGTGCGGCTGACGCGCGCCGGGGCCTTCACGCCGTCGGCCGAGGGCAACCTCGTGATGTCGGACGGCGCGGTCCTGCTGGATGCCGGCGGGGCGCCGGTCGCGGTGCCGACGGACGCCGGCCCCGTGACCATCGCGGGCGACGGCACCATGTCGGCCGGCGGGCAACCGATCGGCCAGATCGGGCTTTTTCGCCCCGCTTCGCCCATCGACCTGATCGAGGCCGGCGGCACGCGCTTTCGCACCGAGGGCGGCGTCGAACCGGTCGAAGGCGGCCAGATCCACCAGGGCTTTCTCGAAGCCTCGAACGTCAACCCGGTGTCAGAGATCACGCGGATGATCGCCGTCCAGCGTGCCTACGAGGCCGGGCAAGGGCTGCTCGAGGCCGAGGACGGCCGCATCCGCTCGGTCGTCCAGACCGTCACCCGATAGGAGGAACCGATGCGCGCCCTTCAGATTGCCGCGACCGGCATGAGTGCCCAGCAGACCCGCGTCGAGGTCATATCGAACAACCTCGCCAACATGTCGACGACTGGCTACAGCCCGCGCCGGGCCGAGTTTGCCGACCTGCACTATCAGCAGGTGGCACCGCCTGGCGCCATAAACGCGGCCGACGGGACCGTGGTGCCGACCGGCATCCAGCTGGGTCTTGGCGTGCGGACTGCGGCCGTCACCGTCAATGTAGCCCAGGGCAGCCCCTCGGCCACGAATGGCGATCTGGACCTGATGATCGAAGGCTCGGGCTACCTGGAGGTGACGCTTCCCTCGGGCGGGTCGGCCTATACGCGCGACGGCGGGCTGAAGCGGTCGGCCGACGGGCAGATCGTGACCAAGGACGGCTATGCGGTGGTGCCGGGCATCACCATTCCCGCCGATGCCGCGAGCCTGACGATCAATGCCGGGGGCGAGGTCTATGCGAATTTCACCAACCAGACCGCGCCCCAGCTTCTGGGCCAGTTCACGCTCGCGGGGTTCACCAACGAAAAGGGGCTGAAGGCGATGGGCTCGAACCTCTTTCAGGAAACCCAGGCTTCGGGGTCGCCGAATGTCGCGGCGCCGGGCCAGAACGGGCTTGGCACCGTGCGGCAGGGCTATCTCGAGGCGAGTTCGGTCGATGCGGTGCGCGAGATCACCGACCTGATCGAGGCCCAGCGGGGCTATGAGATGAACGCGAAGGTCATCACCGCCGCCGACCAGATGCTCGGCGCCACCGTGCAGGTGCGCTGATGCGGAGCCTTCTTCTGCTTCTGAGCCTTCTCGCCAGCCCGGCCGTCGCCGACACGCTCATCGCGGCGCGGAGCCTCAGGCCACGCCAGCCGATCCTGGCCGCAGATCTGACGGTCGAGGCCGGGGACGCGCAGCCCGGCGCGCTCTCCGACCCCGGCGAGGTGCTGGGGCAGGAACTGCGCATGGCCGTCTACAAGGGCCAGCCGATCCTGCGCGCGAATCTCGCGCCGGCCGCGCTGGTCGAGCGGAACGGGATCGTCACGCTTCTTTACCAGCGCGCCGGGATCGCCATCGCGACCGAGGGCCGCGCGCTCGACCGCGGTGCGGCCGGCGAGGTGATCCGCGTGATGAATGCCGCCTCGCGCGCAACGCTGTCGGGCGTCGTCACCGCCGACGGCCAGGTGCGCATCCTCAACTGATGTTCCAGAAAGGACCAGGTCTTTGAAATTCCTTCCCCTTCTTTCCATCCTTCTCGTGCTGGCCGGGTGCGGCAGGCTGAGCCAGGTCGGCAAGGCCCCTGCCTTCACCCCGGTCGAAAGCGGCAATGAATATGCCGCGATGTCGGGGGGCGGCCTGCCGGACGCGCCGGTGCCGCGGGGGCCGGGCGGGCAGGCCTCGCTCTGGTCGGGGACGCGGGCCTCGCTTCTGGGGGACCAGCGCGCGCGCCAGCGGGGAGACATCCTGACCGTGGTGGTCGAGATCAACGACAAGGCGGAAATGTCCGACACGTCGGGCCGCAGCCGCACCTCGAGCGAGAAGATGGGCGTGCCGTCGCTCTTCGGCGTGCCGCAGGTGCTGGACCAGTCGCTGGCCGAGGGCTCGTCCATGGCGGACGCGGTCAACACGAAGTCGGGGTCGAGCTACCAGGGCACCGGCAACATCCAGCGCAAGGAAAAGCTGACGCTCAGGGTCGCGGCGACGATCCTGCAGACCATGCCGAACGGCATCCTGCAGATCCAGGGCAGCCAGGAGGTGCGGGTGAACTACGAGATCCGCGAGCTGGTGGTGACGGGCTTCGTGCGGCCCGAGGACATCTCGCGACAGAACGAGGTGACCTACGACAAGATCGCCGGGGCGCGCATTTCCTATGGCGGGCGCGGCATGATCTCGGACGTGCAGCAACCGCGCTACGGCCAGCAGATCGCTGACCAGCTGCTGCCCTTCTGAGCCGCGCGCGATGAAGAAGCTGATCCTGCCGATCCTCCTGGCGCTCGTCGGCCTTGGCGCGGGCGCCGGGGCCGGACATTTCCTGCGCCCGGCGCCGGCCGCCGAGGCCCCTGCCGAACCGTCTGCCGAAGGCGCGGTGGCGGCCGAACATGGTGCCGAAGCAAAGGTCGGCGAGGCCAAACCCGGCGAGGCCAAAGAGGCCAAGGCCCACGAGGGCGAGGCAAGCGGCGGCCATGGCGCCGAGGGCGAGCATCCGGCGACGGAATATGTCAAGCTGAACAACCAGTTCATCGTGCCGGTCGTCGAGAACGGCAAGGTCCAGTCGCTGGTGATCCTGTCCCTGAGCCTGGAAGTGACCTTCGGCGAAAGCGCCAAGGTCTATGCGCAGGAACCGAAATTGCGCGACGGGTTCCTGCAGGTCCTCTTCGACCATGCGAATGCAGGCGGGTTCGACGGTTCCTTCACCAGTTCGAACGCCATGGATGTCCTCAGGGCGGCGCTCCTCGAAAGTGCACAGTCCGCGATCGGCCCCCTGGTGTCGGGCGTCCTCATCACCGACATCGTGCGGCAGGACAATTGAGCGCCGGCGCGCGCGAAACCGCCTTCCTGGGGGTCCTTGCCCGCGTGGCGCTTCCATTTTGCGCCCCGAACGCTCATATGAGCCGAAACCCAGCGTGGCACGGAATTGCTGAACTTCCTTCTTCCCAGACTCGTCAGCCCCGAGATTCGCCGCCTTCTGGCGGAGAATCTCAGGGCGCAGATGCCGCTCTATGCCGTCTCGGTTGCGGCGATGGTGCTTGTCGCCGCCATGACCTCGGCCACGGCCTGGGCGATGAAGGACATCGTCGACGCCATGACGAACCCGAACGACCGGGCGCGCGTCTTCGCAGTCGCGGGGATGGTGGCCGCGATCTTCTTCCTGAAGGGCGTCGGCAGCTACGTCCAGGACGTGGCGCTGAGCCGGGCGGGGAACCGCATCGTCGCGACCCAGCAGCGGCGGCTTTACGCGAAGCTCCTCCGCCAGGGCGTCGCCTTCTTCAACCTCAACGAATCCTCCGACCTCCTGACCCGGCTGACGCAGTCGGCGCAGTCGGCGCGGATGATCATCGACATCCTGGTGACGAGCGCGGTGCGCGACACGCTGTCGCTCATCGGACTGGTCAGCGTCATGCTCTACCAGCAGCCGACGCTGACGGTCGTGTCGCTTCTGATCGGGCCGGTGGCGCTGCTGGGGGTGCGGCTGATCCTGAAGAAGGTCCGCACCATCATGGAGATGGAGATGAAATCGCTCGCCGAGATCATCAAGGTCATCCAGGAAACCTCGGCCGGCATCCTGGTCATCAAGGCCTTCGCGCTCGAGGACCGGATGGCGGCGCGGATGAACGACGCGGTCCGCCAGGTCGAGAAGCGCGCCAACTCGATCTCGCGGCTCGAATCGATCACGAGCCCGCTCATGGATACGCTCTCGGGCCTCGCCATCGCGGGCGTTGTCGCGCTGAGTGCTGTGAACTTCTTCGGGCAAGACCGGCAGACGTCGGCCGGGCAACTTATGTCCTTCGTGACCGCGCTTCTGATGGCCTACGAGCCGGCCAAGCGCCTGTCGCGGACCCGCGTCGCGATCGAGGCGAACCTCGTGGGCGTGCGGATGATGTTCGGGCTGCTGGATCAGCCGGAAACGCTGGTCGAGGCCAAGGCGCCGGCCCATCTGGGCGGCGGCCGGGGCAAGGTCGAGTTCCGCGACGTGCAGTTCCGCTACCGCGACGACCGGACCGTCCTCGACCATCTGAGCCTGACGTTCGAGGGGGGCAAGACCACAGCACTCGTCGGCCCGTCCGGCGGGGGCAAGTCGACGATCCTGACCCTGGTCCTGCGGCTCTACGATCCGACGCACGGGCAGGTCCTGATCGACGGCATCGACCTGAAGGATAGTTCCTTCGCGTCGCTCCGCGACCATATTTCCTTCGTCGGGCAGGGGACCTTCCTCTTTTCAGCCTCGGTCCTCGACAATATCCGCTTCGGGCGGCCGGACGCGACCGACGAGCAGGTGATGGATGCCGCCAAGGCCGCGAATGCGCATGAATTCATCGAGAAGCTGCCCATGGGCTATTACACTGCGGTCGGCGAGAACGGCGCTTTCCTGTCGGGCGGCCAGAAGCAGCGGCTGGCGATCGCGCGGGCAATCCTGAAGGATGCGCCGATCCTCCTTCTGGACGAGGCGACGAGTGCGCTCGACAGCCGGTCCGAGGGGCTGGTGCAGGAGGCGATCGCCCATCTGACCAAGGGCCGGACGACGATCGTCATCGCCCACCGGCTTTCGACGGTGCTGAATGCCGACAAGATCTGCGTGATCCAGGATGGCCGCCTCGTCGAAGAGGGCACGACGGGCGAGCTTGTGGCGCAGGGCGGCCTTTTCAAGCAGCTTTACGACCAGCAGTTCCGGGGGGCTTCACTGGCGCACTAGTCTTTCCTTTCGGCCCCGGCATCCCTATGTAAGCCTGTCCCCGAGAGTTAGGCCCCATGACCAACGTGTCCGTCGCCCCCGCCGCCCCGATCCTGCCCGACGTCCTGTCGCTGCCGCGCAAGGCCCAGCCTGTCGATGGCCGCGTGAACCTGGTCGGCCTGACGCGGACGGAACTGGCCGAGGCGCTTCGCGCGGCCGGCACGCCCGACAAGCAGGTGCGGATGCGGGTCGGCCAGATCTGGCAATGGGTCTATCACTGGGGCGTGCGCGACTTTGCCGCCATGACCAACCTCGGCAAGGACTACCGCGACCTTCTGGCGCGGACGTTCGTGATCGCCCTGCCCGAGATCGTGCAGAAGCAGGTCTCGGCCGACGGCACGCGGAAATACCTGCTGCGCATCGCCGGCGGGCATGAAGTCGAGACGGTCTATATCCCCGAGGAAAATCGCGGCACGCTCTGCATTTCAAGCCAGGTGGGCTGCACGCTGACCTGCTCCTTCTGCCATACCGGCACGCAGAAGCTGGTGCGCAACCTGACGGCGGGCGAGATCGTGGGCCAGGTGATGCTGGCGCGCGACGACCTGAAGGACTGGCCGCAACCGGGCGTGCCAAAGGACGAGACGCGGCTGGTGTCGAACGTCGTCCTGATGGGGATGGGCGAGCCGCTCTACAACTTCGACGCGGTGCGCGACGCGATGGGGATCGTGATGGACGGCGAGGGCATCGCGCTCGGCCGTCGCAGGATCACGCTGTCGACCAGCGGCGTCGTGCCCGAGATTGCGCGTTGCGCAACCGAGATCGGCTGCCAGCTTGCGATCAGCTTCCACGCGACGACGGACGCGGTCCGGGACCGGCTGGTGCCGATCAACAAGCGCTGGAATATCGAGACGCTCCTTAACACCCTGCGCGACTATCCGCGGCTGTCAAACAGCGAGCGGATCACGTTTGAATATGTGATGCTGAAGGGCGTCAACGACACGGACGAGGACGCGCGGCGGCTGGTGAAGCTGATCCGGGGCATTCCGGCGAAGATCAACCTGATCCCCTTCAACGAATGGCCGGGCAGCCCTTACGAGCGGTCTGACTGGGACCGGATCGAGGGCTTCGCCGACATCATCTACAAGGCAGGCTACGCGAGCCCGATCCGCACGCCCCGGGGCGAGGACATCATGGCGGCCTGCGGGCAGCTGAAGTCGGCGTCCGAGCGCGAGCGGCGGGTGCGCAAGGTGCCTGTGGGCGAGGGGGCCGCAGGCGAGGGGCCTACTGGTGAGGGGCCTGCCGCCGGTTAGACGCCGGCGTCCGCCAGGTCGCCGTTCGGGCCTTGCGCCTTTTCGATGATCGCGATCGCCTCTTCCGCCGTCTCGACGAACTGGAAAAGGTCCAGGTCGGCAGCCGAGATGGTGCCGTAATGGACCAGCTTCTTCCAATCCACGATCTCGTCCCAGAAGGTCCGCCCGAAGAGCAGGACGGGAATCGGCTCCATGCGCCCCGTCTGGATCAGCGTCAGCGATTCGAAGAGCTCGTCCAATGTGCCGAACCCGCCCGGAAAGACGCAGATCGCCTTGGCGCGCATCAGGAAGTGCATCTTGCGGATGGCGAAATAGTGGAAGTTGAAGCAGAGCTCGGGCGTGACATAGGGGTTCGGCGCCTGTTCGTGCGGCAGGACGATGTTCAGCCCGATCGACTGGCCGCCCGCCTCGGCCGCGCCGCGGCTGCCGGCCTCCATCACGCCCGGTCCGCCGCCGGTGACGATGACATTCTCGCGCCCGTAGGACTTGAGGTTGTGCTCGGTCATCAGGAACGCGAAGCGCCGCGCCTCTTCGTAATAGTGCGACAGGGACTTCAGCCCCTCTGACCGCGCCTGGCCCGCATGTTCGGGCGCAAGGATCCGCGCCCCGCCGAACAGGACGATGGTCGAGCGGATGCCGCGTTCGTTCAGGATCATCTCGGGTTTCAGAAGTTCGAGCTGCAGGCGCACCGGCCTCAACTCTTCGCGCACCATGAAGTCGGGGTCCGTGTAGGCGAGCCGATAGGCCGGGGCTTCGGTCTGGGGCGTTTCGGGCGTGCGGGTCGTGGCCGCCAGATCCTCGCGCGAGTTGCGCAGCGAATGGCGGGTGAGTTTGCTGGTCATGTCGGTCCTTTGTCTCGCGGGCTTACCCCGCCGCCACCATAGGCCATTCGCGCGGCGGGAAAAGGGCGGCCCGTTGATCTGGCGGCCCCGCGCCCCTATAGGCGGATGAACAGTATTTCTGGGAGCGACGCCATGCACTACGCCGATCTGGAAGCCGCCATCGAGCAAGCCTGGGAGGCGCGCGAGACGCTGTCGCCGGCGACGAAGGGTGCAAGCCGCGACGCAATCGAAAGCACGCTGGCTGCGCTCGACAGCGGCAGGCTTCGCGTGGCCGAACCCCGGCCCGACGGCATCTGGCACGTCAACCAGTGGGCCAAGAAGGCCGTCCTGCTGTCCTTCCGGCTGAATGACATGGAGGTGATTTCGGGCGGTAACGGCGCTGCCACCTGGTGGGACAAGGTCCCGTCAAAGTTCGAGGGCTGGGGCGAAAAGCAGTGGAGCGCTGCGGGCTTCCGCGCTGTGCCGGGATCGATCGTGCGGCGTTCGGCCTATATCGCCAAGGGCGTGGTCCTGATGCCCTCTTTCGTCAACATCGGCGCCTATGTCGATGAAGGCACGATGGTCGACGGCTGGGCGACGGTCGGCTCTTGCGCACAGATCGGCAAGAACGTGCACCTGTCGGGCGGCGTCGGCATAGGCGGCGTGCTGGAGCCCATGCAGGCCGGCCCGACGATCATCGAGGACAATTGCTTCATCGGCGCCCGGTCCGAAGTGGTCGAAGGCTGCATCGTGCGCGAAGGCTCGGTCCTTGGCATGGGGGTCTTCATCGGCAAGTCGACCAAGATCGTCGACCGCGAGACCGGCGCCGTCATGTATGGCGAGGTTCCGGCAGGGTCGGTCGTCGTGGCGGGGTCCATGCCGTCGAAGAACGGGATCAACCTCTACTGCGCGGTGATCGTGAAGCGCGTCGATGCGCAGACCCGCGCCAAGACGGCGATCAACGAGCTTCTGCGCGACTGAGTGCACGACTGAGTGGGCCACTGAGTGCGCTACTGAGCGGCATTTGACCTTGGCGCGCGAACGGGCGACAAGGCCAAGCGAAAAAGCGGGCGAAAGGGCGCGGGGCCTTTTCGGAACCAACGGACCGATGCGATGAAATTCACCCTGTCCTGGCTCAAGGACCATCTTGAGACCGACGCGAGCCTGTCCGAGATTACCGAGGCGCTGACCGACCTCGGGCTCGAGGTCGAGGGCGTGACTGATCCGGCGGCGCGGCTCGGCGCCTTCCGCATCTGCCGCGTGATCGAGGCGGGGCCGCACCCGAATGCCGACAAGCTGCGGGTCTGCCGCGTGGCGACCTATCCGGACGGGACGGGCGGGCGGATGGAAGAGGTGCAGGTGGTCTGCGGCGCGCCGAACGCCCGCACGGGGCTTGTGGGCGTCTTCGCGCCACCCGGCACGCATGTGCCGGGGACGGGCGTGGACCTGAAACCGGGTGTCATCCGGGGCGTCGAAAGCAACGGGATGCTGTGTTCGGAACGCGAGCTCGAGCTTAGCGACAATCACGACGGCATCATCGAGCTGCCGGCGGACGCGCCCCTTGGCGCGCGCTATATCGACTGGCGCGGGCTGAATGACCCGATGATCCACATCAAGATCACGCCGAACCGCCCCGATGCGCTGGGCGTGCGCGGCATTGCGCGGGATCTGGCGGCGCGCGGGCTTGGCCGGCTGAAACCGCTGACCGTCGAGCCGGTGCCGGGCCAGTTCGACAGCCCGCTGACCGTCAGCATCACGCCGGACCTGAAGGCCAAGGGCGCCCCCTTCTTTGCCGGGCGGCTGATCCGTGGCGTGAAGAACGGGCCGTCGCCGGACTGGCTTCAGGCGCGGCTGAAGGCGATCGGCCTGCGACCGATCTCGACGCTGGTCGACATCACCAACCTTTTCACCTTCGACCTGAACCGGCCGCTTCATGTCTTCGACGCCGGCCTGGTCAAGGGCAACCTCCGGGTGCGCCCGGCGGTTCAGGGCGAGGAACTGCTCGCGCTCGACGGCCGGACCTATGCGCTGCCCGAAGGCACGATGGTCATCGCCGACGACGCCGGGCCCGAAAGCCTGGCTGGGATCATGGGCGGCGAGGCTTCGGGCGTGAGCGAGGGGACGACCGACGTTTTCGTCGAAAGCGCCTACTGGGACCCGATCACGGTCGCGGCCACCGGCCGGGCGCTGCGCATCACCTCGGACGCGCGCTACCGCTTCGAACGTGGCGTCGACCCGGCCTTCACCGAACCGGGGCTGGAACTCGCGACGCGCATGATCCTGGACCTTTGCGGCGGGACGCCCAGCCATGTGGTGCGCGACGGCGCGGTGCCGGACACGCGCCGCGCCTACCGGCTGGACCCGGCGCGGGTCCAGTCGCTTGTCGGGATGGAGATTCCGGCCGATGTGCAGATCGCCACGCTTCGCGCGCTGGGCTTTACCGTCACCGGCGATCAGGTCCAGCCGCCGACCTGGCGTCCGGACGTGCTGGGCGAGGCTGATCTGGTGGAAGAGGTCGCGCGCATCGCCTCGCTGACGCGGCTTCAAGGCAAGCCGCTGGCACGTGCGCAGGCCGGGGTGCCCCGCCCGATCCTGACGCCCATGCAGGAACGCGAGCGCATGGTGCGCCGGACGATTGCGTCCATCGGCTACAATGAATGCGTGACCTATTCCTTCATCGACAGCGCCGCCGCAACCCACTTCGACGGGGGCGCCGAAGCGACGCGGATCGACAATCCGATCTCGTCCGAGATGACGCACATGCGGCCGGACCTGCTGCCGGGCCTGCTGCGCGCCGCGGCCCGCAACCAGGCGCGCGGCTTTGCCGACCTCGCGCTTTTCGAGGTCGGACCGGTCTTCCACGGCGGCGAACCCGGCGAGCAGCGGCTTCAGGCATCGGGCCTTCTGATCGGCGCAAGTGCTGCGCGCGACCCCTTCGGTTCGCGCCGTCCGGTCGACCTTTATGACGCCAAGGCGGATGCAGAGGCGGCGCTCGCCGCTGCCGGCGCCCCCGCGCGCGTCCAGATCGGGCGCAAGGTGGCGGGCTGGTGGCATCCGGGGCGCAGCGGCACCGTCGCACTCGGCCCGAATGCGCTCGCGACGTTCGGCGAACTGCATCCCCGCATCCTTGCCGCCTTCGACGTGAAGGGCCCGGCCGTGGCCTTTACCCTGCACCTTGAGGCGATTCCCTTCCCCAAGGCCCGCAGCGCCACCCGCGCGCCCCTCGCCCTGTCGGACCTGCAGGCCGTCGAGCGCGACTTCGCCTTCGTCGTCGACCAGTCGGTCGAAGCGCTGACGCTCGTCAATGCCGCGCAAGGTGCCGACAAGGCGCTGATCGAGCGGGTGTCGGTCTTCGACCAGTTCACCGGCGAACGGGCCGAGGCGCAGATGGGGCCGGGCAAGAAGTCGCTGGCGATCAGCGTCCGGCTTCAGCCGCGCGAACGGACCCTGACCGAGGCCGAGATTGAGGCCGTTTCGGCGCGGATCGTCGAGAAGGTCGCAAAAGCCACAGGCGGGGTTCTTCGCCGCTAGGGGGAATTCGCGGCGAATTTATCCGCTTTGACTTTGGTCAAGGCGTGGTAATCTCTGCCCGCTTGTCCAGGGCGAAAACGTCCGGACTTCTGAAGGGGAAAGGGACAGACATGATTCAGGAATTCAAGGACTTCATCGCCAAGGGCAATGTCATGGACATGGCCGTTGGTATCATCATCGGTGCGGCCTTCACGGCCATCGTGACCTCGCTCGTGGGCGATATCATCAACCCGATCATCGGGCTCATCACCGGGGGCACGGACTTTTCGAGCCACTATGTCGTGCTGAAGGGCAATGTCCCGGATGGCGCCACGCTGCAGCAGGCGCGCGACGCCGGCGCGGCTGTCTTCGCCTGGGGTTCGTTCGTCTCGGCGATCATCAACTTCCTCATCATCGCCTTCGTGGTCTTCCTGCTGGTGAAGATGGTGAACCGCGTCAAGGATGCAGCGGTCAAGAAACCCGCTGCCGCCGATGCGCCGGCCGGCCCGACCGAGCTTGAGGTGCTGATGCAGATCCGCGACCAGCTCAAGCGCTGAGCGCGTCTGGCCGTGCAAGCCGGGGCGGCCCTCCGGGGCCGCCCTTTTCTTTTTCCCGACCCGAAGGAGGCTTCCCCATGATACGCCCGATTGCCCTTGCCGCGCTTGCCGTGATCGGCCTTTCGGCCTGCCAGCTTTCCGGCGGCGCGGGCTATGCCACCTTCCGTTCGGAAGCGCCGGTGCCTGTCAGCATGGCGTCGATTGCCGGCACCTACGACGGGCGGCTGCCTTGTGCGGACTGTTCGGGGCTGCGCACCGTCCTGACGCTTGGCGCCGACGGGCGCTACCGGATGGAGGAGAGCTATGAGGGCAAGCCGGCGAAGCCTATCGCCACGCGGGGCAGCTACCGGCTCGACGCCGCGCGCGGGGTGGTGACGCTCGACAGGGCGGCGGGTGGCCGCAGCGTTCAGGTTGCGGGCGACCGCGCCTATGTCCTGGCGCCCGACGGAAAGCGGTTCGCGGATGTGCCCTTCCCGGATGCCTTCATCCTTTTCCGCGCCTACTGACGAAAACGCCGGACCCTCGGGCCCGGCGTTTCCTGTTCAGCGCGGATGCGCGAGCGTCAGGCCAGAAACTTTAGGCCAGAAACCTTAGGCCAGAAACCTTAGGCCAGCACGCTTTCCGGCGTGACGGTCGGCAGGTTCAGCGCCTTGCCGACGGCTTCGTAGGTCAGCTTGCCGGCGTGGACGTTCAGCCCGTGCATCAGGTGCACGTCATCGGCGCAGGCCTTCTTCCAGCCCTTGTCGGCAAGCGCCAGCATGAAGGGCAGGGTGGCGTTGCCCAGGGCGATGGTCGAGGTGCGCGCGACGGCGCCCGGCATGTTGGCCACGCAGTAGTGCATGATGCCGTCGACTTCGTAGATCGGGTCCTGGTGGGTGGTCGCGTGCGATGTCTCGAAGCAGCCGCCCTGGTCGATGGCCACGTCGACGAGCACGGCGCCCGGCTTCATGGTCTTGAGCTGCGCGCGCGAGACGAGTTTCGGGGCGGCGGCGCCGGGGATCAGGACCGCGCCGATGACCATGTCGGCGTCGGCGATCAGTTCGGCGATGGCGCCAGCGCTGGCATAGCCATTCTTGAAGACACGGCCGAACACGTCGTCGAGGTAGCGCAGGCGCGGGATCGAGCGGTCGAGGACGGTCACGTCCGCACCCATGCCGGCCGCGATCTTGCCGGCATGAGTGCCGACGACGCCGCCGCCGATGACCACGACCTTGGCCGGCGCCACGCCGGGCACGCCGCCCATCAGGACGCCACGGCCGCCGTTGGCCTTCTGCAGCGTCCAGGCGCCGACCTGGGGTGCAAGACGGCCGGCAACCTCGGACATGGGCGCAAGAAGCGGCAGGCCGCCGTTGCGGTCGGTCACGGTTTCATAGGCGATGCAGGTTGCGCCGGACTTCAGCAGGTCGTGGGTCTGTTCCGGATCGGGCGCCAGGTGCAGGTAGGTGAAAAGGATCTGGCCCTCGCGCAGCATCTTGCGCTCGACCGCCTGGGGCTCTTTCACCTTCACGATCATGTCAGCGGTCTTGAAGACTTCGGCCGCGGTCGCGAGGATCTTGGCGCCAGCGGCGCGGTAGTCGTCATCGCTGAAGCCCGAACCCGTCCCGGCGTTCGTCTCGACATAGACCTCGTGGCCGTGGGCGATAGCCTCGCGGGCGGCATTGGGGGTCACGCCGACGCGGAATTCCTGCGGCTTGATCTCTTTCGGGCAACCGATCTTCATGTGCGACTCCTCGCGCGAAATTGGGATGGCGCAGGATGGCGCGGGGGCGAAGAAATTGCTTTGCAAAGAACGGTGGCCATTCCTGACTGACGCGCACATAATTGCTGCATATCAGCTGTTCTTGCGAAGGATTTTGCGCAGCTATGGAATTGGACGCAACAGATCGCCGCATACTTTCTGCGCTGCAGAAGGATGGGCGCCAGACCAATGCCGAACTGTCCGAGCGTGTGAACCTGTCCCCTTCGGCCTGTCACCGCCGCGTGCAGCGGCTTGAGGCCGAGGGGCTGATCGACGCCTATGTGGCGCTTCTGAACGCCCGCAAGATGGGGCGGCCGACGACGGTTTTCGTGGAAATCACCCTGTCGGGGCAGGCCGACGAGGTGCTGGAGGCCTTCGAGCGCGAGGTGCGGCGCATCCCGGACGTTCTGGAGTGCCACCTGATGGCGGGGACGGCCGACTATCTTCTGAAGGTCGTCGCCGAGGATACGGACGATTTCGCCCGCATCCATCGCCAGTATCTGGCGCGGCTGCCGGGGGTGCAGCAGATGCATTCGTCCTTTGCGCTCAGGACCGTTTTCAAGACGACTGCGATTCCGGTCTGAGGTCAGCGGGCGGGCGGTGCCTCGTGCGTGGCGCGCCGCTGGCGGATCGCGTCGGCGATCCAGAGGCGGGCCAGCGCATGATAAAGCGGCACCGGCGAGATATAGCGCGAGACGGCGAAGCCGATCATCGCCGCCGCCATGATGGGTGTGACGCTGGCGTGGCTTCCCGTCATCTCAAGGACGATGACGATGGTGGTGAAGGGCGCTTGAACGACACCCGCGAAATAGGCGGCCATGCCGATCAGCGCGGCAAAGCCGATGCTGGCGCCGAATGCCGAACCGATCGCGCCGCCAAGCCCGGCCCCGACCGACAGCGAGGGCGCAAAGAGGCCGCCGGGAATGCCCGAGACGGTCGAGGCAAGCGTGGCGAAGAACTTCAGCAGGAAGTAGCTCCAGGGCTGGGGCGTGCCTTCGATGATGCCGCGCGCCTCTTCGTAGCCGGTGCCGAAGGTTGCGCCGCCCGACAGCAGCCCGGCACCTGCGACCACCAGGCCACAACCAAGGCCGACGAGCGCGATGCGCGCCGGTCGCGACAGGCGGCGCATGCGCCGGAACCGGGTGGTCAGGGTCAGCGCCGCAAGGCTGAACAGGCCGCCGAGGCCGCCGCCTGCGATGCCGGTGACAATGACCATGAGCCAGTCCCACGGAAAGGTTCCGGTCGCGTGGCTTTGCCCGAAATAGGTATAGCTGCCCAAGAGCGACAGGGACGCAACGCCTGCGATGATGACGGCCGACAGCACAAGGCCGTTGGTGCGGACCTGATAGCTGCGGCTCATCTCTTCGATCGCGAAGACGATCCCGGCGAGGGGCGTGTTGAAGGCGGCGGCGATCCCTGCGGCCGAGCCCGCCAGAATCAGGCCGTGCACCCGCCGAAGGCCGCCGATGCGGGCGGCAAAGACCATGATCGCCGCGCCGATCTGCACCGTCGGGCCCTCGCGCCCGACGGAGGCGCCGGCCGCGAGTGCTGTGACCGTCATCAGGATCTTTCCGGCCGCGATGCGCAGCGTCAGGAAACCGCCCCGCTTCGGGTCATCCTGCAGGTGGCGCGCCGCGATCGCCTGGGGGATGCCGCTTCCTTGCGATCCCGGGAAATATCGGTCGGCCAGAAAGGCAAGGGTGGCGAAGGTCAGGGGCGTGACCAGAAGCGGCAGCCAGTGCGAAGGGCCAGGCCCGCCGAACGTCTGGCGGAAGAGCAGCTGCGCCTGGTCGGACATCTGCGCGAAAAGGACGCTGACGGCCCCAATGGCCAGTGCGCCCAGAAAGAACACCAGCCGCGCGCGCCAGCGGTTCGGCGATACTACCATGAGCCGAGAGCGGCGCAGCATCTGCCGCCGCACGGCTGAAAATCCGGTCATCCGGTCCTGCCTTCCTGTCCGCGGCCAACGTGGGCCGCAACCGCAGTGGCGTCAACCGGGGACGGGATCAGCCCGAAAGGCCAGCCTCTTGCAGCAGGCCCATCGCCTTGGCCTGGTAGTAATAGCCGCGCGCATACCAGCCGACCGCCCGCGATTCGTTGCCGTTCGACACGAGCCAGGCGCCGCGCAGGTATTTTCCGGCGTATTTCAGGTTGGTTTCCGCATCCAGAAGCCCCGAGTTCGGGCCCTGAAAGCCCATCGAGCGGGCGGTGCGCGGGTCGATCTGCATCAGCCCGTAATAGGTGCCGTTGCGGGCCGCGGGGTTATACATGCTTTCGCGGCGGATCACGCGGTGGATCAGCGATTCCGGCACGTCGTAAAGGTCGGCATATTTCGCGACCAGCCGCTGCATCTCGGGCGTGTTGCCGGCGACGGCGGGCTGGTAGGTCATGGCGCGGGTCACTTGCGGGCCCTTGTCGCCACAGGCGCTGACCATCAGGACCAGAAGCCCCAGGGCGGCAGTGCGAAGGATGGCTTGCATGACGGTCTCCTCGTTCGGGGACGAGTGCTAGCAAACCCGTCAGGATCGCGGAACCGTGAAGAGTCGTGGTCGGCGGGGATCCGCGCATGGGGTGGCTGCGCGATTTTTCAAGCCCCGGAAAGAAAAGAAAAACCCCTGTGGCGCGCAGGCCTCAGGGGTTCATTCCTTGGCGGGGTTTCCCCTGCCTTTGGTCCGGCGGACCTGCGAATGGGCTCAGAGAGCGCCTTCGCGCTGGGCCTTCTTGCGCGCCAGTTTACGGGCGCGGCGGACGGCCTCGGCCTGCTCGCGGGCCTTCTTGACGGAGGGCTTCTCGAAATGCTGCTTGAGCTTCATTTCCCGAAACACACCTTCGCGCTGAAGCTTTTTCTTGAGCGCGCGGAGGGCCTGTTCGACGTTGTTGTCGCGGACGCTGACCTGCATGTGGTGTCACCACCTTCCTAGGTTAGAGTTGCATGAAATGCAGGAAGCGCCCCCATAGCAGGGGTTTCGGCTTTTGTCCACCGCACGCGGGCGTTATCCTTCGGCAAGCTGAAGAGGGGGTGAAGATGACCGGACCGACCATCGCTGGCGACCGCGCGCGGCTCTTGGAGGCGATCCTGCCGCATGTCACCTTCGACGGCTGGACCGATGCAGCACTTCGGGCGGCAGCGGCGGAGGCCGGCATTGCGCCCGACCTTCTGCCGGTGATCCTGCCGCGCGGGGCGCTCGACCTGGCCGTCGACTATCACCGCCGGGGCGACCGCGCGATGGAGTCGGCGCTGGCCGCCGAGGATTTGGGCGGCCTCAAGTTCCGCGAGAAGGTGGCGCGGGCGGTGCAGTTGCGGCTTCAGGGTGCGGACCGAGAGGTGGTGCGGCGGGGGGCGGCGCTGTTCGCCCTGCCGCAACAGGCCGGCGTCGGATCGGGGCTGATCTGGGGCACGGCGGATGCGATCTGGCGCGCGCTGGGCGACAGATCCGAGGGGATCGCGCATTATACCAAGCGCGCGAGCCTGTCGGCCGTCTATGGCGCAACTGTGCTATACTGGCTGGGGGACCAGAGCGCGGGTGCTGCCGATACCTGGGCCTTCCTTGACCGGCGGATCGCCGAGGTGATGCGGTTCGAGAAGCTGAAGGCGGATTTTCGCGACAGTTTCGCGGGCAGGCTCCTTGCGCCGTCCGGCCGGGCGCTTGATCGGCTCGTCGCCCGGACCGGGAGCGCGGCATGACCCTGCCAAAGATGATGCGCGCGGTCGAGATCAGCGCGCCCGGCGGCCCGGATGTCCTGCGGCTGGCCGAGGTGCCGGTGCCGCACCCCGGTGCGGGGCAGGTGCTGATCGCGGTCCATTATGCGGGTGTGAACCGGCCCGACGCGCTGCAACGGGCGGGGGCCTATGCCCCGCCGCCGTCGGCCTCGCCCTTGCCGGGGCTCGAGGTGGCGGGAACAGTCGCGGCGGTGGGTCCGGGGGCGCACTGGTCGGTCGGCGACCGGGTCTGCGCGCTGGTGCCCGGCGGGGGCTACGCGGACTATGCTCTTGCGCCCGGCGCCCATTGCCTGCCGGTCCCGGATGGCATGGGGCTGCGCGAGGCGGCCTGCCTGCCCGAGACGTTCTTCACCGTCTGGACCAACGTCTTCGACCGCGGGCGCCTGCGCGCGGGCGAGCGGTTCCTGGTCCATGGCGGCACGTCCGGCATCGGGACGACCGCGATCCAGCTGGCCCATGCGTTCGGCGCGCGGGTCTTCGCGACGGCGGGGAGTGCCGAGAAATGCGCGGTCTGCGAACGGCTTGGCGCCGAACGGGCGATCAACTACCGGACCGAGGATTTCGTGACGGCGATGAAGGCCGAGGGCGGCGCGAACCTGATCCTCGACATGGTCGGGGGCGACTACCTGCCGCGCAACGTCGCCTCGCTCGCCGATGACGGGCGGCTGGTGCAGATCGCCTTCCTGCAGGGGCCGAAGGTCGAGCTGAACTTTGCGCCCGTCATGGCGCGGCGGCTGACGATCACCGGCTCGACACTCAGGCCCCGGTCGGACGGCGACAAGGCGGCGATCGCCGAGGCGCTCAGGTCGCAGGTCTGGCCCTTGCTGTCCTCGGGGCGCATCGCGCCGGTGATGGACCGGGAGTATGCGCTTGCGGATGCTGCCGGGGCGCACCGGCGGATGGAGGGCGGCGATCATGTGGGCAAGATCGTCCTGAAGGTGCGCTAAGGGGCTCAGCGCACCTTTTCCATCAGGACGCTGCCCACCCCGCAGCCCCGGCCCACGTCCGACCCGCAGGCGCGCGGCACCAGGTCCCTGGTCAGGCAGATGCGCACCTCGTCGATGCGGCCGGCGGTGCAGGTGACCTGGATGCCGTCGGCCGGCAGCGCCGGGTTGGCCTGGCGGAAGGCCTTGATCACCAGGTCGGGGGGCAGGCGGATGTCGCGGCCAAGGTGCGCAAGTTCCGGCGGCACGGTGATCGACTGGTAGGCCCAGCGGGCCAGCGCGAAATAGCCCGGCGCATCCTGCCCCGAACAGGAGCCGTGCTTTTGCCATTCGTGCCAGGCGAGCCCGGCCGACCCCATGATGTCGGCCATGGCCGCCGTCTCGGTCCGCGTCGGCGGGCGGCGGCCGGACTGGCAGTCCGAAGGCCAGCCCCGTTCGTACTGCGGCCATAGGCCATGCAGCGTGAAGGCGAATCCGGTGCCTGCGTCGCATTGCGGATCGCCGCGCCGGTCGCCCGTCGTTGCACACCACGAGGGGCTCCAGCCCAGCGACAGCAGGTAATAGTCGAAGTCGCCGGGTTTGCCGCCGGCGAGTGCGGCGGTTGCCCAAAGAAGGGCGAGAAGGCCGAAGATCAGGCGCGAAAGGGGCTGCATTTTCTCTTTCCATGGGCGGTCGGGGCGACTATATAGCGCGCTGACTTCCCCGAAAACGTGGAAAGGCGACCCCGGTCGCAGCCGTTTTCACGGTGCGGGAAAGATATGTTCGGCAGCGGTGTTGTCCGTTGCGCGCCCCGAAAAAAGGAGTGGGTGATGACGAAGCCCCTGATGGCCAAGGCAACCGCAGTCTGGCTGGTCGACAATACGACGCTGAGCTTCAAGCAGATCGGCGAGTTCTGCGAACTGCACGAGCTTGAGGTGCAGGGCATCGCCGACGGCGACGTGGCGCAGGGCGTGAAGGGGTTCGACCCGGTCGCCAACAACCAGCTCGAACCGATCGAGATCGAGAAGGGCCAGAAGGACCCTTCCTATCGGCTGAAGCTGAAGTTCAACGCGGCGGCCCTCGGCGAGGAAAAGCGCCGCGGCCCGCGTTACACGCCCCTGTCCAAGCGGCAGGACCGGCCGGCGGCCATCCTGTGGCTGGTGAAATTCCACCCCGAACTGTCGGACGCGCAGATCGGCAAGCTTGTCGGCACGACGAAACCGACCATCGCCGCCATCCGCGACCGGACCCACTGGAATATCGGCAACATCACCCCGGTCGATCCGGTGGCGCTGGGCCTGTCCAAGCAGTCCGAGCTTGACGCCGAAGTGCAGCGCGCGGTGAAGAAGAAGGCGGCCGAGGGCGGGGTCATGAGCGACGACGAACGCCGCAAACTCGTCTCGACCGAACAGTCGCTCGGCATGTCGGCCGAGCCGCGCTCGGCCGATGCGGTGCTCGAGTCCTTCGGTGCGAAGCCCGAGCCGGAAGAGAAGGACGAGAAGGACTTTTCGGACGCCGAAAGCTTCTTCAAGCCGCTCGCCCATGATGACGACGACGAGGACGAGGACGACGATCGCGGCCCGCGCCGCTGATCCCGTCCCGCTTGCTGCGAAGAACAGACCCCCGGTCCCGCAAGGTGCCCGGGGGTTTTTCTTTTGCTTGAAGGGGTTAGAACCGGCGGCGGGCGCGGAGCGCGGCCTGGATCGTGCCCTCGTCCAGATAGTCGAGCTCGCCCCCGACCGGCACGCCGCGCGCCAGTGTGGTGACGCTGACCGGCTCGCCCGCAGGGGCGGCGCGTTCGATGGCGTCGGCGATGTAATGGGCGGTCGTCTGGCCATCGACCGTGGCGTCGAGCGCGAGGATCACCTCGACGATGCCTTCGTCGCTCAGGCGCGCGACGAGGCGGGGAATGCCAAGGTCGTCCGGCCCCACGGCGTCGAGCGCCGAGAGCGTGCCGCCAAGGACATGATAGCGGCCCTTGAAGGCCTGCCCCCGCTCCATCGCCCAAAGGTCGGCCACGTCCTCGACCACGCACAATTCGCCGGTGGCGCGGGCAGGGTCGGCGCAGATGTCGCAGATCTCGCCCGTCGCGATATTGCCGCAGCGGGTGCAGTCGTGGACGGTGCGCGCGACGCGGGCCATGACGTCGGCGAGCGGCGCCATCACCTGACCGCGCCGCGTCAGGAGATGCAGCACCGCCCGGCGGGCCGAGCGGGGGCCAAGGCCGGGCAACCGGGCCATCAGCTCGATCAGCGCATCGACGTCGGCAGGCGTGTCGGGCATGGCCGGGCGGCGCCTCAGACCGGCAGCTTGAAGTCGGGCGGCAGGCCCAGGCTTTCGGTCAGCGACCGAAGCTCTGACTGGGCCTTGTCGGCGGCCTTCGACTGCGCGTCCTTGAGGGCGGCGACGATCAGATCCTCGACCACTTCCTTCTGCGCGGGATCCAGGATCGAGGCGTTGATGTCCAGCGCCCTGATCTCGCCCTTCACGGTGCAGGTGGCGGTCACAAGGCCCGCGCCGGCCTCGCCCACCACGTTCATGCGGGCGAAACTGTCCTGCAGTTCCGCGATCTTGCCCTGCATCTCCTGCGCGGCCTTCATCATCTTGGCCATGTCGCCGAGGCCGCCGAGGCCACCCAGTCCCTTGAGCATCGTCTTTCTCTCCTATTCCTCGAACGGATCCCAGTCGTCATCCGCCTCTGGCAGGGCGGTGTTTGCGGCTTCGGCCTCGGTCTCGGCCACGGTGCGCACGGACCGGAATTTTGCCGTGGGGAACGAGGCGAAGATCGCCTGCACGACCGGGTTCTTTCGCGCCTCGTCCTCGGCCGCGCGCTGGGCGGCGCCGCGTTCCTCGATCACCGTGGGCGCGCCGCCGCCTGCTACGATCGACACGCCCCAGCGGGCGCCGGTCCAGGACTGAAGGCGCTGCGAGAGCGTCGCGGCCAGGTCGCGGGGGGCGTCGGGGGCGGGCTCGAACTCGATCCGGCCGGGGGCGTAGCGCACGAGGCGGACATAGGTTTCGACATCGACCAGAAGGCGCACGTCGCGGTTGGCGCGGATCAGTTCGACCACCGCCGGAAAGGTCGCGAAGCGCGCAAGGCTGGTGTCCGGGGCGAGCGCGGGCGCGGCCGCCGCGCCGGAAGGGGCGACGAAGGCGCGCGGTTGGGGTTGGGCCACTTGCGCCGCCGGTCCAGATGGGGGCGGTGTCGGCGCGCGCGGCGCGGCGGGTGAAGGGGCGGGCGCCTCAGCCAGGCGGCGCATCAGCTGTTCGGGGTCGGGCAGGTCGGCCACATGGGTCAGGCGAATCACCGCCATTTCTGCGGCCATCATCGCGTTCGGCGCCTGGGCCACTTCCTCGAGCGCTTTCAGAAGCATCTGCCACAGCCGCGTCAGCGCCCGCATGGGCAATGCGGCGGCCATCGCCAGTCCGCGCGCGCGTTCATCCGGCGGGACCGTGGGGTCGTCCGCCGCCTCGGGCGTGATCTTCACGACCGAAATCCAGTGCGTCACCTCGGCCAGGTCGCGCAGGACGGCCATCGGGTCGGCGCCCCCGGCATACTGGCTGGCAAGTTCGGCCAGCGCCTCGGCCGCCTGACCCTTCAGGATCATGTCGAACAGATCGAGCGTGCGCCCACGGTCGGCCAGCCCCAGCATGGCGCGCACCTGATCCGCCGTCGTTTCGCCCGCGCCATGGCTGATCGCCTGATCCAGAAGCGAGGTCGCGTCGCGGGCGGACCCTTCGGCCGCGCGGGTGATGAGGGCCAGAGCCTCGCCGCTGATCTCGGCCCTTTCGGCCGCCGCGATCTTCTGCAGAAGGCCGATCATCACCTCCGGCTCGATCCGGCGCAGGTCGAAGCGTTGGCAGCGCGACAGGACCGTGACAGGGACCTTGCGGATCTCGGTCGTGGCGAAGATGAACTTCACATGCGCGGGCGGTTCCTCGAGCGTCTTCAGAAGCGCATTGAAGGCGTTCGTGGACAGCATGTGCACTTCGTCGATGATGTAGACCTTGAAGCGCGCCGAAGCCGCCCGGTAGTGGACGCTTTCGATGATCTCGCGGATGTCGCCGACGCCGGTGCGGCTGGCGGCGTCCATCTCCATCACGTCGACGTGACGGCCCTCGATGATGGCGCGGCAATGGTCGCAGACGCCGCAGGGATCGGTCGTAGGGCCGCCGGTGCCGTCCGGGCCGACGCAGTTCAGCCCCTTGGCGATGATGCGCGCCGTCGTCGTCTTTCCGGTGCCGCGGATGCCGGTCATGATGAAGGCCTGCGCGATCCGGTCGGCCGCGAAGGCGTTCTTCAGCGTGCGCACCATCGGCTCCTGCCCGACGAGGTCGGCGAAGGTTTCGGGCCGGTATTTGCGGGCGAGAACCTGGTAGCGGTTCCCGGTTTCCTCGGTCATCGGGGCCTCAGACTTGCGGGCGGTCAGGGTGGTTCAGATGTAGTAGCTCAGGGGACGGAGGTAAACGGGGGGTGGCTCGCCCGACTATTCGTCGCTCGCGTCCCAGCGGCGCTTGTGCTTGCCCGCATCGCGCACCATGCGGCCGAAGCGACGGCCTGCCGCGCGCAGGTCTGCGGCAGAGGCGGCGTTGTGGCGGTCCTCGGCCTGGAGTTTCCTCCAGCGGTCGAGCCGGACAGGGTCGAGCCGGCCCTCGGCGATGGCCTCCTGCACCGCGCAGCCCGGCTCGGCCTCGTGCGCGCAATCGCGGAAGCGGCAATGGGTGGCCAGTTCGGTCACGTCGGCAAAAGTCGCCTCCAGCCCCTCGGCCACGTCCGGCAGGCGCAGTTCACGCATGCCCGGCGTGTCGATCAGGCAACCGCCCCCGGCCAGCGGATAGAGCGTGCGGGCCGTCGTCGTGTGGCGCCCCCGCGCGTCGGCCTCGCGGATCGGCGCGGTTTCAAGCGAAAGGCGCGCGAGGTGGCCGGCGAGCGTCGATTTTCCGACGCCCGAAGTGCCAAGGAAGCAGACCGTCTGGCCGGGGCCGGTCCAGGGGGCCAGATGGTCGACGCTGGCCGGGTCGGTCGCGGTCAGGGCCAGCGCGGACAGGTCCGGCGCGATGGCGGCGATGCGATCGAGGTAGGCCACTGGGTCGGGGCAGAGGTCGGCCTTGGTCAAGAGGATCACCGGCCGGACGCCGCCCTGATGGACCAGCGCCAGCAACCGTTCGAGCCGCGCCTCGTTGAAGTCCGCATTGGCCGAGGTGGTCAGGAAGGCCGTGTCGACGTTGGCCGCGATCAACTGGTCGCGCGTCTCGCGCCCCGCCGCGCGGCGAGACAGGAGCGTGGCGCGGGGCAGAAGGGCCGCCGCCTGCGGGGCGTCGGGCTGGGCCGCGATCCAGTCGCCGACGGCGATGTCGCCGGTCGAAAGGCCGGGGGGCGTTGCCAGGGGCCGGGCGCCGTCCGCGAAGATCGCGGTCAGGCGGCTGCGGTGGACGGCACTGACGCGCGCCGGTAGCGTGTCCGGGGGCAGGTCGGCGGTGCGGGCGTCGGTCCAGCCGATCCGGGAAAGCGCTGCCTCGGCCTCTGGCTGCCGCATCGCCGGTCAGATCAGCCCGGCGGCGCGGGCGCCTGCGATCAGGTCTTCGGCGACATGGTGGGCATGGATGCCGGTCGCGGGGCCAAGGTCGGGGATCTGCACCACGGTCATCCCGGCCGCGCGGGCGGCGGCGGCGCCGGTGTCGCTGTCCTCGAACGCGATGCAGAGGGGGGCGTCCTGGCCCAGCCGCTCGGCGGCCAGCAGGTAGGGGTCGGGCGCGGGCTTGGGCCGCGTGACGCAATCCACCGTCACCACCGCGTCGAAGAAGCGGTCGATTCCGGTCAGCCGCAGTTTCTTGTGCGCGCTCTGGTGAGTCGATGACGTGGCGAGCGCGATCGGCAGGCGCGCCTCGCTCAGGTCGGTCAGAAGCCGTTCGGCACCGGGGCGCAGGGGGATGCCGTCCGCGACCAGCAGCCTATAGTGGCTGTTCCAGACCGCCATGAACTCGGCATAGGGAAAGTCCGCGCCCAGATCCTCGGCCAGAAGGCGGGTTGCAGCGGCCTCGTCGCGCCCGATCAGCCGTTCGAGCCGGCCGGCGACCATCGGCACGCCCATCTCTTCCAGCGCGGCATTGCCGGCCGTGATTCCGAGGCGTTCGGTATCAACCAGCAGTCCGTCAAGATCGAAGATGGCAGCGGAGTAGCGCGGCACGGGTGGGGCCTTTCGGAAGGTCCGCCCTGACTAGCACGGACGCCCCGGACAGGCGAGGGGGACCAGCGGCCGGCCTGCCGTAGCGTCATGCCCCTGGGCGCACCGAAGGACCTTACGCGCGCGGAAAACTGTCGCAATCGCGCAATCCGACTGTTACAAATTCCACCTATGCAGCGAGCGGTCCCTTGAACCCGTCGGCGCTGCGCGCCCGGTCCTCGGGAACTGTCCTCGGGTTTCTGCGCCCGACCAAATAGGAGTCTGACCATGACCAAACGCTTGACCCTGGTTTCGGGCATCAGCCTGATCGCCCTCATGGCTTCGGCTGTCGCCGTGTCGGCCGAGACGCTGGCCGACATCGAAGCCGCCGCCAAGAAAGAGGGGATGCTGACCACGATCGCGCTGCCGCACGACTGGTGCAACTACGGCGGCATCATCGACAGCTTCAAGGCCAAATACCCGGACATCAAGGTCAACGAACTGAACCCCGACGCCGGTTCGGCCGACGAGCTTGAGGCGATCCGCGCCAACAAGGACAACACGGGCCCGCAGGCGCCCGACGTGGTCGACGTGGGTCTGGCCTTCGGTCCGCAGGCGCAGAAGGAAGGGCTGATCCAGCCCTACAAGGTCTCGACCTGGGACGGCATCCCGGCCGAGATCAAGGATGCGGACGGTTTCTGGGCCGGTTCCTACTACGGCGTGATGGCGCTGGGCGTGAACAAGGACCTGGTCAAGGAAAACCCGGTCAAGTGGGATGACCTGAAGAAAGCCGACTTCGCGCAATCCTTCGCGCTGACCGGCGACCCGCGCGCCTCGAACCAGGCCATTCTGGCGATCATGGCAATGGGCATGTCGCAGGGCGCCAAGCCGGGCGAAGAGTCGGGCAAGAAGGGGCTCGAGTTCATGGCCGAGGTCAACAAGGCCGGCAACTTCGTTCCGGTGACGGCCAAGTCGGGCACCATCGCCCAGGGCCAGACCCCGATCGTCGCGGCCTGGGACTACAACCTTCTGGCCTGGCGCGACAGCCTGAAGGGCAACCCGCCCATGGATGTCGTCATCCCCGAAGGCCCGGTCCTGGCCGGCGTCTACGTTCAGGCGATCAGCGCCTTTGCGCCCCACCCGAACGCCGCGAAACTGTGGATGGAGCACATCTTCTCGAACGAGGGCCAGAATGGCTTCGTGAAGGGCTACTGCCACACCGCGCGCTTCAACCAGATGGTCAAGGCGGGCGAGGTGCCGAAAGAGCTTCTGGACGCGCTGCCCCCTGCCGAAGCCTATGCCCGCGCGGTCTTCCCGTCGATCGACGAGCAGGCCAAGAACAAGGAAGTCGTGACCGGCCAGTGGGATGCGGTCGTCGGCGCCAAGGTTGCCGAGTGATCCGACCCCGTTCGGTCTGACTGCGACTGCCCCGCCGCGCGTGTCCCGTGCGGCGGGGTCTGACAGACGGGAAAGATTCCATGCCCCCACCCCCTGACCGTCCCCGCCGCCGCCTTACGGTCTGGCTGGGTGTCGTGCCCTTCCTTCTTTTTGCGTTTCTGTTCCTGATCCTGCCGACGCTGCAGATCGTGACCGGCGCCTTCCGCACGCCGGACGGCGGCGTGACGCTGCAAAACATTCGCGGGCTCATGACGCCCTCGATCCTGGGCGCGCTGACGATTTCGCTGCGCCTCAGCCTGGTGACGGCATTTCTGGGCTGCGTCATCGGGCTGGTCCTTGCGGCGGCCGTGACGCGGGGCGGGCTGCCCGGCTGGCTCAGGGCGACGACCATGACCTTTTCGGGCGTCGCCTCGAACTTCGCGGGCGTGCCCCTGGCCTTCGCCTTCATCGCCACGCTTGGCCGGCTGGGGCTTCTGACCGTCATCATGCGCGACTGGTTCGGCGTCAACCTGATGGCGATGGGCTTCAACCTCATCAGCTTCACCGGCCTGGCGCTGGCCTACCTTTACTTCCAGATCCCGCTCATGGTGCTGATCATCACCCCCGCGCTCGACGGGTTGCGCAAGGACTGGCGCGAGGCGGCCGAGAGTCTTGGGGCCAGCGGCGCGCAATATTGGCGCATGGTGGCGCTGCCGGTCCTTGGTCCGTCGCTGATCGGCACCTTCGCGCTTCTGTTCGCCAATGCCTTCGGGGCCGTCGCGACCGCGATGGCGCTGACCGGGTCGAGCCTGTCGATCCTGCCCATCATCCTGTTCGCGCAGATCCGCGGCGACGTGTTGCAGGACCCCTATCTGGGCTATGCCGTCGCCTTCGCGATGATCGTCGTCACCGGGGTTGCGAACCTGATCTACGTCACCCTGCGGGCCCGGGCCGAAAGGTGGCAGAAATGAAGGCGCCCCGGCTGGTTTCCTGGATCGTCTTCGCCTTCGGCGCGGCCTATTTCCTGCTGCCCCTGATCGGCACCGTCGAGTTTTCGCTGCGCGCCCGGCGCGGGGTCTATTCGCTCGACGCCTATCGCAATGTCCTCAGCGACCCGCAGTTCCGCGACACGCTGACCTATTCCTTCGTCCTGGCGATCGCGACCATCCTGCTGGGTGTCCTGATCGTGGCGCCGACCGCCTTCTGGGTGCGGCTGAAGCTTCCGGCGCTGCGCCCGGTGGTCGAGTTCATCACGCTGATGCCGCTGGTCATTCCCCCCATCGTCATCGTCTTCGGCTACATCCGCATGTACAACACCTCGTCGGTGCTGCCGCTTCTGGGGACGGCGACGGGGTCCGACATCCTTCTGATGTGCGGCTATGCGACGCTGGCGCTGCCCTACATGTATCGCGCCATCGACACCGGCCTGCGCGCCATCGACGTGCCGACCCTGACCGAGGCGGCGCAGAGCCTGGGGGCGGGCTGGATCACCATCCTTGCGCGCGTGATCCTGCCCAACATCCTGACCGCGATCCTGTCCGGGGCTTTCCTGACCTTCGCCATCGTCATCGGCGAATATGTGCTGGCCGCCCTTCTGAACCGCCCGGCCTTCGGGCCCTACATGGTCTGGATGGGCTCGAACAAGGCCTATGAGCCGGCGGCACTCGCGGTCGTGGCCTTCGCGATCACCTGGATGGCCATGGGGCTGATCCAGCTGGTTTCCCGTTTCTCCAAACAGACGCAGGCGCGCCGCTGATGGCCTTCATCGAACTTAGAAACCTTCAGAAATCCTTCGGGCAGACGCAGGTCGTGCGCGACTTCTCGCTCGACATCGCCCAGGGCGAGTTCGTGTCGCTTCTCGGCCCCTCGGGCTGCGGCAAGACCACGGTCCTGCGCATGGTGGCCGGGTTCGAGCCGCCGTCCGGGGGGGAGATCGTCATCGACGGACAGGACATGACCGGCGTTGCGGCGAACAAGCGGCGGATCGGGATGGTGTTCCAGTCCTATGCGCTGTTTCCCAACCTGACCGTGGCCGACAATGTGGGCTTCGGGCTGAAGGTCGCGGGCGTCGCGCGGGCCGAGGCGAAGGCGCGGATCGAAGAGATGCTGGGGCTCGTGGGACTCGCGGGCTTTGGCGCGCGCTATCCGTTCCAGCTGTCGGGCGGCCAGCAGCAGCGCGTGGCCCTGGCCCGCGCCATCGCGCCGCGTCCGCGTGTCCTTCTGCTGGACGAACCCCTGTCGGCGCTGGACGCCAAGATCCGCGTGTCGCTCCGGTCCGAGATCCGGGCGATCCAGCGCGAGTTGGGGATCACCACGCTTTTCGTGACGCACGACCAGGAGGAGGCCCTGTCGATGTCCGACCGGGTGGTGGTCATGTCGGCCGGCCGGGCCGAGCAGGTGGGTCCGCCGCACGAGATCTACAACCGTCCCGCCACGCGGTTCGTCGCCGAGTTCATCGGTTCGCTCAACATCCTGTCGGGCAAGGTCGTCGACGCGGCGACCGGCCGGGTCGACACGCCGGCCGGCTCGGTCACGCTCGGCCGCGCGCTCACGCAGACGGCCGGCGCGCCGGTGTCGCTCGCGATCCGGCCCGAGGCGCTGCACCTTGATGCCGAGGGCGCGAGGGAGGGTGAGGTGGCTTTCGCGGTCAAGGTCGCCGACAGCGAGTTCCTGGGCTCGGTCGTGCGCCTGCGCGCCATGGCGCCGGGGGCCACGCCGCTGTCCGTCGCGCAGTTCAACCGCGAGGGGCGCGCCCTGCCGGCTCCGGGCGAGGCTGCGACACTATCGGTCGATGCGCGCGACATTGTTGTCCTGGACGGCTAGGCCGACGGCGCCGGGCGGCCTTTGGTTGCAAGGGCCGCACCCGGTCCTGTAGTCCCGTTCGGGAAGCACGATTTCCGGGATTGGTATGCCCATCGACAACGACCCCGCGCTTTCGGCGCGCGAAAGGACCGGCCGGTTATACCCCTGGCTGGTGATTCTGGCCGTGGTCGTCCTTCTGTCGATCGCGGCGGGGGTCGGGCTTATCCTCCTGATGCCGACGGCCGCCGACAAGGCGGCGCGATTCGTGGCCGAGGGGGCCGCACTCGAGGCCGAGGGCAAGGACCTGCCCGCCGCCGCCGCCTACAATGCCGCGCTGGCCGAAGACAAGGAAAACACCGCCGCACGCCGGGCGCTGGTGCCGAACCTCATCCGCCGGGGCCTCCTGGAGCGCGCCGCCATGCAGCTTCAGGCGCTTCTGGAACGGTCGCCGAATGACCCGGACCTCAACCTGCAACTCGCGGAACTGGCGATCAGCCGCTTCGACGGGCAGGCGGCGCTGCCGCACCTGGCGCTGGCGCAGGGGGCGGACCCCGCGCGGATCCATGCCGCCGCGAGCGCCACGCGCTACTTCACATCGCCCGACGGGCCGGCGCGCACCACCGCGCTCGCCGATTGCGAAGCCATTCTGGAAAAGACGCCCACCAGCCTGCCCGCCGCGATCGTCGTCGTCTCGGCCGCCGTGCATGACAATGGCCCGGACTATGCGCTGTCGGTCGCCGACGATGCGCTCGGGTCCAATCCGCACAGCGTGTCCCTGCTTCTTCTGCGCTTCGACCTTCTGAACGGGACGGCGGGGAAGGAGGCGGCAGCCGGCGACGCGGTGCGCGCGCTTTACGCCCGGTTTCCCGACAATCGCGAGGTTCAGCGCCGGGTCCGCGACTGGATGATCGCGCATGGCTCCCCGGATGAGGCGGTGGCGGTCCTTAGGGATCTGACGGCGCGGACCGGCGACCGGCCGGACGATCACGCCGCACTTGCGGCCTATGTCGTGGCGCATTACCCCGACCGCGCGTCGGTGCCGGTCCTCGACGGGCTGGCGGCGGGGCTGGCGGACCAGGGGCTGGCCGACGGCTACCGGGTGCGCGCGGCCGAGGTGCGGTTCGACCAGGGCGAGATCGAGCGCGCCATCACCATCCTGCGCAAGATCGTGAAGGCAGCACCCCCGGATGCCGGGCGCAGCTTGCCCCTGGGGGCGCTGGCGCGGACGCTCGCCGCCACGGGCCAGCGGACAGAGGCGCTTCAGGCTGCGGAAGAGGCCGCGGCGCTTGACCCCAAGAATGTCGAGGCGCAGCTCGTTCGGGCGGGGCTGGCGCTCGACCGTGGCGACGGGGCGCGCGCGGTCGACGTCGCCCGGCAGGCGCTTGCGGCGACGCCGGACGATCCCGGCCTGCTGGTGGCGCTCGCCCGTGGATACGAGGCGCAGGACATGGCGCCGCTCGCGCTTCGGGCAATGGCGCAGGCGGTCGAGGTCACGAAGAACGGCCCGGCCGAAAGCCGCGCGCTGATCGAGCTTCTGGTCAAGTCCGGCAACCGGGCAATGGCCGAAACGGTCCTGCAGGCTGCGCTTCGGGCCAATCCGGGCAATGCCGATCTGCTGGCGCTGGCGGCGCCCGGCGGCCTTGCGCCGCCCTGAGGGCGCCGCCGCCCTTTTCGCGGGGCACCCGGTCGGGTAGACTGCGAAAAAAAAGATCGAGGCAGTCCCATGACCCCCAACGCCCGGCGCGCCCGGTGGCGCCTTTCTTCGATGCTGGCCTTCCTTTGGCTCGCGGCCCTGGTCTTTGCCGGGCCGGCCGTCGCCGCCTTCGATGTATCGGCGTTGCAAAGGGGGATGGACGCGGCGGATCGCGGGGACTGGCCGACGGCACTGGCCGAAGGACAGGCTGCCGGCCCCGTGTCGGGCGACATCGTGCTGTGGCGCTTCCTGCGCGAGGCGCCGCCGAAAAGCGCCGCCTTTTCGGTCTTTGCCGATTTCGTCGCCCGTCATCCCGACTGGCCGGGGCTGAAGCTCATCCGCAAGAATGGCGAGGCGTCGATGGGCGGGTCGCTCGCGCCGCCGCTCGTGCGCGAGTATTTCCAGGGCGAGCCGCCCCAGACGGGCGAGGGGAGCCTGGCGCTTGCCATGGCGCTGAGAGCCCTGGGTGATGAGCAGGGGGCCCGGGCCGAGGCAGTGCGCGGCTGGCGGGCGCTGCCGATGCAGCCGGAAACCCAGGACGCTTTCGTGGGTGCATTCGGCTCGTTCCTTGGCGACCAGAACGGCGGCCGGCTGACCGCGCTTCTGTGGGCCGGCGAGGTCGAGAGTGCGCGGCGGATGCTGCCACTCGTGTCGGACGCGACGCGCGCGGTCGCCGAGGCGCGGCTCGCGCTTCAGACGAACGCGCCCAATGCTGCGGCCAAGGTGGCGGCGATCCCGGCGCAGGCGGCGGCGAAGTCGGCGGGGCTGGCCTACGACCGCTTCCGCTGGCGCATCAAGCGCGACCTTTACCCGGACGCGATCGCGCTGATCCTGGAGCGTTCGACCTCGGCCGAGGCGCTGGGCTTTCCCGACGACTGGGCGGACTGGCGGCGCAAGCTGGCCCGGAAAGAGATGCGCGAGGGCGATCCGCGGCGGGCCTACAAGATCGCCGCACGGCATTTCCTGTCGGTCGAGGATGGCGAGGATTTCGCCGACCTCGAATGGCTCGCGGGTTACATCGCGTTGCGCAAGCTGGGCGACAGCAACCTTGCCGTGACGCATTTCGAGCGCGTGGCGCAGGCCGCGAACGGGCCGATCAGCAAGAGCCGGGCGAACTACTGGCTCGGCCGGGCTGAAGAGGCGCGGGGCGACAAGGCAGCAGCCCAGCACGCCTATGCCGAAAGCGCGCGCTACCAGACCGCTTTCTACGGGCTTCTGTCGGCCGAAAAGGTCGGGCTGCCGCTGTCCCCTGCGCTTGTGGGCGGCGAGGCCTATCCGGCCTGGAACGTGCCCGAGGTGACGGGTTCGTCCCTGTTCATCGCGGCGCGGGCCCTTCTGGCGGCGGGAGAGCGCCCGCTGGCCGCGCGGTTCCTCGCGCAGATGACCGAAGGCATGACCGGGCAAGAGATCGGGCGGCTCGCGGGGTTCGGGCTGGAAACGGGCGAGCCCTACATCGCGCTGACCATGGCCAAGCGGGCGGCCGACAAGGGGGTGATCTGGCCGACGGCCTATTTCCCGCTGGTGGGCCTGGACCATCTGAAGCTGCCGGTCAGGACCGAGTTGACGCTTTCGATCGCGCGGCGGGAAAGCGAATTCAACGCTTCGGCCCGGTCGTCGGTCGGTGCGCTCGGGCTCATGCAGGTCATGCCGCAGACGGGGCGGGAGTTGGCGAAGAAGATGGGCGTTACCTATGACGGCGCCAAGCTCGCGTCGGACTTCGACTATAACGCCACGCTCGGGTCCGAATATCTGGCGGGGCTGGAGCAGTCGTTCGGCACCTCGCCCCTTCTGGTCGCGTCGGGCTACAATGCCGGGCCGGGCCGGTCGAAGAAATGGATGCAGGCCTTCGGCGATCCGCGCACCCGTGCCGTCGATCCGGTCGACTGGATCGAATCGATCCCGCTTCGGGAAACGCAGATCTACGTGATGCGCGTGGCCGAAAGCCTGCCGATCTATCGGGCGCGGCTGACCGGACAGGTGGGGCGCGTCGATTTCACCGGGCTTCTGCGGGGCGAGTGAGGGGCCGGGCCGGGCGGGATCAGGAAACGCACTGCGTTTCCCCCGCCCGTGTGGAGGGAGGCCGCTGGCCGGTGGCTTTGGGCCACCGGCCGGGGCAAGAGGCAAAGCTTTCGCATGGCAGGGTCACTTGCCCCTGCCACTCCAGGCCGACAGGACCAAGGCTGGCGCCCCCTGTCGATCCGCCCTAGAGTGGCCGCCTAGCTTGGGGGGCCTCGATGCTCAGAGATCCGCTGTTCCTTCTGGTGGCCCTGGCCTGCCTTGTCGTCGTTGTCGTCCTGATGACCGGCATCGGCGGCATGGCGCGCGGGGGCGAGTTCAACCGCAAATATGCCAACAAGATCATGCGCTACCGGATCATCGCGCAGGCGGTGGCAATCGCGCTGATCGTCCTTTATGTCCTTCTGCGGCGCGGGGGTTGAGATGGTCGTCCTGAACCGCATCTACACCCGCACCGGCGACGGCGGAGAGACCGCGCTCAGCGACGGGTCGCGCGTCGGCAAGGATTCGGCGCGGGTCGCGACCTATGGCACGGTCGACGAAGTGAACGCGACCGTGGGGCTTGCGAAACTCCATGCCGAAGGCGAGATGGCGGCGGCCCTCGCCCGCATCCAGAACGACCTTTTCGACCTGGGTGCGGACCTGTCGCGCCCGGCACCCGAGCGCGACGCCGAGGCGCCCTATCCGGTCCTGCGTATCATCCCTGCCCAGGTCGACAGGCTCGAGGCCGAGATCGACGTGATGAACGCGCCCCTTGCGCCGCTGCGCAGCTTCATCCTGCCCGGCGGCAACGCGCTTGGGGCGCACCTGCACCTGTGCCGCACGGTGACGCGGCGGGCGGAACGGCTGGCGGTCGAGCTTGCGCGGTCCGAGGGCGTGAACGACAGCGCCATCCGCTATCTGAATCGGCTGTCGGACTGGTTCTTCGTCGCGGCGCGCGTGGCCAATGGCGGCGCCGATCCCCTGTGGGTGCCGGGCGCCACCCGTTGACCCCCGAGGTGACCCAGGGTCAGATTCGGCCGCCTGTCCGTCGCTAACAGCCGCCAACGTGGCGTCCCCGCGACTGATCCTGTCGATTTTGCGCTGTCCTCTGCGATGCAGAATCGCTATGAGCGGCCTGAGTTTTCGCGCCGCGCCCAAGGTGTGGCGCCCTGACCAAGGAGAACGTCGCCCATGAAGGTGCTGGTGCCTGTCAAGCGGGTCATCGACTATAACGTGAAGGTCCGCGTCAAGGCGGACGGCAGCGGTGTCGATCTGGCCAACGTCAAGATGTCGATGAACCCCTTCGACGAGATCGCCGTCGAAGAGGCGATCCGCCTGAAGGAAAAGGGCATCGCGACCGAGATCGTCGTGGTGTCGATCGGCGTGAAGCAGGCGCAGGAAACGCTGCGCACCGCGCTCGCCATGGGCGCCGACCGGGCAATCCTGATCGAGGCGGCGGCCGACGTGCACACCGACATCGAGCCCCTTGCGGTCGCGAAGCTTCTGGCCGCGGTCATCAAGGAAGAGCAGCCGGGCCTGGTCCTTGCCGGCAAGCAGGCGATCGACAATGACATGAACGCGACCGGCCAGATGCTGGCAGCGCTTCTGGGCTGGCCGCAGGCGACCTTCGTGTCCGAACTGTCGGTCGAGGGCGACAAGGCCCAGGTGACGCGCGAGGTCGATGGCGGCCTTCAGACCATCTCGGTCAAGATGCCGGCGATCGTGACGGTCGACCTGCGCCTGAACGAACCGCGCTATGCCTCGCTGCCGAACATCATGAAGGCCAAGGCCAAGCCGCTCGCGGCCAAGACGCCGGCCGACTACGGCGTGGACGTGGCGCCGCGCCTGACGGTGGTGAAGACGACGGAACCCGCCGGCCGCAAGGCGGGCGTGAAGGTCGGTTCGGTCGACGAGCTGATCGCGAAACTGAAAGACGAAGCGGGGGTGATCTGACATGGCCGTTCTTCTGATTGCCGATGTGAACGAAGGTCATCTGGCGACCGACGCCGTGGCCAAGACGCTGACCGCCGTGAAGGGCCTGGGCGACGTGCATGTGCTGGTCGCGGGGCAGGGCGCCGATGGCGCGGCGCAGGCGGCGGCCAAGCTGTCGGGTGCGGCCAAGGTGCTGCAGGCCGATGACGCGACGCTGGGCCACGGGCTGGCCGAGCCGATGGCGGCGCTGGTCGTCGGGATGGCCGGGAACTACAGTCACATCGTCGGTGCCTCGACCGCGTTCAACAAGAACATCCTGCCGCGCATCGCGGCCCTTCTGGATGTGATGGTGATTTCGGACATCACCGCCGTCATCGACGCCGACACGTTCGAGCGGCCGATCTACGCCGGCAACGCGATCCAGACCGTGAAGTCGTCGGACAAGGTCAAGGTCGCCTCGGTCCGCACCGCCAACTTCGAGGCGGCGGCCGAGGGCGGCTCTGCCCCGGTCGAGAAGGTGGCCGCGGCGGCCGATCCGGGGCTCAGCGCCTGGGTCGAGGACCGCGTCGCAACCAGCGACCGGCCGGAACTGACCAGCGCCAAGATCGTCGTCTCGGGCGGCCGGGGCGTCGGGTCCAAGGAAAGCTTCGACCTGATCGAGGGCCTGGCCGACAAGCTGGGCGCTGCGGTCGGCGCCAGCCGCGCGGCGGTCGATTCGGGCTATGCGCCGAACGACTGGCAGGTCGGCCAGACCGGCAAGGTCGTGGCGCCGGACCTTTATGTCGCGGTCGGCATCTCGGGTGCGATTCAGCACCTGGCCGGCATGAAGGACAGCAAGGTCATCGTCGCGATCAACAAGGATGAAGAGGCGCCGATCTTCCAGGTGGCCGACTATGGGCTGGTCGGTGACCTCTTCACCGTCGTGCCGGAACTGACCTCGAAGCTCTGAGCCTTCGGGTCACGGATAGAGGGGCCGTCCCGCCGGGGCGGCCCTTTTCCTTTGTCGCGGCCCTTGCCGCTAGAGGCAGCGGCTGATTGCCGGTTCGAGCGCTGCCGCCACTTCGGCATGGATCATCGGGCCCGGCAGGTGCGCGGCGGCCGGAAGCTCCATTTCGGCGCAGGCCATGCCGATCGTGCCGTAGGCCCGGGCCGAGGCCGAGGGCTGCACCTCGACCAGTTCGGTGGCGAAGGGCGCGATCGCCTCGACCATGTGGCGGTCGAGGAACAGCGGGTCGGGGCCGAGCGAATCCTGTGCCGCCCCTTCCGCCTGGCAGTTGCCAAGCCACAGAAGGACGGTCGGCCCCTCGATCTGTTGCAGCAGCTGGCGCATCCGCGCGACCCAGGCCTCGCGCAGCTCGCGTTCGACCAGCACATATTTTTCCGGGCTGAGCGTCTTCAGCGTCTTCAGCATATGGCGCGTGAAGTGGAAGTCGGTGAAATCCACCTCCCGGTAGATGGTCTGCAGGATCTGCGCGGCATGCAGGAACCGGTCGTTGCGGCGCGGATGGACCGAATAGAAGCGGTTGGTCATGTTCTGCGCGCCGGGCAGCTGGATGACCGTCACCTTCGCCTGGGCGCAGGCTTCGAGCAGCACGGGTTCGTTGAGATAAAGGTCCACCCCGGCATTCTGGTAGCCGAGGTTCACCATCGGCACGCCCATGTCGCTTTCGAGAAGCGCCGGGAAGGGCCTTTCGACGAATTTCCCATAGGTTTCGGTTCCGCCGAGGAAGGCGCAGAAGGTGCCTTCGAGCGACCGCCGCGGTCCGCGGAACAAGAGTTTCGACTGGCCGTAGCGGCACGGCAGATAGTCCAGCGCCCCGGCGCCGGGATGTTCATAGGCCATTTTCCCACCTTCACGTTGTATCGTTCACCCAAGGTCCAATTTGCGCCCAAGAGATTGCCAAAAGCCTAACGGGCCCGGGGGAAATGCCGGCCTTCGCACTTGCAGCGACGATCGGGGCGTGGGTAAGGTCGCGCGCGATGGCGAAGGGGGCGAAGGGGGCGAAGATGGCGATCCAGTCGGTAGGCGTGGTCGGCGCGGGGCAGATGGGCAATGGCATCGCCCATGTCTTTGCGCTGGCCGGTTTTGACGTGGTGCTGACGGACGTGTCGCCAGAGGCGCTGGACAGGGCCGTGGCGCTTATCGGCAAGAACCTCGAACGGCAGGTTGCGCGCGGCAAGGTCACGGAGGCCGACCGCAAGGCGGCCTTGGGGCGCATCCGGACGACGCTGGTGCTCGCGGACCTTGGCGCCTGCGATCTGGTAATCGAGGCCGCGACCGAGCGCGAGGCCGTCAAGCAGAAGATCTTCGCCGACCTTCTGCCGCACCTGAAGCCGGAAACGATCCTGACCTCGAACACCTCGTCGATCTCGATCACGCGGCTGGCGAGCCGGACGGACCGGCCGGAGAAGTTCATGGGCTTCCATTTCATGAACCCCGTGCCGGTGATGCAACTGGTCGAGCTGATCCGGGGGATTGCGACGGACGAGCCGACCTATCAGGCGCTTCTGGACGTGGTCGGGCGGTTGGGCAAGACCGCGGCCTCGGCCGAGGATTTCCCGGCCTTCATCGTCAACCGTATCCTGATGCCGATGATAAACGAGGCGGTCTATACGCTGTACGAAGGCGTCGGCTCGGTCAGTTCGATCGACGAGGCGCTGAAGCTTGGCGCCAACCATCCGATGGGGCCCCTGGAGCTGGCAGATTTCATCGGGCTCGACACCTGCCTGGCGATCATGAACGTGCTGCACGAGGGGTTGGGGGATACCAAGTATCGGCCTTGCCCGCTGCTGACCAAGTATGTCGAGGCGGGCTGGCTTGGCCGCAAGACGCAGCGGGGGTTCTACGACTACAGGGGCGAAGTGCCGGTGCCGACGCGCTAGGTCGGGGTGCCGTTGCGCCCCACGGCACGGGTGGCAGAGGCCATCGCCTCTGCCATGCGAAGGCTTGGTCTTTTGTCCCCGCCCATGGCCCAAAGGCCATCGGCCAGCGCCCGCCCCGCCGTCGGCGGGCGCCATGCGCCCACCGGGGCAGGCGCTGGCCTTCGTTGGTTCAGGACATCAGCGGCCCAGCGGGACCGTTCCTACACAGCCGGGGGAAACGCGGGTCGCGTTTCCTGATCCCGTCCGGCCCGGCCGTTCGGCAACGGGTGATGCCGCCCCTTGCCACCCGGGCGATTGGACCTACTCGCCTTCGCCGAACTTGCCGGTGACCAGCTCGCTCAGCGCAGAGGCCAGCGCCTGCGCCTGCGGCCCGTCGGTCGTCACCCGGATCTGCGTCCCGCGCGAGGCGGCCAGCATCAGAAGGCCCATGATACTGTCGCCCGACACTTCCATCCCGTCCTTCTCGACGGTCGCCGTGGCGTCATGCGCCTCGACCACCTCGACGAAGCGGGCGGATGCACGGGCGTGCAGGCCCTTGATGTTCACGATGTCCAGAAACATGGTCGTCATTGGCTGCCCTGACCCGAACCGACGTAAGAGTTGATATACTTGCGCCCCGCCTCAAGGGCCTGGGCCACCGCCTCGCGCACCGGAAGCTGCCGCGACTTGGCGAGTTTGATGAGCATGGGCAGGTTCGCCCCATAGAGGATCTGGCGGTCGCAGCCCGTGCAGGCCTTCAGCGACAGGTTCGAGGGCGAGCCGCCGAACATGTCGGTCACGACGACGACGCCGTCCCCCACATCGACGGCTTCGGCCGCCGCCTGAATCTCGCCCTGCTTCTCGCCGCGATCATGATCCTCTTCGATCGCGATGGCGCGGATGCCGGTCTGTTTGCCCACCACATGTTCGACCGCCGCAAGATATTCCCGCGCCAGGCCGCCATGTGCGACGATCACGATCCCGATCAACCCAGATCACCTTGCCCGTTTGCTGGCGCCGCCTTCCCGCGGCTGTCCAGATCCCGATGACGTTTAGACACTTGCCAGCCGGCCTCTGCAAGCGCCTTGGACATCTGTTCAGCCACGACGACCGACCTGTGCTGGCCGCCGGTGCAGCCAAAGCCGATGGTCAGGTGGCTCTTGCCCTCTTCGGCCTGCGCCGGCAACAGGAACAGGAGCAGATCGCGGGTTTTGTCAAAGAAGGCCGCGAAACGCGGGTCATTGGTGACATGGGCCGCAACAGCCGGGTCGGTGCCGTCCTTCTGGCGCAGTTCGGGCACCCAGTAGGGGTTCGCGAGGAACCGGCAGTCGAACATCAGGTCGAGCCCGCGCGGCACGCCCCGCTTGTAGGAAAAGGACTGGACCGAGATGGCCAGCCGGTCGGTCGCCCCGGTGCCGGTCCAGCGCGCGATCTCGTCCTTCAGGTCGTGGGGCGAGAGGCCCGTCGTGTCGATGATCCGGTCGGCGCGGGCGCGGATCGGGGCCAGCAGGTCGATCTCGCCCGCCACGGCTGCGTCGGGGGCGATGGCGCCGCCGAAGGGATGCCGGCGGCGGGTTTCGCCGTAGCGGCGCAGAAGTTCGGCCGGATCGCAGTCCAGGAATAGGAGTTCGGCCGCCACGTCGGCACGCGCGCGCAGCCGGTCGATCAGCTGCAAGAGTCCCTCGACCGAAAAGTCGCGGTTCCGCACGTCGATGCCCAGCGCCACCGGCCGGTTCAGGGGCGGGCCGTCGAAGAGCCGTTCCACCAGCGACAGGGGAAGGTTGTCGATCGGCTCCTGCCCCAGATCCTCGAGCGCATGGATGGCCGTCGAGCGGCCGGCGCCCGAAGGGCCGGTGACAAGGGTCAGGTGGTGAAGCGGCGGTGTGGTCTTAGGGCTCATCGGGATTGGTCAGCGGCGCGGCCAGGGTCATCAGCACGGCCGCAGGAAAATGTGGGCCTTCGGCGCGGCGAAGACAAGGGAGGCGATGCCCGAGGATCGTCACATGATGGGGATGGGGCAGGCGGCCGGGCTCTGTCTCGTCCAGATCGACGGCCAGCGACAGGGGTGCCTCGGGCTCGTGGGGCAGAGTCAGAAGGCCGACGCCCCGCGCTTCGATCCGGCCGCGGATCGTGTCCGGGGGAGAGGCGACAAGGCCCTTTGGTCCCAGGGTCACCCGCGTGCGGTCGTCGGCGACCAGTGCGGCGCCAAGGGCGATCAGTTGCAGCGCGAGGGACGATTTCCCGGCGCCCGAACGCCCGAGGATCAGAAGCCCCCGTCCCCTTGCCGCAACGGTGGTCGCATGCAGCAGAACCTGCGCCCCGGCGTCCGTTCCGGTCACACCGGCAGGCCCACGACGAAACGCGCGCCCAAGGGTTCCGAGGTCACGTCGGCCTCGGTCGGGCGGATGTTCTCGGCCCAGATGACGCCGCCATGCGCCTCGACGATCTGCTTGGAGATGGCGAGGCCAAGGCCCGAATGTTCGCCGAACTGGCCAGGCGGACGTTCGGAATAGAAGCGCTTGAAGATCTTCTGCAAGGCCAGCTCGGGGATGCCCGGCCCGGTATCCTCGACCACGACCAGCACGCGGCTGTCGCGCTTGCGGGCCCAGACGCGGACGGCGTCGCCCTCGCCGCAGAAGGAGATGGCGTTGGTGATCAGGTTGACGAAGACCTGCGCCAGCCGCGCCTCCAGCCCCGTGATGATGATCGGTTCGGGCGGCAGGTCGGCGATGAACTCGACGCCTTTGGAGCGCGCGTCGTCGCCCAGGAACTCGGTCAGGTTGCCCAGCATTTTCAGAAGGTTGAAGCTTTCTTCCTCTTCCTTCACCAGTTCACTGTCCAGCCGCGAGGCGTTCGAGATGTCGCTGACCAGCCGGTCGAGGCGGCGCACGTCATGGTCGATGACGTCCAGAAGCTTTTCGCGCTGGTCGTCGCGCTTGGCGACCCGCAGGGTGCCGACGGCCGATCGCAGGCTGGCGAGCGGGTTCTTGATCTCGTGCGCCACGTCGGCCGCGAACTGTTCGTTCGATTCGATGCGTTCATAAAGCGCCGACACCATGCCGCGCATCGCGCCCGAAAGGCGGCCGATCTCGTCGGGTCGCGCGGTCAGGTCCGGGATGCGCACGCGCGAGGGCGACATCTTGCGGGCGTTCTTCTCGCGCCCCAGTTCCGCAGCGGCGGCCAGGTCCGAGAGCGGGTTGGCGATGGTCGAGGCGAGGACCAGGCTCAGGCCGATCGAGACGATGATCGCCACGACGAACATCTGCAGGACCTGTTCACGCTCGACGCGGACCAGTTGGTTGATCTCTCCGGCGAAGGAGGTCAGCGCGACCGTCGCCACCACGTCGCCGTCCTGGAAAACCGGGGTCGCGACGGTGAAGATCGCTTCGCCATTGGCGTCGCGGGTGGTCTTGACCTGGGTGGTATCGCTTGGGGTCGAGCCGACCAGCTGGCGGGCCATGTCCTCGGGCTGAAGGGAGTCGGTCTTTGTCACGGCGGGGGCGAGGATGGCGGCGATCCCGTCCCAGAGCGCGTTAAGAAGGTCGGTGATGATGGTGGTGCGGCCGGGGTCCTGAGAGCCGATCACCTCGCTGAGGGGGGGCGCGGTGCCCGAGGCGCGGCCAAGGATGTTGCCGGCAGGGGAAAAGACCAGCGCCTCGACCCCGTGCGGCAGGTCGGCACCGCTCAGCGAGCCCTGTGCCATGTCCGAGGTGACGGCCTTGGCCCCGTTCGCGCGCGCCTCGACCACGCGGGCGATGAGCCGCGCCTCGGCGACAAGGCCCGCCTCGCGCTGCAGGACCAGGCTGTCGCGGAAGGGGTTCAGGTACAGGACGCCCGCGACCAGCACGATCATCGCCATCAGGTTGAAGGTGATGATCTTGCGGGCGAGCGGCGAGCGGTTGAGCGAGATGAAGCTCCGCCGCTCGCGCCCCGCCTTCAGTTCGGAATCGACGGTGCCGTCGGGGCCGGTCCAGTCCTCGCCCAATGCGACATCGCCCCGCTGGGCGGGGCGCTGGCGCGGTCTGATCCAGGAGGCAAGGCTCATTCTTCGTTGTAGCGGTAACCGATGCCGTAAAGCGTTTCGATGGCGGTGAAGTCGTCGTCAACCAGGCGCATCTTCTTGCGCAGGCGCTTGATGTGGCTGTCGATGGTGCGGTCGTCGACATAGACCTGGTCGTCGTAGGCCACGTCCATCAGCTGGTCGCGGCTCTTCACGAAGCCCGGCCGCTGGGCCAGCGCCTGCAGAAGCAGGAACTCGGTCACGGTCAGGGCCACGTCCATCCCCTTCCAGCTGACCGAATGGCGCAGGGGGTCCATGACCAGCTGGCCGCGCGTCATGACCTTGGTTTCCTCGGTCGTCGCGACCTCGCCGGTGGCGATGGCTTCCTGGCGGCGGAGAAGGGCGCGAATGCGTTCGACCAGAAGCCGCTGGCTGAAGGGCTTCTTCACATAGTCGTCGGCGCCCATGCGCAGGCCCAGCACCTCGTCGATCTCGTCGTCCTTCGAGGTCAGGAAGATGACGGGCATCGAGGTCTTCTGCCGGATGCGCTGCAAGAGGTCCATGCCGTCCATGCGCGGCATCTTGATGTCCAGGACCGCCATGTCCGGCATCCGCTTGTTGAAGGCATCAAACGCCGACTGGCCGTCGTTGTAGGTTTCGACCTCGAAGCCTTCGGCCTCGAGCGTCATGGCGACCGATGTCAGGATGTTGCGGTCGTCATCCACCAGGGCAATACGCGACATGTTTCTGCTCACTGTTGTTTTCCCGAGAGTTTCAGGGTTTTGCCGCCCCAAATCAATCGCCAACTGCGAATCAGGCCCGCGCGCCGCCGCCGCAGGCGCATAAATTTCCCAACCTTGGCCAATTTGCCGCAGTTTGTGACGGTTTGTTTCCGGCCGTGAGCCGAGTTGCGCGGCAATCACACGAAAGTGGGAGTGGTGGCGCTAACGGCATGAAACCCTTCTGGTTCAATGTGATAGGCTTTTGTATAGCCAGTCCGAGACCCCGGCAGAGGTGTCTAACCCGAAGGGCATCCGCCCGCGCGGGACTGGGGACAGGAACGGCAACATCCGCCGCGGCGAGCGGCAGCAGGAGAAGCGTATGACAGTCGGACGAGTCAATCCCGCACACCGGTTGGAAGTTCAGGGGATCACCGGGCTGGGCGAGGTCTTCTACAACCTGCGCGAGCCGGCACTGATCGAACAGGCGCTGAAGCGCCACGAGGGCACGCTCGGCCAGGGCGGCGCCTTCCTTGTGACCACGGGCAAGCACACCGGCCGCAGCCCGAAAGACAAGTTCGTCGTCCGCACCCCGTCGGTCGAGGATACGATCTGGTGGGACAACAACAAGCCGATGGCGCCTGACGCCTTCGACCGGCTCCATGCCGACATGATGGCCCATATGCAGGGCCGCGACTATTTCGTGCAGGACCTCTTTGCCGGGGCCGACCCCGAACACCGCCTTGACGTGCGGGTCGTGTCCGAGCTGGCCTGGCACGGGCTCTTCATCCGCCACCTGCTGCGCCGCCCCTCGGCCGAAGAGCTTGACGCGTTCGCGCCCGAGTTCACCATCATCAACTGCCCGTCCTTCAAGGCGGACCCGGCGCGCCACGGCTGCCGGTCGGAAACGGTCATCGCGCTCAACTTCGACAAGAAGCTGATCCTGATCGGCAACACGCAATATGCGGGTGAAAACAAGAAGGGCGTCTTCACGCTTCTGAACTACATCCTGCCCGGCAAGGGCGTGATGGCCATGCATTGCAGCGCCAATCATGCGATCAGCGACGAGGCGGACACGGCGATCTTCTTCGGCCTCTCCGGCACCGGCAAGACCACGCTGTCGGCCGATCCGTCGCGCACGCTCATCGGCGATGACGAACATGGCTGGTCGGACAAGGGCACCTTCAACTTCGAAGGCGGCTGCTATGCCAAGACCATCAACCTGTCGGCCGAGGCCGAGCCGGAAATCTACGGCACGACCACCCGCTTCGGCACCGTGATCGAGAACATGGTGTTCGACCCCGAAACGCTGGCGCTGGATTTCACCGACAATTCGCTCACCGACAACATGCGCGCGGCCTACCCGCTCGACTATATCTCGAACGCGAGCGCCTCCTCGCTCGGGGGCCAGCCGCGCAATGTCATCATGCTGACCTGCGACGCCTATGGCGTCCTGCCGCCGATCGCGCGGCTGACGCCGGCGCAGGCCATGTATCACTTCCTGTCGGGCTTCACCTCGAAGACGCCGGGGACCGAGGTCGGCGTGACCGAGCCGATCCCCACCTTCTCGACCTGCTTCGGCGCGCCCTTCATGCCGCGCCGGCCAGAGGTCTATGGCAAGCTTCTGCAGGACAAGATCCGCGAGACGGGTGCGGTCTGCTGGCTGGTGAACACCGGCTGGACCGGCGGCGCCTACGGCACCGGCAAGCGCATGCCCATCAAGGCGACGCGGGCGCTTCTGACGGCGGCGCTTGACGGTTCGCTCGGCAAGGTGGCGTTCCGCAAGGATCCGAACTTCGGGTTCGAGGTTCCGGTCGCGGTGCCGGGGGTCGACAGCGCGCTTCTGGACCCGCGCCAGACCTGGGCCGACAAGGCCGCCTATGATGCGCAGGCCAAGAAGCTCGTCGAGATGTTTGCCGACAATTTCGCGCAGTATGTCCCCTACATCGACGCCGACGTGAAGGCGGCTGCGATCGGCTGATCGGGTCGCCCGGCAAGGGGGCCGTCCGGTTTGGGGGGCCGTCCGGTAAGGGTCTGGGCAACAGTCTGGCGGCAGGGGTCATATTCCTGCCGCGATGGGCTGCTAGGGCTTTCCGGTCGCCCGGAGGTTCCATGCGCCCTGTCCTGATGTCTGTCGCGTTCCTGGGCGCCGCGCTTGGCGCGGGCCAGTCGTCATGGGCGCAGCAGTTCGGGCTCGACAGCGGGCTGAAGGCGCTCGAAACCGCTGACGCCACCCGGGGCTGGGAGGCGGTCGGGCGGATCGACATCGGCGATCATGCCTTCTGCACCGGCACGCTGATCGCGCCCGACCTCGTCCTGACGGCGGCCCATTGCCTTTACGACAAGGACAGCCGCCAGAAGTCGCCGGCCGACGCCTATACGTTCCGTGCGGGGCTGAGGAATGGCCGGGCCATCGCGACTCGCGGCGTGGTGCGGGTCGTGGCGCATCCGAACTATGTCTATCGCGGCCCCGATAATATCGACGCGACGCCCTATGACCTGGCGTTCCTGCAGCTTGACATGCCGATCCCGCTTGCCACCATCCGCCCCTTCGCGACCGGCGGCGACCCGGCGGAAGGCGACCGTGTCGAGGTCGTGTCCTACGCCGTCGACCGGTCAGAGGCGCCAAGCCTGCAGCAGGCCTGTCACACGCTGCCCTCGGCCATGGGGATCGACGTGTTTTCCTGCTCTGTCGATTTCGGCTCGTCCGGCGCGCCGATCCTGAAAACCGTCGGCACCACGCCCGAAATCGTGTCGGTCGTATCGGCCAAGGCGGTCCTTGACGGGCGGTCGGTGTCCCTGGGCGCGCAGATGGCGGCACCCCTGGTCGAGCTGCGGGCCGAATATGCGCGGCAGGTCGCGGGTGGGGCGGTCGCGGCGGCGACCGCGACCACCCTGCCGCCGGCTGCGGTCGCGCCGGTGATTGTCCAGGCCGCGAACCCCGGCAAGCTGCCGCAGATCGGCACCCCGAACAGCGGCGGCGCGAAGTTCGTCAAACCCTGACGCGCAGGCGTGACAGGCCCTTGATTGGCGCCCTTTCCAACCCATCTAGGGGGCATCCGGGCGCCATGACGGGCCCGGTTCACCAGGCCTGCCATACGGGCTGGCCCCATCGCTCATTGAGGATGACATGCGCACTTTTGACTTTTCGCCCCTTTACCGGGCGACCGTTGGCTTCGACCGTGTTGCCGACCTGATGGACCGGGTTCTGGCCGCAGACGTGAGCCAGCCGACCTATCCCCCCTACAACATCGAAAAGACCGCCGATGACACCTATCGCATCACCGTCGCTGTCGCGGGCTTTGCCGCCGACGAGCTTACGGTCGAGGTGAAGGACGGCGCGCTTCTGGTGTCTGCCCGCAAGGCGACGGAGGAAACGCCGCGCACCTACCTCCACCGTGGCATCGCCACCCGCGCGTTCGAGCGTCGCTTCGCCCTTGCCGACCATGTGCGCGTGACGGGTGCGGCCCATGCCGACGGCATGCTGCACATCGACCTGAAGCGCGAGATGCCCGAGGCGCTGAAGCCCCGCCGCATCGACATCCTGCAGGCCGAGCCTGCCAGGGTCGAAGCCGCCGCGGTCGAGGTGGACACCCCGGAACTGGAAAAGGCCGACGCCTGATCGCGTCCGACCGAACCGGGAATGGCGCGCCCCGACCGGGCGCGCCATTTTCGTTAGTGCGGCAGCTTCGTTAGTGCGGCAGTGCTGCGGCCAGACGCATCAGGCGCACCGCCTCGGCCCGGTAGCCGTCCGGATCCGGCCCGCGCGCCCCGTCGGCGAGCGTGATGGCCTGTGTCCAGCCCCAGTCGCCCAGGTATTTGCCGCCGGTCAGAAGCTGGCCCATGCCGGCGATGGCGGCGGCAAAGCGGGCGTCGTCGTCGGGCCGGTCGGTCGGCGTGGCCGGGATCGGCTGCTCGAAGCGTTCGGAGGTCTTGGACCCCGGCGCCTTGTAACGCAGCTTCAGGAAGGCCAGTTCACCCGTGCCGCCGGTCGCGTCCGGTTGCGCGTAACGCGACGGGTCGGTCAGCCGGGCGGGACTGCCGACCGGCGTCACCTCATAAAGTGCCGTGACCTGGACCCCTGCGCCGATCTCGCCCGCATCGACCTTGTCGTTGTTGAAGTCCTCGCGCTGGAGCGCGCGCGTCTCATAGCCGATCAGCCGGTATTCGGCGACGGTCGCCGGGTTGAACTCGACCTGCACCTTCACGTCGTCGGCAATCGGGAACAGCGCGCCCGTCAGCTGGTCGGACAGGACCTTCTGCGCCTCGGCCGCCGTGTCGATATAGGCGGCGGTGCCGTTCCCGGTCTGGGCTAGCGCCTGCATGGTCGCATCGTCCAGATTGCCGCGCCCGAAGCCCAGGACCGACAGGTAGGTGCCGCTGTCGCGCTCTTTCGCGATGAAGGCTTCCAGCGCCTGCGGATCGTCGATCCCCACGTTGAAATCCCCGTCCGTCGCAAGGATCACGCGGGCGACATGGCCGGGCTTCTTCATCTGGCCCGCCACGCGGTAGGCCTCGGTCAGGCCCGCCTCGCCGGCCGTCGAGCCGCCGGCCTGCAGGGCGGCGAGCCCCGCGTCGATCCTGGCGCGGTCAGAGGCGGCGGTCGGTTCCAGCATCAGCCCGGCAGAGCCCGCATAGGCGACGATCGCCACCCGGTCCTCGGGCCGCAGATGGTCGAGCATCAGGCGGAAGGACTGGACCAGAAGCGGCAGTTTCGCCGGCTCGTCCATCGAGCCGGAGGTGTCGATCAGGAACACGAGGTCGAGGGGCGGGCGGTCCGTCGTCGCGGGCATGCGGCCCTGGAGGCCGATGCGCAGAAGCTCGGTATCCTTGTTCCAGGGGGTCTGGAACAGCGCCACCGATGTCGAGAAGGGCGGCCCGTCGGCGGCGGGTGCGGGGTAGGAATAGGGGAAATAGTTCACCATCTCCTCGATCCGCACCGCCTCGGGCGGGGGCAGGACGCCTGCCGACAGGGACGAGCGGATGATCGACCAGGAGGCGGTGTCGACATCGACCGAGAAAGTCGATACCGGCTCTTCCGCCGTGACCTTGACCGGGTTCGCGGGGCCGTTCGCGAAGGCTTCGTCCGAGGGTGGCAGGGGCGCGACCTGATCGGCAAAGCCCCGGCTTTCGAGCATCGGCGCCTCTTTGGCCTTGGCCATCATCGGCGAGGCGGCGGTTGCGCTGCCGGCAGGCGGGGGGGCCATCATCGGCTCCTGAAGCAGTTCCGGCTCTGACGCGGCGTCGCTGGTGGCGGGCGCGGGGGTCATCACCGGCTCCGACAGGCCCTCGGACGGCGCCCCGGCGGAGGTCTCTGTCGGCGGCTCGGGTGGCGGGGACAGGGGTTGCTGGTCGGCCAAGGCTCCTGCATCCAGCGCCCGCCCCAGGGCTGCATCTGCGGCCGGCGCGCCGGGCTTCGCGGGTGCGGCCTCGGCCACGGGGGCCACGGGGGCTGCGGGGACCAGGGTCCGCGTGGCGGCTTCGGGCGGGTGTTCCGGCTTCGGCGCCTCGGTTGCCGTGGGGGTCATGGTTGGCGTCACCGGGGCCTTCAGCGGCGCGTGAGGGCCACCCGTCAGGGTCGGCATCAGGATCATCAGCCCAGCGCCAAGGGCGGCGGCAGAGGCGGTCGCGGCAAGGATCGGGCCTTTTGTCAATCGGTTCAGCATGGCACGCACTCCGGTCAGGAACCCCGCCCCATCCGGGCGGTCACTGGTCGGACGCGGCTCGGGCGCGGTTTCTTGGGCGGCCTTGGCGTGAGCGTCGAAATTTTCCATGGCGCGCGCCAGCGTCCGGGCGCGGGCGTCGGGGTCGGGGGCAGGGGGCGCGGCCTTCAGCCGGTCGCGCAGCCGGTCGTTCAGGCGGTCGCTCAGGCGGTCCAGATCGTCGCTCATAGCATCCCCTCGGCGCGGGCCAGGCCGCGCAGATGTTTCTTCACCTCGCTCATGCGCCAGGCAATGGTGCCCTCTGACAGGCCCAGCACCTCTGCGGCGTCGGACTGGCTGAGGCCCTCGCCAAGCGTCAGGGCCACCGTGTCCCGCAACTCGCGCGGGAGCGCGCGCATGGCGGTCGCGAGCCAGTCCTCAACCTCGGCCTCGGCCGCGATCGCGGCCTGGCGGTCCACCTCCCAGTCGCCCCAGCCATCGGTGGCGCGGGCCCGTGTGGCGGCCCGCCGCCGGCGGTCGTGGGCGGCATTGACCGCGACCCGGTAGAGCCAGGTCGTGAAGCGCGCCGTGCCCCGGTAGCTTGCCAGCTTTACTGGCAGGGCAAGGCAGATGTCCTGGGTCAGGTCCTCGGCCTCGGCCCGCGCGCCGGTCAGGCGGAAGGCAAAGGCGAAGAGCCGGTCGTAGTGCCGGTCCAGAAGCGTCGCAAAGGCCGCGCGGTCGCCCGCTGCGGCGGCCTTGGCAAGCGCCTCGTCGTCCGTTGGTGACATCGGCTCGGTCCGTCGGTCCATGCGCATCCATAAGTCGGACGCGCGCCGGACCGCAATCCTTGGAGCCAAGGGCAAAAATGTTGCGTGGTGGGGCATCGGGGTGGCTTGCAGGGGCGCTGCGGCCCGGCCAAGGTCAGGGAAAACCAGAGGGTAAGGGTGAACATGGGTCGGGTTTTCGGCGCGCTGGTGCTTCTTGTGACGCTTGCCTTCGGCGTGGGTGCCGGCCAGGCGGACGAACTTGCGCGCGCGCCGCGTCCGGGCTGGGCCGAGATGCGGGCCATCCCCGAGGTGACGCCCGACCGGAAGGCCGGGGCCTATGACGGGTTCCTGAACCTGGTGGACGACTGGCAGGCGCGCTTCGACGACGAGGGGCGCACGGTCTTTCTGCGTCGGGTGGTGACGGCGACGACCCGCAGCGGGCTTGAGCGCGCGGCCATCGTGCAGGAGGACTACGACCCCGAGCTTGACGACCTGGCGCTGACCCACCTGGTCATCCACCGGGGCGGCCAACTGATCGACGTGGCGCGCCGGGTGAAACCCGTCCTCCTCAGGCGCGAACTGTCGCTCGAGGACGGGATCATCGACGGCACGCTGACGCTTCACATCCAGGTGCCGGGGGTGAAGGTCGGCGATCTGGTCGACGCGGGCTTTCTCGTACGCCACCGGCCGCCCGTTCCGGGGATGGTGCGCTATTACAGCTCGGTCCTCGATTCCGGCGATACGGCGGGCGTCTGGCGGACCGACATCCTGTGGCCCAAGGCCTGGCCCCTGCGGCAGGGTCCGCTGCCGCCCCGGATCAAGGTCGAAGAGCGCGACGAGGGCGACCATGTCCGGCGCATCTACACCGAAACCGGCGACCCCGCGCCCTATGCCGAGGATGGCCAGCCGGTCGAAGAGGACCAGTCGGCCTTCCTGGACCTGTCGGGCTGGTACGACTGGGGGCCGCTCGTCACTGCCATGTCGCCCTATTACCAGTCCGACTACCCCCTGACGCCCGAGTGGGAGGAAAAGCTCGCCGCGATCAAGGCGGCCGGTCCGGACGATGCCCACCGCGTCATCGCGGCCCTGCGGCTGGTGCAGGACGAGATCCGCTATGTCGGCATCGAGGTCGGGCGCGGCGGCTATTACGCCCGCCTGCCGGCCGAGGTGGCCGACGCGGGCTTCGGCGACTGCAAGGACAAGTCGCTGCTTCTGCGCACGCTTCTGACCCGGATGGGGATCAGGGCCGACGCAGCCTTGACCGATCTGGACTATGGGCGCGCGCTCGACCGGCGGCTGCCGTCGGCGGCGGCCTTCGACCATATGATCGTCAAGGCGGTGGTGGACGGCCAGACCTACTGGATGGACCCGACCGGCTATCACGAGGGTGGGCGGCTTGACCTGGCGGTCACGCCCGACACGGGCTTCGCCCTGCCGCTCGACGGTCATGCGACGGCCCTTGAGCAATTGGTGCCGACGCCCGAGATGGCCTACCGGCGCACCTCGCGCGAGGTCTTTACCTTCACGCCCCTTGGCATGTTCCTGACGGTGACGACCGACCGGCGGGGCACGGCTGCCAATGCCGAACGCGCGCGCTGGGCCGAAAGCCCGGAAGAGGACATCACCGGGGCCTACCTGGAGTATTACCAGGGCAACTATCCGGGGATCATGCGGTCGGCCCCGGTGAAGAAGACCGACGATCTGGAGGAAAACCGCCTGACCGTCGTCGAATATTACTATCTGCCGGCCACGGACCTGAAGGGGACCGACCTCTGGACCGCGTTCCCGCTGGTCGCGCCGGACATCGACGAGCCGTTCGACTGGTCGCCGGACGGCCCGCGGCAGGGGTCGCTCGATGCGTCGCCGATCCGGCGGCTTGAACAATATGTCACGGTGATCGGCGCGCCGTCGCCCTTGGCGCTGCCCGACCCGGTCGACCTGACGGCGCCCGGCTTTTCCTATCGTTTCGGCGCGAGCCGCGACGCGCTGGGCGCCACGCACCTGTCCTGGGAATTGCAGGTCACGAAGGACCGCATTGCTGCTGCCGATGGCGAGGCCACGCTCGAGGCCGGCGCGAAGGTCACGGAGTCGGTCCACTACGACTGGGATCTGTCGCAAAAGGACGAGGCGCCGCTCGTCAATGCGGACGACGGCGGCGACGGGGGGTCGACGGGCGAGCCGGCCGACCCCTGAGGCGTCACTTCACGCGGAAGTCGAAGTGCTTGCGCACATATTCCTCGATCTTCCAGGTGCCCTTGAAGTCATGCTCGACCACGAAGGCGTCACCGGCCTTGACCGTGACCGGCGCGCCGCCGTCCGGGGTGATGGTGATCTTGCCGTCGATCAGCACGACATATTCGTAGGCGGTGTAGGTCGCGTGATAGGTGCCGGGGCTGCATTCCCAGATGCCCGACACCATCGCCCCGTCCTTCGAGGTATGCAGCACCCAGGTCTTCATCTTGGGGCTGCCTTCCTTGACGACCCAGCCGTCCAGATCGGCGGTCGACGGCTCGATGCCGGTGGTCGGGGGCAGTCTGGTGATGGATTGCATGGTGGTCCTCCTGTTTCGGGGGGCACGATAGGCAGGTCGTCCGGCGATGTCACGCGGCCTTGCGATGGCGGCGCCCTGGCCGGTCGGCCTGCGCCGATTAACTGATTATTAAGGAGTGGCGCGTCCTATGGGGCTGTTGGAACAACTTCAAAGGCCCCGAATTGAACAAGACCTGTGTGCTGTTGGTTGTCGTCGCCGCGTTGGCCGGATGTGTGCAGCCCCCCAAATCCCCGATGGAGCGTGAGGCGCGCATGGCCGCCGCCGCCGAACTGGCCGCGCAGCGCTGTGGCGGTTATGCCGGCGGTTATGAAAGCGTGAAGCGCATGAAGCAGGACGCCAACCGCAGCGTCGTCACGGCGAAGACCCTGGGGGCGACGCCGGAAGTGATGGAACGGGCGCGGCAGGACACGCAGGGCGCGTTCACGACCGCCGTCATGTTCACCAATCAGCAGCAGGCCTGCAACAGCCTTGTCAGTGAGCTTGCCTGGAACAGCAACTGACCGGGCCCGATGCGGCGTCAGTTGCCGCGAATCCAGGTGGAATAGTCGGCCCCCGCGGGGATCTCACGCGCGCGGGCGCTGATGGCCGACCGGGCGCGGCGTTCCTCCATGGTGCCGGCGCCGGCCAGAAAGCCGAGGTTGTTCAGGTAGTCGGGCACGCCCCCGGTCAGCAGCAGCCGCCAGTCGAAGGGCAGGGGGGCGATGTTGTCGTTCACCATCCGGTAAACGGACGAGGCGCAGTTGCCGGTTACGGTGTTGTACCAGCGCGGATGGGCCGCGAGGTCATTGCCGAGAGCCACGTAGTTGAGGAAGAGCGCGCGGCGTTTTTCTGGCGACAGCGCAATGGGATAGAGGTTCACATCCTCGCCCCGGTCGGTTGTCCTGAGCTTGACGATATCCTCTTCGTCAGCGGCGATCAGCACCTGTTCGAACTGGCGCACGAAGCCGCCGAGGGTCGAGTAGACCTCGCCCTGTTCCCGCCGGATCTCGACCGAAAAGACGATGTGGCGGCCGTCGGCGAAACCGAAGCTCGCCAGCACATGGGCGATCGCCGGGCCGTTCCAGGTCGAGGTGAAAAGGTCGAGCGAGGTCAGGTCGTTCAGGTTGACCGTCTCGGTCTTCCAGGCTTCGGCCGCGTGGTCCTTGTCGGTCCAGCGAAAGGCGCGCACGTTGTCGAGCGTCACAATGTCACCGTCGACGGTGCCGGTGACGCCATGGGCCACGTCCGGCGCCCAGTCGCGGTCGCCCCTTGGCTGAAGGAGCGCGTAGGGAATGCCGACGAGAAGCGCCGCCAGCGCGAAAGCGCCCCACGCTCCGCCCTTTGACCGTGACCTGAGGATCAGGATCGCCGCCGCCGCGAGTGCCAGAAGGCCCAGCGCCGCCCCGCGCCAGAGGCCTGCAGCGTGATGCCAGGCCACCACCATCGCCCAGAGGGTGGCGGCCAGGACCAGAAGCCCAAAGGCGGCGTTCGCTGCCCAGGTCGGCCAGCGCGAGCGCACTTGGACCGACCTCAGATCGACAGGCAGACGTATTTCATCTCGAGGTAGTCCTCGATGCCGTGGTGGCTGCCTTCACGGCCAAGGCCCGACTGCTTGACGCCGCCGAAGGGCGCGACCTCCGTCGAGATCAGGCCGGTGTTGACGCCGACCATGCCGTATTCCAGCGCCTCTTGCACGCGGGTGATGCGGCCCACGTCCTGGGCGTAGAAGTAGGAGGCCAGGCCGAAGATGGTGGCGTTCGCTTTCTCGATCACCTCTTCCTCGGTCTCGAAGCGGAAGAGGGGGGCGAGGGGGCCGAAGGTTTCCTCGGTCGCGACCTTCATGTCGGGGGTGACGCCGGTAACGACGGTCGGCTCGAAGAAGGTGCCGCCGAGCGGGTGGCGATGGCCGCCGGTCATGACCTTGCCACCGCCCGCCAGCACGTCGGCGATATGTTCCTCGACCTTTTCGACAGCGCTTTCGTTGATGAGCGGACCGGTCGTGACGCCGTCTTTCAGCCCATCGCCGACCTTCAGCTTGTCGACCGCCGCCGCGAGCTTCTTGGCGAAGGCGTCATAGACGCCCGATTGCACATAGATGCGGTTGGCGCAGACGCAGGTCTGGCCGTTGTTGCGGAACTTCGAGATCATCGCGCCCTCGACCGCCTTGTCCAGATCGGCGTCGTCGAAGACGATGAAGGGCGCGTTGCCGCCAAGCTCCATCGAGCATTTCAGGACCTGTTCGGCGGCCTGACGCAGGAGGATGCGCCCGACCTCGGTCGAGCCGGTGAAGGTCAGCTTGCGGATCGCGGGGTTCTCGCAGAACTCCTTGCCGATGTCGGACGACCGCGACGAGGTGATGACCGAAAAGACGCCTTTCGGCACGCCGGCGCGTTCGGCAAGGACCGCAAGCGCAAGGGCCGAGAGCGGGGTTTCAGCGGCGGGCCGCGCGACGAAGCCGCAGCCGACGGCGAGCGCCGGGGCGACCTTGCGGGCGATCATCGCGTTCGGGAAGTTCCAGGGCGTGATCGAGGCCGCGACGCCGATCGGCTGTTTCAGGACGGTGATCCGCTTGTCGCGCTGGTGGCCGGGGATCGTCTCGCCATAGACGCGCTTGGCCTCTTCGCCCATCCACTCGATGAACGAGGCGCCATAGACCACCTCGCCCTTGGCTTCGGCCAGGGGCTTGCCCATTTCCGCCGTCAGGATCTTGCCCAGGTCGTCGGCGTTCTCGATGCAGAGGTCATACCATTTGCGCATCACGGCGGCGCGTTCCTTGCCGGTGCGCTGGGCCCATTCGCGGCGGGCCACGTCGGCGGCGGCGATGGCGCGGCGGGCATCTTCGCGCGTCAGGTCGGGGACGGTGCAGATGACATCGCCGCGGGCGGGATTGCGGACCTCGAACGTCTTGCCGTCGGCGGCATCGACCCATTCGCCGGCCACATAGGCCCTGGTGCACAGGAGCGACGGGTCTTTCAGAAGCGAACGCAGGTCAGTGACGGAATCGAGCATGGCAGGCCCCTTCTTGGCTTGTGAAAGGCCCCTTTTCGGGGCAGGCAGGATCAGGGCCGTCCGGCCCCGTGACGGGAGCCATCCTATGCGCTTTGATGACGCTTTTGCCAATTCAAAATATTTAGCGGACGGAAAATATTTTCCATCACGCTGGGCGGAAAAGGCGGCGGCCTTTCGTGAAAGCCAGGGGGATCGCGCGCGGCTCGGGCTGCGCTATGGCACCGCCGACCGGGAGTGGTTTGACCTTTACCTGCCCGGGGGCACGCCCGAGGGGCTGGTGGTTTTCATTCATGGCGGTTTCTGGCTGGCGTTCGGGCCGCGCGACTTTTCGCATCTGGCGGCTGGTGCGGTGGCGCGGGGCTGGGCCTGTGCGATGCCGGCCTACACGCTGGCGCCCGCCGCGCGGATTTCCGAGATGACGCAGCAGATGTTTGCCGCGTTGCCGGTCATGGCGGCCGAAGTCGCGGGTCCGATCGTCGCCACCGGCCACTCGGCAGGCGGGCAGCTTTCGGCGCGGATGGCCTCGTTCGACGGGCTGACCGACCGGGGGATGATCGGGCGGCTGGCCCGCGTGGTGCCGATTTCGCCCCTGAGCGATCTGCGCCCGCTGCGCGAGACGGAGATGCAGAAGGACCTGCAGATTTCGGACGCCGAGGCGATTTCGGAGAGCCCCGCGCTCGGTCCCAAGCGCCCCGGCGTGCGGGTGCATGTCTGGGTCGGCGGGGCGGAGCGGCCGCGCTTCCTCGATCAGGCGCGGCGGCTCGGGAATGCCTGGAGCTGCCCGGTGACGGTCGATCCGGGGCTGCACCATTTCAACGTGATCGAGGGGCTGGAAACGCCGGACAGCCGGCTGATGCGCGCGCTTCTGGGGTAGGGGCCCTTTCGCCAGGGGTGGCAGGGGCCGTTGACCCTGCCATGCGAAGGCTTGGTCTTTTGTCCCGGCCGGTGGCCCAAAGGCCATCGGCCAGCACCCGCCCCGCCATCGGCGGGCGCTTCCGCGCCCACCGGGGCAGACGCTGGCCTTTGTCGGTTCATAACACGGACGGTCCAGCGGCACCGTATCGCAGCGGGCGGGGAAACGCGGGGCGTTTCCTTTTCCCGACCCGGCCCGACAACGGACCCCCCTCAGACCGTTTCCACCGCCTCGACCCGCTCGACCCCTTCCAGCCGTCCCGGGAAATGACAGGCGACGGCGTGGGCCTCGCCCTTCAGGACCGGAACCTCGCGGGCGCAGACTGCCTGCGCGCGCGGGCAGCGGGTGCGGAAGACGCAGCCCGAGGGCGGCGACAGGGGCGAGGGCAGCTCGCCCTCGAGCGGGATCATTTTCTTGGCGCGCTCGGCCACCGGGTCGGGGATCGGCACGGCCGACAGAAGCGCCTGCGTGTAGGGATGCTGCGGATTGGCGTACAGCTCGCGGCTCGGCGCCACCTCCATCACCTTGCCGAGGTAGAGGACCATCACCCGGTCCGAGATATGTTTCACCACGCTCAGATCGTGGGCGATGAAGATCATCGCCAGCCCCAGGTCGCGCTGCAGCTCCATCAGCAGGTTGATGACCTGCGCCTGGATCGACACATCGAGCGCGCTGACCGGCTCGTCGCAGATCAGCAGCTTCGGCCCCACGATCAGGGCGCGGGCAATACCGATCCGCTGGCATTGGCCGCCGGAAAACTCGTGCGGATAGCGGTTGATCTGGTTCGCAAGCAGGCCGACCTTTTCCAGCATGTCCTTGACGCGCTTCTTCACCTCTTCGCGGCCAAGCTTCGGGTGATGGGTCTTCAGGGGTTCGGCGATGATCTGGCCGATGGTCATGCGGGGGTTGAGGCTGGCCAGCGGGTCCTGGAACACCATCTGGATGTCGGCGCGGTATTTCAGCATCGCGCGGGAGGAAAGCGCCAGAAGGTCGGTGCCGTCGATCCAGACCGCGTGGCCCGTGCCCGGCACCATCTGGATCAGCGCGCGGGCGAGCGTCGACTTGCCGCAGCCCGATTCGCCGACGATGCCCAGCGTCTCGCCGGGGTTGAGGGTGAAATCCACACCGCTCACTGCATGCAGAAGCCGGGGCGGGGTCCAGGGCATGTCGCCTTCGCGCCTGAGCGTAAAGGTCACGCGCAGGTCGTCGACGGACAGCAGGGGGCGGTCGGGTTTCGTCATGCCACATCCTCCACCGCGCGGTTGCAGGCACGCCAGCGCCCCGGCGTCCATTCGGTCAGCGGGTCGAGCGTCAGCGAACAGCGCTCGATCTCATAGTCGCAGCGCGGCGCGAAGGGGCAGCCTTGCGGCGCGCGCAGCATGTTCGGGGGTGAGCCGGGAATGGTCGCCAGCGCCGCATCATCCCGGTCGACCCGCGGGATCGCGCGCAGAAGGCCCTTGCTGTAGGGGTGCGTCGGCTGGACGAACAGCGGCTCGACCGGGCTTTGTTCCATCACCTGGCCGCCATACATCACCACCACCTCGCGGCAGAAACCGGCGACCACGCCCAGGTCGTGCGTGATGAGGATCGTCGCCATGCCGAAGTCGCGTTGCAGTTCCGCCAGAAGGGTCATGATCTGCGCCTGAACCGTCACGTCGAGCGCGGTCGTCGGTTCGTCGGCGATCAGAAGGTCGGGGCGGCAGAGAAGCGACATGGCGATCATCACCCTTTGCCGCATGCCGCCGGAAAATTCATGCGGGTAAAGCCTGACACGGCCGGCCGCGTCGGGGATCTTGACCGCATCGAGCATCCGCACGCTTTCGCGCACCGCCTCGTCCTTCGACATGCCCTTGTGATGCACCAGCGCCTCGGCCATCTGGTCGGACACCCGCATGTAGGGGTTGAGCGAGGTCATCGGGTCCTGGAAGATCATGGCGATCCGGTCGCCGCGTATCCTGTTCAGATCGGCGACCGGCGCGTTCACCAGTTCTGTCCCGTTGAAGCGGGCAGATCCGGTGGCGCGGCCGTTCTTGGCCAGAAGCCCCATGATGGCGAAGGCGAGCTGGCTTTTGCCGGACCCGCTTTCGCCGACGATGCCAAGCGTCTCGCCGCGCCCGAGCGTGAAGCTGATGCCGTTCACGGCGCTGACGGTGCCGTCGTTCGTCGCGAAGCTGACGCGCAGGTCGCGGACATCGAGTAGCGGTTCGGCCATGTCAGCGGTCCTTCGGATCGAGCGCGTCGCGCAGCCCGTCGCCGATGAAGTAGAAGGCGAACATGGTGACGACGAAGAAGAAAAGCGGCACCAGAAGCGCCCAGATCGTTCCGTATTGCATGGTCTTGGCCCCGTCAGAGATCAGCGCGCCAAGGCTTGTCATCGGCGCCTGAACGCCAAGGCCGAGGAACGAGATGAAGCTTTCGGTCAGGATCATGTCGGGGATCAGAAGCGTCGCATAGACGGCGACGATGCCCAGAAGGTTCGGCACGACATGGCGCAGGATGATCTTCCAGGCCGGAACGCCGGTGGCGCGGGCGGCCTCGATATATTCCTTGTTCTTCAGGCTCAGCGTCTGGCCGCGCACGATGCGCGCCATGTTGAGCCAGGACAGAAGCCCGATCCCGGCGAAGAGCATGGCCATCGACCGGCCGAACATCACCAGAAGCAGGATGATGACGAACATGAAGGGAATCGACAGCAGGATGTCGACGATCCGCATCATGATCCCGTCCGTCCGGCCACCGGCATAGCCCGACACCGCGCCGTAGATGGTGCCGACGATCACCGCGATGACGGTGCCGACGATCCCCACCATGAGCGAGATGCGCGTCCCTTGCGCGGTGACGGCGAACATGTCGCGGCCGTCATTGTCGACGCCGAAATAGTGCCCGTTCGACCAGGACGGCGCGCCTGTCTCGGCGGCATGGCCCATGATCGCGAAGTCCTTGAAGTCGTAGGTATAGGCCGCGACATAGTCGCCCAGGAAGGCGTAGGCGGTCACGAAGATCAGCATGACGACGCCCGCAACCGCGGCCTTGTTCCTCATGAAGCGCTTGCGCGCGTCGGCCCAGAGCGACCGGCCCTTGACCTCGCCCTCGGCCAGGCTCTCGCTCAGACGGCGCATCTTGATCGTGTCGATGGTCATGGCTCAATACCGGATCTTCGGGTCGATCCAGGCGTAGAGGATGTCGACCACAAGGTTGAAGAAGATGGTCAGGGCGCCGACCAGGATCGTGACGCCCATCATCACCGAATAATCGCGGTTCAGCGCCGCATCGACGAAGGACCGGCCGATGCCGCCGGTCGAGAAATACATGTCGACCACGACCGAGCCGGTAATCATCGTGACGAAGGCCGGGCCAAGGTAGGACACCACGGGCAGCATGGCGGGCTTCAGCGTGTGGCGCAGGATGACCTTCCATTCGGGCAGGCCCTTCGCCCGCGCGGTGCGGATATGGTTAGAGGTCAGCACCTCGAGCATCGAGGACCGGGTGATGCGCGCGATCGAGGCCATGTAGGCGGTCGACAGGGCGATGACCGGCATGATGACATACTTGACCTCGCCATGTTCCCAGCCGCCGCCCGGCAGCCAGCCGAGCCAGAGGGTGAAGACCAGGACCAGGATCGGGGCAATGACGAAAGAGGGCAGCACCTGCGCGCCGATCGAGATGCCGACCGCCAGGTAGTCGACCCAGGTGTTCTGCTTCAGCGCGGCGACGGCGCCGAGCGCGATGCCGACGATGGTGGCGACCACGAAGGAGATCGAGCCATAGACCAGCGTCACGGGGAAGCCCTGGGCGATGACCTCGTTCACCGTGCGGTCCTTGTAGACGAAGGAGGGCCCGAAATCGAAATGGCGCACGATGTTCCAGACGTAGGTCGCCATCTGCTTCCAGAGCGGCTGATCGAGCCCGTATTTCTCGTTCAGGTTGGCCAGGACCTGGGCGGGATACTTCTTTTCCGACGTGAAGGGGCCGCCCGGGGCGGCATGCATCAGTAGGAATGAGATGATGATGAGGATCAGAAGGGTCGGAATGGCGACCGCGATCCGTTTCATGACGTAAGCAAACATCCTGCCCCCGCAAGAATGGACCGGGGTTCAGCCCCGGTCTGCCGACCGATAGCATGCGACCATCCCCCGGCCCTCGATGGGCCGGGGGATCAGGGCTGCGCCCTTATTTCGCGATGCGATAGATGTCCTTGGCGTACCAGCTTTGCTGCACGTTGTTTTGCGGCAGGCCCTTGATGTCGGGCTGGATCATGTCGACCTTGGCATAGTGGTAGATCGGGATGATCGGCATGTCCGTCGCCAGGATTTCTTCCGCCTTGGTGTAGTCCGCATTCGGGTCCGCTGCGGTCTTGGCGTCCTTCAGAAGCTTGTCATACTCCGGGTTCGAATATTTGCCGTTGTTGTTGCCGGAGTAGCTGGCGAAGAGGTCGAGGAAGGTCGAGGCTTCGTTATAGTCGCCGCACCAGGCATAGCGGCCCATCTCGAAGTCCTGGCTCTGCAGACGGTCGGTGTGCACCTTCCATTCCATGTTGTTCAGGACCAGATCGACGCCCAGCGTCTGCTTCCACATCTGCGCGATGGCGGACGCGATCTTCTGGTGGGCTTCAGACGTGTTGTAATTCAGCTGGATCGTCAGTGGCTTGTCCGGGCCATAGCCCGCCTCGGCCAGAAGCGCCTTGGCCTTGTCGTTCCGTTCGGCCTGGGTCCAGTGCGAATAGTCGATGTCGGGCATCTTGAAGCCGTTCACCGCCCAGTGGGTCCAGTTGTAGGCCGGCTTCTGGCCGCCCTGCAGCACGTTGTTGACGAGGATGTCGCGGTCCACGGCATAGGACAGCGCCTTGCGGACGCGCACGTCCTGAAGCGCCTTGTTGCCCTTGTCGGTCAGGTTGATGACGTAGGTGTAGGAACAGGAATAGGGCGTCGAGGTCGCCATATCCGGATATTTTTCCTTGAGCTGCGGATACTGGCCCGCCGGCACGTCGGTCCGGTCGACCTCACCCGCCAGGAAGCGGGTCAGGCCGGCGTTTTCGTCATTGATGGTGACGCCCGTCACCGTGTCCATGAAGGTGTGGGCGTCATCCCAGTAATTCTTGTTGCGCTCCATCACGACCTTTTCGCCCAGAACGTGGTCCTTCAGCACATAGGCGCCGTTCGACACCAGGTTGCCGGGCTTGGTCCAGTCGGCGCCGAACTTGTCGATCGTGGCCTTGTGAACCGGGAAGAGCGAGGCGTTGGTGACGAGTTTCGGGAAATAGGGCAGGGGGGCGATCAGCTTGACCTCGAACGTGTGGTCATCGACGGCCTTGACGCCCAGCTGGTCGGGCTTGACCTTGCCTGCGGTCACTTCGGCCGCGTTCACGATCTGGCCAAGTTCCAGATACCAGGCATATTCAGAAGCGAGCGCGGGATCGGCCAGGCGCTGCCAGGCATAGACGAAGTCCTGCGCCGTGACCGGGTCGCCGTTCGACCATTTGGCTTCGGGCCGCAGATGGAAAGTGTAGGTCGTCTTGTCGTCCGACAGGTCGTAGCTCGTCGCCACACCCGGAACCAGGTTGCCGTCGCTGTCTTCGTTATAAAGCCCTTCGAAGAGCGCGCGCAGAACGTCCGAGCCTTCCACGTCCGCATTCAGACCGGGGTCGAGCGTCTTGATCGCGTCCAGCTCGCGGAAGGTGTAGCTGTGGTTGTCCGACAGCTTTTCACCTGGCTGGGGGTTCGCGGCCAGCGCGGGCACAGCCAGTGCCGCGCAGAGCACGGTGGACAGAAGCAGACGACGTTTCATGAAAGCCTCCCGATCTTGGGGTTTGGCCGCATCTGGCGCTGAGGCCTGCATGGGGGCGGGCGCTTGGTCCATTGCGACGAATAGGGGGAGACTAGTCCTCGGTCCCTTCGACACAAGTCAAATTGGTGACGTTTCGGGCGTTGATATGCGTCAGATTGTCAGGAAAATCGGGCATTTCGCCAAGTCATTTCGGTCAGCCTGCGCGAGCGCAAGCCTGTCCTAGCGTCAATTTACGCGAATCCATGAGGCGACCCGAAACCCTCAGGTTGCGGTCGATCACCTGGCAATCGCCCCCAATTTGGCTGCGGGCCGCCATGATTCCGCCCATCTCGGCGGCGAAACTTGGTCAAGGCATCAGCCTAGTGCACGAACGTCAGGAGGCGTCGATGAACAGTCTGAAAGAGAAGATGGCGCGGCTTTTCCGTCGCGAAGCCACCGCCAAGGACGACCAGTTCGAGGAACGGCTGAAGCGTCTGACCGCTGCGAAGCCCGCGCGGCCCCTCTCGCGCTACAGCCGCAACCCGGTCCTGTTCCGCCGCGACATGGCGTCGGTCTGACGGGGTTCGCTACGCTCAGAAATTGACCGTCACGCCGGGCAGGTCCAGCGCCTTCACCAGGTCGCGGACCTCCTGGCGGGCTGCCACGTTCGAAATGTTCAGGTGATCGACGCCCACGTCGCGCAGGTCCAGAAGCGTCAGGCCGCGCGGGAAAAGCTCGCGGAAGATCACCCGTTCGGAAAAGCCGGGCGCCACGCGGAAGCCGATGCGCTTCGACAGCTGCTCGAGCGCCTCGCCCACCTTCTTCTTGTTGTGCATCTGCTGCGCGCCAAGGCGGTTGCGCAGGACGATCCAGTCGATGGGCTTCAGCCCGGCGCGCGCGCGTAACTGGCGCGCCGACCAGACCATCTCGGAATAGATCGAGGGGCCGGTGACGCGGCTCGTGTCGGGGTCGATGCGTGCCAGCAGGTCGAAGTCGATGAAGCTGTCGTTCAGGGGCGTGATGAGCGTGTCGGCCAGCGAGTGGGCGACCTGGCTCAGCCGCGTGTGGCTGCCGGGGCAGTCGATGACGATGAAATCCGCCTCGCCTTCCAGCGCCGCGACCGCCGCCGACAGGCGCCGGTCATAGGCGTTTTCGCCGGGTTCCAGCGCCGTCGGATCGACCTCGGGCAGGTCGCGGTAGTCGGGCGTCGGCAGGTCGAGCCCTTCCTTCTTCAGGTAGGCCAGGCGATTCTCGATATAGCGGCCAAAGCTTTTCTGGCGCAGGTCCAGGTCCAGCGCCCCCACCTTGAACCCCATCCGGGCAAGCGCCGTCGCGACATGCATGCAGGTCGTGGACTTGCCCGACCCGCCCTTTTCATTGCCCACGACGATAATATGCGCCACCGATCTTCCCCACCTGTCCCAGACTCAAAAGGCGCGCCGTTTCCAGCGCGCCCTGACTATATGTTGTAGGCGCTTTTGTGGAAAGCGCGAGATGCTCAGAATCCGAGCCCGGCGTATTTGTTCTTGAACTTCGACACGCGGCCGCCGGTGTCCAGAAGCTTGGCCGAGCCACCGGTCCAGGCGGGGTGCACGGTCGGGTCGATGTCGAGCGCCAGCGTGTCGCCTTCCTTGCCCCAGGTCGAACGGGTGTGGTAGGTGCTGCCGTCGGTCATCTTCACCGTGATGAAGTGATATTCGGGATGGGTGCCCTTTTTCATGGCGCGGCTCCTTACTGGGCTTTTTCTTTGTAGTTGGTGACTTCGGCGATGCGGGCCGATTTGCCGCGACGGTCGCGCAGATAGTAGAGCTTGGCGCGGCGGACGCGGCCTCGGCGCACGACCTCGATGGTCTCGATGTTGGTCGAGTAGAGCGGGAAGACGCGCTCGACGCCTTCGCCGAAGGAAATCTTGCGCACCGTGAACGAGGCAGAGATCGTCGCACCGCCCTTGCGGCTGATGCAGACGCCTTCGTAGTTCTGCACACGGGTGCGGGTGCCTTCCGTGACCTTGTAGCCGACGCGCAGCGTGTCGCCTGCCTTGAAGTCCGGGATCTTCTTCGCAAGGCCGGCGATCTGCTCGGCCTCAAGCTGTGCGATAATGTCCATCGCGGTTCCTTTCATCGCGGGTTTCGTCCGCGTTTTCTCAGGATCAAGAGCCCTGGTCCTTCACCGGGCCGCCGCAGCGCCCGCCAGGGGATTGGTCCGTTTCATGATCTGCGCCCAAGGCCCGGACCCGGCGAAGAGACGGGCGCATCAGCCATAGGTGCAGGCCCGGACGACTCGGCAGAGCCCCGGACAGAGGGCGTATAGGGGCGAAGGGGGGTGTGGGTCAAGGGTGGGGGGGGTGTCAGTCCTGCCGGACGCGATCATCGTGGATGATTTCACCATGCAGCCAGAAACGCTCAACCTTCATCCACCAATAGCGCCCCTCCGGCCCAAGTAGCCCGACCAGGTCTGCCGGTTGGGTTGAAGGGTGCAGATTTCCGTTCTGCAGATCCTCGATCAGGCCGATGGTCGCGACTTCGCTCACGAAGTCGTCCCCTTGAAGCAGCCAATCCTCGAGGACCGCGAAAACGTCCTTGATCGTGTCGGTCTGGTGATTTTCCAGTAGCGTGATGACGCGGTGCGCGAGCGCATTAGCAGCCCCATAATAGGGGAAATCAGGCGCAGGGGGGACTGCGTGCGGACTGGCCAGATAGTCTTCCTTCAGAGCTTGCAGCTCAGCGCCAAACTCCGGCAAGATCGGCAGGATGCGATCAAACATGGAGTTGCGGTCGATCCCGGTCATGTCGTCAGGCTGACAGTTAGCCGCGTGGCGGGCAAGTGGCCTGCCACAATTCAGGCCGCCTCACCGGCGTGGTGCGCGCGCGTTGCCGGAACCCGGCAAGTTGACGGGCGCGTCGCCCCGGGGTTTGGGTCCGGTTACTTGGCGAGCGCAGCCCGCGCCGAAGCGAGGTCTGTCAGTGCCTCGCTCCAGATCTCGTCCTTGTCTCGCGCGGCGCGGAGTTGGGCTTGCCTAATGTCGGGCTCGATGCCGATAGCCCTTTCCAGGGCGTTGATGGCTTCCATGCCACCGGGCCAGTTAACGTCACGCAGCCATCCGAGCAGGATCGCCGCGCAGCGTCGGTCGCCGCGTTGCAGCCGGGCCGCCAGAACTCGGGAGGCATTTTCAAACTGCGACTTGTCTAGTGTCTCGATTGCCAGCCACTCTGGCTGCAGGGATGGGCGGTCGGACAGTCTCTCGACCGCCAACCTCTGCGTCGCTTCCAGACTTTCCCAAGAAAGGTCCTTGATCAGACCTGCGGATGTTTTGTCTGGAGGGCCGAGCGCCACTACATCTTCCCACAAATCCGGCCGCCGCTCCCGCGTGATCCTTTCCGCCTCGGCCTTCCGCCATTTGGCGATCTCGCCGTGGTGGCCGGACATCAGGACGGGCGGTATCTCCCGCCCCTGCCAGACCGGCGGCCGGGTGTATTGGGGGTATTCCAGCAGCCCTGCGCTGAAGCTTTCGTCCTCGGTCGAGGCGGCGTTGCCGAGGATGCCGGGCAGAAGGCGGACGGTGGCGTCGAGCATGGCCTGGGCCGCGATCTCGCCGCCGGTCAGGACGAAGTCGCCGAGGCTCACCTCCTCGATCGCGTAGGCGTCCAGGACGCGCTGGTCCACGCCCTCGAACCGGCCGCAGAGGATCGTCACGCCTTCGGTCGCGGCCAGGCGGCGCGCGGTCGCTTGGGTGAAGGGCGCCCCGCGCGGGCTGAGGTAAAGGAGCGGCCAGTGGGCGCGGTCGGGGCTGGTGCCGAGCGCGGCCTCGTCCAGCGCCGCCGCCACCACGTCGGCGCGCAGGACCATGCCGGCGCCGCCGCCGGCGGGCGTGTCGTCGACCATGCGGTGGCGGCCGATACCATGGGGACGCAGGTCGACGGTTTCGAGCGCCCAGCGGCCCTCGGCCAGCGCGCGGCCGGTCAAGGACAGGCCGAGCGTGCCCGGGAAGGCTTCGGGGAACAGCGTGACGATCCGCGCGGTCCAGGCGCCCTTGACCGGGGGTGGTCCCTCCATCAGGTCGCGGGGGCGGATCGTCGGGCGCGCGGTCAGGCGGCCGTGCGAGCGGGGCGTTTCACTCATCGCCGCCGTCGCTCTCGTCCCCGCGCCCGTCGTCGCTCGCAGGCGGGTCGGCGATGATCCGGCCGAGCGTCAGGTCCACGGTCGGAACCGCAGCCTTGGTGAAGGGGATCAGCAGCCCGCCGCCGGGCCCGGCCACGTCCAGGATGTCGCCCGCGCCATGGTTGTGGACGGCGCGGACGGTGCCGAGGGGGCGACCCGAAGTATCCAGCACCTGAAGGCCCAGCAGGTCGGTGTGGTAGAACTCGTCGTCCGGCAGGTGCGGCAGCCGGTCGCGGTCGGCGTAAAGCTCGACACCCCGGAGCGCGTCGGCCTCTTCGCGCGTGGTGACGCCCGACAGGCGCGCGGTCAGGCCGCCGCCGGTGCCGCGCGTGAGGCGGAGCGTGAAGCTGCGCTTGCCGTCGGCGGTCCAAAGGGGCGCATAGGCGGCGATGGCTTCGGGTTGCGCGCAGAAGCTTTTCAGGCGCACCTCGCCCCGGACGCCGAAGGCGCCGGAGATCACGCCGACGCAGATGCGGGGGTCGTCGGTCATCTTACCTCACTCATCAGCGTTTCGGCCCGGGCTTCCCAGCCGAGCCGCTCAAGCTCTGGCGTCTGCTCCTCGTCCGCGGGGTGGCCGACGCAAAGGTAGCCGACGAGCCGCCAGTCGGCGGGGACCGAAAGGTCACGGGCGAGGCGGCTGGGGTCGAGGATCGACACCCAGCCAAGCCCCAGCCCCTCGGCCCGGAGTGCGAGCCAGAAGCAGGTGATGGCGCAGGCGACGGAATAGGCGCGCATTTCCGGCATGGTCTGCGCGCCAAGGCCCGCGCCCTTGGGCGTTGCGTCATCGCAAAAGACGGCAAGGTGCACGGGTGCCTCGGCCAGGCCCGCGAGTTTCAGGCGCGCATAGCGGCTGGCGCGGTCGTCGTCGTAGCCGCGAAGCGCATCGGCGTTCGCCGCCTCGAAATTCGTGCGGACGGCGGCGCGGGCGGCATCGCCCTCGACCCGGACGATCCGCCAGGGTTCGCTCAGGCCCACCGATGGCGCCAGCCGAAAGCCGTCGAGCGCGCGCGCCAGCGCGGCCGGATCGACCCGGTCGGCGCGGAAATGCCGCACGTCCCGCCGCCAGCGCATGAGGTCATGCAGCTGGCTGCGGAAGGCCGCGTCGAAGACCGGAGGCGAGCCGGTCATGGCGCAGTGGCCTGCGGCCGGGCGCAATCGGCCCCCTGCGCTTGGGCGCCGGGGGCAGAGGCGAAGAGCGCGTCGGCCTTCACGCCGCCCCAGAAGGCCGCCGCGCAGAGCGCGACGGTCACGATCCGGCGCAGGAGGAAGCCTGCGAACATCGGCCCTTACTCGGACGCGGCTTCGGCCTTCTTGGCCTTTTCCTCGGCCCGCTTGGTGGCCTTGGCGCCAGGAACGGCCTTCTGCATGTTGGCGCGGGCGGCCTTCGGACGGGCGCCCGAGGCTTCGAGGAAGCGGGCGACGCGATCGGTCGGCTGGGCGCCCTGCGCGAGCCAGTGGTTCACGCGCTCCATGTTGAGCTTGACGCGATCCTCGCTGTCCTTGGCCAGGAGCGGGTTGTAGGTGCCCAGCTTCTCGATGAAGCGGCCGTCGCGCGGCATGCGCGAGTCGGAGGCGACGATCGAATAGAACGGGCGCTTGTTGGAACCGCCGCGCGCCAGACGGATTTTCATAGCCATGGGTTTACTCCTTTTCGATGGCTGGGAAACAGGGGCAAGCCCCTGTCTTTTCTGTGACTTTGGGGCAAGCCCCTGTCATTTCTGCAATTTCTCGTGGTGCCTGATGACTTCCGAGATGATGAAGGTCAGGAATTTCGTGGCGAATTCAGGGTCGAGGTCGGCGGCCTTGGCCAGCGCCTGAAGCCGTTCGATCTGGTCGGCCTCGCGCGCGGGGTCAGAGGGCGGAAGGGCGTGGGTCGCCTTCAGCGTGCCCACGGCCTGCGTGTGCTTGAACCGCTCGGCCAGCGTATAGACCAGGATCGCGTCGAGCCGGTCGATCGAGGCGCGGTGGTCTTTCAGCAGCGCTGCGGCGCGTTCGGTGGCGTCGCCGGTGGTCAGGATCTCGGTCGTCATTGCGCGGGCCTTTCGGCTGGGCTGGGGCCAAGGTCATGGCGGACGACCACGTCGTCGGGGTCGACGCCCGGCAGGGTCGGGTCGATAAGGCCGCCGATGCGCTCGGCGGTGGCGATCGAGCGGTGATTGGCCGGGTCGATGATCGAAACGAGCCGCGACCAGCCCTTTTCGCGCCGCGCCCAGTCCTTGACGGCTTGCGCGGCTTCGGCGGCGTAGCCCTTGCCTTCGGCCTCGGGCAGGACGAACCAGCCAAGCTCGGGTTCGGGGAAATGGTCGCCGTGGTAGATGCCGACTTCGCCCAGATAGGCGCCGGTCGCGCGGTCCTCGACGCCGAACGGCCCGTAGCCCCTGAGTGCCCAGCCCGCCACGTCCGAGGCCCAGTGGCGCCAGGCCTCGGTGCGCGTCAGGGGCCCGCCCTCATGGACCGACCGGGGGGTCGCAAAGAAGGCCGCCCAGTGCTCGAAGTCCGCCAGACGCGGTTCGCGCAAGGTAAGCCGGGCGGTCTGAAGCGTGGGGACGATCATCGCCAAAGGGTCACTTCTTCTTGCCGAAGCCAAGGCCCGACAGGCCGCCGGGCAGCTTCATCCCGCCGAGGCCGCCCATGCCGCCCAAACCGGGCAGGCCACCCGGAAGGCCACCCCCCATCCTGCCAAGACCTGCCTTCATCGCGTCTTCCATCTGGGCGGGGTCCATGCCTGCCATGTCGGCGGGCATGTCGCCACCCTTGCCGAACATGCCCTTCATGGCCTGCTTCAGCATGGCGCCCTTGCCCATCTTGCCCATCTTCTTCATCACGTCCGCCATCTGGCGGTGCATCTTCAGAAGGCGGTTCAGTTCGGCCACCTCCATCCCCGCTCCGGCGGCAACGCGCTTCTTGCGGCTGGCGGCCAGCAGGTCGGGGTTGGCGCGTTCCTTCTTCGTCATCGACTGGATGAGCGCGATCTGGCGGCGGATCATGCGGTCGTCAAAGCCTGCCTCGTCCGCCGCCTTCTGCATCTTCGACATGCCCGGCATCATGGACATCATGCCCTGCATGCCGCCCATCTTGAGCATCTGCTCAAGCTGGCTGCGCAGGTCGTTCATGTTGAAGAGCCCCTTCTGGAAGCGCTTCATCATGCGTTCGGCTTCGGCCAGCTCGATCGTCTCGCGCGCCTTTTCGACCAGGGCCACGATGTCGCCCATGCCAAGGATGCGGCCCGCGACGCGCTCGGGGTCGAAGGCGTCGATGGCGTCCATCTTCTCGCCCAGGCCGACGAAGCGGATGGGCTTGCCGGTCACGGCGCGCATGGAAAGGGCGGCGCCGCCCCGGCCATCGCCGTCCATCCGGGTCAGCACCACGCCGGAAATGCCGACCTTGCCGTCGAACTCAGTCGCGACGTTCACCGCGTCCTGGCCGGTCAGCCCGTCGACGACCAGAAGCGTCTCGCGCGGCTGGGCAATGTCGCGCACCGCCTGGACCTCGGCCATCAGCGCGTCGTCGATATGGAGGCGCCCAGCGGTGTCGAGCATGACGACATCATAGCCGCCGAGCGTCGCCTGGTTCTTCGCGCGCTTCGCGATCTGGACGGCGCTTTCGCCCTTCACGATCGGCAGCGTGTCGACGCCGATCTGGCGGCCCAGGATCTGAAGCTGCTCCATCGCCGCCGGGCGGTTGGTGTCGAGCGAGGCCATGAGGACGCGCTTGCCGTTCTTTTCGGCCAGGCGCTTGGCGAGCTTTGCCGTCGTCGTCGTCTTGCCCGACCCCTGCAGGCCGACCATCAGAAGGGCGGCGGGCGGGTTGTCGATCTTCAGCGCCTCGGGCTCGCCATCGCCCGCCAGAACGCGGATCAGCTCGTCATGGACGATCTTCACGACCTGCTGGCCGGGGGTGACGGACTTGATGACCGACTGGCCGGTGGCCTTCGCCTCGACCGATTTCACGAAGGTCTGGGCGACGGGCAGCGAGACGTCGGCCTCCAGAAGCGCCACCCGCACCTCGCGAAGCGCGGTCTTCACGTCAGCCTCGGTCAGGGCGCCCTGCTTGGTCAGGCGCTCGAACACGCCGCCAAGGCGTTCTGACAGGCTTTCGAACATCGCGGTTCCTTTCCCGACGGTCCTTCCAACGACGATCGCGCCCGTGGGCGCAACGCGCTGACGGGCGGCGATCCCGGCATGAAGCCGGAACCGGAAGAGTGACCTTCCGGGGTATTGCGGGGCGAAATAGTGGACGTGGGGGGCGGAGTCAAGGTTGGGTCAGGGATAGGCCTCTGGCGGCAGCGGGCGATTGCGCAACGGCCCGGCTTGGTGAAAGGTGGCGGCGCGAGGGCCAGAGGAAACACGTTGGACAACTGGGACGAGATCCGCACGGCCTGGGCCGTTGCGCGCCACGGCACGGTCAGCGGCGCAGCGGATTCGCTCGGCGTTCATCATGCGACCGTCATCCGCCATATCGACGCGCTTGAGGGCCGCCTTGGCACGCGCCTCTTCCAGCGCCACGCGCGCGGCTATGCGCCGACCGAGGCGGGGCAGGCGCTTTTCGAGGTGGCGCAGGGCGCGTCAGACCGGTTCAACCAGCTGGAGGCCCGGATCAAGGGTCAGGCCGAGGAGGTGACGGGCGAGCTGGTCGTCACCTCGGTTCCCGGGCTCACGGACCTCTTGGTGCCGATCATGGCCGGGTTTCGGACGGATCATCCGAGCGTCCGGGTGCGCTTCCTGTCGGACATGCGGCTTTACCGGCTGAACTCGGGCGAGGCGCATGTCGCGCTCAGGGCCGGCCCGCAGCCGTCCGAGCCGGATTATGTCGTGCAGCCGCTGACCCACCTGCGCTACGCGCTTTATGCCGCGCCGGCCTATGTGGCCCGGCACGGGGTTCCGAAGACCGATACGGACCTGTCGCGGCACGAATTTGTCGGCCCCGACGACCTTCTGGCCCGGGCCCCCTTTCACCAATGGCTTCAAAGCACGGTCAGCCACGACCGCTTCGTCTTTCGCGCGTCCGAGCCCGAAGCGGTCAATGCGGCGATCCGCGAGGGGGTGGGCGCGGGCTTTCAGCCCTGCATCCTCGCGCCGGGCCGTGGTCTGGTCGAGATCATGGCGCCTCGGCCCGAGTGGGAGGCGCCCCTCTGGCTCGTCACCCATGTCGACCTGCACCGCAGCGCCAAGGTTCAGGCCCTGACGGCGCATCTGAAAGCCGCGCTTGCGGGACGTGGCTAGGTGAGGGGCCTTTCGCCGGCGGCGCGCGGTCATCTGGCGATGCTGGCCTTTTCCGCGCTGGTCGCGGGGTCCTTCTCGCTCGGCGGGCGGATGGCGACGCTCGTCTCGCCCACCGCCTTTTCGGCGGCGCGCTTCCTTCTGGCCGCCGCCATCGTCGGTGCGGTGGCCGCCGCGACGGGGTCTTTCCGCGCCGCCGACGCCCGCGCGCCCTGGCGCTATGGCCTGCTGGGCCTGTGCCTTTCGGCCTATTTCGTCCTGATGTTCGAGGGTCTGAAGACCGCGCCCCCCGTGTCGGCGGCCGCCGTCTTCACTCTGACGCCGATCCTGTCGGGGATTTTCGGCTGGATGCTTCTGCGCCAGATCACCACGCCGCGCACCGCGGCGGCGCTGGCCATCGGGGCGGCGGGCGCGGTCTGGGTGATCTTTCGCGCCGACTGGGCTGCGATCCTGCGGTTTCAGGTCGGGCGCGGCGAGGTGATCTATTTCTGGGGCTGCGCGGCCCATGCCTTCTATACGCCGCTCGTCCGCAAGCTGAACCGGGGGGAAAGCCCGCTCGTCTTTTCCTTCGGCGTTCTGGCGACGGGCTTCGTCCTTCTGTCGGTCTGGGGCTGGCGCGACATACTGGCGACGGACTGGGCGCATCTGCCGGCGATCGTCTGGGTGACGCTGGTCTATACGGCGCTCTTTGCCTCGGCGATGACCTTCGTCCTTCTGCAATATGCGGCGCTGCGGCTGCCGGCGGCGAAGGTCATGGCCTACACCTACCTGACGCCGAGCTGGGTGATCCTTTGGGAGGTGGCGCTCGGCAGTGCGGTGCCGGGGCCGATGGTCCTTCTGGGCATCGCGGCCACGGTGCTGGCGCTTCTGATGTTGGTCAGGGATTAGGCTCTTCCGGCTCTGCCTCCAGAAAGCGTTCGAAGGCGTCGAGGTCCAGCGCCTCGAACATCCCGAAGCCCGCGATCCAGACGGTTGCGGCGCGCAGCGCGTCGGGGTCGAGCTTGCACCAGATCACGCGGCCCCGGCGTTCCTGCTGGATGAGCCCGGCATCGGCCAGCGTGCGCAGGTGTTTCGACACGGCCGCGAGCGAGATGGCGAAGGGATGGGCCACGTCGGTGACCGCCATATCGTCTTCCAGAAGCATGGTCAGGATCGCCCGCCGCGTCGGGTCCGAGAGAGCCGCGAAGATCGCGTCGAGCCGCGCCTCTTTGGGGTCCGGGAAGGGGGGCAGGGGGGCCTCGGTCATGGCCGCATCTGGCACGGAGCCGTGCTGATCGTCAACCGGATGGTTGAATAATCAAAAGCGACGGATGGGGGCGGGGCAGGGGGCGGTGGCGTTGGGTTGGAAATTAAATCACACGAATTCAAGTGGTTGTATTGACATTCGGCCGCCAACTACCCGGTTGACTCCTTGGGCCCGGGGCCCTAGACCCCAGCCGGATACCGCGAAAGGCCCTTGTCATGACGAATGGCCCTGAACCGGACCGGCTTGACGAGTTGCAGGTGCGTATCGACGCACTGAAGAAGGCCAGCCGTCCAGAGCCCGCGGTGGTGAAGAATTTCGGCGCCGCCGATCAGGGCTGGCGCATGGTGATCGAACTCGTGGCCGGCCTCATGGTCGGCGCGGGGCTGGGATACGGGATCGACCTCCTTCTGGGGACGCTGCCGATCTTCCTGGTGGTGCTGACATTGCTGGGCTTCGGGGCGGGGGTGCGGGTGATGCTGCGCACCGCGCAAGAGATCCAGGACAAGAATGCACGCGGCGCGGCCGCGGCGGACGAAGGGGAAGACGATGGCAAGCGAGGCTGAACAGGGTCTTACGTTCCACCCGATGGAACAGTTCAAGGTCCGCCCGCTGTTCGACAGCGCGCTGAACGTCACCTCGATCAGCAACGTCACGCTGTGGATGGGTGTCGCCGTCGCCTGCGTGATCGTGCTCTTCGTCCTTGGCACCTCGAAGAAGGCGGTCGTTCCGGGCCGGACCCAGTCGATCGCCGAAGTGGCCTACAGCTTCATCTACAAGATGGTCGTCGATGTCGCCGGGCAGGACGGGGTTCGCTACTTCCCCTATATCTTCACGCTCTTCACCTTCATCCTGGCCTCGAACTTCCTGGGCCTGATCCCCGGCGCCTTCACCACCACGTCGCACATCGCGGTGACGGCGGTGCTGGCGGTCCTGGTGTTCCTGTTCGTGACCATCCTGGGCATCATCCGCAACGGTGCGCATTTCCTTGACCTTTTCTGGGTCAAGTCGGCGCCCCTGCCGCTGCGGCCGATCCTTGCGGTGATCGAGGTGATTTCCTACTTCGTGCGGCCGGTCAGCCACTCGATCCGACTTGCGGGCAACATGATGGCCGGCCACGCCGTCATCAAGGTCTTCGCGGCCTTTGCGCCGCTCATCCTCATGTCGGCGGTCGGCTACCTGGTCACGCCGCTCTCGATCGTCGCCATCGTCGCGGTCTATGCGCTGGAGATTCTGGTGGCCTTCATCCAGGCCTACGTCTTCACCATCCTGACCTGCGTCTACCTCAAGGACGCGCTGCATCCGGGCCACTGAGCCCGCCAGCGCCCCCAAACCAACTGCCATTCCAATCGTAAGGAGATCATCATGGAACTCGCAGCAGCCGTCGCTCTGGGCAAATACATCGGTGCGGGCCTCGCCTGCATGGGCATGGGTGGCTCGGCCATCGGCGTGGGCAACGTTGCCGGCAACTTCCTGGCGGGCGCCCTGCGCAATCCGTCGGCGGCCGGCGGCCAGACCGCAACGCTCTTCATCGGCATCGCCTTCGCCGAAGCGCTCGGGATCTTCTCGTTCCTCGTCGCGCTCCTGCTGATGTTCGCCGTCTGATCCGACGCGCGATCCTTACGGACGTGTCGGGCGCGCCAGCCGCGCCCGACCGTTGAAGTTTCGGGGTTCTGAAGGGGGACGCCATGGGGAATACCACCCAAACGGTCGGCGACGCCGCCAGTTCGGCCATCAGCACGGCGACGGAGGCCCTGTCGACCGCGACCGAGCAGGCCACGGAACATTCCGGGGGCATGCCTCAGCTCGACACCAGCACCTTCGCGCACCAGGTCTTCTGGCTGATCGTGGCGCTGGTTGTGACCTATCTCGTCCTGTCGAAGATCGCGCTGCCGCGCATCGCCGGGATCCTTGCCGACCGCCAGTCGCGCATGGATGCCGACATTGCCGCCGCCGAGCGGCTGAAGGCCCAGGCGGTCGCCGCCGAAGCCGCCTATGCCCAGGCGCTGGCGGATGCGCGGGCCGAAGCCGGGCGCATCGTCGCCGCGGCGCGGGCCGACATCCAGGCCGACCTCGACAAGGCGACGGCCAAGGCTGATGCAGAGATTGCCGCACGCACGGCAGAATCGGGCAAGCGCATCGACGAGATCCGCCAGGGTGCCGTCGCTGCCGTGGGCGAGGTCGCACGCTCGACCGCCGAAGCGGTGGTCGGCAAGTTGGGCGGCGCGGCGGATGCGAAAACGGTTGCGGCTGCCGTCGCGGCCCGGATGAAAGGTGGACAGGCATGAAGCGGCTTTTCAGCGCACTGACCGTCGCGGCACTGACGTTCGTGGCACTGGCGGGCGCGCCTGCGCGCGCCGCCGGGGACGAGGCGTTCTTCACGCTCCGCTCGACCGAGTTCGTCGTCACGATCGCCTTCATCATCTTCATCGGCATCCTGATCTGGGCGCGGGCGCACGGGCATATCGCCACTGCGCTCGACAAACGGGCCGACGGGATCCGGGCGGAACTCGAATCGGCGCGGAAGCTGCATGATGACGCCAAGGCGATCCTCGCGGGCTACGACAAGAAGCACGAAGAGATGAAGGCGCAGTCCGCGCTCATCGTCGAAACCGCGCGGCGCGAGGCTTCGGATGCGGCCGAGCAGGCCAAGAAGGACCTGCAGACCTCGATCGCGCGCAGGCTCCAGGCGGCGGCGGACCAGATCGCCTCGGCCGAGGCGGCGGCGGTGCGCGAGGTGCGCAACAGCGCCATCGGCGTTGCGGTCGCGGCGGCGGGCGACATGCTGGCCAAGCAGATGACTGCGGCCGATCATGCGCGCCTGGCCGATGCCTCGATCGACGAGGTTGCGGCGAAGCTGCACTGACGGCGCCCACCGATAGCAGTCCACCGGCAGCAGTCCACCGACACCACAAGAAAACGCCCGGCCGATTGGCCGGGCGTTTTGCTTTTGGCGTGGTCCGGTGCGGCTCAGGCGGTCGGAACGATGATGATCTCGACCCGGCGGTTCTGCGCCTTGCCAGCGGTGGTCAGGTTCGAGGCGACGGGCTGGTTTTCGCCCTGGCCGATGGCGGCGATGCGGCTAGGTGCGACGCCGGCCGATTGCAGCAGGCCCGCGACGGCGCCCGCGCGGCGCTGCGACAGGTCCATGTTGTAGGCGGCCGTGCCGGTGTTGTCGGTGTGGCCGACGACCTGCACCATGCTGTTGGGATAGCGGTTCAGGCTCATCGCGACCGAGTTCAGGTCGTTGTAGATCGCCGGGTTGACCGAGGCGCTGTTGGTCGCGAAGAGGATGCCTTCGGGCATGACGACGCGCAGGCGGTTGCCTTCGTTGATGATCTGGACGCCCGGCGTGCGGATCGACTGCCGAAGCTCGGCCGACTGACGGTCAAGGACGGCGCCGACGCCCGCGCCGAGCATGCCGCCGATCACCGCGCCACCCAGCATGCGGTCGGTGGAGTTCCCGCCGTTGTTGCTTGCCGCGCCAAGGGCCGCGCCTGCCACGGCACCCATCAGCGCCCCGCCCTTGGCCTGGGCGTTCGGATCATTGTACATGCCCGGCTGCACGCAGGCCGAAAGCGCGGTGGTGCCGGCGATCGCGGCGATAAGGACTTTGTTCAGACGCATGGAACGCTCCGAATTCTGGTTGAGGGTCTTTGCGCGCCCGATCTGACGCAGCCGGTGAGGTTAGGCAATAACCTTGGGATCGAACGCGCGCCCGTTCTAGCAGGTTTCCGGGCGATCGGCCATCTTTCGCCAGTCCCCCTGCTGTCCTCAGGCCGCCCTCAGGCCGCCCTCAGGCCGCCTTCAGGCCGCCAGATCGTCCGCGCGCGCGCCCTCCCACGCCAGGATCGCCCGTTTGACCGGCAGCCCCCAGTGGTAGCCGCCGAGCGCGCCCGTGGTGCGCAACGCGCGGTGGCAGGGGATCAGGAAGCTGATCGGGTTGCGCCCGACCGCCGTGCCGATGGCGCGCACCGCCTTGGGGTGGCCCACGGCGCGGGCGAGGTCGGTGTAGGTCGTGACCTGGCCCGAGGGGATCGTCAGGAGCGCCTCCCATACCTTGATCTGGAAGGGCGCGCCGATCAGCGTCAGCCGCGCCTCGCCCCTTTGGGTGAAGGCGGCCGTGACCCAGGGTTCGAGCCGCGCGGGCGCCTCGCGGAAGGTGGCGGCGGGCCAGCGGCCCGAGAGGTCGGCGAAGGCTGCCTCGAACCCGGTGCCGTCAGTGAAAGCCAGCCCGCAGAGGCCGCGGTCGGTGCCCATGGCCAGCACCTCGCCGAAGGGCGAGGGGAAGCGGCCCCAGTCCATCTCGACGCCCGCCGCACCCGTCGCGAACTGGCCGGGCGACATCGCCTCCCACCGCAGGAACAGGTCATGGAGCCGCGAGGCGCCGGACAGGCCCGCCTCGTGCGCGGTTTCCAGCATGTTGCGGCGGTCGGCCAGAAGCCGGCGGGCGTGGTCGAGCGTCAGGTATTGCTGGAATCGCTTGGGCGAGACGCCGACCCAGGTCGAGAAGGTGCGCTGGAAATGTGCCGGGCTCATCCCGAGCCGCGCCGACAGGTCGTCGAGCGACAGGTGCGCGCCGCCGGGGCCGTCGATCTCGGCGATGGCGCGGGCGATGACGCGGTAATGGTAGTCAACGGGTTGCTGGTCGGTCATGGTCTGGTCCCTCTGTCTGTCCTGCAATCTAGGACAGTGTCCCACGCCCCGCGACCCGGAACCTGCGGCTTCGCGCCTGGCCGGGCTTTTCCCTTGCCGAAGGGCCCCTGGCCGGGGCAAGACATGGCCGACATGACCCGCCCGCTCGATTATCAGACGGTTTTTGAGATCTTCCGCCGGTTTCAGGCGGCGAACGCCCATCCCGAGGGCGAGCTCGCGCATGTGAACGCCTTTACCCTGCTGGTTGCCGTAGCGCTTTCGGCCCAGGCGACGGACGCGAGCGTCAACCGCGCGACGCGCGACCTGTTCCAGACGGTCGACACGCCGGAGAAGATGCTGGCGCTCGGCGAAGAGCGGCTGGCCGAGGCGATCCGCACCATCGGGCTTTACAAGACCAAGGCCAGGAACGTGATCGCGCTTTCGCAGCGCCTGGTCGATGAGTTCGGCGGGCAGGTGCCCTCGTCCCGCGCCGCGCTTCAGTCGCTGCCGGGGGTGGGGCGCAAGACAGCGAACGTGGTCCTGAACATCTGGTTCCATCTGCCGGCGCAGGCCGTCGACACCCACATCTTCCGCATCGCGAACCGCACCCGCATCGCGCCCGGCCGTGACGTTGTGGCCGTCGAGCGCGCGATCGAGGATCAGGTTCCAGCCGGGTTCCAGGCCCATGCCCATACCTGGCTCATCCTGCACGGTCGCTATATCTGCACGGCGAGGAAGCCGCGCTGTGCGGACTGCCTCATCGCCGACCTCTGCCCCTACGAGGAGAAGACCATATGACCGGACGCTATCAGGTGGTGGGGATCGGCAATGCCATTGTCGACGTTCTGGCGCCGACAGACGACGCCTTCCTGTCCCGCATGTCGATCGGGAAGGGCATCATGCAGCTGATCGACCGGGCCCGCGCCGAGGCGCTTTACGGCGCGATGGGCGCGCGGACCGAGGCGCCGGGCGGGTCGGTCGGCAATACGGTCGCGGGGGTGGGCAACCTGGGGCTGCGGGCGGCGTTCATCGGCCGGGTGGCGGATGATGCGCTGGGCCATTTCTTCGCGCGGTCGCTGACGGCCGAGGGCACGGACTTCCCCAATCCGCCGGTGGCGGGGGCAGGGGATCCGACCTCGCGGTCGATGATCTTCGTCACGCCGGATGGCGAGCGGTCGATGAACACCTATCTGGGCATTTCGGCCGATCTGGGGCCGGACGATGTGGACCCGGCCGTGGCGGGCGCGACGGATATCCTGTTCCTTGAGGGCTATCTCTTCGACAAGGACCAGGGAAAGGCCGCCTTCCGCGCCGCCGCCGCTGCCTGCCGGGCCGGGGGCGGGCGCGCAGGCATCGCGCTGTCGGACCCGTTCTGCGTCGACCGCCACCGCGCGGACTTCCGCAGGCTGGTGGCCGGGGGCATGGACTATGTCCTTGGGAACGAACAGGAATGGTGCGCGCTTTACCAGACGGCCGACCTTGGCCAGGCGCTGGAACAGGCGCGGGCGGACTGTCCCTTGGTCGTCTGCACGCGGTCGGGTGCGGATGTGGTGATCCTGTCGGGCGATGAACGCGCCGACATTCCGGTGCACCGCGTCGTGCCGGTCGATGCGACCGGGGCGGGCGACCAGTTTGCCGCCGGTTTCCTTTACGGGCTGGCGACCGGGCGCAGCCTAGCGGTGGCGGGCCGGATGGGCTGCCTCGCCGCAGCCGAGGTCATCGGCCATGTCGGCGCCCGGCCAGAGGCGGACATCGCCGCGATCTTCCGGGCCGAAGGGCTGATCTGAGGGGGGTGGGCCCTGTAGATCATGGACCTTGGATGCCCGGCTGGCAGAGGCCGTTGACTCTGCCATGCGAAGGCTCCTCCGCCTGTCCCGGCCGGTGGCCCTAAGGCCATCGGCCAGCGCCCGCCCCGCCCATGGCGGGCGCTTCCGCGCCCACCGGGGCAGGCGCCGGCCTTTGGCAGTTCATAACATCAGCGGTCCAGCGGCCCCGTTCCCACACGACCGGGGGAAACGCGGTGCGTTTCCTTTTCCCGCCCGGGGCCAGCGGTCCACGGGCGGCGAAGGCGCGAGGCTCTAATCGCCCAGCTTGGCGTGGACCTCGGCCAGATCGACCTCGCCCAGCGGTTCCTTCCGGTCGGGATCGTCGAAATCATAGCGGAAGAGCTGGAAGTCGCGCTTGTAGATTTCCCACATCAGGTGATGCGACAGGTCGTCGAAATAGGCGCTGATCTTGTGCGCGCGCTTCGGTCCGTGGCCTTCGCTTTCGTTGAAGCGCGGCACCTCGGCCAGGTTGACCGGCACCGGCGTCGTGACCTTGTCGAGCACGCGCTGCATGCCCTCGTCGAAGCGCTCGGTGAAGAAGATCTGATCGTAGCGGCCGCCGTTCACGATGAAGGTGGCGATATGGCCCGACATGGCAGACCAGTGGATGTCCGGCTCCATCGGCCGGCGCCAGCGGATCGTGTCGCGGGCAAACAGCAGGAAGCGGCGGAAGCTCGCGATCTGGTCGAAGGCGAAATCCTCGTCCGAGCGCCCGACCTCGACCCCGTATTTCTGCACCAGCATCGGCACCAGGTTGCCCCGGTAGCGCTTGCCGTTCCGCTGGATGCCGCAGATCTTGTCGAAGAACGAGGACAGGATGCGGGTGTAGGGATTGCGGACGCAGGTGAAGGTGACGGACTTGTGGGCCACCACGTTCGCCTCGATCAGCGGCTGGCTCGCACCTTGCGCCCATTTGTGCAGGCCTTCGGTGGCATCATGGATGTCACCGTCGAAAAACCTGCCATGATCGGAATAGAACATGATCTGCCCGATTGACGAGCAGGCGCACTTCGGCACAACCCGATAGACCATGCTTTCGCTTTCGGTCATCCATGTTCCGGGAAATCCCATCGAGCGTCCTTAATCCAACCGAAACGAACTTGCGCCAAATTTGACGGGAAAATACTAACAAATCACGATTTTTCAACCGGGGCGACGGACAAGGGTCCGCGAGTCCCGGCGACGGAGCCAGACCGCCACACATGGCAGAGATCGCCTTCATCCTCCTGTGTCACAAGGACCCTGCCGGAATCATCCGCCAGGTCGAGCGGCTGACCGAAGCCGGCGACTGCGTGGCGATCCATTTCGACGCCCGCGCACCGGGTGCCCAGCACCGGGCGCTCAGGGCTGCCTTCGCGTCCAATCCGCGCGTCGCGTTCGCGAAGAAGCGGGTCAAATGCGGCTGGGGGGAGTGGAGCCTGGTCGAGGCCTCGCTCGCCGCTGTCCGTGCGGCGGTCGCAGCCTTTCCGCTTGCGAGCCATTTCTACATGATCTCCGGCGATTGCCAGCCGATCAAGACGGCGGTCCATGTGCGCGCGCGGCTCGATGCCGAGGATTGCGACTATATCGAAAGCTTCGATTTCTTCCAAAGCGACTGGATCCGCACGGGGTTGAAAGTCGAGCGGCTGACCTACCGCCATTACTTCAACGAACGCCGGCACAAGCGGCTCTTCTACGGCGCCCTTGCGCTTCAGCAACGGCTGAAGCTCGAGCGCGAGATACCGGCAGATCTAGGGATCATGATCGGCAGCCAGTGGTGGTGCCTGAGGCGCCGGACGATCGAGCGCGTGCTGGCCTTCTGCAAGGACCGGCCCGATGTGGTGCGCTTCTTCAAGACGACCTGGATACCGGACGAGACCTTCTTTCAGACGCTTGTCCGCCACCTCGTGCCGGCGCGCGAGATTCAATGCCGGACGCTGACCTTCCTGATGTTCACCGACTATGGAATGCCCGCGACCTTCTACAACGACCATTACGACCACCTGGTGGCGCAGGACTATCTTTTCGCCCGCAAGATCAGCGCCGAGGCGCGCGACCTGCGCGAGAGGCTCGGGGCGCTTTATGGCGGGGATCAGGTGGACTTTCCGCCGGGGGCAGACGGACGGCGGCTGCGCGACTTCCTGTCGGCGCGCGGCCGCGAGGGGCGGCGGTTCGGCCCGCCTGCCTGGGACTGGGGCGGAGAGGTCGGCGCGGGGCAGCGGCTATCTGTCGTCATCTGCAAGAAATGGCATGTCGGCAAGCGGCTCGTCGCGGCCATCGGCTGCGAGACGGGCATGCCGGTCGCCCACTACCTCTTCAGCGAGGATGACGCGGCGCTGCCCGCCATGGGCGGGACCGAGGCGACGGTCGCGCGCCGCTCGCGGCACCGGCGGGCGTTCCTGAACCTTCTGATGCAGGAACATGGCGCGGACCGGCTGGCGATCTGCGTCGATCCGGCCGACATGGACCTGATCCGCGATCTGGCGGCCGATCCGGCGCAGGTGCGCTTTCTGGACGTGGGGTGCCGCTTCACCGACGCCTACCTGGAAGGCCACGCCCGCCGCGTCGGGCTTCTGTCCGACCATGCCGGCGCCGAGGAACTGGCGACGCTTCTGCCGGTCGTGCGCCATGACGTGGTCTATGAACGCGCCCGGCTGCGCCAGATCCGGCCGCTCTGGCATCTGGACGAGGGCGCGCCGCTTGCCGACAATGCCCGCGCACTGGCCGACTTCCTTGCCATTCCCTTCGAAAAGGCGCAGGCCATCGCGGCCACCGCCCCCCTGTTCGACGACTGAGAGGCCCCGATGCCCTACGCCTATGATGACACCAACATCTTCGCCCGCATCCTGAGGGGAGAGATCCCGAACAAGACGCTGGTCGAAAGCGCCCATACGCTCGTCTTTCATGATATCCGTCCGCAGGCTCCGGTGCATGTGCTGGTGATCCCGAAGGGGCGCTATGTCGATTTCGCGCATTTCGCGGCCGAGGCGAGCCCCGAAGAAATCGCCGATTTCCACCGCACGGCCGCCAGGGCCTGCGCGCTTCTGGGCGTGGCGCCGGGCGACGGTGGCGCGGGGTTCCGTGGCATTTCGAACGCCGGGGACAACGGCCATCAGGAAGTGCCGCACTACCATCTGCACATTCTGGCCGGCCGGCCGCTTGGCCCGATGCTGAGCCACGCCTAGGCTCGGGACGCGGCCGGGTCGGCTTGCCTGCCCCCCCGGCTGCGCTATGATGGGCGAACCTTTCGGAGACCAGACGAGATGACCAAACCCAAGCGAACGGCCGAGGCTGCACCGGTCTACACGACGCTTCTTGACGAACTGTCTGCCACGGGCTGCGCGGCCGATTTTCCGGCGCCGGAAACCGAGGTGGTGAACGTCTGGAAGATCGCCTGCGACGGCGGCGAGGGTGCGCTCGGCCATCCGCGCGTCTGGATCGCGATTCCGCAAGACGAGGGTGTGGCGGACTGCGGCTATTGCGACAAGCGCTACATCAACGAGAATTTCATCGAGAAGCTGAAGAGCTGACGGCGCCAGAGCCCCCGGAGGCTGCGCCGAGGAATCGGAAAGAGGGGCGGGCGGCATGACCGACGAGGCACGTTTCGGCAAAGGCAGCCACCTGCACCTGATCGACGGATCGGCCTTCATCTTCCGCGCCTATCACGCGCTGCCGCCCCTGACGCGCGCCTCTGACGGGCTGCCGGTGGGCGCGGTCGCAGGTTTTTGCAACATGCTCTGGGGGCAGATCGCGGCGAACGCGGCCAAGGATGACCCGACCCATCTGGCGGTCGTCTTCGACTATTCCTCGGTCACCTTCCGCGACCAGATCTATGCCGACTACAAGGCCAACCGCCCCCCGGCGCCCGAAGACCTGCGCCCGCAGTTCCCGCTGACGCGCGAGGCCACCCGCGCCTTCAACGTCGCCTGTCTTGAGATGGAGGGGTTCGAGGCCGACGACATCATCGCCACCCTCGCCCGCCGCGCGACCGAGGCCGGGGGCGAGGTCACGATCATCTCGTCCGACAAGGACCTGATGCAGCTGGTCGGCCCGAAGGTCGAGATGTGGGACGCGATGAAGAACCGCAGGATCGGCCCCACCGAGGTCGAGGAGAAGTTCGGCGTGCCGCCCGCCAAGGTGATCGAGGTGCAGGCGCTGGCCGGGGACTCGGTCGACAATGTGCCGGGTGCGCCGGGCATCGGGCTGAAAACGGCGGCACTTCTGATCAACGAATATGGCGACGTCGAAACCCTTCTGGCCCGGGCGGGCGAGATCAAGCAGGAAAAGCGCCGCCAGAGCCTGATCGACAATGCTGAACAGGTCCGCATCTCGCGCCGGCTGGTGACGCTTGACGCCGAGGTGCCGATTGATGTGACGCTCGAAGGCCTGCAGGTGCGGCGGCCGGACCCGGAAGAGGCGCTGGGCTTCCTGAACCGGATGGAGTTCCGCACGCTGACCAAGCGCGTGGCCGAGGCGCTGAAGGTCGAGGCGCCGGTGGCGGTCGAGCCGGTCAGGGTGGCGAGCGGGGACAAGTCCGACGCGCCTGTCGCGGACGCCGCAGTGCCTTTCGACGTGGCAAGCTACACGGCCGTCACCGATGCCGAGGCGCTCGCGGGCTGGATTGCGGCGATCCGGGAGGCCGGGTTCGTCGCCATCGACACGGAAACCACCAGCCTCGACGAAATGCAGGCCGAGCTTGTGGGGATTTCGCTGTCGGTCGCGCCGGGGCGGGCCTGCTACATTCCGGTCGGCCACACCTCTGGCGCGGGCGATCTTTTCGGTGCGTCGGCCCGCGTGCCTGGGCAGATGGACGCGGACGCGGTCCTGAAGGCGCTGAAGCCGGTGCTTGAGGATCCCGCGATCCTCAAGATCGGCCAGAACATGAAATACGACTGGAAGATCCTCGCGCGGCGCGGCGTCATGATGGCGCCGATCGACGATACGATGCTGATGTCCTACGCGCTTTATTCCGGTCTGCACCTGCATGGAATGGACGGGCTGTCGGAACGCTACCTTGGTCATAAACCTATCGAGATCAAGGGTTTGCTGGGGTCGGGAAAGTCCGCCCGCACCTTCGATGCGGTGCCGATGACGGACGCGGTGCCCTACGCGGCCGAGGATGCGGATGTCACGCTGCGCCTTTGGCAGACGCTGCGTCCGCGGCTGGCGCCAGACCGGGTGGCGACCGTCTATCAGACGCTGGAGCGGCCGCTGGTGCCGGTCCTTGCGCGGATGGAGATGGCGGGGGTGCGGATCGACCCCGGCACGCTGTCGCGCATGTCGAACGCCTTTGCCCAGAAGATGGCGGGGCTTGAGGCCGAGATCGCCGAGGTGGCGGGCCAGCCCTTCAACGTGGGCAGCCCAAAGCAGCTTGGCGAGATTCTTTTCGACGTGATGAAGGTGCCGGGCGGCCAGACGGGCAAGACGGGCGCCTATGCCACCGGGGCCGATGTGCTCGAAGACATTACCGCGCAGGACGACATCCCGCAGGCCGCGAAACTCGCGGGGCTGGTCCTGGACTGGCGGCAGCTATCCAAGCTGAAGTCGACCTACACCGACGCGCTGCCGACCTTCGTGAACCCGGAAACGGGGCGGGTGCATACGTCCTATTCCATCGCCGGGGCGAACACCGGGCGGCTCGCCTCGACCGATCCGAACCTGCAAAACATCCCCGTCCGCAGCGAAGAGGGGCGGCGCATCCGCGAGGCCTTCGTGGCAGGGCCGGGCATGCGGCTCGTGAGCCTTGACTACAGCCAGATCGAGCTGCGCATCCTGGCCGACGTGGCCGACATTCCGGCGCTGAAAGAGGCCTTCCACCAGGGCATCGACATTCATGCCATGACCGCGAGCCAGATGTTCGGCGTCCCGGTCGAAGGCATGGACCCCATGGTCCGCCGCCGCGCCAAGGCGATCAATTTCGGCGTGATCTACGGCATTTCGGGTTTCGGGCTTGCGCGGAACCTGCGCATCCCGCGGGCCGAGGCGCAGGCGTTCATCGACACCTATTTCGAGCGTTTCCCCGAAATCCGGCAGTACATGGACAGCACCGTCGCCTTCGCGAAAGAGCACAATTATGTGGAAACGCGCTTCGGCCGCAAGATCCACACGCCAGAGATCAACGGGCGCGGGCCGACCGCCGGGTTCGCCCGGCGGGGCGCGATCAACGCGCCTATCCAGGGGGCGGCGGCCGACGTCATCCGCCGTGCCATGATCCGCATGGAGCCAGCCATCGCGCACCTGCCCGCGACCATGCTGTTGCAGGTCCATGACGAACTGCTGTTCGAGGTCGAGGCAGGCGCGGTCGACGAGTTGATCGCGGTGGCGCGCAAGGTGATGGAAGAGGCGCCCCATCCGGCGGTCGACCTGTCGGTGCCGCTGGTTGTCGATGCCGGTCAGGGCGCGACCTGGGCCGAGGCGCACTGAGGGGAGGGGACGATGGCCGAGGCGCGCGACCACGACCATGATGATATGGGCGGGGACGGGCACCACGGCGAAGGCCACGGGCCCAGTAACGGGCCCAGTAACGGGCCCAGTCAGGGGCCCAGCCACGGACATCGCCACCGATATGGCCACAGTCTCGGGGGCAAGGGCGACGGGCTGGTCGCGGCGGCTGTCCTGACCAACCTGACGCTGACGGCTGCGCAGATCGTCGGCGGGTTGATCGCGGGGTCGGTCGCGCTAATCGCCGACGCGTTGCACAACCTGTCGGACGCGGTGGCGCTGGTCCTGGCCTTCGCCGCCCGCCGCATCGCCCGACGCCCCGCGACCCCAGCCATGTCCTTCGGCTTTGCCCGGGTCGAGCTGATCGCCGCCCTGGTGAACTATGTGGCACTGGCCCTCATCTGCCTGTGGCTTGGCGCGGCTGCCGTCGAGCGGCTCTGGTCCCCGCCGCCCGTCCAGGGGGGGATCGTCATCCTTCTGGCCTTGCTCGCCATCGCCATCAACGGGATCACCGCGCTTCTGACCTGGAGGCTGTCGAAGGAAAGTCTGAACATCCGCGCGGCTTTCCTGCACAACCTGTCGGATGCGGGCACCTCGGTCGCCGTCGTCATCAGCGGCCTGCTGGTCTGGGCCTGGGACTGGCGGCTGGCCGATCCCCTTATCACCATCGCGATTTCGGCCTGGATCCTCTGGCATGCGCTGGTCGAGGTCGGGCCGGTGATCCGCATCCTGATGCTGGGCGCGCCCCCCGGGGTGGCCGATGCCGACCTGCGCGCTGCGATCCGGGCCGAAGAGGGGGTCGCGGACCTGCATCACGTCCACCTCTGGCAGCTTGACGAAAAGCGCATCGCGCTCGAGGCGCATGTGACGCTTCGGCCGGGTGCGGACCATGGCGCGACGCGGGGGCGGGTGAAGAAGATGTTGGGCGAGCGGTTTTCCGTGACCCATGTGATGATCGAGACGGAAACCGCGGGCGAGGCCTGCGGGACGCCGGATTGCCGGACCGACGAGCTGCATTAGGGCCGCTGTCGGCTGTTCCGGCCCATTCCGGTCCAGGTGGCAGGGGCCGTTGACCCTGCCATGCGAAGGCTTCTCCGCCTGTCCCGGCCTGTCCCCGCCGGTGGCCCCAAGGCCATCGGCCAGCGCCCGCCCCGCCCATGGCGGGCGCCGGCCTTCGTGGGTACAGGACGCGAAGGGTCCAGCGGCGCCGTTCCCACACGGGCAGGGGAAACCTGTAGGTTTCCTGATCCCGCCCGAGCCCGGCCGGGCCTTGCCGGTCCGGCAACGGCGGACAGTCAATCTAGCCTAGGGCAGCTCGGCCGACGGAATGACCGGAAAGAACCGCCCCCCCGACCAGAGGCCGAACCAGCTTTCACCCTCATGCGGTTCGTGGACGCCGAGGTCCACCAGCCGGTAGAAGCTCTTGCGGTCGATGAGCGCTTCCATCCCGTCGCGGATCAGGACGTAGGGCGAGGGCTCGCCCGTCGCCGCATCGCGCTTGACGCGAATCGGAAGCTCGGGGCCGGCGGTCGCCTCATCCTCGACCGAGGTCACGAAGGTCAGGACCTGGTCGCGGCCCGCGCCCTCGACCCGGAAATCGGTGGCCAGGAAGGGCGCGTCCTGCACGCGGATGCCCACCTTCTCGACCGGGGTGACGAGGTAATAGCGATCCCCCTCGCGTTTCAGGATCGAGGCGAAGAGCCGCACCAGCGCATGACGGCCGATCGGGGTGCCCAGATACCACCAGCTTCCGTCGCGGCGGATCTCCATGTCCAGGTCGCCGCAGAAGGGCGGGTTCCACAGATGGACCGGCGGGCGCCCGCGCTTTCCGGCCTGACGGGCGGCAGCCGCGAGCGTGTCGGCGGACGGGCGCGTCTGATCGGTGGGCAAGGGCTTGCTCCTCAAGGAAAAATGACCATTGGTCGGCGAAGCCTATTCTGTCTTACTGCGCGGGACCAGACAAAGGGGACTTGAATGACGAACGCAGACGATCTGGTGGCCGAGGCCGAGCGGCTTTCGGGCCAACTTGCCGAGGCGCGCGCCATGATCGCGCGGCGCTTCATCGGCCAGCCGAAGGTCGTCGACCTGTCCTTGACCGCGCTTCTGTGCGGTGGACATGCGCTTCTGGTGGGCGTGCCGGGTCTGGGCAAGACGCTGCTGGTCGAGACGCTGGGCGTCGTCATGGGGCTCGATACCCGCCGGGTGCAGTTCACGCCGGACCTGATGCCGGCCGACATCCTTGGGTCCGAGGTGCTGGAGACGGACGCAGCCGGGCGCCGGTCGTTCCGGTTCCTGCCGGGGCCGGTCTTCTGCCAGCTTCTGATGGCGGACGAGATCAACCGCGCCTCGCCCCGCACGCAGTCCGCGCTTCTGCAGGCCATGCAGGAACGCCAGGTGACGGTCGCGGGCGCGCACCGGCCGCTCGGGCCGCCGTTCCATGTGCTGGCGACCCAGAACCCGATCGAGCAGGAGGGGACCTATCCCCTGCCCGAGGCGCAGCTCGACCGGTTTCTGGTGCAGGTCGATCTGGACTATCCCGACCGCGCGACCGAGCGCGACATCCTGATCGCGACGACGGGAGCCGAGACGGCGGCCATCGCGCCGGTCTTCGATGCGGGCGGCCTGATGGCGGCACAGGCGCTGGTCCGCCGGATGCCGGTCGGGGAAAGCGTGGTGGCGGCAGTTCTGGACCTTGTGCGCGCCTTCCGGCCAGAGGCGACCGAGGCGCCCGAGGCGGTGCGCGCCTCGGTCGTCTGGGGTCCGGGACCGCGCGCGGCGCAGGCGCTGATGCTCGCGGTCCGGGCGGCCGCGCTCATCGACGGGCGCCTGGTGCCGTCCGTGTCTGATGTCACGGCGCTCGCCCGGCCCGTCCTGTCGCACCGCATGGCGCTTGGCTATGCGGCGCGGGCGCGGGGCGAGACGCTCGGCGCCCTGATCGACGGGGTCGCCTCGGGGCTCGGGGCGTCGGTGTGAGCCAGTCCTTGATCGCCCGCGCGACGATCCGGGCCGGGGCCGAGTCGCTCGCCGATCCAGCGCCCGCGCTTCTGGCGGCGGCAGAGCGGCTGGCGGCCTCGGTCCGGGCAGGCGGGCATGGGCGGCGGCGCGCGGGGCCGGGGCCGGACTTCTGGCAGTATCGCGCGGCCGAGGCGGGCGATGCGGCGCGTTCGATCGACTGGCGCCGGTCGGCGCGGGCCGATCAGGATTACGTGCGCGACCGGGAATGGGTGCAGGTCCAGACGGTGCAGGTCTGGGCGGATGGCGGCCTTTCCATGCGCTATCATTCCGCGCCGCGCCTGCCGGAAAAGGCCCATCGCGCGGCGGTTCTGGCGCTGGCGCTGGCGATCCTTCTGGAACAGGGGGGCGAGCGGGTGGGCACGCTCGACCCCGATCTGCCCCCCCGTGTCGGCCGGGCTCAGGTCGAGCGGCTGGCGGGTGCCTTCGCCCGGCCGGCGCCCCCGGATGCCGAGTTCGGGGTGCCCCGTTCGGGCACGCTGGTGCCGGGCGGCTGGGCGGTCCTTCTGTCGGACTTCCTCGGTCCGCTCGACCCCCTTGCGGCGCTGATCGAAGAGGCGGCGGGCAAGCGGATGTCGGGTGTCCTGATGCAGGTCCTTGATCCGGCGGAAGAGACGTTCCCCTTCACGGGGCGGACGCTTTTCCGCTCGATCGGCGGCGGCCTCAGCCATGAGGCGAGCGAACCGGCTTCCCTTGGCCCCCGCTACCGCGAGCGGCTGGCCGAACGGCGCGACCGGCTTCAAGCGCTTGCGCGTGCGGCAGGCTGGACGGTCCTGACCCACCGCACGGATGCGGCGCCTGCCCCGGCGCTCTGGGCGCTGGGCGGGGTTGTCGGGCGGCGGGCGCATCACTGGGGCGGCGGCGCATGATCGGGGGGCTGCCCCTGACTTTCGCCGCACCCGCGCTCCTCTGGGCGCTGGCGCTGATTCCGGCGCTGTGGCTCCTCCTTCGCCTCTTGCCGCCTGCGCCGGTGGTGCGCCGCTTTCCGGCCGTGGCGCTCTTGCTGGGCCTGACCGAGCGGGACGCGGATGTGCACCGCACGCCGATCCTTCTGATGTTGTTGCGGACGGCGGCGCTCTTGGCGGCGATCCTCGGCTTTGCCGGGCCGGTCCTTGGGCCCATGGGGCCCCTGGCGGCCATGGGCGGCGGAAGCGGGCCGGTGCTGATGGTCGTGGAAGCCGACTGGCCGGACGCCGCCCGCTGGCCCGCGCTGCAGGCCCGGCTGACCGACGAAGCCAGCGCCGCCGTCGCCGCCGGCCGGCCGGTCGCCGTTGCGGTCCTGTCAGAGGCTCAGGCACCCCGGCCGGTCTTTGGCCTGCCGGGCGCCGCGCGGGACCGGATCGCGGCCTTGCGCCCGGCGCCCTGGGGGGTGCCGGCGGCGCGCTTTGCCGCGCTCGCGGGTGCGCTGCCCGAGGGGCGGTTCGAGACGATCTGGCAGGCCGACGCGCTCGACCGGCCGGAACGGGCGGTGCTGCTGGCGGCACTGCAGGCGCGGGGGCCGGTCCGGGTCCTGACGCCGCCCGCGCCACCCCCGGCGCTGACGGCGCCCGAGCCCGGGGGCGCGGGCCTCAATCTCGCGCTTCTGCGCCCGGCCCGCGGGCCGGCCGAAAGCTACAGGCTCGCCATCGCCGGGACCGATCCGAACGGGGTCGAGCGGCTTCTGGCCCGCCAGCCGGTCGCGGTCCCGGCCGGGGCAGACCGGGTGGCGGTGACGCTCGACCTGGCGCCCGAACTCAGGAACCGTGTCCAGCGGATCACGCTGGAAGGTGGCGGCACGGCCGGGGCGCTGGCGCTGGCCGACGATGGTGCGCGGCGGCCGAAGGTGGCGCTGGTCGACCCGACGCCGCCGCAAGAGGGGCTCGAGCTTCTGTCGCCCTCGCACTATCTGCGCGCGGCGCTGGCGGACGGCGCCGACGTGATCGAGGGGGCGCTGCCGGACATGGTGCGCGCCGCGCCGCAGGGAATCGTGCTGGCCGATGCGGGGCGCCTGCCCGCCGATCAGGCGGATGCGCTGATCGACTGGGTGCGGAAGGGCGGTATCCTCGTGCGCTTCGCCGGGCCGCGGCTGGCGGCGTCGATCGAGCCGGATGCGCCGGACGACCTGCTGCTGCCGGTGCGGCTGCGTCCGGGTGACCGGGCGCTGGGCGGCACGATGACCTGGGGCGCGCCGCGCCCGCTTGCGCCCTTCGCGAAGGACAGTCTTTTCAGCGGACTGACCCTTCCGCCCGATGTCACGGTCGGCACGCAGGTCCTGGCGGAGCCGGGGCCGGAGCTTTCCGACCATGCGCTCGCCACGCTTCAGGACGGCACGCCCCTTGTCACGCAATCGACGCTGGGTTCGGGGCGGGTGGTCCTGTTCCACGTCACAGCGACCGCCGACTGGTCGAGCCTGCCGGCCTCGGGCCTGTTCGTGCAGATGCTCGAGCGGCTGGCGATGATCGCGCCGCCCGCGCGCGACCGGGCTGCGGTTCTGACCGGGGGCGTCTGGCGGGCGGTGGCGACGGTCGATGCGTCGGGCGCGCTGCAGCCGGTCGCCGAAGGGGCCGGCGGCGCGGGCATTCCGGGCGCCCGGCTGGCAGCGGGGCCGGCGGGCCCCGAGATGCCGGCGGGCCTTTACCAGTCCGGCGGCCGGCGCATGGCGCTGCCGCTTCTGCCGCCGGGTGCGGCACTTGCCCCCGCCGCCTGGCCGGCCGGCGTGACGCTCGACCGGCTGGACGCAGCGCCGGCGCGGTCGCTCAAGGGCGTTCTGCTGGCGGCGGCGCTCGTCCTTCTGGCGGTCGAGGCGCTGGCGGCGGTCTGGCTTTCGGGCCGGTTCGCGCGGGGACTGGCGGCGGCCCTGGCCTTGGGCCTGTTCGCCCTGCCCGACCCCCGGGGCGCGCGCGCGCTTGATGACCCGGCGCTTCTGCGGGCGGCGGGGGGAACTGTGCTCGCGCATGTGCTGACGGGGGATGCTGCCGTCGACCGGCTGGCGGACGAGGGGCTGACGGGCCTCGCCTGGACCTTGACCCTGCGCACCGCCGTCGAGCCGGGGCCGCCGGTCGGGATCGACCTCGAAAAGGACGACCTGTCGCTTTACGCCTTCCTTTACTGGCCGGTCGCAGCCGATGAGCCCCTGCCGTCGGCCGCCGCCTATGGGCGGCTCAACGCCTTCCTGCGCTCGGGCGGGCTGATCCTGTTCGACACCCGCGATGGCGACGGGTCCACCGCCCCCGGCACCAGCCCCGAGGCGGAGCGGCTGAAAGTGCTTGCCGCCGGGCTCGACATCCCGGCCCTCGCGCCCGTGCCGCCCGACCATGTGCTGACGCGCTCGTTCTACCTGCTGGACGATTTTCCCGGCCGCTATGTCGGCGCGCCGGTTTGGGCCGAGGCACCGCCGCCGGATGCGGTCGCGGCGACGGGCGTGCCGTTCCGCAGCCTGAACGACGGGGTCAGCCCGGTTATCATCGGCGGCAACGACTGGGCGTCCGCCTGGGCGATGGATGACAGGGGACAGCCGCTTTATCCGGTGGGCGAGGGCGTGGCGGGCGAGCGCCAGCGCGAGATGGCCGAGCGGTTCGGGGTCAACCTGGTGATGTATGTGCTGACCGGCAACTACAAGTCCGACCAGGTGCATGTGCCGGCGCTTCTGGAAAGGCTGGGGCAATGACGGGCGGGGTGTCGGCCATCGGCTTCACGCCGCTGCTGCCCTGGGGCTGGATCGCGGCGTTGGCGTTCGTCGCCCTGCTGATGGCGGCGGTCGCGGGCTGGCGCGGCCTCAGGGGCTGGCCCCTCAGGCTGGGTGCTGCGCTGGTGCTGGCGGCGGCACTGGCCGGGCCGACCTGGCGCGTGGCCCATGAGGAGCCCCTGCGCGACCTGGTGCTTCTGATGACGGACGACAGCGGCTCGAACCGCATCGGTGCGCGGGGGGACCGGACGACGGCGGCGGCCGACACGCTCGCCGCCCGGATCGCGCCCCTGGCCGAGGTGCGGCGTGTGACGGTCCCGGACGGGGGCCCGGACGACGGCACGCCGGGCGGGGCGGCCCTGTCGCGGGCGCTGTCGGCCCTGCCGATGGACCGGCTGGCGGGGGTGGTTCTTTTGACCGATGGCCAGTTCGCCGACGCCCCGGCCCTGCCGCAGACCGTGCCGGCGCCGGTCACGACGATCCTGACCGGGGC
>Ga0056909_1000086_pt1 | contig 161755 bp, 155 predicted proteins | sample EBPBio102011_DNA_FD_62115 | JGI IMG/M metagenome (GOLD analysis project Ga0056909, IMG submission 62115) | Wastewater treatment Type I Accumulibacter community from EBPR Bioreactor in Madison, WI, USA - Reactor 1_1/10/2011_ DNA | ecosystem: Engineered > Bioreactor > EBPR > Anaerobic-Aerobic >... | reverse complement strand
GACCGCCGTGGCCGGGGCCATCATGCCCGATGCCTGTCCGGCCGGGCCGCTCGGCACGATCCCGGTAGGCGGGGTGGTGGCGGTTCGCAACGCCATCCATCCGGGGATGCATTCGGCCGACATCTGCTGTTCGGTGATGCTGACCGACCTTGGCATGGTCGATCCAAAGGCGGCGCTGGATGCGGCGCAGGCCGTTACCCATTTTGGGCCGGGCGGGCGCGAGCAGGGGCAGAGGTTCACCGTCTCGCTTGACCTGATGGACGCCTTCCGCGCCAACCCGTTCCTGTCGGGCGGTGGCATGCTCCATGCCGCGCAGGCGCATATGGGGACCCAGGGCGATGGCAACCATTTCCTCTTCATCGGGCGCTCGCGCGCGACGGGGCGGGTAGCCATGGTGACGCACCACGGCTCTCGCGGGCCGGGCGGGCTGCTTTACAAGGAGGGGATGGAAGTGGCGGAGAGGTTCCGCAAGGCGCTGTCCCCGCAGACGCTGAAGCAGAACGCCTGGATTCCGGCCGATACGGACGAGGGGCGCGACTACTGGGAGGCGCTCCAGATCCTCCGCCGCTGGACCAAGGCCAATCACAATGCGCTGCATCAGGCGGTGGCGGAGCGCCTGCGCGCCGAACCGGGCGAGCGCTTCTGGAACGAGCACAACTTCGTCTTCCGCCGCGGCGATCTGTTCTACCACGGCAAGGGGGCAACCCCGGCCTGGGGCGGTTATGCCGAGGACGCCACCGGCCTGACCCTGATCCCGCTGAACATGGCAGAGCCGGTTCTGGTGGTCAGGGGCCGCGATGCGGGCCATGCGCTTGGCTTTGCGCCGCACGGGGCAGGGCGCAACTTTTCACGCACCGAGCATCGCCGCCGCATGGGGGCGGTGACGCCGGCCGCGATGCTGGCGGCAGAAACTGCGGGGCTCGATATCCGGTTCCAAGCCGGTGCCGTCGATGCGTCGGAGCTGCCGTCAGGCTACAAGCGGGTAGGGGCGGTGATGGATCAGATCCGCGACTACGGTCTGGCCGATGTGGTCGATTGCATCGACCCATACGGCTGCATCATGGCGGGTGATATTGTCCCTGACTGGAGGGGCAAGCGAGCCCGGCGTTAGCCGGGCCCGCGATTTCTGACCCGCATCCGCCAGATCCTTGTAGTTGGCGGTCGGGAACGAGGCCTCGTCGTCCACGGCCTTGGCGCGGGCGGCGAAGGTCGGGCCCATGGCGTTGATCTTTGCCAGCGCCTCCTGCACCGCAGGGCGGATGCGCGACATGTCGTAATAGTCGGCGGGGGTGCTCATCGGCAGGACGTCGGCGGGGCGGGTCGTGTCGGACATCAGGCGAGGTCTCCTTGCAGGACGCCGTCTTTCACGACGACGCGCCCGTCGAGGGCGATGGTGCAGTTGCGCATGGGAAGGTCGAAATGGCCGAGCGTGTAGCGGCCGGCATACTGGTTGGCGCCCGTGGACCAGAGGAACGAGCCGGGCAGGGCGCGGAATTCGACCGCCTGCATGTCGCGCTTGTCATACATGGCGGCCGAGACCCAGCGCGCGCCCCTGTTCATGCCCCAGCCGACATGGCTGATGCCGTAGGCGTTCCGGTCGTCCCAGGCCTCCATATACTCGCGGAAGTGGAGCGCATCTATGCCGTCGCCCTTGATCCGGGTGATGAAGTCGTTTTCGACCGTGATGTCGATCGGGCTGGTCAGGTAGGTCTTGAAGGTCAGGTTCATGTCGCCGACCCCCATCACGATGCGGCCGTTGACCGCGTTCTGTCCGGGGAAGGCCAGGCACAGGCCGCCGGGCCAGTGGGCGACACCGCCCGGTTTGGTCGAAAAGCCCGCTGTGCCGCCGCAGGGCGCGCCGCGCAGGTCCACGGTCAGGTCGGTGCCCAGGGCCGATGTCACGCGCATTTCCGAGGCGTCGCGCAGCATCTGGATGCCGAGTTCAAGCTTTGGCCCGTCTTCGGCGCGGGGTTCGGTGCGCTCGAGGATTTCGGGATGTTCGTTGGTGATGACCAGAAGCCGGGTGCGGCCAGAGCCTTCGATTTCCGGCCATTCCGGGGCGTGGATCAGACCCTCGACGGTGCAGTCGACGACCACGTCGACCTGCTTCAGCGCCTCGATCGCCGCCCGGTTGCCCTGCAGCGCCCAGGAGGTGCCCGTGGACTTGACCGGGACGGGCGCGGTCTGGGCAGGCGTCGGCATCTGGATCATGCAGACATCGGCACCAAGGTCGTAGGCCGCCAGCTCGCACAGGTGTACCAGCACGGGCCGCGACTGGGTTTCGGACAGGATGGCGATGGGCGTGCCCTTGCCGATCCCGTTCAGCGCAAGGACCCGGCGAAAGGCCGCGAGCCATTTGCCTTCGACACGCTCTTGAAGCATCGCACACTTCCCCCCTGTCACGCGGTCCGGTCACGACTCGGTGCTGCGTGAATATGTCGCACTCTATGCTTCCTCACACGGATGACGTCTGTCAATATATTTTCGATAATCGTAAATGTTTTCGACTTGGGCCGCGGCCTTACATCTTGCCCTCGGCGGCGAGGCTTGCCCAGGTCGGCCGCGTGAGCTCGAACCGGTCATGGCTGCGAATGTAGCCAGAGCCGGAGCTTCGGGCGACGAGGTCCAGCGCGTCGGTGTCGATATGGGCGCGCTCGGCGTCTTTCAGGAAGCGGTCCTCGACATGGACGGCAACGACGCGGCCGATCACCACCGTCTGACAGGGCCCGGTGACGACGGACGAGAGTGACCGGCATTCGAAGGCGACGGGGCTGTCGGCGATCCTTGGTGGCGTGACATGGGCCGAAGGGGCGGTTTTCAGCCCCGCAAGCGCCAGCTCGTTCACGCCGAAGGGCGCGTCGGCGGCGGTCACGTTCATGGCGCGGACCAGCCCCTCGGGCACCAGGTTCACGACGAATTCGCCAGTTTCCAGGATGTTCAGCGCGGTGTCCTTGAAGCCCCGGCCCGGTGCGCCCATCAGGCCGAGCGCGACGGTCGGCGGTGCCGAGCCCATGACGTTGAAGAAGGAATAGGGCGCGGCGTTCAGACCCGCCCGGCCCTTGGTCACCACCCAGGCGATCGGGCGCGGGACCACGGTGCCCGCCAGAAGCTTGTAGGCGATCGCTTCGGGAACCTGATCCAGATCGTAGCGCATGAATGCTCAGGCGTCGGGCGTTGCGTCGACCACGGGATTGCGCAGCGTGCCGATCCCCTGGACATGACCCACGACCACATCGCCGGGCTTCAGCCATTCCTGCGGCGTGCGTCCCGCGCCGACGCCTGCCGGGGTTCCGGTCGCGATGATGTCGCCTGGTTCCAGCGTGATGCCGGTCGAGATGTCGGCGATCAGGTCATCGACCTTGAAAAGCATGTGCCGCGTGTTCGAGCGCTGCTTTTCCACGCCGTTGACCGTCAGCCAGATGTCGAGCCGCTGGGGGTCCGGCACCTCGTCCGCCGTCACGATGCAGGGGCCGAAGGGCGCGTAGCTGTCCATGCCCTTCGAGAATATCCACTGCCCGGCGCGGCGGTTGTCGCGGGCCGAGACGTCAATCATCACCGAATAGCCGAAGACATGGCCCAGCGCGCCGGCCTTCGCAATGCGCCGTGCGGTGGTGCCGATGATGACGGCGAGCTCGACTTCCCAGTCCAGTTGCCGGGTCATCCTGCCGTTGTGCTCGATCCCGTCGCCGGGGCCGATGACCGTGGTCGGGGGCTTGGAAAAGACCACCGGCTCTTTCGGCAGGTCCTTCGATGTGTCGAGCGTGGCGGCGCTTTCGGCGACATGTTCGACGTAGTTCAGCCCGATGCCGAAGATGTTCTTCCGGGGTCGCGGGATGGGCGCCAGAAGCCTGACGTTCGCCAGAGCCGTGGCAGTTCCAGGCTTGTGCCGGGCGTTCGCCGCCCTAAGGCAGGCGGCCAGCGCCTCGAGCCCCGGGCGGCCGCAGTCGATCAGCCCCAGCATGGTCGCGGGCAGCGCTTCGCCCTGCGCGGCCGCCAGCCGCTCCACGTCCACCACAAGGTCGCCGTCGATCACGCCGAGCCGCGCAGGCGCCTCGACCGAGGCGCGATAGGTCACAAGTTTCATGGTCCGTCCTGACTTAAAGAAGCGGCTGCTGGCCGCCGTTGTCGCCGAAGGCCTCTTCCCGATAAAGGCCCAGCGCCCGCATCACCGGCAGGTCATTCAGGCAGAATAGACACGCATCCTCGCGGTCCGAGCCGTTGACATGTTCGTGCCAGGCCCAGGACGGAACGCAGAAGATGTCGCGTTCCTGCCAGTCGAAGCGCTTGCCGTTGATGATGGAATGACCCTTGCCCTTGGCGACATGGTAAAGGTAGCTGCCGGTATGGCGGTGGGCCTTGGTGCGCTCGCCGGGGCGCAGCATCTGCATGCTGGCGCCAAGGGTGCGCATTACCGGGCCGTTCGTCACCGGGTTCACATATTCCATCATCACCCCGTCGAAGGGGCTGCCGTCGGTGGCCTGCGCGTATTTGGTCAGTGCGTCGTAGGTGGGCGCCCACTCGTACTTGAACATCGGGCTATAACCCTTGCGCCAGTCTTGCCCGTATGGGGTCAGACCCGGATTGCCCCAGGTCTTGGTCATGTCGTCGACGGCATAGCCGACCGCCTGGTTGAGGTCGGGGTGGACCTCGTAGAAGTTCGCTTCCATCGCGTTGACGAAGGGAATGTCGAGCCCGTCCTGCCAGAGGCAGAGGCTGCCGTCGGCACTGACGCCATGCTCGTGCCAGGTGCCGTTCGGGGTCAGGACAAAATCGTTCGCGCCGAGCGTCATCTTGTGACCATCGACCACGGTATAGGCGCCGCGCCCTTCCATGATGAAGCGGATGGCGCTGGCGGAATGGCGGTGCGCGCCCGCGACTTCGCCGGGGTTCATGACCTGCAGGCCGGCATAGATCCAGCCGACCGCCGCCGCCACGTCCTGCCGGCCGGGATTGTTCAGGTAGATCACCCGCCGCCCCGCCTTTTCCGGCGTCACCAGCTCGACCGAGCGGACCACATGGTCGCGCAGGTCCTTGTAGCGCCAGACGACCGGGACCGACTGGCTTTTCGGTTGCCAGGGCTCGATCTTGTTGGCCACGGTCCAGAGCGCGCCGGCGTGAAACCCGTCAAGCTGGTCGTAATAGGCCAGGAGTTCGGGCGTATCCTCGACATTGGCGCGTCCGACGACATCCTCGCGCCAGTTCTCGCGTTGGGTGGCCATGGGCTCCTCCAGGGTTCGAGGGGTATGCCGGGACTATGCCAGTCAGGATTTTCGATAGCAATAATAATTTTCGAAAATAATCAAATTGCAGCACGATCATGCTCTGGCTAATCTGCCGGCAAATGGGGATTCCGTCATGACCCTGGCCGAAAAAGCCTACCAGTCGCTGCGCAAGGATATCGTCGAGGGCCGCTTCCAGCCCGAAAGCCCGCTTCGGCTGGCAGAGCTCAGCGACCGTTACGGCATGGGCTTTTCGCCGCTCCGCGAGGCGCTGAACAGGCTGCAGTCCGAGCGGCTGGTGACGGCCGAATCCCTGCGCGGCTTCCGTGTCTCGCGCCAGTCGCTGGCCGAATTCGAGGATGCGCTTCAGTCCCGGCTGCTGATCGAGTCAGAGGCGCTGACGCTTTCGATCGCGCGCGGGGACGATAACTGGGCGGCGTCTGTTGTCGCGGCTCTTTATGCGCTCAGGCTTCAGACGGGCCGGGCGGCGGGCGATGTCGATGCGCTCAAGATGCGCCATCACGCCTTTCACCGGGCGCTGCTGTCGGCCTGCGGGTCGGACTGGCTTCTGGAGTTCTTTGAGCGGCTCTATGCCGCGACCGAGCGCTACCGCATTCCGGCCTTGACGGCGGCCGGGCCGCAAAAGCGCGACATTGACGTAGAGCATGCGGAGATCGCAGATGCAGCGCTGACGCGCGATCCCGGCATGGCTGTCGCCCTTTTGCGCGCACATTACCTTCGCACTGCGACTGCAATTCGTGCTAGCATGTCGCCCGTCAATTCCTTTGTGCCGAGTGGTGATTCCGTCTGAGACGGGTAAACCCTGCGACAGCTTGCCGCTGGTGGTTCTGGCGGCCTGCAGATTGACCGTTGTCAACGAACGGACCCTGGCCCTGTGGCAGAAGGCGCGCGAATGCGGGCCGTCTTGGCCTGGACGAGGTCTTGATGCGACGCTTCCTTTCGTTCCGGCTTCTGCTGATTGCCGCTATTGCCCTTCTGGCGCCGATCCTGTCCCCCGCGTCCGCGCTGGCCGAGCCGGTCCTGTCGAAATTCATCACCGAGGTTGCGCCGGGTGATCTGGTCGCGGGCGCCGACGGGTTCGGAGCGATTCGCAGCGACGTTCCCGTCGCGCCGGTCCTGAAGGGCGGCCAGCAGATCGGCTGGGCCTACGTCACCTCGGACTTCGTGGGCACGACCGGCTATTCGGGCAAGCCCATTCACACGATGGTCGCGGTCGACGACACGGCCCACATCATCGGCGTCGATATCGTCAAACATTCCGAACCGATCGTGCTGATCGGGATTCCGAACGCAAAGGTGAAGGCGCTGGCCGAGGGCTATATCGGCGTCGACCTGGTGAAAGAGGCTCAATCCGGCGGGCAGAGCCATGACCTGAAGATCATCTCGGGCGCCACGGTGACGGTGATGGTGATCGACGATTCGATCATCCGCTCGGGGCTGAAGGTCGCCCGCGCGCTGGGCCTAGCCGGCATGAAGCCCGAAGCCGCGCCGGTGTCGACGGTCGAAGTGAACCCCGATGCCAAGGCGCCCGCTGACTGGCCGGCAATGCTGGGCGACGGCACGGTGCGCCGGCTTCTGGTGACGGTCGCGCAGGTGAACGAGGCCTTTGCCGCGCTGGGCGATCCGCGTGCGGTCGAACGGGCCGAAACGGGTGCGCCCGACAGCACCTTCATCGACATGCAGACCGCACTCGTCTCTGTCCCCGGGATCGGCAAGGCGGTTCTGGGCGACGCGGAATATCAAAACCTGGTCGGCTTCCTGAAGCCGGGCGAAAGTGCGGTCGTCATCGCGGGTCTTGGCACCTATTCCTTCAAGGGGTCGGGCTATGTGCGGGGCGGGATCTTCGACCGGATCGTCCTGGTGCAGGACGACATTTCGGTCCGCTTCCACGACCGCGATCACAAGCGCCTGTCGGGCCTGAACGTTCCGGGCCAGCCCGAGTTCACCGAGGCAGACATCTTCCGCATTCCGGCCGATACCGGCTTCGATCCGGCCAAGCCCTTCCGCATCCAGCTTCTGGTGCAGCGCCCGGTGGCGGCGACCGAGAAGCTGTTCACGACCTTCGACCTGGCCTACCAGTTGCCGCCCACCTACCTGCGGACCATCGCGCCGCCCGCGCCCGAAGCGTCAGCCGCGGCGACGCCTTCGGTCGAAAGTGACGAGGCGACCGCGCAATCCGCGCTCTGGAAGAAGATCTGGCTCGACAAGAAGCCGCAGATCGCCGTCCTCGGCGCGATGCTTCTGGTCCTGACCGGGGTCTTCTTCTTCCAGACCTGGGCCACGCGGAATGCCCACGCGTTCTTCTGGTTCCGCATCGGTTTCCTGACGGTCACTCTGGTCGTCCTGGGCTGGATGTGGAACGCCCAGCTGTCGGTCGTGAACCTGCTCGCGCTCTTCGGGGCGCTGATGACTGGTTTTTCCTGGCAGGCGTTCCTGCTGGACCCCCTGACCTTCATCCTGTGGTTCTCGCTCGCCGCCGCCATGATCTTCTGGGGCCGGGGCGCCTATTGCGGCTGGCTCTGCCCATTCGGCGCGCTGCAAGAGCTTCTGAACCGCATCGCCAAGGCGCTGCATATTCCGCAATGGACGCTGCCCTGGGGCCTGCACGAAAGGCTCTGGCCAGTAAAATACATGATATTCCTCGGTCTTTTCGGCGTCTCGCTCATGTCGATCGAGCAGGCCGAACATCTGGCCGAGGTCGAGCCTTTCAAGACCGCGATCATCCTGAAGTTCGTTCGCGCCTGGCCCTTCGTGGCCTATGTGGCGGCGCTTCTGGCCGCCGGGCTGTTCGTCGAGCGGTTCTACTGCCGCTACCTCTGCCCGCTTGGCGCGGCGCTGGCCATCCCGGCGCGGATCCGCATGTTCGACTGGCTGAAGCGTTACGCCGAATGCGGGCGGCCCTGCCAGACCTGCGCCAACGAATGCCCGGTGCAGGCCATCCACCCGACTGGGGAAATCAACCCCAATGAATGCGTGAACTGCCTGCACTGCCAGGTGCTTTACCAGTCCGAATCGAAGTGCCCGGTCGTCATCCGCAAGCTCAAGCGCCGCGAGGCGGTGCAGCCGATCCCGACCGGTCTTCGTCCGAAACCTGCCCACGCCCACGCAAAGATGGCGGCCGGGGACGCACACCCCGGCGAGGCGTGATGCAGCTAACTGCAACCTCTCAGCAAAAGGACCAGAAAAATGTCTGAGACTACCAAGGGCGGCCTGAGCCGTAGGGGCCTTCTGGGCGCAACAGCCGGTGGGGCCGCGTTCGTCGGCGCCATGGGCGGCGCCCGTATCGCCGGTATCGGCGGGCTGGCCGCCGGCGCGGCTGCGCTGACCGCGACCGGGGCCAGGGCCGAAGAGGTCGGCGGCTTCGAGGTCGCGCCGGGCAAGCTGGATGAATATTACGGCTTCTGGTCCTCGGGCCAGACGGGCGAGATGCGCATCCTGGGCGTGCCGTCGATGCGCGAACTGATGCGGGTGCCGGTCTTCAACCGCTGCTCGGCCACCGGCTGGGGTCAGACGAACGAATCCCTGCACATCCTGACCGAGAAGATGACGCCCGAGACGAAGGCCTACCTCGCGGCGAACGGCAAGAAGGTGCATGACAACGGCGACCTGCACCACGTCCACATGTCCTTCACCGAGGGCAAGTATGACGGCCGGTTCCTCTACATGAACGACAAGGCCAACACCCGCGTCGCCCGCGTGCGCTGCGACGTGATGAAGTGCGACGCGATCCTCGAGGTGCCGAACGCGCAGGGTATCCACGGCCTGCGTCCGCAGAAATGGCCGCGCACCAACTATGTCTTCGCGAACGGCGAGGACGAGGTGCTGATCAACCCGATCGGCACGGACGACGTGAACGACGGCAAGAGCTACGTGAACTTCTTCACCGCGGTCGATGCCGACAAGTGGGACGTGGCCTGGCAGGTCATGGTGTCGGGGAACCTCGACAACACCGACGCCGACTACGAAGGCAAATGGGCCTTCTCGACCAGCTACAACTCGGAAATGGGCCTGACGCAGGCCGACATGACCTCGGCCGACATGGACCATGTGGTCGTCTTCAACATCGCCGAGATCGAGAAGGGCATCGCAGCCGGCGACTTCAAGGAGATGAACGGCGTCAAGGTCATCGACGGGCGCAAGGGCCAGAACAAGAACTATACCCGTTACATCCCGGTCGCGAACAACCCGCACGGCTGCAACATGGCGCCCGACAAGAAGCACCTGTGCATCGGCGGCAAGCTCAGCCCGACCGTCACGGTCATCGACGTGACCAAGCTTGACGACGTGTTCTACAAGGACGCCGAGCCGCGCTCGGTCGTGGTCGCGGAACCGGAACTCGGCCTTGGCCCCCTGCACAACGCCTTCGACGGCAAGGGCAACGTCTTCACCTCGCTCTTCCTCGACAGCCAGGTGGTGAAGTGGAACATCGACAAGGCCATCGCGGCCTACAAGGGCGAGAAGGTCGACCCGATCCTCGACAAGGTGGACGTGCAGTATCAGCCGGGCCACCTGAAAACGACGATGGGCGAAACGCTTGATGCCGACGGCAAGTGGCTGGTGTGCCTGTGCAAGTTCTCGAAGGACCGGTTCATCAACGTGGGCCCCTTGAAGCCGGAAAACGATCAGCTGATCGACATTTCGGGCGAGAAGATGAAGGTCGTCCATGATGGCCCGAACTTCGCCGAGCCGCACGACGCGATCGCGGTCCACACCAGCATCGTCAACCCGCTGACCGTGTGGAAGCGCGACGACAAGATGTGGGCCGAGACGCGCAAGCAGGCCGAGGCCGACAAGATCAACCTGGACGACTGGCAGGACCAGGTGATCCGCGACGGCAACAAGGTGCGCGTCTACATGTCGAGCCAGGCGCCGGCCTTCTCGCTTGACCAGTTCACGGTCAAGCAGGGCGACGAGGTCACCGTCATCATCACCAACCTTGACGATATCGAGGACCTGACCCACGGCTTCACCGTCGGCAACCATGGCGTCGCGATGGAGATCGGGCCCCAGGCCACCTCGTCCGTGACCTTCGTCGCGGCGCAGGCGGGCGTGCACTGGTATTATTGCCAGTGGTTCTGTCATGCGCTGCACATGGAAATGCGCGGCCGAATGATCGTCGAGCCGACCGGGGCCTGATGACCCATGCGCCGGTGGCTGGCCCTTCTGCTGCTCTGCCTGCCCCGGCCCCTGCCGGCGGCGGAGGTGCGGCTTGAGCCCGCCCCGGACCAGCCCGGCGCCGCAATCAAAGGTGCGGCGCCGGGCGATATCCTGATCCTGTCACCGGGCCGCTACCTTGGCCCTGTGGTGCTGGACCGGCCCGTCACTTTGCGCGGTGAGGCGGGGGCGGTGATCGACGGGCAGGGCAAGGGAACGGTCGTGACCATCACCGCGTCCGATGTGGCGGTGACGGGCCTTGGCATCGAACATTCGGGCGGCAGCAACGAAAGCCTCGATGCGGGCGTGAAGATCGTAAAGGGCGCGGACCGGGCGCAAGTGACCGGGAATGTCCTCAAGGACAACCTGCACGGCATCGACATCCATGGCGGCCTTGACGCCCATGTCGCGGGCAACGTGATCGAGGGTCGACAGAACCCCCACATGCTCGACCGCGGCAATGGAATCTATCTGTGGCATTCGCCGGGCGCCGTGGTCGAAAACAACCAGGTGCGCTGGGGCCGCGACGGCATCTTCGCCAACTCGTCAAGCCACGACATCTTTCGCGGAAACCTCTTCCGTGACCTGCGCTTCGCTGTTCATTACATGTACACGAACGACAGCGAGATTTCCGGCAATATCTCGATCGGCAATCACCTGGGCTTTGCGATCATGTATTCCAACCGGGTCACCGGGAAGGGGAACATGTCGCTTGGCGACAAGGGGCACGGGCTGATGCTGAACTCGGCCAACGACGGCGAGTTCGCGGGCAATCTGGTGCGCGGCGGCGCCGACAAATGCACCTTCCTTTATGACGCGAACAAGAACCTGATCTATGACAACAGGTTCGAGGGCTGCGCCATCGGCATCCACTTCACCGCCGGATCGACAAGGAACGTCCTGACCGGCAATGCCTTCATCGGCAACCGCAATCAGGTCAAATATGTCGGCACCCGCGACATAGAATGGAGCTTTCAGGGGCGCGGCAACTACTGGTCCGACAATGCGGCCTTCGATCTGAACGGCGACGGGATCGCCGACAGCGCCTATCGGCCGAACGACCTGATGGATCATATCCTCTGGTCCCAACCCGCGGCTGCGCTCCTGACCGGGGCGCCCGCTGTCCAGCTTATCCGCTGGTCCCAATCCAATTTTCCGGCCACCCAGCCCGGCGGCGTGGTAGACAGCCATCCGCTGATGGAGCCCCTGACGATTGACGTGCCGCCCGCCATTCAGGCGATGGAGGCCGCGGTCGCGGGGCGGTGGCTCGGCGAGGACAGTCATGACGACGACGCTGACGCTCTTTCAACTCACTAAGACCTACCAGGGCGTGAAGGCGCTCGACGCCGTCTCGCTCAAGGTCGGGCGGGGCGAGCGGGTGGCGCTTCTGGGCCACAACGGGGCCGGCAAGTCGACGATGATGAAGATCCTCCTGGGGCTCATCCCCTTCGATTCGGGCGAGGTTCAGGTGACGGGTGCGGCGCCCGGATCGGCGGCCGCCCGAAAGCGCGTGGCCTATCTGCCGGAAAATGCGGCCTTTCACCCGGCGCTCACGGGGCGCGAGATGCTGGCCTTCTACCTGCGGCTTCGGGGCGAGCCCGTGTCGGCCGCCGCCGGGCTTCTGGACCGGGTGGGGCTCGGGCATGCTGCGGACCGGCGGATCGGCACCTATTCCAAGGGCATGCGGCAGCGCGTGGGACTGGCGCAGGCGCTGATCGGGCGGCCCGAGCTTCTGGTGCTGGACGAGCCGACATCCGGCCTTGATCCGGTGTCGCGGCGGGATTTCTACACGATCCTTGACGGGCTCGCGGCCGATGGCGCCTCGATCCTTTTATCTTCCCACGCCCTGACCGAGGTCGAGGCGCGGACCGACCGCATCCTGATCCTGTCGAAAGGGGTGCAGGTCGCGGCCGGCACGCTCGCCGACCTGCGGGCGCAGGCGGCCCTGCCGACGCGGCTGCGCATAAGGCCCGCGCCGGGTGCGGGGCCGGCGCTGGCGGCGGCCCTGGCGGACGGGGTGCCGCAGGCGGACGGGGCGCTGCTGATCGAGGTGCCGGATGGCGGCAAGCTGGCCGCCCTGGCGCGGGTGACCGCGCTGGGCGGGCAGGTGGCCGATGTCGATGTCGAGCCGCCGAGCCTGGAGGACATCTATAGCCACGTCAGCCGGAGGGATGGGCAATGACCCGTATCCTGGCCAGTTTCACGGCCGAGTTCCGCATCGCCGTCCGCAACCGCTGGGTTGCGATCGCCGTCGTCATGATGGTGCTGTTCTCGGCCGTCCTGTCGGCGGCCGGGTCGGCGCCGACCGGCGCGCTCGGGGCCGACCGGCTGTCGGTAACGGTGGCGAGCCTGACCTCGCTCGCGGTCTATCTGGTGCCGCTGGTGGCACTGCTTCTGGCCTTCGACGCGGTCGCGGGCGAGATCGAGCGGGGCACGCTGCCGCTTCTCCTCGCCTATCCGGTGTCGCGGGCCGAGGTCCTGATCGGCAAGATGGGCGCGCATCTGTCCGTCCTGGCGCTGGCGCTTCTGGCCGGTTACGGCACGGCAGCGGTCGCGGCGGTGGCGGTCGATCCGCGCGCACTGGCGGGGCTGCCGGCGCTTTTCCGGCTTTTCTGGTCATCGCTTCTGCTGGGTGCGACCTTCCTTGGCGTCGGCTATGCGCTGTCGGCCTGGTCGCGGCGGCCGTCGGGGGCGGCGGGGCTGGCGATCGGGCTCTGGCTCGTCGCGGTCGTCCTTTACGACCTGGCACTTCTGGCCGGGATCGTGGCGTCGGGCGACGGGTTCTTCACCACCCACGTCTTTCCTTACGCGCTGATCGCCAATCCGGCCGACGCCTTCCGGCTTTTCAACCTTGCGGCCTCTGGCGCGACGGCGGCGGCGGCCGGGGTCGGCGGTGCTGCCGCCTCGATCCCGATCTGGGACTCGCTCGGCTCGATCCTTCTTTGGCCAGTCGCCGCGCTGATGCTCGCCATCGCGGCCTTCCGCAGGGTGGTGCCATGAAGCGGCTTTTCCTCATCGCGCTTCTGGCGCTTGCCGCGTGCAAGGAGGAACAGGCCGGCCTGCCGGCGCCGGTGCCCCTGACCGAAGCTGCCGTGGGCTATTTCTGCCAGATGAACGTGGTCGAACATCCGGGCCCCAAGGGGCAGGCGCATCTGGACGGCCAGCCCGGCAGGCCCCTCTTCTTCAACCAGGTGCGCGACACGATCGCCTTCATGCGCATGCCCGAACGCGACGGCCGGGTGCTTGCCGTCTATGTCAGCGACATGGGCGCGGCACCCAGCTGGGAAGACCCCGGCATCAACAACTGGACCCTGATCGACAAGGCAAGCTTCGTCGTCGGGTCCGATGCGGACGGCGGCATGGGCACGCCCGAGATCGTGCCCTTCGCCGACCCTGCCAAGGCGCAGGCCTTCGCCGCCAGGCATGGGGGCAAGGTCATGGCGCTGAAGGACATTCCCGACGAGGCGGTCTTTGCCGATGGCGCGGGCGGGACCGCCGCCGCCCCGACTGACGCCGACCCCGATTATCTCAATCGCCTGCGCGACCTGTCGCAGAAGCTTGGAGCCAAGCCATGACCCTTCCCCTTACGCGCCGCCGCTTCCTGTCCGTCACTGCCGGTGCAGCAAGCCTTCTGCCCTTCGGCCTCGCCGCCCGCGCCGCTGCGCCTGACCTTTATGTGTGGCGCGGCGTGGCGCTTGGGGCAGAGGCGGTGATTCGCCTGCCCGCCGGACCGAATGCCGAAAGGACGGCGCTTGCGGCGGCGGCAGAGATCGCTCGGCTTGAGCGGATCTTCAGCCTGACGCGGGAAGATTCGTCTCTATCCCGCCTGAATTCGACCGGAAGGCTCGACGCGCCGGACCCCGATCTTCTGGCCTGCCTGACCCGCGCGGGGCAGGTTCACGCCGCGACGGGTGGCCTTTTCGATGCAACGGTCCAGCCGCTCTGGGCGCTTTACGCGACACGCGGCGCGGCGGGGGGGCTGCCCACGGAGGCCGAGGTTGCGGCCGCCCAGCGGTTGACCGGCTGGGACCGGGTGCGGCTCGACGAGGCGGCCGTGACGCTCGCGCCCGGCATGGGGCTGACGCTCAACGGCATTGCGCAGGGCTATGTCGCCGACCGTGTGGCGGACCTGCTGACCCGCGCAGGCCTGACGCAGGTCCTGGTCAATACCGGCGAATATCGCGCGCTCGGCTCGACGCCCGCCGGCAGCCCCTGGCCGGTAGAGCTTGCGCAGGCCGGGGTCATCGTGCCGCTGGCGAACCGGGCGCTTGCCACCTCGTCCCCCCTCGGCACGACCTTTGATCCGGCCGGGCTGGTCGGCCATATTCTCGACCCGCGCACAGGGCATCCGGCGGCGCCGCGCTGGGCCGAGGTGACGGTCAGCGCGCCAGAGGCGGCGGTGGCGGATGCGCTGTCGACGGCGGCCTGCCTGATGGGTTCGCAAGACCAGATCGCCGCCGCGCTGACGCATTTCCCCGGTGCGCGGGTCGAAGCGGCCGTCTAGGCCTCAGACCTTTTCCTCGTCATGGGCGAAGCTGACCAGGCGCGCGACATCGGCGATGTCGGCCTGGTTCTGCCGCACGGTCAGGCCCAGCTTGCGCAGCCGGGCGAAGGCGCGGCTCAGGCTTTCGGGCGCCATGCCAAGGCGGCCGGCGATCAGCGACTTGTCGTAGGGCAGCGTCACCGTGCAGGAGGTGCTGCCCTCGGGCGTCAGGCCGACCAGGAATTCCGCGAGCCGTTGCGGCGCGGTGCGGGATTTCAGCGCCTCGACCTGCCCGACAAGGCTTTGCAGGTGGACGAATGTCGCCGAAAGGACCGACAGCGCAAGCTCGGGGCGCTTTTTCAGCAGCTGCACCACGACGCTTGCGTCAATGCGCAGAAGCTGGCAGTCGGTCACCGCCTCGGCCGTCACCGGCAGGTTCTGGCCCCTGAGGGCTGCCGCCTCGCCGAAGCTGCGGCCACGGGTAAAGACGCCGACAACGGCCTCGACCCCGGCGGGCGTGGTGCGGAAAAGCTTCACCCAGCCGTCCAGCACGACAAAGATCGCGTCGGCGGGCTGGCCTTGCAGGAAGATCGTCATGCCTTGCGCATAACTGCGGACGAAGGCGTGGGACAGAAGCTGGTCGGCCACAGGATCCGGCAGGCTCGCGAAAAGAAACGAGCCTTTGGCCAGTCGGCGGTAGTCTGAGTTCATTCCGGTCTCCGCGCGTTCGCCGGGGCAGAATACCATGGCTTTGGGTGCGCATGAACCCCGGCGGTTATGGCCCTCAGACGCGGAAAACCAGCCCATCGCCGGGCCGCGCCTCGGCCAGGACCGCCAGAAGGTCGGGAAGGGCGAGCGCGGCACAGCCTTCGGTCGGCGTGAAGTCGTCGCGCGCAACATGCAGGAAGATCGCCGAGCCCGCGCCGGGCACAGGGGGCGCGTCGTTGTGGGCAAGGGTGCAGATCAGGTCATAGACCCCGTCGTCGCGCCAGAGAGCCTCGGCGCTGGCCGGGTAGGGAAGGGTCACCGGGCGGTTGTAGGCCGGGTCGGCGGGCGCATCGCACCAGCCGTCGGTCGGGCCAAGCGCGCGGACCGGAAGGGCGGTTTGCAGTGCGGCCACGCGGTCGGGCCGGTAGAGGACCGAGCGGATCGCCCAGCGGCCGATGGGGCTTGCGCCGTCGCCCTCGCGCTTGGTGTCCGCCGGTGTCAGGCCGGACCGGCCCACGGCGGCGCGGAAGCTGCGGGTGCCCCAGAGGGCGTGCCAGTGGTTGTGCCCGTGGGCGTGCCTTTGGCCTTCGCGGCCCGGTTCGACGATCAGGTCCATGGCGCCACCCTGACAGTCGCGGGGCGCGCCGTCCAGTCGGGCTCGACGGCGGGACGGGCGCCTGACAGGGTGGCGGTGTAGGAAGGACCGCCATGAGCCGGAAGAGTGACCTTTTGACCCTGCGTGCCGGGCGGCTTGTCGCCACGGTCCTGCCCGACCCGGGCGGGGCGCTCGGGCGATTTGCGACGCTGACGGATGCGGGGGCCATCGACTGGCTGCGGCCGGCGCCGGAGGGTGCGCGCACGCCGCTCGACTGTGCGTCGTTTCTGGCGGTGCCGTTCTTCAGCCGGCTGAAGGAGGACCGCCTGGAGTTCGACGGCGCGATCTGGCCGCAGCGCCCTGCGGGCTGGGGGTTCGGCCATGCGCTGCACGGCTTCGGCTGGCAGGGGCCCTGGCAGGTGGTCGAGGCGCGGGGCGACCGGGTGGTCCTGACGCGCCACCACCAAGGGGCCGACTGGCCTTCGGCGCATAAGGCGCGGCAGGTCATCTCGCTGGCCGAGGATCGGCTGACGGTCGAGGTGACGCTGACGAATCGGGGCAATCGGGACATGCCGGCGGGGGTGGGCTTTCATCCCTATTTTCCGCGCGGGCACGGGTTTCCGCGACTGACCGCACAGGTTGCCGCGCGCCATGAGACGGATGCGGCCGGCTGGCCGATCCGGGCCGGGGCCGACGATCCTTTCGTCGCCGCCTTGCAGGCCGGGATGCCAATCCTGACGGGTCAAAACAGTGTCTATTCCGGCTGGAATGGCCATGCGCGCCTCGAATGGCCGCATGGGGATCTGAGGCTGGAGGCGAGCGGCCCGGCGGCGGATTTTCTGTGCGTCTACACGCCCGACGGGCAGGATTTCGCCTGTGTCGAGCCGGTCAGCCATACGATCGACGCCCCGAACCTGCCGAGTGCCGGTTTCGGGCCGACCGGCCATCGGCGGCTGAGGCCGGGCGAGCGGCTGACGACGGCGATGGTCCTGCGCCCATCGCTAGCCTGATCAGCCACGGGCCTGACTACCAGCCCGCGAAGCCAGCGGCGGCATCGTCGGGGATGCGGCCCTGGGCCAGATCGTCGAACGCCTGTCCAAGGATCGCCACCGCCTCTTCGGCCTCGGCGCTCGACAGGGTCAGGGGCGGGGTCAGCTCCAGCACGTTCGACCCGGTGCCGACGTAATAGACGACAAGGCCAAGGTCATGCGCGCGCCAGACAAGGCGCGCGGCTTCCGCCGCGGCCGGGCGTCGGTCGGGGCCATGAGCCAGTTCGACGCCAAGGGCAAGGCCGCGCCCCCGCACCGAAGCGATGATCGGATGGCGGGTTTTCAGGCGGGATAGAGCCGCTTTCAGCTGGTCGCCGCGCTCGGCTGCCCGCTCGGCCAGCCGGTCGTGCTGCATCACCTCAAGGACAGCGAGGCCCGCGGCGGCGCAGACGGGATTGCCGTGAAGCGTCTGCATGGCGAAAGCGGTCGCGCCGTCCATCACGCCTGCCGTGCCGATGACGGCGGAAAGCGGCAGGCCGCCGCCGAGACCCTTGCCGAGGACGAGGATGTCGGGCGTGAAGCCTTCGGCCGTGTGGGCGTGGGTCGCGCCGGTGCGGCAGAGGCCGACCTTCACCTCGTCGGCGATCACAAGGATGCCGTGGCTGCGGCAAAGGGCGGCGAGGGCCGAGAGGAATCCCGCGGGCGGCACGACCATGCCGCCGTCGGCCTGGATGGGCTCGATCAGGCAGGCGGCGACGCTGTCCGGCGCGGCGTCGAGGCGGCGGGACAGATCGTCGAGGACTGCGGCGCCATCCTCGCCCCGGCTGTCGTCGGGGAAGGGAATCTGGATCAGGCCGGCGGCGCGGTCGCCGCCGAGTGATTGGTGGCCCGAGACGGCGATCGTGCCGGTGGTGCAGCCGTGATAGGCGCCGGAAAAGGCGATGATGCCCTGCCGTCCCGTGGCGCGGCGGGCGGCGCGGACGGCGGCCTCCATCGCGTCCGACCCGGAATGGCCAAGCCAGACGCGGCGGTCTTCGGCGCCGGGCCAGAGGGCGAGCAGCCGTTCGGCGAGCGCGGTCGCCGGGCCGGTCGCCGACGACAGGACCGAGGCGCCGGCCGGGTCTGCAACGGCCGCTGTCACCGCGCTTACCAGTGCGGGATGGCCGTGGCCCAGGCTGACCGCGCCCCAGCTTGCCGACAGGTCCAGAAGCCAGCGGCCGTCATCGGTCCTGAGCCGGGCGCCCTTGCCGCCGACGACCGCCTGCGGGAAGAAGCGCAGCTTCTGCAGGCCGGCGTTCGCGCGCATGTCGCGGTCATAAAGGTCCGACATCAGGGTCTATCCTTGCTGAAAGCCGCGATGAAGAAGCCGTCCATGCCGCCTTCGGCTGGCCAGTAGTCGGGCCGGAGGCGCAGCGCGCCGTCGCGAACCCAGGCGGGGTCGAGGCCTGCGAGCGCGATGGGCGCGGCCTGCAGGTCAGGGTGACGGGCGAGGGCAGCGGCGGCCTGCGCCTCGCCCTCGTCCGGCAAGAGCGAGCAGGTGGCGAAGACGAGCCGGCCGCCGGGTGCCAGAAGGGCCACGGCCCGGTCGACGAGGGCGGCCTGAAGCCCGGCCAGGGGCTTGATCCCGGCAGCGTCGCGCAGGAAGGGCAGGTCGGGGTGGCGGCGGATGGTGCCGGTCGCGGAACAGGGGGCGTCCAGCAGGATGGCGTCGTAGGGGGCGCCGTCGTCGAAGGTCAGCGCGTCGGCGACCACCGTCCGGGCCCGAAGGCCGGTGCGCGCCAGGTTGTCTGTCACGCGGGCCATGCGTTCGGCCGACAAGTCGACGGCCGTGACCTCGGCCCCGGCGGCGGCGAGTTGCAGGGTCTTGCCGCCAGGTGCCGCGCAAAGGTCAAGGATGCGCTCGCCCGGTTGCGGTGCCAGCGCCCGGACCGCGAGTGCGGCCGCCGCGTCCTGGACCCAGAAGGCGCCTTCGGCATAGCCCGGAAGCTCGCTCACCTGTGCGCCTTGCGGCAGGCGGACGCTCCCGGTGGGCAGCAGGACCCCGCCGACCCGCTCCGCAAGGGCCGCGCCGTCGCCGTCGCGCGGCGTCAGGTCGATCGCCGCGCCGCGCTGGTGGGCGGCTTCGATCCCGATCACGGCGGCCTTGCCGTAGGCGGACTGCAGCCGCCCGCGCAGCCAGCCGGGCAGCGGCTGGGGATCAAGGCGCGCGAAGGCCGCCGGATCGGCACCCGCGATCTTGCGCAGGACGGCGTTCGCCAGACCGGCGAAGGCGGGCGCGTCGGGCAGCAGGCGGCGGGTCAGATTGACGGCTTCGTGCACGACGGCGGCGGGCGGGGCGGCTTCGGTCAGGATCTCGACCGTCGCCAGCCTGAGGACGGCCAGCACCTCGGGCGGGGGCGGGCGGCGAAGGTGCGGCTTCAGCATCTTGTCGGCGGGAATCAGGCGGCGCAGGGTCGAAAGCGCCAGCCGCTGGGCCCGTGCCCGGTCGGCAGGCGCGAGCGGCGAAAGGATCGCGGGCGCCGCATCCGACAGGGCGCGCCCCTCGGCCGTGACCGCGAGGATCAGCCGAGCCGCCCCCTCGCGCGCGGTTTCCGCCTGCCGTCCGGTTGTCATTCGCCCCTGCCCACCGCTATCTTGCGACCGACGTTCCCGAAGGCCCGCCATGTCTGACCCCAAATCCGACCCGAAACCTGACCTGCCCCCCGCCGCCCGGCGTGCGCTTGCCGAAGCCGCCGCCCGCCGCAAGGCCGCGAAGGCGCCGCTGCCGCCCGAGCTTGGCGGACGCGAGGATGGCCCCGACCCGGCGCGCTATGGCGACTGGGAAAAGAAGGGCCTTGCGGTCGATTTCTGAGCGCGCTCACAGCCCTAGCACGTCGGTCATGTCGTAGGCACCCGGTCCCTTGTCGAGGCCCCAGGCGGCGGCGCGCAGGGCGCCCCGCGCGAAGATGGCGCGGTCGGTTGCGATGTGGCGCAGGATGAGCCGCTCGCCCTCGCCCGCGAAGATCACGTCATGTTCGCCGACGATGTCGCCGCCCCGGACGGCGGCGAAGCCGATCGCCCCGGCCTCTCGCGCGCCGGTCAGCCCGTCGCGGCCGCTGTCGCGCACGTCCGCCAGCCGGACGCCGCGGCCCTCGGCCGCTGCCTCGCCCAGCATCAGGGCGGTGCCTGATGGGGCGTCGACCTTCCGGCGGTGGTGGGCCTCGACGATTTCGATGTCCCAGCCCTCGCCCAGCGCGGCGGCGACCTTGCGGGTCAGGCCGGCGAGCAGGTTGACGCCAAGGCTCATGTTGCCGGCGCGGATGATGGTGGCATGGCGGGCTGCGGCGCCGAGGCGCTTCAGGTCGTCCTCGGCCAGTCCGGTCGTGCCGATGACATGGACGGCGCGGGCCTGGGCGGCGAGTGCGGCAAAGCCCACGGTCGCTTCGGGCGCGGTGAAGTCTATGACGGCGCGGGCGCGGGCGAAGGCTTCTACGGCATCGTCGGTGACGGGAACGCCCGCTGCCGGTCCACCTGCCGCGAGCCCCGCGTCCTGGCCGAGCCACGGGTGGTCCGGCCGTTCCAGCGCCGCGACCAGTTTCAAGGGCGCGCCCTCGCCCGCCGCCAGAAGCCGGATCAGCGTCTGGCCCATCCGCCCCGAGGCGCCGGTGACCACGACGCCCGCCTCATGACCTGTCATGGTCGCCCTCCATCTCTCGCACCCGTGATTAGCGCCCGGGGACGGGCTTGGCAAAGGCCCGTTGCGGGATGGGGGCGGTTCGCCTACATGAACGGCATGGTCCAAAAGCGTTCCCAGAAGGGTGGCCTTGCCGCCCCCCGGCCTTCCGGCCCGTCGCAACGGCAGTTGCGGGTGGGCGAATCCATTCGTCATGCGCTTGCCGACGTGCTGATGCGGGGCGAACTGCATGACCCCGCGCTCGAGCGTCTGTCGCTGACGGTGGGCGAGGTGCGGCTTACCCCCGACCTGCGCATCGCGACGGTCTTCGTGCTGCCCCTTGGCGGCAAGGGCGGGGACGAGGCGATCGGGCTTCTGAACCGGCACAAGGGCGAGATCCGGCACCTGGTGATGCGCGGCATGACGCTGCGCCATGCGCCAGAGCTGCGCTTTCGGCTGGACGACATGTTCGACCGGCTGGACGAGACGCGGCGCATGTTCGCGGACGAGCGGGTGCGGCGCGATGTCGAAGGCCCGTCCGAAGATGGGCCCGTGGATGGGCCAGAGGATCGGGGCGATGCGCCGGGCAGCTAGGCGCCTGTTTCTGGCGGTGGGGCTGGGCCTTGGCGCACCGGCTGCCTACGTTCCGGCTGCCTTTGCGCAGGGCCTTTGCCGGACCATGGACTTCGAGGGCACGCCCTTCACGGTCTGCGAGGCGAAGGCGGGTCAGGATGTGCGGCTCTTCCTGCGCGACGGGCAGGGCGTGATCCTTGGCAGTTTCGGTGCGGTCGATGACCAGCTTGCGGCCGAGGGCAAGAAGCTCGCCTTCGCCATGAATGCGGGCATGTATCACCCCGACCGGCGGCCCGTCGGACTTTACATCGAAAAGGGCGAGACGCTCGCGCCGTTGCAAAAGCGCGAGGGGCCGGGGAATTTCGGCATGGTGCCGAACGGGGTCTTTTGCGTGACCGACAGCGATTTTCGAGTGGTCGAGACGCTCGCCTACGCCAAGGCGCCCCCTGCCTGCCGCTATGCGACCCAGTCGGGGCCGATGCTGCTGATCGACGGCGCGGTCCATCCGAAGTTTGCCTCTGACTCGGATGCGGTCAATCTGCGGAACGGCGTAGGGGTCAGCCCGGACGGCAAGACCGCCCTTTTCGTGATATCGGGCGATCTGGTGAACTTCGACACGTTCGCGCGGTTCTTCCGCGATGCGCTCGGCGTCAGGGACGCGCTTTTTCTGGACGGCACCATCTCGCGGCTTTATGCACCGGGGCTTGGGCGCGACGACTTCGGCTTTCAGATGGGGCCGATCGTCGGGCTGGTGGTGCCGCGCTTTTGAGGGCGGGCGAAAGGGGGCGCTTTGGCTCGCAAGAAGGGGCGTGACCTGTCGGGCTGGCTGGTCGTGGACAAGCCGGCAGGGGTGAGTTCGACCGCCGTGGTCGGAAAGGTGCGCTGGGCGCTCGATGCCAGGAAGGCGGGCCATGCCGGCACGCTCGACCCGGCCGCCACCGGGGTTCTGGCCGTGGCGCTGGGCGAGGCGACGAAGACGGTTCCCTACATTGCCGATGCGCTCAAGGCCTACCGGTTCCAGGTGCGTCTGGGTGAGCAGACGACGACCGACGATGCAGAGGGGGCGGTGATCGCGCGGTCGGACATCAGGCCCACGACGGCAGAGGTCGAGGCGGCCTTGGCCGCGTTTCGGGGCGAGATCGCGCAGGTGCCGCCGCAGTTTTCGGCGGTGAAGGTCGAGGGCGCGCGGGCCTATGACCTGGCGCGCGGGGGCGAGGCGCTGGACCTGGCGGCGCGGCCCCTGTGGGTCGAGCGGCTGGATCTGGTGGCGCGGCCGGCAGCCGATGTGGTCGAGCTGGAGATGGTCTGCGGCAAGGGCGGCTACGTGCGCTCGATCGCCCGTGATCTGGGGGCGGTGCTCGGTTCGCTCGGGCATGTGATCTGGCTCAGGCGGCTCTGGTCGGGGCCGTTTCAGGCGGAACAGGGTCTATCCTTGGACCTGATCGACAAGCTGGCGCGCACGCCTGAGCTAGAGGCTTACCTGCTGCCCTTGCAGGTCGGGCTTGCCGATCTGACCGAGGTTCGCGCGACCGCGGAAGGGGCGGCGCGGCTCAGGCACGGCAATCCGGGTGCGGTCGTCACGGGTGCGGAGTTCGGCGAAGAGGTCTGGGTCAGCCATCAGGGCCAGCCGGTCGCCGTGGGGGCCTATCGGGGTGGCGAGGTCCATCCGACCCGGGTTTTCAATCTGTAGTCCCTTCTGCTTGTCACCCTTCGCGAACGACCGGGTCGGGCGGGATCAGGAAACGTATACGTTTCCCCCGACCGCTTGGAAACGATGCTGCTGGACCCTTGGTGTCATGAACCTGAGAAGGCCAGCGCCTGCCCCGGTGGGCGCGAAGCGCCCGCCATGGGCGGGGCGGGCGCTGGCCGATGGCCTTTGGGCCACCGGCCGGGACGAATGACGGGGCCTTCGCATGGCAGGGTCAACGGCCCCTGCCAGCCAGGCCGGCAAGCGAGGAAATTGCGGCAGTACCCTCGCCACCCCAACCGCCCGACCCTTTTCAAACGCGGTGATAGGGGCTGCCCGACAAGATGGTCGCGGCGCGGTAGATCTGTTCGGAAAGCATGACGCGGGCCAACATATGGGGCCAGACCATCGCGCCGAACGACAGGACCAGGTCGGCCCGGTCGCGAAGCGTGGGGTCGATCCCGTCTGCACCGCCAAGGACGAAGGCGACCTCTGACCGGCCGGCGTCGCGCCAGCGGGCAAGCGTTGCAGCGAATTCGGGCGAGGTCAGCGTCCGGCCGCGTTCGTCCAGCGCCACGATGGCGGCCCCGTCGGGAAGCGCCCGCGCCAGAAGCGCGCCTTCCGCGGCGCGGCCGGCGTTCTTCTTGTCCTCGACCTCGATCACGCGGGCGGGACCAAGGCCGAGCGCACGGCCCGTCCTGTCAAACCGGTCCAGATAATCGCGCAACAGGTCCGCCTCCGGCCCCGCGCGCAGCCGCCCGACGGCCAGGATGGCAAGCTTCATGCCGGTCCGTCAGACGGGGGTCGCTGCCGAGGTCGGCATCCACATCTTTTCGAGTTGATAGAACTCGCGCACTTCGGGGCGGAAGACATGGACGATCACGTCCGCCGTGTCGATCAGCACCCAGTCGCCCTGGTCCTTGCCCTCGATCTTGGAGGTGCGGCCGGTGGCCTCTTTCACGCGCTCGACCAGTTTTTCGGCGATGGCGCCGACCTGACGGGACGACCGGCCCGAACAGATGACCATGTAGTCGGCGACGGAAGAGCGGCCGCGCAGGTCGATGGTGACCACGTTTTCGGCCTTGTCGTCATCAAGCGATGACAGGATGAGCGCCAGCAAATCCTCGCTTTGCCCATTTTGCGACCGCGCCATCGGGGGCGCCGCGCGTGCGGCCGACTTCGGGGCCGCGCTGTGAAGGTTGGACAGGTCATTTCCTCCTGCGTTGCACACCGATCCGTCCCCGGTGCCGGGTCTTTCCCGGTCAAGGTAACATCGCAATTGCAAATTCTCAATGAAGGTAGGCCAGAATCGTTTGCTCAGACTGACGCCGGCGCCACATGGACCGCGCAGCCCCAGTCGGTGCAGCGGCGGGCCAGCACGGGGGGCAGGGGCGCGTCGGTGAAGATCCCGGCGAGTTCGGACAAAGAGCCGATGCGGACCGGCGCCGCGCGGTTCAGCTTCGAGCGGTCGGCGACCAGGAAGCTTTTGCGGGCATGGGCGATGATGGCGCGTGACACGCCGACCTCCTGGCTGTCGAAGTCCAGAAGGTCGCCGTCCTGGTCGAGCGCCGATGTGCCGATGATGGCGTAATCGACCTTGAAGGCCGCGATCGCCGCCTTGGTCAGGTCGCCGACCAGCCCGCTGTCCGACCGGCGCAGAAGGCCGCCCGCGACGATGACCTCGGCGCTGTCGCTTTCGGCCAGGATGTTCGCGACGTTGAGGTTGTTCGTGACCACGGTCAGGTTGCGGTGGCCAAGCAGCGCGCGGGCGACGGCTTCGGTCGTGGTGCCGATGTTGATGAACAGGGACGACATGTCGGGGATGGCGGCGGCGCAGGTCCGCCCGATCGCCTCTTTCGCTGCCGCGTTCAGGCCGCGCCGTTCGGCATAGGCAAGGTTCGCCACGCCGCCGCGCGGCACGGCGCCGCCATGGACCCGCATCAGGCGCCCTGCATCGGCAAGGTCGGTCAGGTCGCGGCGGATCGTCTGGAGCGTGACGCCGAAGCGCCGGGCCAGGTCCTCGACCGTCACGCGGCCTTCGGCGCGGGCCAGGTCCAGGATTTCGCTTTGCCGGATGTTGAATGCCATTCTGGGGCCTCCTTCCACCGAATCGTAGCAGATCGGTGACGAAAGCAAAGCGAAACGAAAGTAAACGAACATTTGCTTTGACAAAACGCGCGTCCGGGCGACAGGGTGAGGCGTCGGAAAAGGGGCGTCGGGAATGGACAAAGACGGGATCGTGGACCTGTTCGTGATCGGCGGCGGCATCAACGGCGCAGGCATCGCGCGCGACGCGGCCGGGCGGGGGCTGCGCGTCGTCCTGGCCGAGATGGGCGACCTGGCGGGGGCAACCTCGTCGGCCTCGACCAAGCTCTTCCACGGCGGCCTGCGCTATCTGGAATATGGCGAGATCGGGCTGGTGCGGAAGGCCCTGGCCGAGCGTGAGGTGCTGCTGTCGGCCATGCCCCACATCTCGTGGCCCTTGCGGTTCGTGCTGCCCCTGAGCCCCGACATGCGCTTTGAAAGCACGACGCATGTCTCGCGCTTCCTGGCGGTGGTCATGCCCTGGCTGAAGGGGCGGCGGCCGGCGTGGCTCATCCGGCTGGGGCTTTTCCTTTACGACCATCTGGGCGGGCGGCACATCCTGCCGGGGACGCGGGCGGTCGACCTGACGGTGGACCCGGCCGGGCCGCCCTTGAAGCCGGATTTCCGGCGGGCCTACGAATATTCCGATTGCTGGGTCGATGATGCGCGGCTGGTGGCGCTCAATGCGCGGGACGCGGCGGACCGGGGGGCCGTGATCCTGACCCGCGCCCGCGTCAGCCGGGCCGAACGCGAGGGCGATTCCTGGCGGGTTAGTGTCGAAATGGGCGACCGGACCGAGGTCTATCGCGCCCGCGTCCTGGTCAATGCCGGGGGGCCCTGGGTCGAGCAGGTGGTGCGCGGCATTGCCGGGGTCGACACGCCCGAATCGATCCGGCTGGTGCGTGGCAGCCATATCGTCACCAAGCGGCTTTTCGACCATGACCGGGCCTATTTCTTCCAGGGAACGGATGGGCGGATCATCTTCGCCATTCCCTACCAGGAGGATTTCACGCTGATCGGCACCACCGATGTCGATCATGTCGACGATCCCGCCGGGCCGGTCTGTTCGCCGGCCGAGATCGACTACCTTTGCGCCTTCGCCAGCCGATATTTCCGCCGCCCGGTGACGCCGGCCGATGTGGTCTGGACCTATGCCGGCGTCCGGCCGCTGCACAGCGACGGGTCGGGATCGGCGCAGGCGGCGACGCGGGATTACCTTCTGTCACTCAATACCGACGGGCCGCCGATCCTGTCGGTCTTCGGCGGCAAGATCACCACCTATCGCAAGCTGGCCGAGGCGGCGGTCGACAAGCTGTCGCCCTTCCTTCACCCCGGCCGCGGCGACTGGACGGCCGGCGTGCCGCTTGCCGGGGGCGATTTCCCGGTCGACGGCGTGCCGCGCCTGACCGAGGATCTGGGCCGGCGCTATCCGTTCCTGGACCCGTTCACCCTGCGCCGTCTGGTGCGCGCCTACGGGACCGAGGCGGCGGCGGTCATGGGCGGGGCGACCAGACCCGCCGACCTGGGCCGGGCGTTCGGGGCCGGGCTGACCGAGGCAGAGGTGCGCTGGCTGATGGCGCGCGAATTTGCGCGGACGGCCGAAGATGTGGTCTGGCGCCGGTCGAAACTGGGGCTGAGGATGAGCGGGGCCGAGATTGCCGCGCTCGACAGCTGGATGACGGAGGCCGGGGCATGAACCACATCATCGCCATCGACCAGGGCACCACCTCATCCCGCGCCATCGTCTTTGATGCCGACATGCGCGTCAGGGCCACCGCCCAGCAGGAGTTCCCCCAGCATTTCCCCCAATCCGGCTGGGTCGAACATGACCCGGAGGATATCTGGACCACCGTCACATCCTCGGTCCGGGGGGCCATCGACCGGGCCGGACTCACGTCGGCCGATGTGGCGGCGATCGGCATCACCAACCAGCGCGAAACGACCTTGCTCTGGGACCGGACGACAGGCGCGCCCCTGCACCGCGCAATCGTCTGGCAGGACCGACGCACCGCCCCCCTTTGTGCGCGCCTGAAGGCCGAGGGGCACGAGCCCTTCTTCACCGAACGCACCGGGCTTCTGGTCGACCCCTATTTCTCGGCCACGAAGCTCTCGTGGCTCTTGGACGAAATCCCCGGCGCGCGGGCGCGGGCCGAGCGGGGGGAGCTGGCCTTCGGCACCGTCGACACGTTCCTGATCTGGCGGCTGACGGGCGGCAAGGTCCATGCGACCGACGCCACGAACGCGGCGCGGACGATGCTGTTCAACATCCACAGCCAGACCTGGGACGAGGATATCCTCAGGCTTCTGTCGATCCCCCGCGCGCTGCTGCCCGAGGTGCGCGATTGCGCCGCCGACTATGGCACCACGCGGCCCGACCTCTTTGGCGGCGCGATCCCGATCCTGGGGGTGGCGGGTGATCAGCAGGCGGCCACGATGGGGCAGGCGTGCTTTCAACCGGGCATGGTCAAGTCGACCTACGGAACGGGGTGTTTCGCGCTTCTGAACACCGGACATGAGGTGTTGCAGAGCCGAAATCGGCTTCTGTCGACGGTCGCCTACCGGCTGAAGGGGCAGACGACCTATGCGCTGGAAGGGTCGATCTTCATCGCGGGCGCGGTGGTGCAGTGGCTGCGCGATGCGATGGGTCTTCTGACGGACGCGAGCGAGGCGGGGGCGATGGCTGCGAAGGCCGATCCGGGGCAGCATCTGATCCTGGTGCCGGCCTTCACCGGGCTGGGCGCGCCCTACTGGTCGGCGGAAAGCCGGGGCGCGGTCTTTGGCCTGACGCGGGCGTCGGGTCCGGCGGAATTCGCGCGCGCCGCCCTGGAAAGCGTTGGCCACCAGACGCGCGACCTGATCGAGGCGATGCGGGCGGATGGGGCCGACCTGGGCCGGTCGGTCCTGCGCGTCGATGGCGGCATGGCGCGGTCGGACTGGACGATGCAGTATCTGGCCGACATTCTGGGCGCCCCGGTCGACCGGCCCGTCGTGACCGAGACGACGGCGCTGGGCGCGGCCTGGCTTGCCGGCAGCGAGGCCGGGATCTATCCGGGCCCCGAAGGCTTCGCGGCGCGCTGGCAGGCGGAACGCCGCTTCACGCCGGCGATGGGGGAAGACGAGCGCCTTGCGCGCCACGCCCGCTGGCTCAGCGCCGTTCAGGCGACGATGAGCGTCTGAGGATTGCCCCCATTCCGGGGCGGGACTAGAAGGGGGCGCCCCCCTAGGCAGGAGCGCCGCCATGTCCACTCCCCCCCGTCCCGTCATCCTGTGCATCCTTGACGGCTGGGGCTACCGGCCCGAGGTCGCCGCGAATGCCGTGGCGATGGCCGAGACGCCGACCTGGGATGGGCTCGTCGCCACTTGCCCTTCGGCTTTCCTGGTGACGCACGGGCCGGATGTGGGTCTGCCCATGGGCCAGATGGGCAATTCCGAAGTTGGGCACACGAATATCGGCGCGGGGCGCGTGGTCGCGATGGACCTTGGCCAGATCGACCTGGCGATCGAGGACGGCAGCTTCTTTTCCAACGCTGCGATCCGGGCCTTTGCCCAGACGATGAAGGGCACGGGCGGCACGGCGCACCTGATGGGCGTCATCTCGACGGGGGGCGTTCACGGCCATATCGACCATGTGCTGGCCGCGACGCGCGCCCTGACCGACGCGGGCGTGCCGGTCGCTCTTCATGCGGTGACCGACGGGCGCGACGTGCCGCCGACCTCTGCGCCGGGCTTCATCGCCGACCTGACGAAGCGCCTGCCGCGGGGCGCTACCGTCGCCACGGTTTCGGGGCGCTATTTTGCGATGGACCGCGACAACCGCTGGGACCGGGTCGAGCGCGCTTATCGGGCGATGGTCCTGGCCGAAGGGCCAAAGGCCGCGACGGCCGCCGATGCGGTGACCGAGGCGGCCAAGCGGGGCGAGACGGATGAGTTCATCCTGCCCACGGTCATCGGCGACTATCGGGGGGCGCGGGACGGGGACGGGTTCTTCTGCCTGAACTTCCGCGCCGACCGCGCGCGAGAGATCCTGCTTGCCGTCGGCGAGGATGCCTTTGCCGCCTTTGATCGCGGGCACCGCCCGCATTGGGCCGCACTTCTGGGCCTGGTCGACTATTCCAAGACCCATGACGCCTTCATGGCCGCCGCCTATCCCAAGCGCGAGGTCGTCAACACGCTCGGCGCCTGGGTGGCGGTCAGGGGGCTCAGCCAGTTCCGCATCGCCGAGACCGAGAAATACCCCCATGTCACCTTCTTCCTGAACGGCGGCAAAGAGGTGCCAGAGCCGCGCGAGGACCGCTACATGGCGCCCTCGCCCAAGGTCGCGACCTACGACCTGGCGCCCGAGATGGCGTCGGTCGAGGTGACGGACCACCTGGTCGCGGCCATCCGGCAGGGCTACGACCTGATCGTGGTGAACTACGCCAACCCCGACATGGTGGGCCATACCGGCAGCCTGCCGGCCGCGATCCTGGCGTGCGAGGCGGTGGACCGTGGCCTTGCGCGCGTCGTTGCGGCGATGGAGGCGGCGGGTGGCGCGATGCTGGTCACGGCGGACCATGGCAATGCCGAGACAATGATCGACCCGGTGACGGGCCAGCCCCACACCGCCCATACGACGAACCCGGTCCGGGTGGTGATGGTCGGCGGACCCAAGGGCGCGGGCCTTGCGGACGGGCGGCTGGCCGATCTGGCGCCGACGATCCTCGAACTGATGCAGGTCGCCCCGCCGCCCGAGATGACGGGCCGATCGCTGATCCGACGGGCGGGGGCATGAGGCTTCGTATCGCGGTTCTGGCGCTGGCCTTCGGGCTGGCCGTGCCGGCCGGCGCCCAGACCCAGGCAGAACCGCAGGCCAGCCTGACCGGGCCGGCGCTGCCCGCCTCGCAGGCGGCGGCGGATTTGCGGGCGGCGATCGAGGCCCTGAAGGCCGCCAAGACCGGCAAGGACCGGATCGCCGCGCTGACCGCCACGATCCGGGCCTACGAGACGGGGCTCGGCGCGCTGCGCGAGGCGCTTCGGGGGGCGGCGATCCGCGAAAATGCGGTCGAGGCGCGGCTCAACTCGCGGCGGGACGGCCTGTCGCGTGTCCTGGGTGTCATGACGGGGATGCAGACCGACAGCGCGCCCTTGATGCTGCTGCATCCTGACGGGCCCTTGGGCACGGTTCGGTCGGGCATGATCCTGTCGGCGGTGACGCCCGCGCTTCAGGCGCAGGCCGACGCGCTGAAAAAGGACCTGGCCGAGATCAAGACCATCCGGTCGCTTCAGGAAGAGACGGCCGCGACGTTGCAACAGGGCATGGCCGCTGTGCAGGACGCGCGCGTGGCCCTTGCCCAGGCGATCCAGGACCGGACCGACCTGCCGACCCGCTTCCAGAACGATCCCGAGGAGCTGCGGGCGTTGTCGGACAATGCCGATACGCTCGACGCCTTTGCGCAGGGTCTGTCGAAGATGGAAACCGACGTCGGCCCCCCGCGCGGCGATTTCGGCACGGCCAAGGGCGTGCTGCCGTTGCCCGTCCTTGGGCGCGTCGTCCGCCGTGCGGGCGAGGCGGATGCGGCCGGGATCGTGCGGCCGGGCCTGCTGGTCGCGACCCGGCCGGCGGCGCTGGTCACGACGCCCTGGCCCGCGACGATCCGCTACCGGGGGCCGCTTCTGGATTACGGAAACGTGATGATCCTTGAACCCGCTTCTGGCTATCTTTTGGTGCTGGCGGGGCTTGGCACCGTCTATGGCGATACCGGGGACGTGGTGGCAGAGGGGATGCCTGTCGGCCTGATGGGCGGCACGGACGGCGACGCCGCAAAAGCCGGTGGCGCCGACCGCACGGAAACGCTTTATATCGAACTGAGAGAGAAGGGCGCTGCCATCGACCCCGGTCCATGGTTTGCCGAAACGAAGGAACCCTGACCCATGAAGAAGCTCCTTGGCTCGGCTTTGGCCGGAACCGCCGTCGGCGTGCTGATCGCCACCCAGGTCGCCATGCCGCTCGTCGCGCAAGAGACGAAGAAGCCCGAAACGGTCTACGAACAGCTCGACCAGTTCGGCGATGTCTTTGAACGGATTCGCAGCCAGTATGTCGAGCCAGTCGATACCAAGAAGCTGATCGAGGCGGCGATCAACGGGATGCTGACCTCGCTCGACCCGCATTCGAGCTACATGAACGCCGAGGACTTTGCCGCCATGCGCGAGCAGACCCATGGCGAGTTCGGCGGCCTTGGCATCGAGGTCACGCAGGAAGAGGGCGTGGTCAAGGTCATCTCGCCCATGGACGGGACGCCAGCGGCCGAGGCGGGCATCCAGTCCGGCGACTATATCACCCAGGTCGACGGCAAGAGCCTTGTCGGCCTGACGCTCGACCAGGCGGTCGACATGATGCGCGGGCCGGTCGGGTCCGACATCACCATCACCATCCTTCGCAAGGGCGTCGAGAAGGCCTTCGACGTGACCCTGACGCGCGCCAACATCAAGGTTGCGGCGGTCAAGGAGCGGCTGGAAAACCAGGCCGTCGTCCTGCGTGTCACCACCTTCAGCGACCAGACCTTTACCGACCTGCAGGCCGGGATCGACAAGGGGATCAAGGATGCGGGCGGTATCGACAAGGTGGCGGGCTTCGTCATCGACCTTCGGAACAACCCCGGCGGCCTTCTGAACCAGGCGATCGCCGTGTCGGACGCCTTCCTCGACAAGGGCGAGATCGTGTCGACCCGTGGCCGTGACGTGTCGCAGACCCAGCGCTGGAATGCGCAGCCGGGTGACCTGGCGCAGGGCAAGCCGATCGTCGTCCTGATCAACGGCGGCTCTGCCTCGGCGTCCGAGATCGTGACGGGCGCGCTGCAGGACCATCACCGGGCGATCGTCGTCGGCACCAAGAGCTTCGGCAAGGGCTCGGTCCAGACGGTCATCCCGCTGAAGGGCGACGCGGCGATGCGGCTGACGACGGCGCGCTACTACACGCCGTCGGGCCGGTCGATCCAGGCGCTGGGCATCTCGCCCGACATCGTGGTCGAACAGCCGCTGGTCGATCCGACGAAGGACGCGGCCAAGGCCGATACGCCCATGGCCAAGCCCACGACCGAGGCCGATCTGCGCGGCGCGATCACCAACGATTCGATGACCGAGGACGAAAAGAAGATCTACCTCGAAGAGCAGAAGAAGGCCGAGGAGTCGGCGAAGCTGCGGCAGGACGACTACCAGCTCGCCTATGCGGTCGACATCATCAAGGGGCTGGATGTGGCGGCAGAGGCCGACAGGACGCCCGACCCGTCGACCGATACGACCGCGGCCCCGGCGACCACCACTTCGCCCTGAGGCGGTGATGGCGGACGCGATCCAAGCCGATGACCTGCCCTACCGCCCCTGCGCGGGGGTGGTTCTGGTGAACGACAGGGGGCTGATCTTTGCCGGACAGCGCAAGGACAGCCCCTCGCCCGCCTGGCAAATGCCGCAGGGCGGGATCGACGAGGGCGAAAAGCCGCGCGAGGCGGCGCTGCGCGAGCTTTGGGAAGAAACCGGCATCACCGGCGATCTGGTCACCTTCGTCGCCAAGGCACCGCGCTGGGTGACCTACGACCTGCCGCCCGAGTTGCTGGGCAAGGTCTGGGGCGGCAAATATCGCGGGCAGACGCAGAAATGGTTCCTGTTCCGCTATCTTGGCCGGGACGATCAGGTGGACCTGAACGCGGTCCATGCCGAGTTCAGTCGCTGGAAATGGGTCAGCGCCGACGAGATGGTCGCCGGCATCGTGCCCTTCAAACGCAAGGTCTACGAGGAAGTGACCGGGATGTTCCGGGACCAGCTGGCCTGACGGGCAGCGTTCGGCGGCGGTTCGGCTGCGGTTCGGGGGCGGCGACGCCGCTTTTCAGGGTCTTTGTTGGCAGGACTGGCCACTGTGCGGTCCCGGTTATCCGGGACGCCCGGCGTGGTTTGCGCCGGTTCAGGCCCTGAATAGCGCAGGCCCAAAATTTTTCGTTGCCATGGGTTCCGCTCTGTTACATGATCGTTCAACAAGAGGAGCGGGCATGACGGACGCTATCCCCTTTGCGGTCACGGTGACCGAAAACCTGTTCATCCCGCTGCCCGATGGGACGCGGCTTGCAGCAAAGCTTTGGCTGCCAGCGGGCGCGGGTCCGGTACCGGCGATCCTCGAATACCTGCCCTACCGCAAGCATGACGGCACCCGCATCCGCGACAATCCGGTGCACGGCTATTTCGCGGCGCATGGCTATGCTTCGATCCGGGTCGACATCCGCGGCACGGGCGAAAGCGACGGGATCATCACCGACGAATATTCGGTGCAGGAACAACTGGACGGCTGCGACCTGATCGCCTGGATCGCCGCGCAAGGCTGGTGCGACGGCCAGGTGGCGATGATCGGGATTTCCTGGGGCGGCTTCAACGGGCTGCAGATCGCGGCGCGTCAGCCGCCGGCGCTGAAGACGATCATCACCGTGGGCTCGACCGACGACCGCTTCGCGACCGACATCCACCGGGTCGGCGGGTGCCTGTCGAAGGACGATTTCGACTGGTCGGCAACCATGTTCGCCCACAACGACCTGCCGCCCGACCCGGCGATCGTCGGCCCCGGCTGGCGCGACATGTGGCTTGAGCGCATCCGGGCGAACCGGCCCTGGATCCTGACCTGGCTTCGCCACCAGCGCCGCGACGGCTATTGGAAGCAGGGGTCAGTGTGCGAGGATTTTTCGGCCATCAAGATCCCGGTCTATGCTGTGTCGGGCTGGGCCGACAATTATTCCGACAGCATTCCGCGCCTTCTGGCCGGCCTGTCGGTGCCGCGGCTGGGGCTGATCGGCCCCTGGGCGCATTCCTACCCTTACGACGTCACCGTTGCCCCGGCGATTGGCTGGCTGCAGGAGGTGCTGCGCTGGTGCGACCACTGGATGAAGGGCCGCGCGACCGGCATCATGGACGAGCCGATGCTGCGCGCCTGGATGCAGGAGCCGGTGCCCCCCCGCACCTGCTACACCGACCGCCCCGGCCGCTGGGTGGGCGAGCCGGCCTGGCCCTCGCCCCGGATCGAGGCGCGGGTTCTGGCCCTGGGCGGGGACCGGACGCTTGGCAAGGCGACCGCGAGCGCGGACCTGACGCTTTGCTCGCCCCTCTGGGTCGGGCTGACGGCGGGCGAGGTCGGGCGCTATGGCGACGAGGCCGACTGGGCGGCCGACCAGCGCATCGACGATGGCGGAAGCCTGGTCTTTCTGTCCGATCCCCTGCCCGAACGGCTGGAGATCCTGGGGAACGTCCAGCTGGCGCTGAAGTTTGCATCGGACAGGCCTCTGGCGCTCCTCTCGGTCCGGCTGAACGATGTGGCGCCGGACGGGGCCTCGACCCGCGTCGGGATCGGCATCCTGAACCTGACCCACCGTCAGGGGCATGAGCACCCCAGGCCGCTGGTGCCGGGCCAGATGACCGAAGCGACCGTGACGCTCGAGGCCGTGGCCAACGCCTTTCGGGCGGGCCACCGGATCGCGCTGTCGCTCTCGACGACTTACTGGCCGATCGCCTGGCCCTCGCCCGAAGCCGCCACGCTGACCATCCGCACCGGCGAAAGCCGCCTGACCCTGCCGGTCCGGCCGCCCCGGCCCGAAGATGCGGACCTGCGGCCCTTCGATCCGCCCGAGGCTGCCGAAAAGACCCCCCACCGCTATGAGGATCACCCCGACGCCATGGTCCGCCGGGTCACGCATGACCTGCTTTCGGGGCGGTATAGGGTCGATTTTCCGCGCTGGACCGGCATCACCCACATGCCCGACATCGGCCATGTCCACCGTGCCCAAGGCCTGTCGCGCTACGAGGTCACAGAGGGCGATCCTCTGTCGGCCACCACGATCACCCGTTTTCGGGTCGAGATCGCGCGCGGGGATGCGATCTGCGAGCATTATTCCGAAGGCCGCCTGACTTGCGACGCCACCCATTTCCGGGTCGAGGTCGACCTGACGGTGCGCGAAAACGGCCAGGTGATCCATAAGGGCCGCTGGGACGAAAGGATCGAACGTGACCATCTGTAGCGCCCGCTTCCGATGCTGACCTATGCCATCAAGCGCATCGCCCTTGCCGTGGTGATCCTTTTCACCGTGATGCTGGCGATGTTCGCGATGGTCTTCCTGGTGCCGGGCGATCCGGCGTCCCTTGCGCTCGGTCCCCGCGCGACGCCGGCGCTCAAGGCCGAACTGATCCAGCGCATGGGGCTCGACCAGCCGGTGCCGGTGCAGGTCTGGAACTTCTTCTCGAACGCCGCGCACGGCAATTTCGGCTATGACGTCTGGTCGAAGCGCCCGGTCCTGGACCAGATCCTCGAGGTCTTTCCGAACACGCTCTTTCTGGGCGCCGTGGCGCTTGGCTGGGCCCTGGTCCTGGGCGTGGCGCTCGGCTGCCTGGCGGTCGTCTGGCGCGGCACCTTCATAGACAAGGTGCTGGGTATCCTGTCGGTGTCGATGATCGCGGTGCCGAGCTTCGTCATCGCGCTTTACTCGCTTCTGATCTTCGCGGTCTGGCTCAACTGGCTGCCGGCGGTGGGCGCGGGCACGCCCGGCGACTGGGGCAGCCAGATCAGGGCGGTGATCCTGCCCGCCTTTGCAATCGGCATAACCTGGGTCGGCTACCTCGCGCGGCTGGTGCGCGCCTCGATGCTCGAGGTGATGGGCGCCCCCCACATCCGCACGGCGCGCGCCTTCGGGCTGAGCGAAACCCGCATCGTCACGCGCTATGCGCTGAGGCTCGCCATCATTCCGACCATCGCGATCCTGGCGGTCGGGTTCGGCGCGATCCTGTCGTCGGCGGTCTTTGTCGAGACGGTCTTTTCCCGGCCCGGCATCGGCACGCTCGTGACGGCTGCCGTGTCCAAGCGCAACTACCCGGTGGTGATGGGCACGACGCTCTTCATGACTGCCTTCTACCTCTTCGTCGTCACCGCCGCCGATCTTCTCATCGCGCGGCTCGACCCGAGGGTTCGTGATGTCTTCCGTGGCTGACGTTGCAGTCCCGCCCGTGGCGCGCGCCGCTTCGGCCGGGGCGCTTGGCCGGCTCATGTCCGACCCAATGGGGGCGGCGGGCGCGATCATCGTCGTGGCCTTCGTCCTTCTGGCGCTCTTCGCGCCCTGGATCGCGCCCTATGACCCCCTGAAGCTTGATGTGCTGAACAAGCTCCAGTCACCGAGCCTTGCGCATCTGGCCGGCACCGACCAATTGGGCCGCGATACGCTGTCGCGGCTGATCTGGGGCAGCCGGACGGCGCTTGGCATCTCGCTCACCGCCACGGGCGTGGCGGGGGCGATCGGGCTGGTCCTGGGGCTGATCGCGGGCTACGGGCCGCGCTGGCTCGACGGGGTGCTGGTCCTGGTGTTCGATTCGCTCTCGTCGCTGCCGATGATCCTCTTTGCGCTGGCCGTCATCACTGTTCTGGGGCCGGGGACGACGACGCTGATCCTGGTGATCGTGCTGGTGTCGATCCCGGGCTATGCGCGGCTGATCCGGGCGCAGACGCTGACGCTGAAGACCGCCGATTTCGTGCAGGCGGAACGGTCGATGGGGGCGTCGGTTCCCCGCATCCTCGGGCGCCACCTCCTGCCGAACGTGGTCGGGCCGCTGGTGATCGTACTGTCGATGGACGTGCCGGTCGTCATCATGCTGGAAGCGGGTCTATCCTACCTGAATCTGGGTGTCCGGCCGCCGACCCCATCCTGGGGGAACATCCTTTACGACGGCTATAATTCGCTGCGCCAGCAGCCGACGCTGGTGATCGAGGCGGGCGTGCCGCTGGTCCTGTCGACCATCGGCTTCACCTTCCTGGGCGAGGGCCTGCGCGATGCGCTCGATCCCCGACTGCAGGTGCGACCGCGATGAGCGACCCCGTCCTTCAGGTCCGCGACCTTTCGGTCCGTTACGGGCCTGTGCAGGCCGTGCGCGGCGTCACGTTGACGGCGGCGCGGGGCGAGGTGGTGGGGATCGTCGGCGAAAGCGGCTGCGGCAAGTCCACGCTCGCCTCGGCGCTGATCGCGCTGACGGCGCCCGGCGCGCGGGCCACGGGCCAGATCGCGATCGAGGGGCAGGACCTGGTCGCGATGACCGAGGCACAGCGCCGGGCCCTCAGGGGCGACCGGGTGGCGATGGTCTTTCAGGATCCGATGACCGCCTTCAACCCGGTGCTGACGCTCGGGGCGCAGCTCGTCGATTTCCAGCACCGCGCGTCCCTGACCAAGGCCGAGAAGCGCGCCCGCGCCGCCGCCATGCTGGCCCGCGTCGGCCTGCCGGACCCGGAACTGGCCCTGACGCGCTACGTGCATGAGCTGTCCGGCGGCATGCGTCAGCGCGCCGCCATCGCCGCGGCCCTGATGATGCGGCCGGCGCTACTGATCGCCGATGAGCCGACGACCGCGCTCGATGTGACGATGGAGGCGCAGATCCTGCACCTTCTGCGCGAGCTGCGGCGCGACCATGACGGGGCCATCGTCATCATCACCCATCATCTGGGCGTGGTGGGCGAGCTCTGCGACCGCGTCTATGTGATGTATGCGGGGCAAGTGGTCGAGGAAGGCACCGTCGACGAGATCTACCACGATCCCCGCCACCCCTACACCGCCGCGCTGATTTCCTGTGATCCGGCGCATATCGCCGACCGGGCCGAGATCTTGCCGACGATTCCGGGGCGCCTTCCCGACCTGACCCAGCCGCCTGCCGGCTGCGCCTTCGCGGCACGCTGCACGCTTGCCACCGCGCGCTGCGCCAAGCCGCCGCCGCGCGTTGTCCTCAGCGCCACGCACGCCGCCTTGTGCCACGAGGTCACGCCATGAGCGCCCTTTACGAGGTCCGGGGGCTCAGGGTCGATGTGCCGCTCGGCGGGGGCCTTCTGTCGGCGGTCCTGCCGGGTGGGAAGAAGACGCTCAACATCCTCGACGGGGTCGACCTGACGCTTCAGCCGGGCGAGACGCTCGGGGTCGTCGGAGAATCCGGGTCGGGCAAGACGACGCTCGCGCGCGCCATGCTGGGGCTGACGCCTGCGGCGGGGGCCTTGCGTTTTCAGGGGCGCGACCTGGCGGCATCGGACCTCAGGCGCGGCACGGCGATGATGTTTCAGGACCCCGTTTCGTCGTTGTCGCCCCGCATGCGGGTCGGCGACCAGGTGGTCGAGCCCTTCACGATCCACGGCATTCCCATGGCCGAGCGGACCCCGGCGGCCGAGCTTCTGTCGCGCGTCGGCCTGCCGCCCGAGATGGCGGCGCGCTATCCGCACGAGCTGTCGGGCGGCCAGGCGCGGCGGGTCTGCGTGGCGCGTGCGCTGGCACTGAACCCTGCGCTGGTCATTGCCGACGAGCCGACGGCTGGTCTCGACATGTCGATCCAGGGGGAGGTGCTGAACCTGCTGAGCGCCCTGAAGCGCGACCGGGGGATCGGCTTCATGGTCATCTCGCACAACCTTCCGGTCATTCGCCATGCGGCCGACCGGATCGCGATCCTTTACCTTGGCCGCCTTGTCGAAACCGGCCCGACGGCCGAGGTTTTCGCCCGCCCGGCCCATCCCTATACTGCGAGCCTGATCGCCGCAGAGCCGAACCCCGACCCCAGAAAGCGCCGCGCAGACCTGGCGATCCAGGGCGAGATCCCCAGCCTTCTGCGTCGGCCAACCGGCTGTCCCTTTCATACCCGCTGCCCGATAGCGGTGCCGGATTGCGCCCGGCGCCCGCCTGCCCTGACGGCCTTCGGGCCGGACCGGCGGGTTGCCTGCCACCTTGCCACCCCTTAGCCACAGACCCAAACCACCAACAGGAGGAACCCAGATGACATGGATGACCGATCGCCGCCGCTTCCTTGCTGCCGGGGGCGCACTCTTCGCCGGCCTGGCCACGCGCCCGAATTTTGCCTGGGCGGTGGATGGCACCACGCTCAAGCTGCGCATGGATTCAGATTTCCAGGTCCTCGATCCCTACGGGATGATCGGCGGGCTCGACGACGTCATGCAGCGGTGCTGCACCGTCACGCTCTGCCGCCTGTCGGACATGCGCGCGGGCAATACGATCAGTCCCTATGCCGCCGCGAAATACGAATGGGTTGACGCGATGACGCTGGCCTTCACGCTGCATGACGGGCTGAAATGGACCGGCGACTTCGGGCCGGTGACGGCCGAGGACGTGAAATATTCCTTCGAGCGCATTCACGGATCGGACAGCGCCTGGGCCTATCAGTTCGAAAAGCTGAAAGAGGTCGAGGTCAAGGACGAGAAGTCGGGCGTCCTGCACCTGAGCGAGCCCTTCAAGCCGTTCGAGGTGGTGGCGCTGCCCTATTATGCCGGCCATATCGTCTGCAAGAAGGCGACAGAGGCGGCGGGCGGCAAGTTCACCACAGAGTTTCCGGCCCAGTGCGGCCCCTACCTGGTCGACAAGTGGGAACAGAACGCCAAGGTGACGCTTAAGCGCAACCCGGACTGGCCGCTGGAAAAGCCGCAGTTCGACGCGATAGAGATCTTCATCGTTCCCGACGATCAGGCGGCCCTTCTGGCCTATGAGGCCGACGCCTTCGACTTCACCAAGGTGGCGGCAGCCTCGGCTGCGGGGCTCAAGTCGACGCCGCCGGCCAATTCGACCCTGATCGAGGCGACGTCGACGCGCTATGTCTGGCTGACGATCAACATGAACGCCCCGACCCTGAAAGACCTGAAGGTGCGACAGGCGATCCAGTATGCCTATGACGGCGATGCGGTGATCGCAGGGGTCTACAACGGCCTGACCAAGCGCTCGACCGGCGTGGTTCAGCCCGGCAGCGACTATGCGCGGCCCGCGAACCTGATCGCCACGCGCGACGTTGAAAAGGCCAAGGCGCTGCTGAGCGAGGCTGGCGCGGACGGGCTGAAGCTGAACCTTTATTGCCAGAGCGATTCGAACTCGACCGCGACGGCTCAGATCATCCAGGCGAGCCTTGGCGAAGCCGGGATCACGGTCGAGATCCAGCCGACCGAGGAAGCGGCCTACTGGGCGCTTGGCGACAAGACGCAAGGGGACGGCTACAAGACGATCGAACTGGTGCTGATGAACTTTGCGGGCGGCATCGACCCGACCGAGAACCTCGTGTGGTTCCGTCCCGACCAGATCGGCGTCTACAACTGGTCCTTCTTCGACAGCCCGGAATACGAGGACCTGTATCAGAAATCGCTGACGGAACAGGATACGGCAAAGCGCGCGGAGATGTTCCACAAGATGGAGGATCTGATGGAAGGGTCGGGCGGGTTCGTCTTTATCTGCTTCGAGCCCTATCTGGCCATTCACCGGGCGAACCTGACGCCGACCATCCTGGCAGACGGCCACCCGGACCCGACGCGCTTCACCAGTTCCTGACAGGGCGCGCGCCCTTGCAGGACGGCGGGGGCCGAATGTCCCCGCCTTCGCCCCCATCCCGGCGGGGCCGACGCCGCGATGCGGGGCTCGCGCAGGCCGGACCCATGGCTTTCGGGCCGCCGGGCGGGCGCGCGTGCGGGGTTCTGCCTTGGTCCCCGGTCGTCCTAGAGGGGTTTCTCCGGCGCGTCGTCCTTGCGGACCGACGGGTGGCGACGATGGGCGGCGCGGGCCAGAAGGACCAGGCCGATGGGTGTGGTCAGCGTGACGAAGAACACGACGACGAGTTCGTGCAGCACGGGCCTGCCGCGCATCAGGCTGAAGGTCAGAAGCGAGGCCAGCGCGATGGCCGCCGTGCCGGCGCTGGTCGCGAGCGTCGGCGCGTGCAGCCGTTCGTAGAAGGTGCGGAAGCGCACCAGGCCGACGCTGCCCAGCAGCGTGATGGTCGCGCCGAAGACCAGCAGGGCCGCGATCACCAGCTGGCCGGCGGGGGGCAGGGTCTCGAGGTGGTTCATTCCATCACCTCGCCGCGCAGAAGGAACTTCGCCAGTGCCGCGGTCGAGGAAAAGCCCAGGATGGCGATGACCACGGCGGCCTCGAAGAAGAAGCTCGACCCGCTCGCGATGCCGATGACCAGGGTCAGCAGCATGACGTTGACATAAAGCGTGTCTATTCCCAGCACGCGGTCCTGCGCGCGGGGGCCGCGCATCACCCGCACCGTGGCCAGCACGCAGGAAATCCCGAGAACGATCTGCGCGTAGCCCAGCGCATAGACTAGGATGGTCTGGCTCATCCGAGGGCCTCCTCCAGCAGGGGTTCGTAGCGGTCCTGCACCAGGCTTCTGAGCGCTTCGGGGTCGCTCAGGTCGAGCGCATGGACCAGAAGCCGCCCGGTGGTCGGGTCGTAGTCCACCCAGGCGGTTCCGGGGGCCGAGGTCAGCATGATCGACAGGAAGGTCAGGGCCTGCGGATTGCGGATCTTCAGGTCGATCTCGATGAAGCCAGAGCGTTTCGCGACATAATCCGGCCCCCGCAGGATGGCGAGCGACACGGCCAGGTTCGAGGCGAGGACATCGCCCATGTAAAGACCCGCAAGCCGCGCCAGCGCCCACCAGCTTTTCACCCGGGTCGCGGGCAGGTCGACCGCATCCACGAGCGTGACGCCGAAGGCAGCGACGGCAAGGCCCAACAGCAGGTTGCCAAGCGTGAAGTCGGTCAGCAAGAGCCACAGCAGGACCAGGCAGACCGACAGGATGGGGCGTTCGCGGATCAGGTTCATGGCGCGGCATCCCCGGCATCGGTCGGGGTCCCGATCCCCGGATCGACGGGGCGCACCTCCATCACCGTATGGATGTAGCCGCCCGACAAGAGGTCGCGCGCCGCCGAAAGCGTCAGGCGCATGGCCTCGTCGGCCCGAACGCTCAGCAGGCAAAGGCCGGCGAGCAGGATCGCGACCGGCGTCACCTCGAGCGCGAGGATGCGGGGGCGGTCGTCGATGTCATACCAGAAGCGCCGGATGCCGTAGCGCACCAGCGACACGAGCGTCACGAAGCCCGAGGCGAGCAGGATCGCGAAGAAGGCCCAGAGGAAGGGCCAGAGTGTCGCGCTCTGGTTCGCGCTGGCGAGAAGGCCGGACAGCATGGCGAACTTGCCGACGAAGTTCGAGAAGGGCGGCAGGCCGGCCAGGATCACGACCGTCGCGGCATAGATGCCGCCCACCGCCACCAGCGAGCCGGGCAGGCCCATCACGGGCTCGTCATCGTCATCGACGGCGCCCAGCCCCATCGGGCCCCATTCGATCTCTTCCTCCGGGGTTCGGGTGGCTTCGGTCGCGGGCTCTGCGTTCGGTTCTGGGGGGGCCTGACGCTCGACCATCTCGGCCAGAAGGTAGAGCATCGCGACCGCCATGGTCGAACCGAAAAGATACAGGAGCGCGCCGCCGATCAGCCGCTCGCCCCCGCCCTGAAGGCCCATGCCGACGGCCGCGACCAGCGTCCCGGACGAGATCAGCGCAACATAGCCCGCCCGTTGCGCCAGCCGGTCGACCGACAGGAGGCCCGCCGCGCCATAGACCATGGTCGCAAGCCCGAGTGCCGACAGGATCCAGCCGCCGAAGCCCGCCGAAACCCCTGCGTCCGGCCCGAAGCACAGCATCGCGCCGCGCAGCAGGGCATAGACCCCGACCTTGGACATCAGCGCCAGCATGGCCGCGACCGGGGCCGAGGCGGCGGCATAGGTGCGCGGCAGCCAGAAGCACATCGGCCAGGCGGCGGCCTTTATCAGGAAGGCGGCCGCCAGAAGTGCCGCGCCGGCGTGGAAGAGCGGCCGCTGCTCGGGCCCGAGCGTGCGCGAGACCTGCCCGATCTCTGCCATGTTGAGCGAGCCGGTCACGCCATAGACCAGCGCCACGCCCAGAAGGAAGAGAAGCGAGGCGATGAGGTTGATGGCGATATAGTGCATCCCCTCGCGGATCCGCGCGACGCCCGAACCGTGCAGCACGAGGCCGTAGGATGCCGCGAGCATCACCTCGAAGAAGACGAAGAGGTTGAAGAGGTCGCCGGTCAGGAAGGCTCCGTTCAGGCCGAACAGAAGGAACTGGAAGAGGCTGTGGAAATGCTGACCCTTTCCCTGCCAGCCGGCGGCGGCATAAAGCAGCGTCGGCAGCGCAAGGATCGAGGTCAGCATGACCATCATCGCCGACAGGGGGTCGAGGACCAGGACGATGCCCATCGGCACCGGCCAGTTGCCCAGAATGTAGACCCGCGCGCCGTCGGCCTGACCGACACGGTCCATAAGGCTGAGGGACACGTTGGCCAGCAGCAGGATGGCGGCAAGGCCGATGCCGAACTTCAGCCAGCGCCGCCGGTCGTCGTAAAAGAGCATGAGCGCGCCCGCGATCAGCGGGATCAGCAGAGGCGCGATCAGCAGGTGGTCGGGCGCGGCGCCGGTCAGGGGGGTCATCGGCCCGGCTCCTGTCCGTCGACATGGTCGGTGCCGGTCGTGCCCCTTGAGGCGATCAGGACGACAAGGAAGAGCGCCGTCGTGGCAAAGCCGATGACGATCGCGGTCAGGACCAGCGCCTGGGGCAGCGGATCGGCGTAGGCCGACGTATCGACGTAGCCGCCCTTGGTAAGGAGCGGCGGCGCGCCCACGCGGGGGCGGCCGACGCCGAAGATGAAGAGGTTGACGCCATAGGACAGCAGGCTCAGCCCGCAGATGACCTGGAAGGTTCGCGGGCGCAGGACGAGCCAGATGCCCGACCCGATCAGGATGCCGATGGCGCAGGCCAGCACGAAGGTCATGGCTCGCCTCCGGTTTCGACAAGGGGTTCGGGGCCCCGGTCGGGCGGATGGCCGACACGCAGCGACTGGTGGGCAAGCGCGATCACAATCAGCGTCACCGCCCCGGCGACGACGGCAAAGACGCCAAGGTCGAAGAGCATGGCCGTAGCGGCGGGCACCGGGCCGATGACCGGCAGCGTGACATACTGGGCGTGCGCGGTCAGGAACGGAAAGCGGAAGAGCCAGGAGCCGATGCCGACCAGCGCCGCCACGTTCAGGCCGAAGGCCAGCCAGCGCACCGGCAGGACCGTGATGCGCCCCTCGATCCAGCGCACGCTGGTCGCGAGATATTGCACCATCAGCCCGATGGCGAGCGTCACCCCCGCCGCGAACCCGCCGCCGGGCAGGTCATGGCCGCGCAGGAAGAAGTAGACGGCCAGAAGGACCGTTACCGGGAACATCCAGCGCATCAGGATCGAGGGGACGAAGATCAGGTCGGCAAGCGGGGGCTGGTTGCCGCCGCCTTGCGCGCGGGGCGGGTTGGCGCTTTCGGGCGCGGGGCGGAAGCGGCGCAGCAGGGCAAAGACGGTCAGCGCCACGATGGCCAGCACAACGATTTCGCCGAAGGTGTCGAAGGCGCGGAAATCGACCAGGATCACGTTGACCGCGTTGGTGCCGCCGCCCTCGCTGTAGGCATTCCTCAGGAACCAGTCGCCAAGGCCCGGCACGCCGGGCGCGGTCATCACCGCGTAGGAGATGGCCGCGACGCCGGACCCCGCCGCGATGGCCAGCACCAGGTCACGCCCGCGCCGAAACCGGGCCCTGAGCTCGCGGTCGCCGGGAAACTCTTCGTCGCGCTTCGGCAGCCAGCGCAGGCCCAGAAGCAGAAGGACGGTCGTCGTCAGCTCGACCAGAAGCTGGGTCACGGCCAGGTCGGGGGCCGAGAGCCAGGCATAGCTCAGGACCGTCATGACGCCGACGCCGCCCAGAAGGACGAGGGCGGCGAAGCGGTGGTATTTTGCCTGCCAGGCCGTGCCGATGGCGCAGGCGCCGCCGACCAGCCACATCAGGGCAAAGACCGCGTCATCCAGTCCGAAACCGCGCTCGACGGGCATCCAGCGCGTGCCGGGTGCCACGACGGCGGCGAAGATCAGCGACAGGATCAGGATCACGACAAGCTGCTGCCTCAGCCCCCGCGCGGTAAAGAGGCGGGAGGCGATCTGCGCCGGGCGTTCCAGCCCGAACCACATGATCGTGTCGAAGGCCCGGCCACCCCGCTCGCCCGCGCCGTCGCTCGCATCGGCAAGACCGGCGATACGGCGGCGGAAAAGGAAGAAGAGCGCCGTGCCCGCGACCATGGCCACGACGCTCATGATGAAGGCCATGTTGACGCCGTGCCAGACCTTGAGGTCGAAGGTCGGGGCCCGCGATCCAAGGACGGCCACCGCCGCGTCCTGCAGGGTCGTGCCGAGGATCGGCCCGGGGAAGATGCCGATCGCCAGGCACAGGATCACCAGGATCTCGACCGGGCGGCGCATCGGCGAGGGTGGCTCGTGCGGGGGGAACTTCGGCAGGTCGGCTGCGGGCGGGCCGAAGAAGACCTCGACGATCAGGCGCAGCGAATAGGCCACGCTGAAGGCGCCGGCGATCGTCGCGAGGTAGGGCAGAAGGTCGTCGAGCGTCGAGCCGTTGTTCCAGGCATAGGCCGCCTCGAAGAACATCTCTTTCGACAGGAACCCGTTCAGAAGCGGAACACCGGCCATCGAGGCCGAGGCGACGACGGCAAGCCAGGTCGTCTCTGGCAACCAGCGGCGCAGGCCGGACAGGCGGCGGATGTCGCGGGTGCCGGTTTCGTGGTCGACGATCCCCATCGCCATGAAGAGCGAGGCCTTGAAGACCGCGTGGTTGACGATGTGGAACATGGCCGCGACGATCGCGGTCGGGCTGCCGATCCCGGTCAGGGCGGTGATGAGGCCCAGATGGCTGATCGTCGAATAGGCCAGCACGCCCTTCAGGTCGTTCTGCACCAGGGCCATCACCGCGCCGAAGATCAGGGTGGTCATGCCGGTGACGACGACCAGGCCGAACCAGGCGTCGGTGCTGCCAAGGACCGGATAGAAGCGCACCAGAAGGAAGACGCCCGCGTTCACCATCGTCGCCGAATGCAGATAGGCCGACACCGGCGTCGGCGCGGCCATCGCGTTCGGCAGCCAGAACTGGAACGGCACCTGCGCGGATTTGGTGAAGGCCGCCAGCAGGGTCAGGACCAGGATGACGGGATAAAGCGGATGGGTCCGTATCTCGGCCGCTGCGGACAGGACGGTATCAAGCTCATATCCGCCGGCGATGTGGCCCATCATCACCATGGCGGCCAGAAGGCACAGGCCGCCCCCCGCCGTGACGGTCAGCGCGATCCGTGCGCCGCGCCGCGCCTCGGGCTTCTGGTGCCAGTAGGAGATCAGGAGGAACGAGCAGAGGCTGGTCAGTTCCCAGAACACGACCAGCATGATGACGTTGCCCGACAGCAGAAGGCCCGACATCGCGCCGCTGAAGGCCAGGATCAGCGCATGGAAGCGCGAGGCGGCCTCGGTCGCGGCCAGGTAATAGCGGGCGTAGATCACGACCAGGATACCGATCCCGGCGACGAGCAGGAGCATCAGCCAGGCGAAGCCGTCCAGCCGGAAGCGCAGGTTCAGCCCCAGGCTCGGCACCCATTTGAGCGTCGTCGCCACCACCTCGCCATTCGTGACCGAGGGGCGCAGGCCCGCCAGAAGGCCCAGCATCGCCAGGAACACGACCCCCGCCAGAAGCGCCACCGAATTGCGCGCGCCGCGCGGCATGGTCGCGGCGATGATGGCGCCCAGGAAGGGCAGCGCGATCAGCAGGGTCAGCAGGTTCTGGGCGATCATTCCGTCCGGGATCCCTCGTCGCTTGGGTGGGTGGGGTGCGCTCCGCCAAGCACCCGGCAATCGGGCCATCCACGGATGGGGCGTTGGTCCTAGATAGACCGACGGCCTTCCGGTTGTATACCGGTCGGGGACGGATTTTGGTCCGGGGGATGCAGTTTCCGGGTTCAGACCCGGCGGAGCGGGTAGTCCGCCAGGGGTTCGTAGAGCGAGCCTTCGGGGCGCAGGTGCGACCGGTAAAGCGTCACCGCATTCACCGGCAGGTCGGGGACCGGCGTCGCGGCGCGCGCGGCAAGCCAGCGGGCCAGGCGCTGGGCCTCGTCCGGGGCCAGGCGGCCCGACAGGCGCGCGAAGGTGACATGCGGGCGAAAGCGGCGGCGTTCGAGCGTGATCCCGGCGCGGCGCACGGCGCCCTGGATCGCCTGATGCAGCGCCAGAAGCGGCGGATCGGGTTGCAGTTCGGCATGAAGGCTGGTGCCGCCCGGCCCCTCGAAGGCGCCAAGGGGGCCGAAGCGGGCGGCGAAGGCGGGCGTCGCCAGCCCTTGCAGCGCCGAGTCGAGTTCCACGAGCGGCTCGTCCCGCTGATCGCCCAGGAAGGCGAGCGTCAGGTGCAGGTTTTCCGGCGGCAGCGCGCGGCCCACTTTCAGGTCGCGCTGAAGGGCGGCGAAGCGGGGCGCCAGATCCTCGGGCACCGGAACGGCCAGAAAGCAGCGCATCAGAAGGTCGGCGGCGTGCAGGCGCTGACCATCACGCAGTCCTCCGGCCCCGCATTGCGGAAGCGGTGCGGCTGGCGGCTGTTGAAATGGTAGCCGTCGCCCGCGACCAGGGTTCGCGTCTCGCCGCCCACCGTGATCTCGATCCGGCCCTGCAGGACCAGCCCGGCCTCTTCGGCCTCGTGGCTGTAGGTCTCCGGCCCGGTGTCGGCGCCCGGCGGGTAATGTTCGTGCAGCATCAGAAGCTCGCTGTCCGTGGCCTGGCCGATTCGCAGGAAGCGCACTGTGGGTTTGCCGGGGCTGCTGCGGGGCGAAACCTCGCGGAATTCGGGCTGGGTGAAGTGCCATTGCGCGGCCGGCGCCTCGTCTTCGGCAAAGAAGGCGGCCAGCTGCATGTTGAGGCCGCTCAGGATCTTCTTCATCGTCGAGATCGAGGGGCTGGTGCGGTTCTGCTCGATCATCGAGATCATGGCGGCCGTCACGCCCGCCGCCGTCGCCAGCTGGCGCTGCGACATCTTGCGCGCCTCGCGTTCGGCCTTGAGCCGGGCGCCCGTGTCGAAACTCATGCCTCGTCCCCTTCTTGGCCACGTCCCTTTTTTGGGAAAATGCTTGCGGGCGGGGGCCAGTGAAGATTAATATATTTGCCGAAGATACGTAATATTGAACAACATCGCAACCGCCGTGCGGGGGACCCCCCGTGACGGCCTTTCCGGGGGTCCTGACATGAAGAATGCCGAAATCGAAACCCGCCGCAAGGCAGCCCTGTCACGCGGCGTCGGCGTGATGACTCAGGTCTATGCCAAGCGCGCCGAAAACACCGAGGTCTGGGACGAGGAAGGCCGCCGCTACATCGACTTCGCGGGCGGTATCGCCGTCGTCAACACCGGCCACCGGCACCCCAAGGTCATCGCGGCGGTCAAGGACCAGCTCGACCATTTCACCCACACCTGCCACCAGGTTCTGCCCTACGAAAACTACGTCCGCCTGGCCGAGCGGCTGAACCAGATGGCGCCGATCAAGGGCGAGAAGAAGACGATCTTCGTCACGACGGGCGCCGAGGCGGTCGAGAACGCCATCAAGATCGCGCGCGCCTCGACGGGCCGTCAGGCCGTCGTCGCCTTTACCGGCGCCTTCCATGGCCGGACCTTCATGGGCATGGCGCTGACCGGCAAGGTCGTGCCCTACAAGGTCGGTTTCGGCGCGATGCCGAACGACGTGTTCCACGTGCCCTTCCCGAACCCCTTGCATGGTGTCTCGGTCGAGGATTCGCTCGCGGCGCTCGACTACCTCTTCAAGGCCGATGTGGACCCCAAGCGCGTCGCGGCCATCATCCTTGAGCCGGTGCAGGGCGAGGGCGGCTTCTACGAAGCGCCGCGCGAGTTCTTCAAGGCGCTGCGCGCGCTTTGCGACGAACATGGCATCCTGCTGATCGCGGACGAGGTGCAGACCGGCTTTGCCCGCACCGGCAAGATGTTCGCGATGGAACATCATGACGTGCAGCCCGACCTGATCACCATGGCAAAGGCGCTGGCCGGGGGCTTCCCCCTGTCGGCCGTCACCGGCCGGGCCGAGGTCATGGACGCGCCGGGGCCGGGCGGCCTGGGCGGCACCTATGGCGGCAACCCCCTGGGGATCGCCGCGGCGAACGCCGTTCTGGATGTGATCGAAGAGGAAAAGCTGTGCGACCGTGCGAACCAGCTTGGCTCGCGCCTCAAGCAGCACCTTGAAATGCTGCGCGACGAGATCCCCGAGATCGCCGACATCCGTGGGCCGGGCTTCATGAACGCGGTCGAGTTCAAGGATGCCAAGACCGGCAAGCCGTCGGCCGACTTCGCCAACAAGGTGCGGCTCGAGGCCTTGAACCGCGGGCTGATCCTTCTGACCTGCGGCGTCTACGGCAACGTCATCCGCTTCCTGTCGCCGATCACCGTGCAGGACGAGGTCTTTACCGAGGCGCTGGGCATCCTCGACGAAGCGATCCGCGCCGCCCGCAAGGGCTGAGCCGGACGCTTCGGTCGTCGTGACAGGGAAATCAGGCGGTCCTTCGGGGCCGCCTATTTTTCTGGCTGCTTTTCTGGTGCGAGGCGGGCCAGCACCTCTGGCCCCGGATGGCCGTCGGGGATCAAACCGTTCGCCCGCTGCCAGCTTTTCAGGCCGGACCGGGTCTGGGGGCCGATCCGCCCGTCGGGCGCGCCGGCAGCGAAGCCCTGGGCGGACAGAGTGGCCTGAAGCCGGGCCACCGTCTCTCGCGTCAGCGGTCGGTCGGTTTCGGGCCAGTCGATCGACCAGGGATCGCCCGCAAGCGCCTGCGCCAGCGTGACGACCGACAGGCCGTAAAGGTCAGACGCATTGTAGCGGGCCAGGGCGCGCCAGTTGGCACCGGGGCGGAAGACGGGGCCCGCCGCACCTGCCGGGGCGATCAGCGAGGGGTCGCCCGTGACCCAGGCCGCGCGGGTCAGGCAAGGCTTGTCGGCGGCCCAGCCGCCGGACGCCAGATAGGCGGCGGCAGAGGCGAGCGCATCCGCCGGGTCGTCGTGCCACAGGTCGGGCCGCCCGTCGCCGTCCAGATCGACGGCATGGGCGAGGGCGGTCGATGGCATGAACTGCATGTGGCCCGTGGCCCCCGCCCAGCTTCCGGTCAGGGTGCGGGGGTCGAAGCCCTCGCGCTCCGCCAGCCAGAGGAACGCCCTCAGCTCGGCTTCAAAGAGGGTCCGCCGCCGCCCTTCGGCCGCGAGAGTGGCGAGCGCTGCGAGCGTCGGGGTGCTGCCCCGGTTGGTGCCGAAGGCGGTTTCAACGCCCCAGATCGCCGCCAGGAGGGGCGCGGGGAGGCCGTAGGTGGCGGTGATGCGCTGGAAAAGGGGCGCGTGGGCCGCCAGCTTCGCGCGCCCGGCAGCGATGCGCCCGGCCGTGACCGTTCGGGCCAGGTAATCGCGGGCGGGCAGGGTGAATTCGGCCTGCACACGGTCCTTTTCGACCACCTCGGGCAGGGGCGTGACGCCGGCAAGCGCCGCAAGCCCCGGCACGTCCTCGGCCCCGGCCCGCACGCGGAAACCGTCCAGCCAATCGTCGAACGGTCCGCTCATTTGCGCTTGCGGCTCACGGACCGCCGCTTGGCCGCCTCTTGCCCCGGACGCCGCCGGACCGGCGCGCCGCGCGGGCCCTTTTTCGGGCCGGGCAGCGCCTGTTCGTCGACCGACAGCAGCTGCAGGACCAGCCCGCCCGTCACCGGGACCGCCTCGGCCAGCCGGACCGTGACCTTCTGGCCCAGGGTCAGGGTGGTGCCGGTGTCGGACCCGACCAGCGTCTGGTTGTCGGGGTCGTAGTGGAAATATTCCCGGCCAAGCGTGCGGATCGGCACCAGCCCGTCGGCGCCTGTCTCATCCAGCTTCACGAACAGGCCGAACTTCGCCACGCCGCTGATCCGGCCGGAAAAGTCGGCGCCCACATGCTCGTTCAGATAGTCGGCCAGATAGCGGTCGGTCGTGTCCCTTTCGGCCGCCATGCTGCGGCGCTCGGTGTCCGAGATGTGTTTCGCGGTTTCCTCCAGACGCGCGATGTCGCCCTGGCTCAGCCCGTCCGGTCCCCAGCCATGGCCGGAAATCAGCCCGCGATGCACGATCAGGTCCGAATAGCGCCGGATGGGCGAGGTGAAATGCGCATAATTGGCCAGCGCAAGCCCGAAATGGCCGAAGTTCTGCGGGCTGTAATAGGCCTGCGTCATGGACCGCAGCATGGCGATGTTCAGCATCTCGTCATGCTCGCTGCCCTCGGCCTGGGCCAGAAGGCGGTTCAGCGAGGCGGTCTTCAGGACCTGCCCCTTGGCCAGCGTATAGCCCGCCGCCTCGGCGATCTCTCGCAGGCTGTCGATCTTGTCGGGCGGCGGTTCCTCGTGGACCCGGAAGAGGAGCGGGCGGCGCAGGCGGATCAGTTCTTCGGCGGCCGCGACGTTGGCCAGGATCATGAATTCCTCGATCAGCCGGTGGGCGTCGAGCCGTTCCTTGAAGCGCACGTCGACGACGCTGCCGTCGTCGGCCAGCACGATGCGCCGCTCCGGCAGGTCGAGGTCAAGGGGCTGGCGTTCGGAGCGGGCGCGGTCGAGCGCGTGGAAGGCGTCGTAAAGCGGCGCGATGCCGGTCTTGAGCAGCGGTTCGGTGCGCGCGTTCGGCTGGCCGTCGTGGGCCGCCTGCACCTCTTCGTAGTTCAGCGCGGCCTTCGAGCGGATGAGGGCGCGGGCGAAGCGGTGGCCGCGCTTCCGGCCGCCTTCGTCGATGACGATGCGCACCGCAAGGACCGCGCGGTCCACGTCCTCGTGCAGGGAACAGAGGTTGCCCGACAGCTTGTCGGGCAGCATCGGCACCACGCGGTCGGGGAAATAGGTCGAGTTGCCGCGGGTCCAGGCCTCTCGGTCCAGGGCCGAGCCGGGGGTGACGAAATGGGCCACGTCGGCGATCGCGACCCAGATCAGGTGGCCGCCGGGGTTCGTCGGATCGTCGTCGGGGCCGGCCCAGACCGCGTCGTCGCGGTCGCGCGCGTCGGCGGGGTCGATGGTCAGGAAGGGGACCTTGCGCAAGTCCTCGCGCCCTTCAAGGCCCACGTTCCGTTCGGCTTCTGCCTCGGCGAGGACCGCGTCGGGGAAATGGTCGGGGATGCCATGTTCGTGGATCGCGATCAGCGACACGGCGCGCGGTGCGCCCGGGTCTCCCAGCCGGGCGACGATGCGGGCGCGGGGCAGGCCGAGGCGGCGGGGGCCCGATGCCTCGGCCTCGACCAGCTCGCCATCCCTGGCGCCTGCGGTGGCACCAGCGGCGACGATCCATTCCTTGTCGGCACCCTTGGTGACCGGCTGGATGCGGCCGCCGTCCGATCCGGCGCGGAAGATGCCAAGGACGCGCGGCGCACCGGAGTCGATCTTGCGGATCAGCCGCGCCTCATAGGCATGGCCGCGGCCCGCGACCGGGGTCAGGCGCGCAAGGATGCGGTCGCCCTGCCCAAGGGCCGGGTCGTCCTTCCTGCTGGTGACAAGGATGCGCGCCTCCTCGCCTTCGGCCGGGCGGGCGAAAAGGTCGCCCGAGGCGTCGGGGCCGGTCACGGTCAGGACGGCGACGGGCGGGAGCTTGCCTTTGTCGTGGGTGCGGGGCTTGCGGCGGTTGTAGCGGCCCTCGCCCTCGAGGTCCTTCAGGACGGCCTTCAGGTGGACCTTGTCCGGCCCCTTGATGCCGAAGGCCTTCGCGATGTCGCGCAGCCCCGTCATATCCGGGTTCTGGGTCAGCCAGTCGGCGACTTCGGTCCTAGAGGGGATACGGGCCATGGGGACCTCAGGCGAAATAGTCGCGCAGAAGGCGGGCGTAGATCGCCTTCAGCGCAATGATCTGGGCAACCTCGACCCGCTCGTCGACCTGGTGCATAGTCTTGCCGACCAGGCCGAATTCGACGACCGGGCAATGGTCCTTGACGAAACGCGCGTCCGACGTGCCGCCCGAGGTCGAGGCGACGGGGTCGAGCCCGGTTTCGGCCTTGACCGCGCGGGCCACAAGGTCGGTGAAGGGGCCGGGCGGGGTGACGAAACTGTCGCCCGCGATGTCGATGGCCAGCGTGAAGCGGACGCCGGTCTCAGCCTGAACCTTCGCGGCTTCGGCCTTCAGCCAGTCGCTGACCGATGCGCCGGAGTGGGCGTCGTTGAAGCGGATGTTGACGGTCGCCTTCGCGCGGGCGGGAATGACATTGCCTGCGGGGTTGCCGGTGTCGATCGTGGTGATCTGCAGGGTCGAGGCGTCGAAATGCGCCGTGCCCTCGTCCATCGGCCTGTCGGTCAGCCGCGCGAGCAGCGTCACCAGCGCATGAAGCGGGTTTTTCGCCCGGTGGGGATAGGCGGAATGACCCTGCACGCCTTCGGCAGTGAAATGGCAGGTAAGCGAGCCGCGCCGGCCGATCTTCATCATGTCGCCCAGGCGCTCGGGGCTGGTGGGTTCGCCCACCAGGCAGACCGACATGGTTTCGCCGTTCGCGGCCATCCAGTCCAGGATGGCGACGGTGCCGTCGACGCCCGCGCCTTCCTCGTCGCCGGTGATGGTCAGGACGACGGCACCGTCGGGGGGCGTCTCCTGCACGAAGTCGATGGCAGCGGCGGCGAAGGCCGCGACGCCGGATTTCATGTCGGTCGCGCCCCGGCCCCAGAGCCAGCCATCGACGATTTCGCCGCCGAAGGGGTCGCGGGTCCAGGCGGCGGCGTCGCCCACGGGCACCACGTCGGTGTGGCCGTTGAAGCCCAGTGTCCGGTTCGCGCCCTTGCGGCCCCAGCGGGCGAAAAGGTTCGCGATGCCGTTGCGGTCGACGCGCGTGCAGGCAAAACCCGCGCGCTCCAAGAGCGGTTGCAGAAGCGTCAGCGCGCCGCCTTCCGCCGGCGTTACCGAGGGGCAGCGGATCAGATCGGCGGTCAGGGCGACCGGATCGACGGGGGCGTGGGGCATGGTCTACTCCGAAGGGGCCGGCCTACCCTTCCCCTCTGGACCCCAGCCGGGCGGGGGTCAAGCGCGCTCGAACGCGAGGCGCGCGCCAAGGGCGGCGAACGAGGCGGCGAAGGCGCGCTTCATCCATTTCAGCACGGACGGGCGGCTCAGGATCGCGTTGCGGCCCGTGGCGGCGATCAGGGCGTAAAGGAGGAAGGTCAGGAAGGTGATGGCAGAGAAGGCGAAGCCAAGCTCGATCATCTGGTGGACTGCGGCGTCACCGCCCGCCGGTACGAACTGCGGCAGGAACTGCGGCAGGAAGGCCACGAAGAAGAGCGGCAGCTTGGGGTTGAGGATATTCAGCGTAATGCCGCGCAGCACGGTCCTTGCCGCCGACTGCGGTGCGGCGGCGGTGACGGCCAGCGCGCCCCGGTCGCCAAGGACGGCCCAGGCCATCCACAGAAGATAGGCGACGCCGGCATATTTGATGGTCTGGAAAAGGACTGCGCTGGCGTAGAGGACCGCCGCCAGGCCCGACAGGGCGACGACCATGTGGAGGACGGTCGCGATGGTGCAGCCGGTCGCGGCCAGAAGGCCGGCCCGGAAGCCGCCGCCGAGGGTGACAGACAGGGTATAGACCACACCGATGCCGGGAATGACGCAGACGATGAAGGCCGTGAGCAGGAATTCCGGCGACATGAGACGCTCCCTTTTCGGGCAGGCTAGCCAGCGCGCGGATGGTTGGCAATCGCCGTCAGTTCAGCGTCGTGTCCCGGTCCCGGTCGCCGTAGAAGGGGGTGGCCTGCACGACGATGACGGCGTTTTCGGCAAGGGCGCGCGCCATCAGCTCGCGCTCTTCCTCGCCGATCTCATGGCCCTGGGCGATGCGTTCCTCGGCCGTGCCGTAGCCCACCACGTCGAGGGGCGCCATGTCGGCCTGTTTCAGCACGGCGACGCATTCGCGGACCGCCTCATCCTCGCTGACGCCGGTTGAAAAGCACAGAAGTGCTGCGCCGGTCGCGCCCTTCGGCAGGCCGTCGCCCTCTTTCCGGCCGACCTCGACCAAAAGCGTATAGACCTGCTGCTGGCGGCGCGGGCGGGGGGGCGCCTCTTCGGCGCTGTCGTCGGAGGTATCGTCGGGAATGTCGCTCATGGGGTCCTCAAGCGGCGGAGCGGAGCGCATCCATCGTGCGCACCAGTTCGGCGGTGATGCCGGTTTCCGACAGGGCGTGCCCGGCGAGCGGGACCATCCTGAGGACGGCCTGCTGCCATCCATCGGCCAGACGCCAGGCCGACAAGGGCGGGCAGATCATGTCGTAGCGGCCTTGCACGATGACGGTCGGGATATGCTCGATCCGGCGGCGGTGGAACAGGATCTGGTCATCGCGTTCCAGAAAGCCCCGGTTGACGAAATAGTGGTTTTCCAGCCGGGCGAAGGCGCGGGCGTGGTCGAGCGGCCCTTCGCCCGCCACCCCCTCGCTTTCGATCGAGGCGAGCGCGTTTTCCCAGCCGGACCAGGCGCGGGCGAAGCGCGCCTCGGTCTGGGGGTCAGACCCGAAGAGGCGCGCATGGTAGGCGGCGATCAGGTCGCCGCGTTCTGCCTCGGGCACCATGTGGGAGAATGCGCGCCACTGGTCGGGCCAGAAGGCTCCGGCGCCGCCGCCGTAGAACCAGTCCAGCTCGCGCTGCATCATCAGGAAGACGCCGCGCAGGATCAGGTTGGTGACACGGTCGGGGTGCGCCTCGGCATACAGAAGTGCCAGCGTGGCGCCCCAGCTGCCGCCGAAGACCGCCCAGCGGTCGATGCCGAGGGTGGTGCGGATCAGTTCGATGTCGGCGACCAGATCCCAGGTCGTGTTGGCCAGGACGCTCGCATGGGGGCGCGAGCGGCCGCAGCCGCGCTGGTCGAAAAGGATGATGCGGTAGTGGGCCGGGTCGAAGTAGCGCCGCATGGCGGGTGACGTGCCGCCGCCGGGGCCGCCGTGCAGCACGACGACGGGGCGCCCCGTGGGAAGGCCCGACTGTTCGACATAGACCTCATGCCCGCCCGGAACCCGCAGCATGCGCTGATCGAAGGGCTCCAGCGGCGGATAAAGGGCACTGGCTGCGCGCTTTTGTCCTGCGATCCTGTCCATCAAGCGAGTATATAGGCCTTTGCCGGGGCCTGCTACCCTGCGCCTGACCGGAGCCTTGCCCATGACGACGTCCAGCATTGACCCCGCCGAAGTCGCCAAGTTCGAGGCGATGGCCGCCGAATGGTGGGACGTGTCGGGCAAGTTCAAGCCCCTGCACATGATGAACCCGGTGCGGCTCGACTATATCTGCGCGCAGGTCGCGGCGGAGTTCGACCGCGACCGGTCGGCGGCCCGGCCCTTTGCCGGCCTGAGGGTGCTGGACATCGGCTGCGGGGGCGGGCTTCTGTCCGAACCGATGGCGCGGTTGGGCGCGGACGTGACCGGGGCCGACGCGGCCGAAGGCAATATCGCCGTCGCGCGGGTCCATGCGGCAGAGATGGAGCTGGTCATCGACTACCGCGCCACGACCGCCGAGGCGCTGGCGGCGGCGGGCGAGGTCTATGACGTGGTCCTGGCGATGGAGATCGTCGAGCATGTCGCGAACCCGGCCGCGTTCGTCGCCACTTGCCAGAGCCTCCTCAGGCCGGGCGGGGTGATCGTCATGTCGACCCTGAACCGCACGGCGCGCAGCTTCCTTGCCGCGATCATCGGGGCGGAATGGGTGATGCGCTGGCTGCCGAAGGGCACGCACGACTGGCAGAAGTTCATCCCGCCCGACGATCTGGCCGCGATGATGGGGCGTGCGGGGCTAAGTCCCGTCGACCGCAAGGGCTTCGTCTTCAACCCCGTCAGCTGGCAATGGTCGATTTCGGACCGCGACCTGTCGGTGAACTATGTGATGGCGGCCACGAGGGGGTAGGCGGGGTCGGGAGTGGCAGAGGCCGCTGCCTCTGCCGTGCGGTGAACAAGTCGTTTGTCCCGGCCGATGGCCCAAAGGCCATCGGCCAGCGCCCGCCCCGCCCATGGCGGGCGCTGGCCTTCGTCGGTGAGTGACACAAAGGGTCCAGCGAAGGCGTTTCGCAGCGGGCGGGGGAAACCTATAGGTTTCCTTTTCCCGCCCGGGCCTGTCGGGCTCGAACCTCGTCGCCCCACCCTAGCAGATGCGCCGCAACCTCGGCCCGACCTGCGCGAACCCCTGCCGTTCGTAGAAGGCCAGCGTCCGCGCCCAGGCTGGCTGGTCGGGGGCGCCGACCTCGATCCGGCGCCAACCCTTGTCCCCGGCCGCCCGCAGGGCCGCGGCGACCAACGCCGCGGCTACGCGGGTTGAGCGGTCGTCCGGCACGACGTAAAGTTCGGTGATCTCGCCAAACCGACCGCCGGCATAGATCGCGGCACATTCGTTCAGCATCAGAACGCCCACCAGCCGGTCGCCCCGCCAGGCCAGAAGGCCCGTCACCGTCGGCAAGCCCAGCACCTGCCGGGCGCAGGGCGCGCGATCCACCCGGTCGGGCTCGCCCGACAATTCGGCCAGAAGCGCGCTTATCATCTTTCCGATCAACTCGGCCTGATCGGGGGTTGCCACCGCAATCCGCATCTAATCCTCCCTCGTTTGATCAAATGATGACAGACCGTTCAGCCTGTTGCACGGACAATCCGCGCCCGACCCCGCCCCCATCGCCCCTTGCACGCCACCGATCGCGGCCCTAGTGTCGCCCTCACCTCGGGGTGCCTGTCCCTTCCGGACTGGCTGAGATGCGAAAGCGGACCCGTTGAACCTGAACCGGTTAAGACCGGCGGAGGGAAGGTTGCAAGATCGCGAACCCCCCATCTCCGCCCGCCTGACCATTGGAGGATGAGAGATGAGACAATCCCTGATGATCGCGGGTTTCCTCGCTGCCCTGCCCACCCTGGCCGCAGCCGAAAAACCGCAACTGACCGTCTATACCTACGACAGCTTCACCGCCGACTGGGGCCCGGGCCCGGCCATCGCCAAGGCGTTCGAGGCGACCTGCGACTGCACGATCAAATATGTGACTGCGGGCGATGCGGCGGCGCTTCTGTCGCGCGTCCTTCTGGAAGGGAAGGGCGGCAAGGCCGATGTGGTCGTGGGGCTCGACACCAACCTGACCGAACAGGCCCGGCAAAGCGGGCTCTTCGCCCCGGCGCCGGCGCTTTCGGTCAGCTATGACCTGCCGGTCAAATGGACCGACACGACCTTCGTTCCCTACGACTGGGGCTATTTCGCCTTTGTCTACGACAAGACCAGGCTGTCCGCGCCGCCTGCGGACTTCAAGGCGCTCGGCGCGTCGAAGCTGAAGATCGTGATCGAGGACCCGCGCTCTGCCTCCCCGGGGCTCGGGCTTCTGATGTGGGTCAAGAAGGCCTATGGCGATCAGGCGGGCGAGGTCTGGAAGGGGCTGGCGGACAATATCGTCACCGTCACGCCGGGCTGGTCAGAGGCCTATGGCCTGTTCCTGAAGGGCGAGGCCGACATGGTCCTGTCCTACACCACCTCGCCCGCCTACCATATCGAGGCCGAGAAGGACGACACCAAGGCCGCCGCGCCCTTCACCGAGGGGCATTACATGCAGATCGAGGTGGCCGGGAAGATGGCGGGCGCGAAGGAACCGGCACTCGCCGACAGGTTCCTGGCCTTCCTCGCCGGGCCCGAGGCGCAGGCGATCCTGCCCGAGACGAACTGGATGTATCCGGTGGTGACGCCGAAGGGGGGCCTGCCGGCTTCTTTCGCGACGCTCATCAAGCCCGAAAAGGCGCTCTTGTTTTCGCCGGAAGAGGCGGCGGCGACGCGGTCGGCGGCGACCGAGGAATGGCGGGCGGCGCTGTCGAAGTGAGGACAACGGCGATTTGGCCGGGCGGGGCGCCGGGCGGGGTGGCGGGCGGGCTGGTGCTGGCGCTGATCCTGGCCCTGACGCTCGGCCCCGTGGCGCTGGTTCTGATACAGGCGGGCGGCGCGGGGGGGCTGACGGCGGCGGATTGGGCGGCGGCGCGCTTTACGGTGCTGCAGGCCGCGCTGTCGGCCGGCCTGTCGGTCGCTCTGGCCGTGCCCGTCGCCCGGGCGCTGGCGCGGCGCAGCTTTCCGGGGCGGGCCGCGCTGATTACCGCCCTTGGTGCGCCCTTCCTTCTGCCGGTCGTGGTCGCGGTTCTGGGCATCCTCGCGCTTTTCGGCCGCTCGGGGCTTCTGAACCGGGGGATCGAGGCGCTGGGCCTGCCCGGCGTCACGATCTACGGGCTACAGGGCGTCCTTCTGGCGCATCTGTTTCTGAACCTGCCGCTTGCCGCGCGGATGATCCTGAACGGCTGGGCAGCGGTGCCGCCGGAACGGTTCCGGCTGGCGCAGTCGCTGGATTTCGCGCCCCGCGACGTCCTGCGGGTGATCGAGCGGCCGGTCCTGCGCGCGACGCTGCCCGGCGCGTTCGTGGCGATCTTTCTGGTTTGCCTGACCTCTTTCACCGCCGTTCTGGTCATGGGCGGCGGCCCGCGCGCAACGACGCTCAGCCTTGCGATCTACCAGTCCTTCCGGCTGGAGTTCGACCTGGCCCATGCGGCGAGCCTGTCGGCCTTGCAGATGGCGCTGGGGCTTTTCGCGGCCTTCGCGGGCGTGGCCTTCGTCAGCCCGGCGGCCTTCGGTGCCGGGCGCGGCTGGCGGGCGCAGGGGCGGATCGCGCCGCCCGATCCGCGGGCGGCTGCGCGGATCGGCGACGGGGTCGTGATCGGGGCTATGGCGCTTTTCCTCGCGCTGCCGATCGGTCTGGCGATGGCGGCGGGGGTCACGCATCTGCCCCGCCCGGATGCGGCCTTTCTGGCGCCCTTTGGCCGGTCGGTCGCCGTCGCCCTGGGCGCCACACTGCTTGCTGTGACGGGCGCGCTGGCGCTTGGCCTTGCCCTGAGCGGCTGGCGGCGCGGGCTGGCGCGCGCTGCCGACGGCGCGGCGATGCTGGTTCTTGGCACGTCGCCGCTGGTACTTGGCACCGGCGCCTTCCTGGCGCTGAGGGGCTGGGCGGACCCGGCCGCGTTCGCGCTGCCGGTGACGATGGTTGCGAACGGGCTGATGGCGCTGCCGTTCGCGCTGCGCATCCTTTTGCCGGATATCCAGACGCTTCGGTCCGACTACGACCGGCTGGCCGACAGCCTGGGGATGGAGGGGCTCGCCCGGCTGCGGCTTCTGGTCCTGCCGCGCCTCAGGCGGCCCCTGGGCTTTGCGGCGGGGCTCGCTGCGGCGCTGGCCATGGGCGACCTGGGGGTCGTGACGCTGTTTTCGGACCCGGAGCGGGCGACGCTGCCGATGGTGCTTTACCAACGCATGGGCCAGTATCGCATGGACGAGGCCTATGGGCTGGCGCTGGTTCTGGTTCTGGCGAGCTTCGGGCTTTTCTGGCTCTTCGACCGCATGGGGCGCGCCGATGCTGACGTTTGAGGGGGTGGAGATCCGGCAGGGTGACTTCAGCCTGTCAGCCGACCTGTCGGTGCCCGAAGGGGCCATCACGGCACTGATCGGCCCGTCCGGCGCGGGCAAGTCGACGCTGCTATCCGTCGTTGCGGGGTTCCTTGCGCCGACGCGCGGGCGCGTCCTGTGGCGGGGCGCGGACCTTGGGCCGCTTCCGCCCGGCCAGCGGCCGCTGTCGATCCTCTTTCAGGACCAGAACCTGTTTCCGCACCTGACGGTGGCGCAGAACGTGGGCCTTGGTCTGCGTCCCGACCTGCGCCTGTCGGCGTCCGAGCGCGGGAGGGTCGAGGAGGTTTTGGGCGATGTGGGGCTGGCGGAGCTTGGCGGGCGCAAGCCCGGCGCCCTGTCGGGCGGCCAGCAGGGCCGGGTCGCGCTGGCCCGGGCGCTGATCCGCGACCGGCCGCTCTTGCTTCTGGACGAGCCCTTCGCGGCGCTTGGCCCTGCGCTGAAGGACGAGATGCTGGACCTGGTCGCGCGCATGGCGGGGCGGGCGGGGACGACGGTGCTGATGGTCAGCCACGACCCGGATGACGCGCGGCGGATCGCGCCGCTGACGGTGCTGGTCGCCGACGGCCTTGCCCATGCGCCGGTCGCAACAGCGGTCCTGCTCGCCGATCCGCCCCCGGCGCTGGCCTCCTACCTCGGAAAATGAAAACGCGCCCCGAAGGGCGCGTTTCCGGATGGTCAGGGTCGATCAGGCCTGGTGGCGGCCCTTGTAGGGCGCCCAGATCCGCTTGTTCGTAAGGTAGAGCAGCACGGCGAAGAGGCCCATCATGCCGACGATCACGAAGCCCCACATCTTGCGCGCCATCATGTGCGGCTCGGCGGTCCACATCAGGAAGGCGGCGACATCTTCGGACATGTGGCGGACGTCGTTCGGCGAGCCGTCGGCGAAGGTCACCTGACCGTCGGTCAGCGGAGGCGGCATCTTGATCCAGCCGGTCGAGAAGGCGGTGTTCTCGTGGAAGGACGAGCCTGCTTCCTCTTTCGTCTGGCCGGTGTAGCCGGTCAGGATCGACACGATGTGCTCGGGTCCGCCCATGCCGTTGAAGAGCTGCGACAGGCCGGTGCCCCAGGGGCCGTGGTAGCCCGCGCGCGCCTTGGCCATCAGGCTCAGGTCCGGGGCACCCGCCGACGTGTTCGCGGCGAAGTGGTCGGACGGCTTGGCGGGGCGATCCTCGCCGCTGTCGGCATCGGTCACGGTGAACTGCGCCGCGTAGGCCGCCACCTGATCTTCCGGCAGCTTGGGGCCGCCCTCGTCGCCGAGTGTGCGGTAGGCAACGAGCTCCAGGCCGTGGCAGGCCGCGCAGACCTCGGTATAGACCTGTAGCCCGCGCTGGAGCTGATGCTCGTCGAACTTGCCGAACGGGCCCTCGAATGAGAAGGCCACATCCTTGGTCTGGGGCTCGAACGTGCCCTCGGCCTGTGCCGCCCCCGCCATCAGCGAGAGGACGGACATGGCTGTGATTGCGATTTTCCTCATCATCTCAATCGTCCTTTCCGTCACTCGGCCGCGTGGGGTTGGGCGCCGTAGTGCGCATTGAAGTCTTCCTCGATCGTCGCCGGCTGCGGCAGCGGCTTTTCGACCAGCCCCAGGATCGGCAGGACGATCAGGAAGTAGGCAAACCAGTAGGCCGACGCGATGAGCGAGATCCACGAGGTCAGTTCGGTGGGCGTCTGGCCGCCGACCCACATCAGCACGATGAAGTCGACGATCAGCAGCCGGTACCACCATTTGAACATCGGCCGGTACTGGCCCGAGCGGACGTTCGAGGTGTCGAGCCACGGCACCAGTGCCAGGACAAGGATGGCGCCGAACATCGCCAGCACACCGAAGAACTTGGCGTCGACGATGCCGAAGGTCAGGAAGTGGACCAGCTGCACGACCCAGACGTCGGCGGTGAAGGCGCGCAGGATCGCGTAGAAGGGCAGGAAGTACCATTCCGGCACGATGTGTGCGGGCGTCGCCAGCGGGTTGGCCGGAACGTAGTTGTCCGGGTGGCCGAGGTAGTTGGGCATGAAGCCCACGACCGCGAAGAAGATGACCAGGATCACGGCCAGCGCGAACAGGTCCTTGATGACGAAGTAGGGCCAGAAGGGCAGGGTGTCCTTTTCGGCATCGGCCTTCGATCCGCGGCGCACCTCGACCCCGGTGGGGTTGTTGTTGCCGGTGGTGTGGAAGGCCCAGACGTGCACGATGACCAGCGCCGCGATGACGAAGGGCAGCAGGTAGTGCAGCGAGAAGAAGCGGTTCAGCGTCGCATTGTCGACCGCCGGCCCACCCAGAAGCCAGGTCTGGATCGACGGGCCGATGCCCGGGATCGCGCCGAAGAGGCCGGTGATGACCGTGGCGCCCCAGAAGGACATCTGGCCCCACGGCAGGACGTAGCCCATGAAGGCCGTCGCCATCATCGCCAGGTAGATCAGCATGCCGATGATCCAGGTCACTTCGCGCGGCGACTTGTAGCTGCCGTAGAAGAGGCCACGGAAGATGTGGATGTAGACGGCGAAGAAGAAGAGCGAGGCGCCGTTCGCGTGGAGGTAGCGCAGCATGTAGCCCGCGTTCACGTCGCGCATGATGTGCTCGACCGACCGGAAGGCCATGTTGACCTGCGGTGTGTAGTGCATGGCCAGGACGACGCCGGTGACGATCTGCAAGACCAGGCAGAAGGCCAGGACGATGCCCCAGATCCACCACCAGTTCAGGTTGCGGGGCGTCGGGATCATCAGCGTGTCATAGACAAGCGCGACGACGGGAAGGCGCGTGTGAAGCCAGGTTTCGAACCCCGGCTTCGGTTCATAGTGGTCGTGCGGAATACCAGCCATTGTCGTCCCTCAGCCCAGCTTCAGTGTGGTGTTGTCGAGCGTGGCGACCGGAACCGCCAGGTTGCGCGGCGCCGGACCTTTGCGGATACGGCCGGCCGTGTCGTAGTGCGAGCCGTGGCAGGGGCAGAACCAGCCGCCGAAGTCGCCCGCGCCATCGCCGATCGGAACGCAGCCCAGGTGGGTGCAGACGCCGATCATCACCAGCCACTGGCCATCCTTGTCCAGCGTGCGGTTTTCGTCCGTCGCTTCGGCCGTCGTGGGCAGGTTGGCGTTTTCGGCGCCCTTGTCGATCAGGTCGCTCAGCTGGACCTTGCGGCCGGCCTCGATTTCCTTGTCGGCGCGGTGGCGGATGAAGACGGGCTTGCCCAGCCATTTCACCGTGAGCTGCGTGCCCACCTCGACCGCGCCGATGTCGACGGTGATCGAGCTCAGTGCCTTGACTTCGGCCGCGGGATTCATCTGGTCCACGAGCGCCCAGGTGGCGCCCCCGGCAAGAACGGCGCCGGTCGCACCCGTTGCGTAATAGAGGAAATCCCTCCGGCTGCCTTCGGCCTGGTCTGCATTGGACACGGGTTCTGCTCCCTTCTTCGGCCGGTGAGGGCCATGCGCTGCGGGCCGCGGTTTCCCGCAGCCGTCGCGGGGTTATTAGCCGTCAATCCGTGGCCCGTCCAGCGGGCTTAGATGTGCAAGGGGGGTGCGTCGAACGGGCGCGCCCCGGCTGTTGCCGATGTGCCAGAGGTGCGGCATGGCGTGCGGCGTGAAGTGCATCATTCAGGCCTGCGGAACCGTGGCCATGAGGCTCGGGCGGCGGCTGATCGCCTCGAACCATTTCGCAAGGCCCGGGCGCCCGTTGCGCCAGCCGCGCGCATCATGGCGGAAATCGAGGTAGCCCAGCGCGCAGGCCAGCGCGATCTGTCCCATGTCCAGCGGGCCGGCCAGCTGCGGCAGCCGGTTCGCTTCCAGGTGGTCGAGCGCGCGGGCGATCTTGCCCCATTGCGCCTCGGTCCAGTCTGCGAAGCGCTTGTCCTCGGGGCGGATGCGCATTTCGTAGACCATGAGGACGCCGGCATCCATCATCCCGTCCGCCGTCGCCTCGAGCGTCAGGGTGGGCCAGAGCGCCTCGCCCTTGGGATAAAGGTCTGTGCCGGCGCGTTCGTCCAGGTAGCGGCAAATCACCCGGCTGTCGTAAAGGGCGCCTCCGTCGGCGCGGTCGAGCGCGGGGATCTTGCCCAGCGGATTGCGGTCAAGGGGCAGGCTGCCGGGGGCGAGCGGCGTGCCCGCGACCTCGACGACCTCGACATCGGCGTCCTGCCCGGTTTCCATCAGAAGGACCACGACCTTGCGGCCGAAGGGGGTGGTCGGCGAATGGTAAAGGCGCATCTTTTCGGGCATGATAGGCTCTGCTTTCGGGCGGTTTGGCTGAGGTCAGTGTGGCGGGGACCCGGTCCGCGGTAAAGGGCCGGAATTTTCCACATTGACGGAAGTGCATCCGTTATCTTGACAGGCCGCCCGGCACCTGTCACTTCCGATGTCACGGAGGAATCGACGCTATGACGGAAATCACCGCCTTTCTGGATCATGTGACCGGCCTTCTTGGCGCGATCGAGGCCGACGGGCTGATGAAGCGCGAACGGCCGATCACCTCGGCCCAGGGCACGCATGTCGAGGTCGGGGGGCGGACGCTCCTGAACCTTTGTGCCAACAACTATCTGGGGCTCGCGGACGATCCGCGTCTGATCGCCGCCGCGCGCGCGGTGATGGACACGCACGGTTACGGCATGGCCTCTGTCCGCTTCATCTGCGGCACGCAGGACCTGCACCGGGCGCTGGAGGCGCGCATCGCCGCCTATCTGGGAATGGACGATTCGATCCTGTTTGCCGCCTGTTTCGATGCCAACGGCGGCCTTTTCGAACCGCTTCTGGGGCCCGAGGATGCCATCGTTTCGGACGCGCTCAACCATGCCTCGATCATCGACGGCGTCCGGCTCTGCAAGGCGCGCCGCTACCGGTATGAGACGGGTGACGTGGCGGACCTGGAACGTGTGCTGACCGAAGCGCGCAGCGAAGGCGCGCGGTTCGTGATGGTGGCGACCGATGGCGTTTTTTCCATGGACGGCACATTCGCGCCGCTCGCAGAGATTCGCGCGGCCTGCGACCGGCACGGGGCGCTTCTGATGGTCGATGACTGCCACGCGACGGGGTTTGTCGGGCCGCAGGGCCGGGGCACACCCGCCCGCGCCGGGGTCGCCGCCGATATTCTGACCGGCACGCTCGGCAAGGCGCTTGGCGGCGCGCTTGGCGGCTATATCGCGGGGCCGCAGCCGGTCATCGACCTGTTGCGTCAACGGGCGCGGCCCTACCTTTTTTCAAACGCGCTGCCGCCGCCGGTCGTGGCGGCGGGGCTTGCCGCGATCGACATTGCAGAAGGCGCGGACGATTTGCGCAAGACGCTGGCCGACAATGCCGCCTACTGGCGCGCGGGGCTGTCTGACCTGGGCTTCACGCTTCTGCCCGGCGATCACCCGATCGTGCCGGTGATGCTGGGCGAGGCGGTCCTTGCCCAGCGCATGGCGGCCGAGCTGTTCGAGCGTGGCGTCTATGTCGCGGGTTTCTTCTTCCCGGTGGTGCCGAAGGGCCGCGCCCGCATCCGCACCCAGATGAATGCGCGGCTGACGCGCGCCGATCTTGATACAGGGCTTGCGGCCTTCGCCGCCGCGGGCCGGGCCTCGGGGGTGATCTGATGTCGAACGAAATGAAGGTTCTTGCGAAGTCGAAACCCGAGCCCGGCCTCTGGATGGAACGCCGCCCGGTGCCCGAGATCGGGCCGGACGATGTGCTCATCAAGATCCGAAAGACCGGGATCTGCGGCACGGACATCCACATCTGGAACTGGGACGACTGGGCGGCGCGCACGGTGCCGGTGCCGCTTGTCACCGGCCATGAGTTCGCCGGGGATATCGTGGCGCTGGGCCGCAATGTCACCGACCTGACGCTCGGCCAGCGCTGTTCGGGCGAAGGGCACCTGATCGGCCATCAAAGCCGCCAGTCCCGTTCGGGCAAGTTCCACCTAGACCCTGAAACGCGCGGCATCGGGGTGAACGAACCCGGAGCCTTCGCCGAATACCTGCGCCTGCCGGCCTTCAACGTGGTGCCGCTGCCCGACGACATCGACGATGAGATCGGCGCGATTCTCGACCCCTTGGGCAATGCCGTCCATACCGCGCTCAGCTTCGATCTGGTGGGCGAGGACGTGCTGATTACCGGCGCGGGGCCCATCGGCATCATGGCCGCCGCCGTCGCCCGCCATGTCGGCGCGCGCCATGTGGTCATCACCGACGTGAATCCCGAGCGGCTGGCGCTGGCGGCGAAGGTTGCGGACGTGACTTGCGTGAACGTCGCGGTGGAAGACCTGAAGGACGTCAGCCACAAGCTGAAGCTCGCGCAGGGCTATGACGTGGGGATGGAGATGTCGGGCAATCCGGCGGGGTTCGACCAGATGGTCGACAACATGGTGATGGGGGGGCGGATCGCCATGCTGGGGATCCCGCCGAAGCCCGCACTGGTCGACTGGAACCGGATCGTCTTCAAGGCGCTGACCATCAAGGGCGTCTACGGGCGCGAGATCTTCGAGACCTGGTACAAGATGATCGCGATGCTGCAGAACGGGCTCGACGTGCGGGGGGTCATCACTCACCGATTCGGCGTCGACGAGTTCCGCGAGGGCTTTGCGGCGATGAAGTCGGGCCAGTCGGGCAAGGTCGTGCTGGACTGGGGTTGATGTGGGGATGAATTGGCAGGGGCCGTTGACCCTGCCACGCGATGCCTTGGTCGTTTGTCCCGGCCGGCGGCCCAAAACCACCGGCCAGCGCCCGCCCCGCCATCGGCGGGCGCTTCCGCGCCCACCGGGGCGGGCGCCGGCCTTTGTCGGCTGCGGACATCAGCGGTCCAGCGGAACCGTTCCCACGACGGCCGGGGGAAACGCGGTGCGTTTCCTGATCCCGCCCGGTCCGGCGGTTCGCAATAGTGCGGGGGCTTGAAGCGGGGGCGGTTTCTTGGTCTGTCAAAGCCGCAACCCCGGAGGCCCCGATGACCCAGACCAACGCCCGCCTTGACCGCCTGCGCCAGAAGATGCGCGAAACCGGGACTGACCTCACGGTCATCGGGCCGACGGCGCATCTGCGCTGGGTAGCGGGCCTGGACCCGCATGGCGATGAACGGCCGGTGATGCTGCTGGTCAGTCAGGGCTATGCGGGGCTTCTGATGCCCACGCTCAATGCGCTGAGCGTGCGGCAGGGGACGGACCTGCCCTTCCATACCTGGTCGGACGACGAAGGGCCGGACCGGGCGCTGGCTGAACTGATCGCGGCGACCGGAATCGACCCTGTTGCGGCCTCTGTCGCGGTTGACGAGGCCATGCGGGCGGATTTCGCGCTCAGGCTTCTTGACGCGCTGCCGGGCGCGCGCCGGTCGTTCGCGCGGACGACGGTCGGGGCGATCCGGGCGGAAAAGGACGAGGCGGAGTACAAGGCGCTGAAGGCTTCGGCGCTGCTGAACGACCGGGCCGTGATGGCCGGTTTCGACGCGCTGCGCGAAGGCATGACAGAAGAGGATGTGGCCCAGGTGATCGCCGCCGCCTACGAGGCCGAGGGGGCGGTGGTCGAATTCGCCTCGATCTGCTTCGGGTCGAACGGGGCCTTCTGCCACCATCACACCGGACCCACGCGCCTGACGCGCAACAGCGCGGTCCTGATCGACGCGGGCTGCCGGCATCTGGGCTATCCATCGGACATGACGCGCGTCGGCTGGTTCGGCACGCCCACCCCCGAGTATCTTGCGATCACAAAACTTGTCGATCAGGCGGTCGAGGCGGCGCTTGCCGCCGCGCGTCCGGGCGCCGAGGCGCGGGCGGTCGATGATGCGGCGCGGGGCGTGATCACAAGGGCGGGCTACGGACCGCAATTCCTGCACCGGACGGGCCATGGCCTTGGGATCGAGCTGCACGAAGAGCCTTACATTTCCGGCTCGTCGACCCGGCCGCTCGTCGCCGGAAACGTCTTTTCGATCGAACCGGGGATCTATCTCGACGGGCGCTTCGGCGTCCGGCTGGAAGATATCGTGTTCCTGCGTGCGGATGGCCCGGAAATCCTGTCAGGCCTGCCGCGCGATCCGGTCATCCGGGGCTGATCGGGCGGGGCTGATCAGATCAGGAATTCGGCCAAAGCCTCATCGTCGGTGATGTCGCGGTAGGCAAAGCCTGCGGCGTCGAGCGCATCGGTCAGATGGGCGAAATTGTCGGCCTGTTTCGTCTCGATCCCGATCAGGACCGAGCCGAAGTTGCGGGCCGATTTCTTCAGATATTCGAATCGCGCGATGTCGTCGTCGGGGCCGAGCATCGACAGGAATTCCTTCAGCGCGCCGGGGCGCTGGGGCATGCGCAGGATGAAGTATTTCTTCAGCCCGGCAAAGCGGTTGGCGCGTTCGCGCACTTCGGGCAGGCGCTCGAAGTCGAAATTGCCGCCCGATGTCACGCAGACCACCCGCTTGCCCGCGATAAGGCCGGCGAGCCCTGGCAGAACGTCGACCGAGAGCGCGCCGGCGGGTTCGAGGACGATCCCTTCGACGTTCAGGAATTCGAGCATGGTGATGCAGATGCGGTCCTCGGGGGCCAAAAGCACGTTTTCAGGCGGAACAGAGCCTAAAATCTGAAAGGGCAGGGCGCCGATCCGGGCCACGGCGGCACCGTCGACAAAGGTATTGACGCGCTTCAGCGTGACGGGTTCGCGCGCCGCAAGGGCGGCGGTCAGGCTCGCGCCGCCCTGGGGTTCGACATAAAGGAACTGCGTTGTAGGCGCCGTGTCGCGGAAGTAGCGGGTGACGCCGGACGACAGGCCGCCGCCGCCCACGGGCAGGATCACCAGGTCGGGGGGCGCGCCGAGCTGGTCCAGGATCTCGACCCCGACCGAGGCCTGGCCCCGGATCACGTCGGCATCGTCGAAGGGCGACAGGAAATGCGCGCCCGCCTCTGCCGCGAAGCCTTGCGCGGCGGCGAGGGTCTGGTCGAAATAGTCGCCGGTCAGGCGGATTTCGACACTATCGCCGCCAAAAGTGCGGGTCTTGTCGATCTTTTGCTGGGGCGTCGTGACCGGCATGAAGATCGTGCCGCGCGCGCCGAAATGGCGGCAGGCATAGGCCACGCCCTGTGCGTGATTCCCGGCACTGGCGCAGACGAAGGTGCGCTGCCCTTCGTCGATCGCATGGCCCATCGCCGTGAAGGCGCCGCGCAGCTTGTAGCTGCGCACGGGGGTCAGATCCTCGCGCTTGAGATAGACCTCGGCGCCGTAGCGGCTGGAAAGGTGTTCGTTGAGCTGAAGGGGCGTCGGCTCGAAGAGCGCGCGAAGGCGATCCGTGGCGGCGCGGGCTGCTTGGGTGAACTCGGTCATATCACGTGCTCTGCGTCCAGACGGGCGCAAACGCAAGCGTCGAGAGGATTTTTGTGCCTGCCCCGTCACATTTCGCCGCCCGCGAGCGTCATGGATGGAAAGGAGGACAGCATGCGAACTTTCCTGACGCTCTTGTGCCTGTGGCATGGGGGAAACGGCCTCTGGATGCTTTTGGCCCCGGCCGACTGGTTCATGCGGGTGCCGGGGGTTCGCGGCACAGGACAGGAAAACGTGCATCTCATCCGGGATGTGGGCCTGGGCTTTCTGGCTGCGGCTGCGGCGCTGGGCCTTGCGGCTCTGACGCCCGCGATGCGCCGGGTGCTGGTGGCGGTGGCACTGGTTTTTGTCGGCGGACACGGGGTTTTACATCTGCTGGAGATGCTCTCCGGTTCGGAAGGGGCGGCTCGCGACGGGGTTCTGATTCTGTTGCCGGCTTTCCTGCCGCTTGCGGTCTACCTGAAGGGAGCGCGGCGGTGATCCGATTCCTCATCCGTCGCCGGATCCGAGCCTTTGGCCGCCGCTTCAGCCACGACACGCGCTACATGGAAGAGATTCTGGACGAAGACCTGCCTGGCTTTCTGATCTTCCATGCAGCAACCCTTTTGTCCGGCCACCGGTTCGGCCTGCCCGTGTCGCCGCTTTTCGCCGCGAAGTTCGTCGCCACCCGGGCGGCGGGGTGCGGGCCGTGCGTCGAACTGGTGATCGCCATGGCGGCCGCGGCTGGTGTCGCGCCTGGGGATCTTGCGAAGGCCGGACGACCGGAAGCCGAGGTCGAGGCCGGGATGCGCCTTGCGGCCGATTTCGCCTTTGCCGTCACTGGCCAGACGGCCGATCTGCCTGACCGTCTGGCAGAGGTCGAGCGGGTCTGGGGTCGGCGCGGCCGGATCGGGCTTGCGGCGGCCATCGCAACCGCGCAATTTTATCCCACACTGAAGCGTTCCATGGGCCACGCCCAGAGTTGCGATGTCCTACCCGAACCCTTCCGCCTTTCCTCAACTCCCTGAACGCCGATGCCTGCCAACAGCGACCTACAGCAGATATTCAGGGCCGAGCGTCCACGGCTGATCCGGCTGGCCTATCGCAATCTGGGGTCGGTCAGCGACGCCGAGGACGTGGTTCAAGAGGCGTTTTTGAAACTTTCGGCAGCGAGTGACATCCATAATCCGCCCGGCTGGCTGGCGCGGGTGGTGACGACCTGCGCGCTCGACCTTCTGCGGCGGAGGAAGCGGGCGAGGGAGGAGTATGTCGGGCAATGGTTGCCGGAACCTTTTGCCGACGAAGGTGGGATCAATGTCGCAGAGGAACGGCTCGACATGTCCTTCGCCGTCATGCGCACGCTTGAGGCGCTCAGCCCGGCCGAACGCGCGGCCTTCTTGCTGCATGATCTCTATGATCAGGATTTCGACGCCATAGGCGGGGTCCTGAACCGGACGCCCGCCACCTGCCGCAAGCTCGCGTCGCGCGCCCGGGCGGCGCTCAGGGCCACTGTGCCCCGACGCCCGGCAACCGAGGCCGACGTGGCGCGGCTTCTTGCGGCTGTCACGATGGCCTCTGCCACAGGCGATGTTGGGCCGTTGGCCGCGCTCTTGTCGGCCGAGGCCGAGTTGATATCCGATGGCGGAGGCAAGGCCGTTGCAGCGCCGAACATTGTGCGTGGCGCACAATCGGTTGCAGCGTTTCTGGCAGGAGTCGGTCGCAAGGCCCTGGCAACACCCCCGAGGATCAGATTTGCCATGCTGAACGGCGGGGCCTGTGCCCTTCTGTTGCAAGACGGGCGCTGCGCGACGGTGATGGGGGTCGACCTTGATGACAGGGGGCGCCCCCGCACGATCTACGTCCAGCGCAACCCGGACAAACTGCTAGCCCTCTCGGCGGCTCCTTAGCGTCGCCCGCGCCCGTCGCGGCCGGAAAACTGGCGGCGCAAAAGCTTCAGCAGGCGGCGGTGCATGGGGCGGTGGCGGTTGCGCAGGTGCATGGCGGCGAAGACCGTCTGGGGGATGGGCGGGGCGTCGGTGACTGTCCGGGCCTTGCCGGCGGCGACCAGTTCCTCGGCCATTTCCTCGATCAGGTAGGCGGCGCCGCCAAGCGACAGCAGCAACCCGGCGACGGCCGTGCTCTGCCCGCTCGACACGGCCGCCGCCGTCAGGGCCGGGTGAAGTGCTGCATGGGCGGCGGCGAAGGCGGGTGAGAAGTTCGTCTGGATGTAGCTTTCGGGCGCGACACCCGCCATCCGGTCAGTGTCGGTCGACACCATGCGGTAGACGATATCGCCCAGTGTCTCGTGATAAAGGTCCGGGTGCATGCGCGGCGAATAGAGCATGGCGAAGTCGAGCGCGCCGATCAGCAGGTCCGAGGCCATGGCGGCGGAATAGTCGGCCTCGATATAGAAGGCCGTGTCGGGCAGGGCGGCGCGGAAGTCGCGCACCCAGGCGCCGATCATGTTGCCGGTCAGGTCGTGCTGCATGCCGACGCGCAGCCTGACCGCCGACATGCCCGCCGTCCGCGTGGCATGCAGCGCCTCGTTCCAGCCGTGGCGGAGCGCGCGGGCGTGCGGCTCGAATTTCAGCCCCTCGACCGTCAGGTCGGTCCCGGCGCGCGAGCGGGTGAAAAGCGGCCGCCCGACCAGCGCCTCGAGCGCCTGGATGCGTGCGGACACCGTCGATTGCGTGACGCCCAGCCGGTCTGCGGTGCGGTTGAAGCTGCGGCTGTCGCAGAGGTCGAGGAAGGTCTCTATCAGCTCGGTCTGCATGGCCGTCCGGTGGCGCCCTAATCGGTTTTTTCGATCAATAGCCCGTATGACCATGAATTGAAACCACCCGGCCAGAGGCAGATATTGATGCGCGATCAGCGGAGGACGTTATGAGCGGCATTCCTACTTCGGCCCGGGTGGTCATCATCGGCGGCGGCGCGGTCGGCGTCTCGTCGCTCTATCACCTTTGCAGGGCCGGCTGGACGGATTGCATCCTTCTGGAAAAGAATGAGCTCACGGCGGGTTCGACCTGGCATGCGGCCGGCAACGTGCCGACCTTTTCGACCAGTTGGTCGCTGATGAACATGCAGCGCTACTCGACCGAGCTTTACCGGGGCCTTGGCGCGGCGGTCGACTATCCGATGAACTACCATGTGACGGGCTCGGTCCGGCTGGGCCACAGCGCAGAGCGGATGCAGGAGTTCGAGCGCGCCAGGGGCATGGGCCGCTATCAGGGCATGGCGCTCGAGGTGCTGGGCGTCGACGAGATCAAGGGAAAGTATCCCTTCCTGGAGACGCACGGGCTGAAAGGCGCGCTTTACGACCCGGCGGACGGTGACATCGACCCCGCGCAGCTGACGCAGGCGCTGGCCAAGGGCGCGCGCGACATGGGTGCGACCATCCTGCGCTTCACCCCCGCGACCGGGGTCAGCCGCGAGAATGGCGAGTGGATCGTCCATACCGAAAAGGGCGATATCCGGTGTGAGATCGTCGTCAACGCCGCCGGCTACTATGCGCAGAAGGTCGGCGAGTGGTTCAAGCCCTACGGCGGGCGCACCGTGCCGATGATGGTGATGAGCCACCAGTATCTTCTGTCCGAGCCGGTGGCCGAGATCGAGGCCTGGTCGAAGGAAGTCGGCCACAAGCTGCCGCTTCTGCGGGATGTGGACAGCTCCTATTACCTCCGTCAGGAAAAGACGGGCTTCAACCTGGGGCCCTACGAGCGGAACTGCCGCGCCCATTGGGTCAACCCCGACGACCCCTTCCCCGAGGATTTCAGCTTCCAGCTCTTCCCCGACGATCTGGAGCGTCTGGAATGGTATATCGAGGATGCGATGGCGCGCGTGCCGCTCTTGGGCACCGCCGGCATTTCCAAGGTCATCAACGGCCCGATCCCCTATGCGCCGGACGGCAATCCGCTGATTGGCCCGATGCCTGGCGTGCCGAATGCGTACGAGGCCTGCGTCTTCACCTTCGGCATTGCCCAGGCGGGCGGCGCAGGCAAGGTGCTGGCGGAATGGGTGACCGAGGGCGCGACCGAGTGGGACATGTGGTCTTGCGACCCGCGCCGCTTCACCGCCTACACCGACCGGGACTATTGCGTCGAGAAGGGCAAGGAAGTCTACGGCCACGAATACGGGATGCACTTCCCCATGGCTCGCTGGCCCGCCGCGCCCGACCGGCGGCTGTCGCCGGTGCATGAGAAGATCAAGGCTCTCGGCGGCCAGATGGCGCCCTACAACGGCTGGGAACGGGCCGAATGGTATGCCAGGCCCGGCGATGATACCAGTTGGGACGCCACCCAGACCTGGGGCCGCACTGGCCCGTGGGAGGCACGCATCCGCGAGGAATGCGAGGCGGTGAGGGATGGCGTCGGCGTGCTGGATCTGGCCGGGTTCACCCGGCTCAGGCTCAGGGGGCCGGGTGCGCGCGCCCATCTCGACAGCCTCACCAGCTCGCGCCTGCCCGCGCCGGGGAAGACGGGCCTTGCCTATTTCGCCGACGACCGTGGGCGGATCCTGACCGAGATGACGGTGCTGCCCTTCAGCGACGAGGATGTGGGCATCATCACCGCCGCCGTCGCCCAGTGGCATGACCGCGACGTCCTGATGCGTGGATTGCCCGAGGGTGTCACGATCGAGGACTGGTCGGACAAGATCCACTGTTTCATTGTCACCGGCCCCAAGGCGCGGGACCTGCTGGCGCCGATCACCGAAGGCGACCTGAGCCTGCCGTGGCTGTCGGTCCAGTATCAGGCCAAGGTCGCGGGCAAGGACGTGGCGCTGATCCGCGTGTCCTTCGCCGGTGAGCTTGGCTGGGAAATCCACTGCGACGTGGCCGACGCTCCGGGGATCTATGACGCGCTTCTGGCCGGGGGGGCGAAGCCCTTCGGCATGCGGGCGCTGAACAGCCTTCGGGTCGAGAAGGGCTATCGCGCCTGGAAGGGTGATTTGTCCACCGACTACAGCCTGTTGCAGGGCGGCCTTGACCGCTTCATCCGCTGGGAAAAGGACTTCCCCGGCAAGGCGGCGCTCGAAACCGAGCGGCAGGCCGGGGCGACGAAGCGTTTCGTGGTGCTGACTGTCGAGTGCGACGGGTTCGACACGCCCTACATGTCGACCCTCTGGCAGGGCGATCAGGTGATCGGCGAAACCACCTCGGGCGCCTGGGGCTACCGGGTCGGCAAGGCGCTGGCGCTGGGGATGATCCGCACCGATCTGGCCAAGCCCGGAACGGCGGTCGAGGTCGAGATCTACGGCACCCGCTACCCGGCCACGGTTCAGGGTGACGGGCCGATGTGGGACCCGGCCAATGAACGGATCAAAGCCTGACGGGGCGTCTGCCCCAAGGGGGGCCGGCGGCCCCCGACGACATTCACGGATTGCGAAGAAAGGGCTCAAGCCATGTCTGAAGAGCTTCTGAACTGCGAACCCCGCCGGGCGGCGCGGGCAGGCGGGCGCGAGGCGCGCCGGGCGGCGCGGGCTGCGCCGCTGGCGGATAACCTGCGTCCGGTGCGGCCGGGCCTGCCCGGTGGCCAGTACAAGCCCCTGACCGATGCGGGGGTGCAGGCCATCCATGCCTCGGCGCTGGATGCGCTGGAACAGATCGGCCTGTCCCAGGCGCCCGCGTCAGGGGTCAAGATCCTGACCGAGGCCGGGGCGATCCAGGGCGATGACGGGCGCATCCGCTTCCCGCGTGCGCTGGTCGAGGACATGCTGGCGGTCGCGGCGCGCAACATCACGCTTCATGCGCGCGATCCGAAGTTCGACCTGCATCTGACCGGCACCAACGTCCACTACGGCACGGCGGGTGCTGCGGTGCATATTGTCGATCCGGTGACGCTCGACTACCGCGAATCGACGGCGCAGGACCTTTACGATGCGGCGCGGCTGGTCGAGCACCTGGACAACATCCACTTCTACCAGCGCACGATGGTCTGCCGCGACGTGGTGGACAACAAGGACATGGACCTGAACACGCTTTACGCCTGCCTGTCGGGCACGCGGAAGCATGTGGGCACCTCGTTCAGCGACCCCTCGCACGTCGCCGACTGCTTCGACATGCTCTACACCGTCGCGGGCGGGCAGGAAAAATGGCTCGAGCGGCCCTTCGTGTCGAATTCGAACTGCTTCGTCGTGCCGCCGATGAAGTTCGCCGAGGAAAGCTGCATCACGATGGAGGATTGCATCCGGCGCGGCATGCCGATGCTTCTTCTGTCAGCCGGGCAGGCGGGGGCCACGGCCCCGGCGCCGATCGCGCTGACGATCGTGCAGGCGGTGGCCGAATGTCTGGCGGGCGTCGTCTATGTGAACGCGATCAAGAAGGGGGCGCCGGCGATCTTCGGCACATGGCCCTTCGTTTCGGACCTGCGCACCGGCGCCATGTCCGGGGGCAGTGCCGAGCAGGCGCTGCTGACCGCCGGTTGCGCGCAGATGCACCGGTTCTACGACCTGCCGGGCGGCGCCGCGTCGGGCATTTCCGACAGCAAGTTGCCGGACATGCAGGCGGGCTGGGAACAGGGCATCACCAATGCGCTCGCCGGGCTTGCAGGCCTTAACATGTGCTACGAGGCGGTGGGGATGCATGCCTCGCTTCTGGGCTTCTGCATGGAAAGCCTGGTTCTGGGCGACGATCTTCTGGGGCAGGCGATGCGGCTCGTCCGGGGGATCGAGGTCACGCCCGACAAGACCTCGATCGAGGCGATGAAGGCGGTCTGCCTGGGCGGTCCGGGTCACTACCTGGGGTCGGAACAGACGCTCGCACTGATGCAGACGGAATATATCTACCCCGCCGTCGGCAACCGCATGAGCCCGAAGGAATGGAACGAGGCGGGCAAACCCCTGTTGCTTGATACCGCGATTGCCCGCAAGAATGAGATATTGGCCAAGGCTGGTAGCGTGATCGACCCGCAGGTCGACCGGGCTATTCGCGCGGCCTACAACATCCACTTCAGATGAGGGCACCATGATCCCGGCAAACATGCTCAAGTTCTACATCAACGGCGCCTGGGTCGATCCGATCTCGCAAAAGCGGCTCGGGGTCGAAAATCCGGCGACCGAGGAAATCGTGGCAGAGGTCGCGCTCGGCAATGCCGAGGATGCGGATCGCGCCATCGCGGCGGCGCGCGCCGCCTTCGGTGCCTGGACAATCGTGCCGGTCGCCAAGCGCATCGCGCTGCTGAAGCGCGTGCTCGAGGTCTATAACGAGAAGTACGAAGAGTTCGCCCAGGTCATGTCGACCGAGATGGGCGCGCCGATCGAATGGGCGCGGGGAGCGCAGGCCTGGGCCGGGCAGGTCCATATCGAGGCGACGATCAAGGCGGCCGAAGATTTCGCATGGGAATATTCCCGCGGCTCGACCCGCATCGTCCATGAGGGGATTGGCGTTTGCGCGCTCATCACGCCCTGGAACTGGCCGATGAACCAGATCGCCTGCAAGGTGGCGCCCGCGCTGGTCGCCGGTTGCACGATGGTCCTGAAGCCCTCGGAAATCGCACCCATGTCGGGCACGCTTTTCGCGCAGGTCTGCCACGAGGCGGGCGTGCCGCCGGGTGTCTTCAACATGATCCAGGGCACCGGCCCCGATGTCGGCGCCCGCATGACGAGCCACCCCGAGGTCGACATGGTGTCCTTCACCGGCTCGACGCGCGCGGGCACTGCCATCGCCGCTTCGGCCGCGCCGACGGTCAAGCGCGTGGCACAGGAACTTGGCGGCAAGTCGCCGAACATCATCCTGCGGTCGGCCGACATGGATGCGGCGGTGCGTGGCGGCGTCGAGGGCTGCTTTGGCAACACGGGCCAGTCCTGTGACGCGCCGACCCGGATGTTCGTCCCGCGCGAGGCGCAGGACCGGGCCTTCGTCATCGCCAGGGAGGTCGCGGATGCGGTCGTCGTGGGCGACACGCAGGACGTGGGCACCACGATGGGGCCCCTCGTCTCGAAGACCCAGTTCGACAAGGTGCAGGGCCTGATCCAGAAGGGCATCGACGAGGGCGCGACGGTCGTCACCGGCGGCGTCGGGCGGCCGACGGGCGTCAACCGGGGCTGGTATGTGCGGCCGACGGTCTTCGGCAACGTCACCAACCAGATGACCATCGCGCGCGAGGAAATCTTCGGGCCGGTCCTGTCGATCATCCCCTACGACACGATCGACGAGGCGGTGGCCCAGGCGAACGACACGCCCTACGGGCTTGCGGCCTATATCTCCGGCCCGGTCGAAGATGCGATTCCGGTCGCCCGCCGCCTGCGCGCCGGGACCGTCAACCTGAATTATCCGGCCTGGGACACGTTCGCGCCCTTCGGCGGCTACAAGCAGTCGGGCAACGGCCGCGAATATGCCGACTGGGGCATCCATGACTTCTGCGAGGTCAAGGGAATCGTCGGCTACGGCGAGGCCTGAGGAACCTTCGAGCCGCTCCCGGTTGATCCCGGGGGCGGTTTTTTCAGTTCAGGGGACTACATGCGTTACGGCTATATCGGGCTCGGCAATCTGGGCGGCCATCTGGCCGCCTCTCTGTTGCGAGCGGGATTTCCTGTCGTCGTCCATGACAAGGACCGCCGGCTTGCGGACCGACTGATCGCCCTGGGCGCGGAATGGGCCGACAGCCCGGCCGATCTGGCGGCAGGTGTCGACCATGTGGCGACCTGCCTGCCTTCGCCCGCCGTGTCCGAACTGGTCTTGCGGCAGATCCTGCCGGCGATGAAGCCGGGGGCGACATGGATCGAAAACTCGACCCTCGGACGCGACGATGTCGTGCGGCTTGGCGTGCTGGCCGAGGCGGCCGGGGTCCAGATGCTGGAAAGCCCGGTGACGGGCGGCGTGCATCTTGCGGCGCGGGGCGAGATCACGGTCCTGACCGGCGGCGATCCGGCGCTGGTCGAGCGGCACCGCGCCGCGATCGAGGCGATGGGCAACCGGCATTTCCACATGGGGCCGCTCGGGTCGGCGGCGATCATCAAGGTCATCACCAACATGCTGGCCTTCATCCACCTGAAAGCCACGTCCGAGGCGCTGATGCTCGCGCGGCGCGGGGGGCTCGACCTTGGCCAGTCCTGGCGGGCGATCCAGGCGTCGTCCGGCAACTCGTTCGTGCATGAAACCGAAGGCGCGCTGATTTTGAACGGCAGCTATGACGTGGCCTTTTCGGTCGACCTGGCGCTGAAGGACCTGGGCTTTGCGCTCGGCTTCGGGCGCGAATTCGGCGTGCCGCTCGACCTGGCCGCCGCGACCGAACAGACCTATGTCGCGGCTCGGGCGGCCTATGGCGGGCAGGCCCAGTCGCCGATGATCGCGAAACTGCTCGAGGATCTTCTGTCGACCGACCTGCGCGCGCCCGGCTTTCCGGCGCGGCTTGAATAGGGGGCGCGGGTGGTGGGCGGGAACTGGGACTATATCATCGTGGGTGCCGGCTCGGCGGGCTGTGTCCTTGCCAACCGCCTCAGCGAAAACGGCCGGAATCGCGTGCTGCTGCTCGAGGCAGGGGGGACGGACCGGCGCTTTTACGTGCAGCTTCCGCTTGGCTACGGCAAGCTCTTCTACGACCCCGCCGTCAACTGGCTTTATCGCACCGAGCCTGATCCGGGGCTTTCGGGCAACGTCGATCACTGGCCGCGCGGCAAGCTTCTGGGCGGCTCGTCCTCGATCAATGCGATGGTCTGGATCCGGGGCCACGACAGCGACTACGACGATTGGGAAGCGGCCGGAAATCCTGGCTGGGGCGCGGCAGAGGCGCGGGCCGCCTATCGCGCGATCGAGGATAACGAGGCCGGCGCCGACCAATGGCGCGGGCAGGGCGGCCCCCTTTTCATCTCGGCCAACCGCCGCGACCTGCATCCGCTGGTCGAAAGCTACCTCGCCTCGGCCGAGGCGGTGGGCCTGCCGCGCAACCCGGACTTCAACGGCGCCGCGCAGGAAGGTGTCGGCATCTACCAGATGACCATCAAGGGCGCGCGGCGCAACTCGACGGCCCGCGCCTTCCTGCGTCCGGCGATGGGAAGGCCGAACCTCAGGGTCGAGACCCATGCCCAGGTCTCGCGGGTCCTGTTCAAGGACGGGCGGGCGGTTGGCGTGGCCTACCGGCAAGGGGGCCGCGACCTGGTCGCAAATGCGAAGGGCGAGGTCATCCTGGCGGGGGGCGCGATCAACAGCCCCCAGCTTCTGATGCTGTCGGGGATCGGTGACGGGGCGGCGCTGTCGGCGCTGGGCCTGCCGGTCGTCAGCCACAATCCCAACGTCGGCGCGCACCTGAACGACCATCAGGGCATCAACTACACCTGGCGGATGAAGGTGCCGACCTACAACGATATCCTGCGGCCCTGGTGGGGCAAGGCCTGGGCGGGGCTGAACTATTTCCTGGGTGGGCGCGGGCCGCTTGCGAAGTCGATCAACCATGCCGGGGGGTTCTTCCGCACCGACCCGGAGCTGCCGCGCCCGAACATGCAGCTTTACTTCCAGGCCTTCTCCACCCTGCTGCCCCGGCCCGGCGAGAGGCCGCTTCTGACGCCCGACCCGTTTTCCGGCCTGTCGATCGGCCTTTCGAACTGCCGCCCGACCAGCCGGGGCCGGATCGAGCTCGCCTCGGCCGATCCGTTCGCCCATCCCCGGATCATCGCCAACGCTTTTTCGACTGACCATGACGTGGCCGAAATGCTGGCCGCCGTGAAGATGCTGCGCCGGATCGCGGCCGCCCAGCCGATCGCGGGCCTGATTGCCGAAGAGCTGCGGCCGGGGCCAGAGGTTACGGACGACGACGCGCTCATCGCCGATTTTCGCGCCCGCTCGGGCACCGTCTACCACCCGTCCTGCACCGCGCGCATGGGGCCCGACCCGGCCACGTCAGTGGTTAACGCCGATCTTCGCGTCCATGGGGTCGATGGCCTCAGGGTCTGCGATGCTTCGGTCTTTCCAACGCTGATCGGCGGCAATACCAATGCCCCGTCCATCCTGGTCGGCTGGATGGGCGCCGCGCGCATTCTGGGCGGTTGAGGGCGTCCCCGGACAGACAAGCGAAGGACCAACCGCATGGCATATCTTCTGGGGATCGACACCGGGGGCACCTATACCGACGCGGCACTTCTGGACGAAGAGCGCGACCAGGTCGTGGCCTCGGCCAAGGCGCTGACCAGCCGGCCCGACCTGTCGATCGGCGTCGGGGGGGCGATCGACGCGACGCTGGCCGGGGCCGGGATCGCCGCGTCCGAAGTGGCGCTGGTGTCGCTGTCGACGACGCTTGCGACCAATGCGCTGGTCGAGGGCCAGGGCGGCCGCGTCGCACTGATCTTCATCGGATTCGAGCCGGCCGAGCTGCAGCGCGCGGGTCTGGCCGATGCGCTGAAGGGCGATCCGGCGGTGCTGGCCGCCGGGGGCCACACCCACGCGGGCAACGAGGCCAGGCCGCTCGACCTGGACCTGATCGGCGCCGAGGTCGCGCGGCTTGGGCCCGAGGTCACGGGCTTTGCCGTCGCGAGCGCCTTTGCGACCCGCAATCCGGCGCATGAAAACGCGGTGCGCGACCTGATCCGGCGGACGACCGGGCTGCCGGTGACCTGCTCGCACGAGTTGTCGGCGGGGCTCAACGGCCCGCGTCGGGCGCTGACGGCGGTCCTGAATGCGCGGCTCATCGGCATGCTCGACCGGCTGATAACGGCTTGCGAGCGCCATATGGCGGCGCGCGGCATCGACGCGCCCCTGATGGTGGTGCGGGGCGACGGGGCGCTGGTGTCCGCAGCCCTCGCCCGCGAGCGGCCGATCGAGACAATCCTGTCCGGTCCCGCCGCTTCGGTCGCCGGGGCCAGCTGGCTGACCGGCGAGACAGACGCGCTTGTCAGCGACATCGGCGGCACGACGACGGACGTGTGCCTTCTGCGCGACGGCCGCCCGGCAATCGACCCTCAGGGCGCGCAGGTCGGGGGTCTGCGGACCATGGTCGAGGCGGTGGCGATGCGCACCACCGGCCTTGGCGGCGACAGCGAGGCGCATGTGGTCGAAGGGCTCGACACCCGCCTGCTTCTTGGCCCGCGGCGGCTGATGCCGGTCTCGCTTCTGGCGCGCGATCATGGCGAACTGGTCCATCGCGCGTTCGATGACTGGCTGACGCTCGATGCGCCGGGCGAGCATGACGGCCGCTTCGTCCTGCCGCTCTGGTCCGATGCGCCGCCCCCCGGACTTGGCCCGCGCGAGGTGGCGGTGGCCGAGCGGCTGGCGAACGGGCCCATCCGGCTTGGCCAGGCCTTGCGGACCCGGCTGGAACTGCCGGCGCTGATGAAGCTCGTCTCGCGGGGGGCTGCGATGATTTCCGGCGTCACGCCGTCGGACGCAAGCCATGTCCTGGGCCGGCTCGACAGCTGGGACGGCGAGGCGGCGCTGAAGGCCCTGACGCTGATGGCGCGGCGGCGGAATGGCCGGGGCGACCGGCTGGCGCCCTCGCCCACCGATCTTGCGGCGCGAATCGTCGCGCAGCTCGAGGATCAGACCGTCGATTGCCTTCTGGAGGCCGCGTTCGACGAAGACCGGCGTGGGGCCGGGCCGTCGCTGGGACAATCGCCGGGACCGTCGCCGCTGATTGATCGGCCAGATGTCATGGCCGCGCCGTCGCCCGACATCGAACCGGACGCCGCCCCGCCGCAAGAGCCGCGCGATTGGGGGCGCGACAGTGCCGAGGTCCTGGCGCGGCATCCGATGACGGTCGCGGCGCTCGAGAGGCACAGCGGTATCCTGCGCCTTTCGCTGTCGCTTGGCGTGCCGGTTATCGGCCTTGGCGCTTCGGCCCCGAGCTACTATCCGCCGCTTGGTCCCCGGCTCGGCACCCGGATGGTGCTTCCCGCCCATGCCGGAGTTGCCAATGCGATCGGCGCGGTCGTCGGTCAGGTGTCGATGCGGGTGACGGGCAGCGTGACTTCGCCCGGTCCCGGCCGGTTTACGGCGCACCTCGACAGCGGCCCGCAGAGTTTTGCCGACAGCGCGAGTGCCGTCGCGGTGCTCGAGGCGGCGCTGCGCACCGAAGCCCTGGCCCGCGCCGAGGCGGCAGGCGTTGCAGAGGTGCGCCTGTCGGTCGCCCGCGACCTGACCGAAGTCGAGATCGAGGGCCAGCCCATGTTCCTTGAGGCGCAACTGACCGTCACGGCGCAGGGCCGCCCGCGAATCGCCCGCGGCTGAGGGGTCAGGCGGCGTCGGGCCGTTGCCGGTCCGCGAGCCCCGCCATGAATTCGGCTTTCGAGCGGGCGTAGCAGGCAAGGATCGGCCCGATGTCCACCTCGCTGTCGGCAGCGGCGCGCTTTTCGCCAGCCTGGCAGAGCGTGCCGAACCCGGCGAAGCCAAGGTTCCAGGCGCTGCCCTTGAGGAAATGCAGGTCGCCCTCAAGCCGGCCCAGAGCCGCCGAGGCCGACAGGCGTTCGACCACCTCTTCCACCTCGTCGAGGAAAAGGTCCACCACCTCTGCAAAGCCGTCGTCGCCAATCTCATGGCGCAATTCATCCACGCGCATCCAGTCGATCATCTTCACCACCATGGTCCCATCCACGGATCAGGCTAGCGGGCAACGGTTGCGATCCCGTTAACGCCGTGGGGCCGCTGCCGTTCAGCCCAAATTAACCGGTTGGCGCTACGAATCGGGGTAGATAACCATCAGGTTTTGCCGGTGAACGCTTTCGCATCGCTTCCCATGACCACAGCACCGACCGCTGCCGCCGGGACAGCGGCGCGCGGCCGTCCGATCATGGTGGTCGACGACAGCCGGATGCAGCGGCGGATCCTTTCGGCGCAGCTCGCGCGCGCGGGGCACCGGGTGATCGAGGCCGCTTCGGCCGAAGAGGCGCTGGCGCTTCTGGCAGCGCATGACCCCGACATCATCCTGTCGGACTGGATGATGTCGGGTCAGACCGGGCTCGACCTTTGCCGGGCGATCCGCGCGCTCGGGCGCGAGAGCTATGTCTATTTCATACTTCTGACCTCGAAGACCGAAAGCGCGGAAATCGCCAAGGGGCTCGAGATGGGGGCGGATGATTTCCTGACGAAGCCGGTCAGCGGCGACGAGCTTCGGGCGCGCATAGCAGCCGGGCGGCGCATCCTGGGGATGGAGGGCGAGCTTCGCGACAAGAACCGCCTTCTGGGGGCGACACTCGGCGAGCTGCAGGGGCTTTACGATTCGGTAAACCGCGACCTTCTGGAGGCGCGCAAGCTGCAACAGAGCCTCGTGCGCGAAACCAGCCGCAGTTTCGGCAATGCCGAGGTGACGCTTCTTCTGCAGCCGTCGGGCCATGTCGGCGGCGATCTGGTCGGGTTCTTTCCGATCAACGCGCGGCGCGTGGGCTTTTACGCCATCGACGTGTCGGGGCATGGCATCACCTCGGCCCTGATGACGGCGCGGCTCGCGGGCTACCTGTCGGGCACCTCGCCCGAACAGAACATCGCGCTCGTCCTGAACGACTTCGGCATCTACGACGCGCGCACGCCGGCCGACCTGGCGGCGGCGCTGAACAGCGTCGTCCTGCGCGAGATGCAGACCGAGAATTACTTCACGCTCGCCTATGCCGATGTGGACCTCGTGAGCGGGCGGGTGGCCCTGGTGCAGGCGGGGCATCCCCACCCGGCCGTCATGCGGCAGGGGGGCCGGGTCGAGTTTCTGGGGGCAGGGGGCCTGCCTGTGGGGCTGATCGAGGGGGCGATCTACGATCAGGTGGAAACGACGCTCGGGCCCGGCGACAAGCTTTTCATCATGTCCGATGGCCTGACTGAGGCGTCAGATGCCGCCGGCCGCCAGATCGGTCAGGAGGGGCTGGCGCGCGTCCTGTCAGAGGCGCGCGCCCTGCGCGGCGCTGCGTTCCTGCAGGCGGTGACGGACCGGCTGGACCAGTTCACCGGGGGCCGGTTCGACGATGACATGTCCGCGATCCATTTCGAGTTCGACGGGCCGAAAGACCTGAGCGGATAGGCCAGGCAGAGTTGGCCCTAAAGCCGGCGTCCGGGCCGTGCGACAACCCCGCGCAGCATCGCCGCATCGCCGGGGTTGCCGAGCAGGCCCGGCACGTCGATTGCCCGATCCAAGCGGGCGGGCCGGGCCCGGCCTGTCCTAAAGCCGCTGGCCCACCCGCCCCGGAACCCCGCGCAGCATCGCCGCATCGCCGATGTTGCCGAGCAGACCCGGCGCGTCGATTGCCCGATCCAAGTGGGCGGGCCGGGCCCGGCCTGCCCTAAAGCCGCCGGCCCACCCACCCCAGAACCCCGCGCAGCATCTCTGCATCGCCGGGATTGCCGAGAAGGCCCAGCGCCTCGACCGCGCCCGCCCAGACCGCCTGGTGGCCGGCCTCGGATGGTGGCCCCAGCCGTCGGGCCGGGCGGGCAAGGTAGATGTGGCACAGCTTTTCGGCCCAGCGGTCATATTCGGGCATGTAGGTAAAGCGCCGGAAGGCGCCGACACGCCGGGGGTTGGCGAGGGTCCAGCCGGTTTCCTCGCGCACCTCGCGGTGAAGCGCCTGGAGGGGGCTTTCGCCGGGGTCGATACCGCCTCCCGGCAGCTGGAACTCTGGGTTGGGCGCCTCTTGATAGGTTAGAAGCACATTCCTACCTGAGAGCAGGATCGCATAGGCGCCCGGCCGCAACCGGTAGTCGCGGCCCTGTTCGATCCGTTCGCCATACCGCCTTATCATTCCGCCTGCCCGGTTGCCCGATTTGCCACGACCCGATATGGCAATGGAGGCGCCTCAAGAAAAGCCCCCAAGAACAGCCCATCAAGGGACCAGCCATGAGCCAGACCGCCGAAATCGCCTGGGACGACACCGTCCTGCCCTTCCAGCTTGACCATGCCGACGTGCGCGGCCGCATCGCGCGGCTTGACGGCACGCTTCAGGGTGTCCTCTCGCAACATGACTATCCGCCGCAGGTCGAGGCGCTGGTCGCCGAGGTGGCGCTTCTGACCGCGCTGCTTGGCCAGACGATGAAGCTGCGCTGGAAACTGTCGCTGCAGATCCGCGGCAACGGCCCGGTGCGCATCCTGGCCGCCGACTATTTCGCGCCCTCGGCCGAGGGCGAGGCCGCGCGCATCCGTGCCTGGGCCTCGTTCGATGGCGACCGGCTCGACACGTCTGCGACCCCCTTCAGCCAGATCGGCCAGGGCTATTTCGCGATCCTGATCGACCAGGGCGAGGGCACTCAGCCCTACCAGGGGATCACGCCCCTGGAAAAAGGCTCGCTTTCGGCCTGCGCAGAGACGTATTTCGAACAGTCCGAGCAGCTGCCGACCCGCTTCCGGCTGGCCTATGGCCGCTCGCGCATGCGGGGGGCCGAGGCAGAGCGCTGGCGTGCGGGCGGCCTGATGGTCCAGCACCTGCCGAGCCTGTCGGGCAAACCTGCGGGGGGTGCCGAACATACCGACCTTCTGGCCGGCGCCTCGAGTGCTGCCGACGATGCGGCGGCCGAGGACTGGTCGCGCGTCGGTCATCTGATGGCGACGGTCGAGGACCTGGAGCTGATCGGGCCGACCGTGTCGCCGACCGAGCTTCTGGTGCGCCTCTTCCACGAGGAGGCGCCGCGCGTCTTCGACCCGCAGGCGGTGCGCTTCGGCTGCACCTGCAGCGCCGACAAGGTGCGCCAGAGCCTGTCGATCTACTCGGCCAAGGATATCCGCACCATGACGACGCCCGAAGGCATCGTCACGGCGGACTGCCAGTTCTGCGGCCGGCACTACGAGTTCGACCCCGCGACGCTCGGGTTCGAGGCGACCGTGCCGGTTGAAGGGCCCGAAAAGGGGACGACCGCGGAAGGGACGACCGCAGAGGGGACGGCGGGTGACGGACACTGACCCGATCGCGCGTCTGGGCCGTGCGCTGGCGCGGGCCGGGCGGCCGACATCGGACCATGACCTGAACGCCGGCCAGGGCGCCGGGGCCGGCCGTGCTCTGCTGCGGCCGGCCGGTGTGCTGATCGGCGTTCAGCCAAGCCGCCGGGGCGCGCGGGTCTACCTGACCAAGCGCGCCTCGCACCTGAAGCACCATCCGGGCCAGATCTCGCTGCCGGGCGGCAAGCTTGACCCTTCGGACGCCGATCTGCGGGCCTGCGCGCTCCGCGAGGCGCGGGAAGAGATCGGGCTGATGCCGGATTCGGTGCGGATCCTCGGCGCGCTTGATGCGCACGAGACGGTGACGGGTTTTCGCGTAACCCCTTTTCTGGCCGAAATAGACCCTGATTTCCGGCCCCAACGCGAAGAGGCCGAGGTTGAAGAGGTCTTTACCGTGCCCTTCGGCCACCTGGCGGACCCTGCGCGCTACCGGATCGAGGGGCGCATCTGGCAGGGCGTCAGGCGGCGCTATTTCACTGTGCCTTACGGCCCCTATTACATCTGGGGCGCAACCGCGCGGATCCTGAAGGCGCTTGCCGACCGGATGGCGGCATGAGCGGCCCGCGGATCAGTGCGGGATGGCTTGCCGATCCGGGCCTACAGGCGGCGATGGCCCTTCTGGCGGGCGCGGGGCATCAGGCACTGATCGTGGGCGGCGCGGTTCGGGACGGGCTTCTGGGCCTGCCGGTGCGCGATGTCGATCTGGCAACGGATGCACCGCCCGACAGGGTCCTGGCGCTGGCCGAAGCGGCGGGCGTCCGGGCGGTGCCGACCGGGTTCGATCATGGCACGGTGACGCTGGTCTTCGGTGGCCGCGCGATCGAGGTCACGACCTTTCGCCGCGATGTCGAGACGAACGGGCGCCATGCGCGGGTCAGCTTTTCGACCGACGTGGCCGAGGATGCGGCGCGGCGCGACTTCACGCTGAACGCGCTTTATGCCGATGGCGGTGGCCATGTCATCGACCCCCTGGGCGCGCTGCCGGACCTGCGCGCGGGGCATGTGCGCTTTGTCGGCACGCCCGCCGACCGTATCCGGGAGGACCACCTGCGGATCCTGCGCTTTTTCCGCTTCACCGCCTGGTATGGGCGGCCCGAGCTTGGTCCCGATGCCGAGGGGCTGGCGGCGTCCGCTGCGTTTTCGGCTGGAATAGAGACGCTTTCGCGCGAGAGGGTGGGGCATGAGATGCGCCGCCTGCTGGCCGCGGCCGACCCCGCGCCGACGGTTGCGAGCATGGCCGCGTCCGGCGTCCTGGCACGCGCTCTGCCGGGGGCGGATGCGCGGGCGCTCGCGCCGCTCGTCCATCTGGAGGCGGGCCTTGCGCCCGATCCGGTCCGGCGGCTCGCGGCCCTTGGGGGGGCGGATGCGGCGGCCGACCTGCGCCTGACGCGGGCCGAGGCGAAGCGGCTGACCGCCTTGCGCGAGGCGACGGGCGGGGCCGGAGAGCTTGGCTACCGGCTTGGTGCCGAGGCTGCGCGGGATGCGCTTCTGGTGCGGGCGGCGGCGACGGGGGGCGACCTTCCGTCGGGCTGGCAGGCGGATGTCGAGCGGGGGGCCGTTGCGCGGTTTCCGATCCGGGCGGCGGATCTGCAGCCGCTGGCCGGGCCCGAACTTGGGCAGGCGCTCGCGGAACGCGAGGCGCGCTGGATCGCGTCGGGCTTTCGATTGTCACGGGAACAATTGCTGACTTGATGGGATGCGGGCCGTCTGGTCATGTCCGCGCGACCGCGCCAAAGGACCGCCATGACCCCCGAAACCTTCCTCGCACTCTGCGGCCTTGCGGTCGCGACGCTGTTCACGCCTGGGCCGAACAACGCGATGCTGGCCGCGTCCGGCGCGCGCTTCGGGTTCAGGGCCAGCCTGCCGCATCTTCTGGGCGTCGCACTCGGCTTTCCGGCGATGCTGCTGATCGTCGGGCTGACGCTCGGCGGCCTGTTCCAGGCGAGCCCGCTTTTCCGCGAGACGCTGCGCTGGGCCGGGGCGGCGATCCTTCTGTGGATGGCGTGGAAAATCGCGACTTCAGGCGGAATAGAGACGAAAGGCGGCCGGACACGGCCCATGAGCTTTGCCGAAGCGGTGGGCTTTCAGTGGGTCAATCCCAAGGGCTGGTCGATGGCCATTGCCGCGACCTCGCAATTCATCACGCCGGCCGCGCCGGTCCATACGGCGGCGATCACGGCGGTGGTCTTCACGCTTCTGGGGCTTCTGTCGGCGGCGACCTGGGTCTGGCTCGGCAAGGCCATTTCGCGCTGGCTGACAACGCCCGGACGGGCGCGGGCGTTCAACGTGACGATGGCCTTGCTGATCGTCCTGTCGACGCTCGAGCTTCTGCGCGGATGACGCCCGGCTTTTCCCGGCGCCCCTTTTCGGGCTAGATGGGTCCATATCCCGAGAGTTCCAGTCATGTTCAGGTTTTTCGAGACGCTTGTCGATCCGTTCGCCGATCATCCGGTGACGGATGCACCCCCTTCGCGGCTCTGGCCGTTCCTTCTGTCGTTCGTGCGGCCCTTCCGGGGCGTGATCATCGTCACGGCGGTCCTGAAATGTGCCGTGGCGGCGTTCGAGCTGGCGCTTATTTGGTACATGGGGCGGCTCGTCGACCTGCTGGCCCATGCCGACCGCACGACGCTTCTGGCCGATCATGGGACAGAGTTCCTTCTGGCGGCGATTGCCATCCTGGTGGTGCGGACGCTGGTGTCGGGGATCGACATGGCGCTTCTGCACAATACGATGCTGCCGAATTTCGGCACGATGATCCGCTGGCGGGCGCACAAGCATGTGCTGCGCCAGCCGGTCGGCTGGTTCGAGAATGACTTCGCCGGGCGGCTTGCGAACCGGATCATGCAGGCGCCCTCGGCAGCCAATGATGCGATGTTCCAGATCTTCGATGCGGTGGCCTTCGCGACCACGACGCTGATCGGTGCGCTGGTGATGATGGCGCAGGCGGACTGGCGGCTGATGCTGCCGCTTCTGGCCTGGATCAGTCTCTATCTCGGCCTGATGCGCTGGACGATCCAGCGGGCGGGGCCTGCCTCGACCGCCTCGTCCGAGGCGCGGTCGGCGATCACGGGGCGGGTCGTGGACAGCTATTCCAACATCCATTCGGTCAAGATGTTCGCCCATCACGACCGGGAACTCGACTATGCGACCGACACGATGCGCACGGCGCGCGAAACGCTGTTCCGCGAGATGCGGATCATCACCCGGATGGATGTGACGCTGACATTCCTGAACGGGGCGCTGATCGTGTCGGTCACGGCGCTTGCCGTCTGGCTCTGGATGCAGGGGCAGGCGACGGTCGGGCTGGTGGCGGCGGCGACGGCGCTGGTCCTCAGGCTGAACAACATGACCTACTGGATCATGTGGGCGATGACGACGCTGGTGCAGTCGCTGGGCGTGGTGGCCGAGGGGATGCAGTCGATCGCCCAGCCGATCGGGCTGATCGACCGTCCGGACGCGCCGGATCTGGCCTTCCGCGAGGGGCGGATCGCGATCGAGGATCTGTCGCACCACTATGGCCGGGACCAGGGCGGCATCGACAGGCTGACGCTGACGGTCAGGCCGGGCGAAAAGATCGGGCTTATCGGCCGGTCGGGCGCGGGGAAGACGACGCTCGTGAAGCTGCTTTTGCGGTTCTACGACCCCGAAGGGGGCCGCATACTGATCGACGGGCAGGACATCACGCGGGTCCGGCAGGACAGCCTTCGGCGCCGCATCGGCATGGTTCAGCAGGATTCGAGCCTTCTGCACCGTTCGGTCCGCGACAACATCCTTTATGGCCGCCCGGACGCGACCGAGGCGGAGATGATCGCGGCCGCCAAGCGGGCCGAGGCGCATGACTTCATCCTGACGCTGCGCGATCCGGGCGGGCGGACGGGCTATGACGCGCAGGTGGGCGAGCGGGGGGTAAAGCTGTCGGGCGGGCAGCGCCAGCGGATCGCGCTGGCCCGCGTGATCTTGAAGGATGCGCCGATCCTGATCCTCGACGAGGCCACATCCGCGCTCGACAGCGAGGTCGAGGCGGCGATCCAATCCACGCTCTACGGGGTGATGGAGGGCAAGACCGTCATCGCCATCGCGCACCGGCTGTCGACCATCGCGCGGATGGACCGGATCGTGGTTCTGGATGATGGCCGGGTTGCGGAAGAGGGGACGCATGACGATCTTCTGGCCAGGGGTGGCCTTTACGCCCGCTTCTGGACGCGCCAGTCTGGGGGCTTCATCGCGGCCGACCCTGACCAGATTTGAGCGCGAGAGCCTGTTCATGCAGATTGCCCCCACCATTGCCCCCTTCCGTCCCGCCGACGGGCCGCCCCCCTCGCGGACCTGGCCCTTCCTTGCCTGGGCGATCCGGGGTGCCTGGCCGGGGGTTCTGTGGGCGACCTTCTGGTCCGCGCTCGCCGGCTCGCTCGAGGCGGTGACGGCGACGCTTCTGGGCGATGTGGTCGATGCCGCCGCGACCTCGACCCCGGCGACGATCCTGGCCGATCACGGGCAGCTTTTCATCCTGTTCCTTCTCTTCTACCTGGTGGCGCGACCGCTGATCTTCGGCCTGTCGACCGCCGCGCAAAGTATCGGGATCGAGCCGGGCCTGTTTCCCCTGATCCTGTCGCGGCTCCATCGCTGGACGATGGGGCAGGCGGTGACCTTCTTTGACAATGATTTCGCCGGCCGCATCGCGCAAAAGCAGATGCAGACCGCGCGGGCCGCGACGGATGTGGTGGCGGGGGCGATCGAAACGGTGGCCTTTTCGCTCGCCTCGGTCCTGGGATCGGTGCTCCTTCTCCTCACGATCGATTCGTGGGTGGCGGCGCTGCTGATCGTCTGGGTCCTGGCCTATGTCCTGCTGATCCGCACCTTCCTGCGGCGCGTGCGGCGGGCGAGTGCGGATCGCGCCGGGGCGCGGGCCATGGTGACGGGGCAGATCGTCGACACCGTGTCGAACATGAAGACGGTGAAGCTGTTCGCCCATGCGAGCCACGAGGACCAGGTGGCGATCGACGCCATGTCGGCCTTCCGCGACCGGGCGATTTCCTACGGGATCATCTCTTCCTGGTTCCGGCTGACGCTGATGGCGCTGGCGGGTGTCCTGCCGGTCCTGCTGGTCGGCGGCACGCTCTGGCTCTGGATGCAGGGCGCGGCCACGGCGGGCGAGATCGCGTCGGCCGGGGCGATTTCCTTCCGTCTGGCGCAGATGACGGGCTGGGTCAGCTTTTCGCTCATGTCGATCTTCGGCAATCTGGGCGAGGTCGAGGATGGGGTGCGCACGCTTTCGCCCGCCTATACGCTGACCGATGCGCCGGATGCGACCGAGCTGCCGCGGGTCAGGGGTGACGTCCGCTATGACCATGTGTCCTTTGCCTATGGCCGGACGACGGCGGACGGGCGGGGCGGGGTCGATGACATCGACCTGCATATCACGGCGGGCGAGCGGATCGGCATCGTCGGTGCGTCGGGGGCGGGGAAATCGACGCTCGTGTCGCTGCTTCTCAGGCTCTACGACACCGAAAAGGGCCGGATCCTCATCGACGGGACCGATATCCGGTCGGTCACGCAGGAAAGCCTCCGCCGCCAGATCGGCATGGTCACGCAGGATACGGCCATGTTCAACCGCACGGCGCGCGAGAACATCCTTTATGGGCGTCCCGACGCGACCGAGGACGAAATGTTCGCTGCCGCCCGCGCCGCCGAGGCGCATGACTTCATCCTGTCCTTGCGCGACGCGCAGGGGCGCAAGGGCTATGACGCCTATCTGGGCGAGCGGGGGGTGAAGCTGTCGGGCGGCCAGCGGCAGCGGATCGCGCTGGCCCGCGCCTTCCTTAAGGACGCGCCGATCCTGGTGCTGGACGAGGCAACTTCGGCCTTGGACAGCGAGGTCGAGGCGTCGATCCAGGACGCGCTGAAGCGGATCATGCGGGGCAAGACCGTGCTGGCGATCGCGCACCGCCTGTCGACGATCGCCGAGATGGACCGGATCGTGGTCATGGATCAGGGCCGGATCGTCGAGGAAGGCAGCCACGCCCAGCTTCTGGAACGCGAGGGGCTCTATGCGCGCTTCTGGAGCCGGCAGTCGGGCGGCTTCATCGGCACCGAGGACGATGAAGCAGCGGAGTCTGCGGCGTGATCGTCACCATCGACCGGCTCGGCCATCATGGTGACGGGATCGCCGAAGGGCCGGTCTTTGCCGCGCGCACCTTGCCCGGCGAGCGGGTCGAAGGCGCCATCACCGACGGCCGGATGGCCGCGCCGGCGATCCTGACGCCCTCGCCCGACCGGCGACGCGCGCCTTGCCCGCATTATTCCGCCTGCGGGGGATGCGCGCTTCAGCATGCGACGGACGGGTTTGTTGCGGGGTGGAAGGAAGGCGTGGTCGCGCAGGCGCTGGCGGGGCAGGGGCTGACCGCGCCCTTCAGGCCGATTCTCACCTCGCCCGAGCGGAGCCGCCGCCGGGCGGTTCTGGCGGGCAAGCGCACCAAGTCGGGCGCCATGGTCGGCTTTCACGGGCGCGCATCCGACGTGGTGGTCGAGGTGCCGGGTTGTCTGCTTCTTACCCCGGCGCTGATGGTCAGCCTGCCGATCCTGCGCCGCGTCACCGTCGCCGGGGCCTCGCGCAAGGCGCCGCTTGCCCTGACGGTCACGGAAACCGACGGGGGCGTCGATCTGGCCGTCACGGGGGGGAAACCGCTGGAACAGGGTCTGTTTTCGGCCCTCGCGGCCCTTGCCGAAGAGGGGGATCTGGCCCGCCTGACCTGGGACGGAGAGGTGGTTTCGGCCCGGCGCCCGGCGGTCCAGACCTTTGGCCGCGTGCGGGTCGCCGTGCCGCCGGGCGGGTTCCTGCAGGCGACGGCCGAGGGGCAGACGGCGCTGGTGCGCGCCGTGTCAGAGGCGGTCGGCCCCGCGCGCCGGGTCGCTGACCTCTTTGCCGGCAGCGGCACCTTTACGCTGCCCCTGGCCGAGCGCGCCGAGGTCCATGCCGCCGAAGCCGCGTCCGACATGGTCGCAGCCCTTCTTGCCGCCGCGCGGGCTGCGCCCGGCTTGCGCCCCGTGACGGCCGAGGCGCGCGACCTGTTCCGCCGGCCGCTTCTGCCTGACGAGCTGACCCGCTTCGACGCGCTGGTCCTGGACCCGCCCCGCGCCGGAGCCGAGGCGCAGGTGCGCGAGATTGCGGCGGCCCGGGTGCCGGTGCTGGCCTATGTCTCGTGCAACCCGGTGACCTTTGCGCGCGATGCCCGCATCCTGGCGGACGCGGGTTACGCCATCGACTGGGTCCTGCCGGTGGACCAGTTCCGCTGGTCGCCGCATGTCGAGCTTGCGGCGCGGCTGACGCTTGGGTGAGCGCCCGGCCCTTTCCGCCCGCCGCCCATCCGTGTAAGAGCACCAAAAAAGCAGCAGAATCCCGAAAGACACGCAGGCATGAACCGTCGCACCCTTCTTCTGACCGCAGCCATGGGCCTTGCGCTGACCGCCTGCGGGCACAACAAGTTCCTGACCTATGACGGGCCGCCGGTCACTGCCATCGTGGTGCAGAAGGCCAATCGCAAGATGTTCCTGCTGAACGGCAATACCGTCCTTGAGCAATATGACATCAAGCTGGGTGGCAATCCGATCGGGCCGAAGCAGTTCGAAGGCGACGGCAAGACGCCCGAGGGGCAGTATTTCATCTCGCTCCGCAATCCGAACAGCCGCTATCACCTGTCACTGCGGGTGTCATATCCGAACGACGCCGACCGCGCCTATGCGAAGTCGATGGCGCGCGAGCCGGGCGGCGATATCTTCATCCACGGCATCGGCGACACGCCGGGCCGCAAGCGCGGCGACTGGACGGCGGGCTGCATTGCCGTCAAGGACAAGGAAATCGAGGTCATCTATTCGATGATCCGCGAGGGCACGCCGATCTTCATCTATCCCTGACGGGGCCCGGAAGGGGCCGTCTGCCGCCTGTTCGGCCGCCCGATCAGCCGCCGGTGACGAGCGTCCACCAGAGCTTGCCCGAGGGTTCCTGATACCAGGAAAAGCCCAGGTCGCGCGCCGCCGGGTCGACGATGACGGCGCGGGTGCCCTTGACCTGCATCCATGCCGTCAGCGTCTCGATCTCATTCTCATAGGTTTCCGAGATGTTTTCGCCCAGCATCCGGCCCGTGTAGCCGGTGCGCTGGACGCGGATGATGGGCGACGAGCCGTCCGAGCCGAAATGCCAGGGGCGGTTCTGCACCGACATGTCGCGCGAATGGGTCGCGGCGGCGGCGGTCAATTGCGCATTCAGGGTCAGGGGCGCAAGGCCGTTCTTGGCGCGCACCGAATTGATGGAATCGACCATCGAATAGGTCACGCGGCTTACGTCGCCCGGCCCGATGACATAGGCGTCGGGCAGGGGGCGGCCGTCGGGGCCGACTTCCTTCGGCGCGCTGCCGACGCAGGCGGCAAGCAGCAGGACGGCGGCGACGGCGGCGCGGACGTGAAGGCGCATGAAAGACCCCGGGGTTCGATTGCGTCGGGGTGCTTTACTCTGTCGCCCGACCGTGTTCAAACGCCAAATCAGCCGGGATCTTGCGCCGGTCACGCAGCCGTGATTTGCCGCCGTGACCGGCCCTTGTCAGGCAGGGAAATCGACCACCGGCTGACGCAGGCCAAGACCCGCGCGCCCGAGCAGGATCAGGACCATGACCCAATTCACCCCCTTCAGCCGCCGGCGCCTTCTGGGCACCGCTGCCGCCTCGCTGCTGGCCGCCCCGGCGCTGGCCCAGGTCGTGTCGACCTCGACCGACCAGAACGACGCCTCGACGACCGAGATGGAGCAGGACATCTCGAACAACATCCGCCGCAATATCTCGAGCTTCCGCTCGCTTCAGTGGCAGGACTATTTCGACACGACGAAGAACGGGGCGATCCTCGTCGACATCACCTCGCGCGCGCTGCATTTCTGGAGCGAGGACCAGGCGACCTACAAGCTTTATCCCTGTTCGGTCGCGGTCACCGACGATCTGACGCGGCGGGGACGGACGGAAGTGGTCGAAAAGGTGGTGAACCCGCCGTGGCGACCGACGCCCGAGATGAAGGTGCGCTTTCCCGACTGGCCGGACTTCGTGGCCGGCGGGGATCCGAAGAACCCGCTCGGGCCGCGGGCGCTTTACCTGTCGTGGCAATATTACCGAATCCACGGCACCCAGGACACGCGCAAGATCGGGCGGCGGTCCTCGAACGGGTGCGTGGGCCTTTACAACGAACATATCCTCGAACTGTTCGAACTGGCCAACAAGGGCACGCAAGTGTTGCTGATTTGACGCCCCCCTGCGGCCTTTTTTCGCTTTGGCGGGAAAAAGGGGTGGAAATGGCCAGAATTTCCGCTCACGCTCGCGGCTAGGGAAGGATGCTGCCCCGGCCATCCCGTCTAGAATCGTTCGGGGCGCGGATGGAGATTTGACATGAAGAAGATCGTGCTTGCTGCGGCACTTTCGATGACCGCTGCCACCGCCTTCGCCGGCGGCACCGTTGAACCGGTCGTCACCCCGGCCCCGGTTGTGGAACAGAAAGCCTCCTCGTCGTCGAGCGGCATGATGATTCCGCTGCTGGTTCTGCTCGTGGTCGCTGCTGCGGTCGCCAGCAACTAAGCTGCGGTCCTGCCCATCCAGGGCAGGTCAGTCGAACGGAATTGCCTGCGGTGGTTTCCGCCGCAGGCCATTCCTATACGCTCGGTCCCCCCGATGGCCGAACGGACTCGCCAATCCGGCAGAACTCTCCTGAGAGAGGTTCGGGAAGTCCCTGCAAAGTGTTGCTAATTTGACGACGGCGGCAAAACTTTGGCCTGCTGTCAGATGGCGTGTTGCAAATCTCCCGTCTGCCGGGCTAGTCGGGCCATGAGGTAACGCTAATAGCCCCAGTTTCCTCACTGAATCCTATACTGGGGCGCGGATGGAGACATAGAATGAAGAAAATCGCGCTTGCTGCCGCTCTCTCGCTTGGTGCCACGACCGCTTTCGCCGGTGGCATGGTTGAGCCCGTCATGGAACAGGCTCCGGTTGCTGCCAAGACGGCCTCGTCGTCGTCCTCGGGCATGGTGATCCCGCTGCTCGTTCTGCTCGTGGTCGCTGCTGCGGTCGCCAGCAACTGATATTCGGGAAACCGGACGAAAGGGCGGCGGGTTTCCCGTCGCCTTTTTTGCTGTCCGGGTGGTGGGTCCTGGTGGCAGAGACCGTTGGCTCTGCCATGCGAAGGCTCCTCCCCCTGTCCCGGCCAGTGGCCCAAAGGTCATCGGCCAGCGCCCGCCCCGCCATGGGCGGGCGCTATGCGCCCACCGGGGCAGGCGATGGCCTTTGTCGGTGAGTGACGGGAGCGGTCAAGCGGCACCGTTTTCACGCGGGCGGGGGAAACGCAGTGCGTTTCCTGATCCCACCTGGGCCCGGCCGTCCGCCAAGAGATGGCCGGCGGCCCCTAGACCCAACCGGCCAGGTTGCGGGCGATGACGCCCATCAGGGCCGCGATATGGTCGTCCTGGTCGTTGAGGCAGGGGATATAGGTGAAGCTTTCGCCGCCCGCATGCAGGAAAGTCTCGCGAATCTCGCCCTGAATTTCCTCCAGCGTCTCGATGCAGTCGGCCGAAAAGGCGGGCGAGATGACGGCGATGTTGCGCTTGCCGGCCTGCGCCAGCGCCGCGACATGTTTCACCGTATAGGGCTTCAGCCATTCCTCCGGCCCGAAGACCGACTGGAACGTGGTGTCGATCGCGTCGGGCGCCCAGCCCAGCTTTTCGCGCAGGAGCCGCGTCGTTTTCTGGCACTGGCAATGGTAGGGATCGCCCTCTTCCAGATAGCGTTTCGGCATGCCGTGGTAGGAGGCGACCAGGACGTCCGGCCGTTTGGGCAGGGCCGCGTAGGCGCGCCCGACCGAGGCCGCCAGTGCCGCGATATAGGCCGGTTCCTCGAAATATTCGGGCACGGTGCGGATCGCGGGCTGGCGCTTTTCCTTCATCAGGGCGCGAAAGAAGCCGTCGTTCGCCGTGGCCCAGGTGGCGCCCGCATAGTGGGGATAAAGCGGCAGGAAAAGGATGCGCTCGCAGCCTTCGTCCACCATCTTGCGCACCAGGCTTTCGGTTGAGGGTTTGCCGTAGCGCATGGAGAACTCGACCATCACCCGGTCGCCCCAAAGCGCCTCTGCCGCCTTGCGCAGCTTGTCGGTCTGGGCGCGGGTGATGGTGATCAGCGGGCTTTCGTTCCGCTCGCGGTTCCAGATCGTGTCGTAGTCCCGGCCCTTGGCGCGCGGGCGCTTGGTCAGGATGATGAGCTGCAGGATCGGTTGCCATTTCCAGGACGGATAGTCGATCACCCGCTTGTCCGAGAGGAACTCGGACAGGTAGCGGCGCATCGACCAGTAGTCGGTGGCCTCGGGCGTGCCGAGGTTCGCAACCAGGATGCCGATCTTCGGCTCGCGTTGCCGGGGGTGGCCTTCGGGGGCATGGGGCAGCGCGCGGTCGGTCATGTCATTGGCCCTTGAGCGGGCGTTCGCCGGTGCCGAGCGCATCGGCAAGCCGCATTGCCGCCGAACCGGGGCGGAGCGGCTTTTGCTGGCTTTCGTGCGGCGTCCAGCCGGTCAGGAAGACCAGCTCATAGGTGGCATGCAGGCGCGCGGGGTCGTCGGCATCCGCGAAATGCTCGCGATAAAGCGCCTCTGCCCGACGGAAGAGCGCGCGGTTCGGCGGAATGCGATTGCGGGTGGCGAGCGCGTTGCCCTCGCCCATGGCGCGCAGGTCGGCGGCCAGATGGTGCAGGTCGCGGTAACTCGCGGGCAGGGTCACCACGTCGGCGACCGGCAGGGCGAGGCCGGCGCGCGACAGAAGGCCGCCCAGATCGCGCAGCTCGCCCATCGGCAGGACGCGCGGCGACAGGCCGCCGGTCAGGGACGCCTCGGCCTCGGCGAGGACCGTGCGCAGTTCGTGCAGCGTCTGGCCGCCCGGCAGCACCGCCAGGAAAAGGCCGTCGGGCTTCAGCGCCCGCGCCGACTGGATGATCTGGCCGACGGGGTCGTCGGCCCAGTGCAGCGCCATGGCGTGGATCACCAGGTCATGTGCGCCCGGCGTCAGGTCCAGAACCGGCTGGTCCGCGACGATGCGGGCGCCGGGCAGGATCCTGTGCCACGGGTCGGGGAAAGCCGTCACGACGGCGGGCGCCGTAAACGATCTCTTAACCTCTTTCAGTCTTTCATGGACCTCATCGGCCGCGACGTCGTGCAGGAAAAGATCGGGACCCCCTGACCGGCGGCAGGCGCGGGCGCGATTTCGGGCAAGGGCGTCGCGGTCGGCCAGTTGTGGAAGGGGGCGGGACATGGCCCATACATAAGGGAGGCCCATGCGGATAGAAAGCGCGCTTCGGCTGATTTTCCCGCCCGCCTGCATCGCCTGCGGGGCGCGGGTCGACAGCGACTTCGGCCTCTGCCCGGACTGCTGGCCAGAGGTGCGGTTCCTGACCGGCCTTGTGTGCGACGCCTGCGGCGCGCCCTTGCCGGGCGAAGAAGGGGATGGCGCAGTCCAGTGCGACGACTGCCTTGCCAGCCCACGGCCCTGGGCGCGGGGGCGGAGCGCGGTCCTTTATGCCGGGCGGGGGCGCGACCTGATCCTGCAGTTCAAGCACGGCGACCGGCTGGACCTGGCGCGCCCCATGGCGGGCTGGCTGGCCCGCGCGGGGGCGCCGCTTCTGGCGCCCGACATGCTGATCGCGCCGGTGCCGCTGCACTGGCGGCGCTTCTTTACCCGGCGCTACAACCAGTCGGCCCTTCTGGCGCGCGCCCTGGCGCGCGCGACGGGGCAGGAGGACTGCCCGGACCTTCTGGTGCGCCATCGCGCGACCGCCAGCCAGGAGGGACGGACACGAGAGGAGCGGGCCGCGAACCTTGCGGGCGCCCTGTCGGTCAACCGCCGGCAGCGCGAGCGGATCAAGGGCCGGGCGGTCCTGATCGTCGATGATGTGATGACTTCAGGCGCGACCTTCGCCGAGGCGACGCGCGCCTGCCTTCAGGCCGGGGCGCTGTCGGTGTCGGTGCTGGCGCTGGCGCGCGTTGCGAAGGATGCCTAAATCTCCCATAGTCTGGCGACGAAAGGGAAAGTCATGGCGCGCGTCGAAATCTATACCACCCCTTTCTGCCCCTATTGCGTGGCGGCCAAGCGGCTTCTGACCCGCAAGGGCGTCGCGTTCGAGGAAACGGATGTCGCCCGCGATCCGGGCCAGCGGCAGGCGATGATGGCGCGGGCTGGCGGGCGGCGCACGGTGCCGCAGATCTTCATCGGCGGCACGCATGTCGGCGGCTCGGATGATCTGCATGCGCTTGACGCGGCGGGCAAGCTCGACCCCATGCTGGCGGCGGAATGATGAGGGCGGCGCTTGTCCAGCTGTCGGTGGGCGATGATCCGGCGGTGAACCTGCCCGTGACGCGCGGCTTCGTGCGGCAGGCGGCAGCCGGGGGCGCGGGCTTCGTCCTGACGCCCGAAATGACGAACCTTCTGTCGTCGGACCGCACCCGGCAGCGGGCGATGCTCTGCCACGAAACCGACGACCCGACGCTCGTGGCGCTCAGGCAGGATGCGGCGGCGCTGGGGATCTGGCTTTTGATCGGCTCGCTCGGGCTTTTGACCGATGACGACCGGCAGGGGCGCTTTGCCAACCGGTCCTTCCTGATCGCGCCGGACGGGCGGATCGCGGCGCGCTACGACAAGATCCACATGTTCGATGTCGACGTGTCCCCGACCGAACGCTACCGCGAATCCTCGGCCTATCGCCCCGGCGACCGGGCCGTGACGGCCGAAACGCCCTTCGGCCGCATCGGCATGACCGTCTGCTATGACGTGCGATTCCCGCTGCTTTACCGCCGCCTGGCGCAGGCCGGGGCCAGCATCCTGACCGTGCCGGCGGCCTTCAACGACACGACGGGGGCGGCGCATTGGGAAAGTCTTCTGAGGGCCCGCGCGATCGAGAACGGCGCCTATGTGCTTGCGCCCGCACAATGCGGCGCGCACGGGACCGTGGACGGAACCGCGACCGGGCGGCCCCGGCGGACGCATGGTCATTCGCTGGCCGTCGGGCCCTGGGGCGAGGTTCTGGCCGATGGCGGGTCTGATCCGGGCGTGACCTTCGTCGACCTCGATCCGGCGGCGGTAGCGGCGGCGCGGGGACGGGTGCCGTCCCTGACCCACGACCGCGCCTTCACGGGCCCCTGAGATGGCAGAGCCTGCCGACACGCTGGCCATTGCGCTTTTTTCGGAACTCTTTGCCGCCGACCAGCTTGGCCGCAGCCTCATTTCCCGTGCCCTGCCGAAGGGGATGGAGCTGTCGCACTTTTCGGTCCTGAACCTGCTTGCGCGGCTGAACGAGGAGCGGACGCCCGCCCAGCTTGCGGATGTGTTTCACGTCACGCGGGGGGCGATGACCAACACGCTGTCGAAGCTCGAATGGGCGGGGCATGTGCACATCCGCCCCGACTGGGACGATGCGCGGCGCAAGTTCGTGTCCGTCAGCCCGGCGGGGCGGGCGGCGCGGGATGCGGCGCTGGCCGCCGTGGCACCGGTCCTGACCGACATCGTGGCGACGATCGGCGCGGGCCGGGTGAGGGCGGTGCTGCCGATCCTGCGCGAGTTGCGCCAGAGGCTCGAGCCTAACGCTTGAGCCTTGGCCGTGGACCGCCTATGCCGGGCGGGCTAGGACAGAGAGGGCGCCATGAGCCTCAACACATTCGGCCATATCTTCCGGGTCACGACCTGGGGCGAAAGCCACGGGCCGGCGCTCGGCGCGGTGGTCGACGGCTGCCCGCCGGGCATCGCGCTTGAGGAAGGCGCGATCCAGCATTGGCTCGACCGCCGCAAGCCGGGTCAGAACCGCTTCACCACCCAGCGGCGCGAGGCCGACGCGGTGCGCATCCTGTCGGGGGTCCATGAGGGGCGCACGACAGGAACGCCGATCCAGCTGATGATCGAGAACACCGACCAGCGGTCCAAGGACTATGGCGATATTGCCGAAAGCTTCCGGCCCGGCCATGCCGATCTGGCCTATTTCCAGAAATACGGGCTGCGCGATCCGCGCGGCGGCGGGCGGTCGAGCGCGCGGGAAACGGCGGCGCGGGTGGCGGCGGGGGGCGTGGCGCGGGCGGTGCTGGCTGATCTGGTGCCGGGCCTGACCGTGCAGGGCTTCATGGTGCAGATGGGTGCGGACATGGCCGACCGGGCGGCCTTCGACATGGCAGAGGTCGAGCGCAATCCCTTCTGGTGCCCCGACGTGGCGGCCGCCGCGCGCTGGGCCGAGATGCTCGACGCCTTGCGCAAGGACGGCAATTCCGTCGGTGCCGTGGTCGAGGTGGTGGCGAGTGGCGTGCCGCCGGGGCTGGGCGCGCCGATCTATGGCAAGCTCGACGCTGACCTTGCCGGGGCGATGATGTCGATCAATGCCGTGAAGGGCGTCGAGATCGGCGCGGGCATGGGGGCGGCCGCGCTGACCGGGGTCGAGAATGCCGACGAGATGCGGATGGGGCCGGATGGTCCTGTCTATCTGTCAAACCATGCCGGGGGCGTCCTGGGCGGGATTTCGACCGGCCAGCCGGTCGTCGTGCGGATGGCGGTGAAGCCCACCTCGTCGATCCTGACGCCGCGCCGGACGGTGACGCGGGACGGGCGCGAGGTCGACCTGGTGACCAAGGGGCGCCATGATCCGTGCGTCGGCATCCGCGCCGTGCCGGTGGCCGAGGCGATGATGGCCTGCGTCCTTCTGGACCACCTGCTGCTTGATCGTGGCCAGACAGGCGGTGTCAGGGGCCGGGTGGGGCCGTGAGCCTGACGACGGACCTGCGGCTGTCGCTCAGGTCCGCGCTGGCCGAGGTTCTGGCCGAGGTTCTGGCCGGAGGCGGGGTGGATAGTGCGCATGATCTGGGTCATGCCGACCGGGTCTGGTCGAACGCCCGCGCCATCGCCATCGGCGAGGGGCACGATCCCTCGCCCGCGCTGATGGCCGCCGCCTACCTGCATGACCTGGTGAGCCTGCCGAAGGACCATCCCGACCGGGCGCGCTCGGCCAGCCTGTCGGCCGAGGCTGCCGGTCCGGTGATGGAGGCGCTGGGCCTGTCGGCCATGGACATCGCCACCGCCCGCCATGCGATCGAGGCGCATTCCTGGTCTGGCGGGATCGAGCCCCGGACGCCCGAAGCGCGGATCCTGCGCGACGCCGACCGGCTCGAGGCGCTGGGCGCCATCGGCATCGCGCGCTGTTTTGCCGTGTCAGGCGCGCTCAGGCGGCGGATTGTCCATCCTGACGATCCCTTCGCCGGGGGCCGCCCGCTCGACGACGGGGCCGCAGCGCTCGACCATTTCCAGACCAAGCTTCTGCGCCTGCCCGAGGGGATGCTGACCGCGACCGGGCGGCGGATGGCCGACGAACGGGCAGCCACGATGCGGCGCTGGCTGGCGGACCTGGCGGGCGAGCTGGGCCAGACCCTGCCGGACGCCTGGACGTAAAAGGCCGCCCCTAGGGGCGGCCCGGAACCTGTCACCTTACAGCCGGATCAGCCGTTCACGACGTCCTTGAGCGCCTTGGCGATCGAGATCTTGACGACCTTGTCGGCGGGCTTGCTCATGGTTTCGCCGGTCGCGGGGTTGCGAACCTGGCGTTCGGGGCGGGCGCGGCAGACGATCTTGCCGATGCCGGGCAGCGCCACGGCGCCGCCGCCAGCCACTTCGCGCGACACGACTTCGGCAATCGCGTCCAGCGCGGCCGAAGCGGTCTTCTTGTCGCCGCCCATTGCGTCGGCGACCGCTGCCACGAGCTGGGATTTAGTCATGGGTTTGGACATGTCTGTCTCCTCACAGCCCCGCAGAGCGGGGTCGTTGCTGGCCATCTGAAGGGCCAATGGCGGTGCAATTCACCGTTTTCCCGGCCAAGGCAAGCCTTTTTCGCCCGAAATCAGCGTCGGGGGGGTCAAAGGAAGGCGGTTTCCTCGAAACTGCGCAGTTTTCGGCTGTGAATGCGCTCGATCGGCATGTCGCGCAGCATCTCCATGGCGCGGACGCCGATCAGCAGGTGGCGCCCGACCTGGGTGCGGTAGAACTCGGTCGCCATGCCCGGCAGCTTCAATTCGCCGTGCAGGGGCTTGTCGGACACGCACAGAAGCGTGCCGTAGGGCACCCGGAACCGGAAGCCGTTCGCGGCGATGGTGGCGCTTTCCATGTCGAGCGCGATGGCGCGCGACTGGCTGAGGCGCTGGACCGGCCCGGACTTGTCGCGCAGTTCCCAGTTGCGATTGTCGATCGTGGCGACGGTGCCGGTGCGCATGATCCGCTTCAGCTCGAACCCCTCAAGCTCGGTCACGTCGGCGACTGCGCGTTCGAGCGCGATCTGGATTTCGGCGAGTGCCGGGATCGGCACCCAGATCGGCAGGTCGGCGTCCAGCACATGGTCTTCGCGCAGGTAGGCGTGGGCCAGGACGAAATCGCCCAGCGACTGCGAATTGCGCAGGCCCGCGCAGTGGCCGACCATCATCCAGGCATGGGGGCGCAGGACGGCGATATGGTCGGTCGCCGTCTTGGCGTTCGAGGGGCCGACGCCGATGTTGACCAGCGTGATCCCCTGTCCGCCCGGCCGCGTCAGGTGATAGGCCGGCATCTGCGGCATCTTGGGCAGGGGCGGCAGGATGCCGTCGGCCGTGGTGATCGCCAGGTTCCCCGGTGCCACGAAGGCCGTGTAGCCGCTTTCGGGGTCGCCAAGCGCCTTGCGGGCGTAGGCTTCGAACTCGTCCACATAGAACTGGTAGTTGGTGAACAGGACGTGGTTCTGGAAATGCTCGGCGTCGGTGGCGGTGTAGTGCGACAGGCGCGCGAGCGAATAGTCGATGCGCTGGGCCGTGAAGGGGGCAAGGTGGCCCGAACCGTCGGGGTTCGGGCGCGCGGTGCCGTTCACGATGTCGTCGCTCATCGTGCCAAGCTCTGGCACGTCGAAAAAGTCGCGGAGCGGGAAGTCGAGGACGCCTTCCTGCGGCACGGCGAGGCGCGGCTCGGCAGCGACGGCGAAATGGATCGGCATCGGCGTGTGGCTCGGCGCGACGCTGACGGGCACGTTATGCGTCTTCATCAGGATCGACAGCTGCTGGATCAGGTAGTTCCGGAAAAGGTCGGGCCGGGTGATGGTCGCCGTATAGGTGCCGGGAACGGGCAGGTGGCCGAAGCTCATCCGCGCGTCGCCGGCCTTGTGGCTGTCGGAGGTGATGCGCACCTCCGGGTAGTAGGCGCGGACGCGGGCGTCGGGGCGGTGGCCTTCCAGCGTTCGGCGAAACTCGGTCACCAGGAAGTCGACCGACTCGTCGTAAAGCTGTTCCAGCCGGTCGACGGCAGCTTCGGCGTCGGTGAACTGCTCGGGGCCGAGCGAGGGGGGCGACAGGAAGGCGGAAGCGTTCATTCGAAAAGGTCCGTGAAGCTGAAGCTGCGCACGTCGACGAGGCCGAGGTCCGAGATGCGGAGTTCGGGGATGACGACGAGCGCCAGGAAGGAATGCTGGATCGAGGCGTTGTTCAGGTCACAGCCGCAGGCGCGCATCGCCTCGACCAGGTGGCTGGCGCGGTCCGCCATCTGGGCCGCGGGGGCGTCGGACATCAGGCCGGCGATGGGCAGCGGGATGGTCGCGATTTCCGCATCGTCCTGCCAGAGCGAGAAGCCGCCGCCCATGGCCGAGATGCTGTTGGCCGCCTTGGCCATCAGCGCCCGGTCCGTGCCCACGGTTATGATCTGGTGGGCGTCATGCGCCACGGTCGAGGCCAGCGCCATGCGGCCCTTGTAGCGAAAGCCCGAGACGAAGCCGTTGACCATGCGGCCCGAGGACAGGTGGCGTTCGATGACGGCGCATTGGGCGATGTCCTGCGCCTCGTCGGGTTCGACGATGCCGTTCCTGACCGCGAGCGTCGCCGACAGGGCGCGGGTCGGCGCCTGGTTTTCGACGATGCCGATGACGCGCACGCGGACGGACCCGGCAGCTTCGGGCGCCCGGATCTCGAAGTCGCGGGCCACCTTGTCGGCGCCCATGTGCACGGTGTTGCGCGCTTCGGGCGGCCAGTCGTAATGGGGGCAGGGGACGGTCATGCGGCCCGCTTCGGCCACGATCCGGCCGCGCGCGATCACCATGTCGCAGGGCAGCGCCTTCAGGTCCGTCGTCAGGATCAGGTCCGCGCGGCGGCCCGGCGTGATCGAGCCCAGCTCGCGTTCAAGCCCGAAGTGGGTCGCGGTGTTGATCGTGGCCATCTGCAGCGCAATCAGCGGATCGCAGCCCTTTTCGACCGCGCGGCGATAGGCGCGGTCCATGTGGCCCTCCTGCACCAGCGTGCCGGGGTGGCAGTCATCGGTGCATAGGATGAAGTTCCGGGGGTCGAGCCCGCGTTCGGTAACGGCGGTGATCTGGCGGTCCACGTCGAACCAGGCCGAGCCGTGGCGCATCATGGCGCGCATCCCCATGCGGGCGCGCATCACCGGGTCCTCTTCGGTCTTGCCTTCGTGGTCGTCAGCCGGGCCCGCCGCCACATAGGCGCGGAAGGCCGCGCCCAGGTCGGGGCTGGCGTAATGGCCACCGACGACCTTGCCCGCGCGTTGGGTCGCGGCGATCTCGGCCAGCATCTGCTGGCTGCCGGCGATCACGCCGGGGAAATTCATCATCTCGCCAAGGCCCACGATGCCGGGCCAGCCCATCGCCTCCGTCACCTCGTCGGGGCCGATCTCGTAGGGCGTGGTTTCCAGTCCGGGCGCCGAGGGGGCGCAGGAGGGCATCTGCATGAACAGGTTGACGGGCTGCATCAGCGCCTCGTCATGCATCATCCGGACGCCCCTGATCCCAAGGACATTGGCGATTTCGTGGGGGTCGGCGAACATGGTCGTGGTGCCGTGGGGGACGACGGCGGCGGTGAATTCGGCGGGCGTCAGCATGCCGCTTTCGACATGCATGTGCCCGTCGCAAAGACCGGGCACCATGAAGCGGCCCCGGGCGTCGATGACCTGCGTGTCGGGGCCGATGGCGGACGACAGGTCCGGCGCAATCGCGGCGAAGCGGCCGTCGGCGATGGCGATGTCATGGCCGGGCAGCACTTCGCGAGTGTGGACGTTGACCCATTGGCCGCCCCGGATGACCAGATCGGCCGGCGCGCGCCCGGCCGCGACGGCGACAAGACGCGGGGCGGCTTCGGCCCAGGTGGGTAGGGTCGGCTGTGCGGGGGGATGTGCGGTTTTCATGCCAAAATCTGTCAGAAGGGACGGCGCGGCGCAAGCGGGCGCGGCGCTGGTCCTGCCTATGGCAGGCCAGGGCAAAACTTTCGTGACAGGAGGGCGGCCGCGCCTCGGACCCCTGGGCTTTGCGCCCCCAAGTTTTGCGGCGGCTCGCGCGGCGAGGCGGGCGTGCAGGGCTGCGGGCAGGCCGATGCGGCGGGCGACGGCGGCCCAGACGGCGGCCCAGACGGCGGCCCAGATGGCGGGGTCGGCCGACAGCGCCTCGTAGGGCACGAAAAGGACGTTCGCGGGCCGCCTTGGCAGGGTCGAGCGCGCGGCAGGCGGAAAGCCAGTCCCTCAGCCAGTAGTCGATCCCGTCCGGGTGGCCTTCGGGCGCGCCGGGGAAGAGGAAGGGCCGGTGGGTCGCGCCAAACTCGTGGTGGCCAAGGCAGGTCATGCAATTCTGGGTGAAGGCGTCGGCGTTCAGGAAGCGGCGGTGCTGCGACAGAAGACTTTCGGCATGTGCCAGCGGCCGGCGCAGGGGCACGAGGCGCGCCGCGCCAACGGCGACGGCGGGCAACCATTCCCTTTTGGCAGAAATGCCCCGGCTCGGGCCGGGATTGGCGGTGCCTTGGCGGCAGCCGGCCGGGGCTTGCCCTTCGCCGCCCGGCCCCGCTAGATCGGTCCATGGAGCACGATCCCCAAACCCGTCCCGGCACGCTTTTCATCTTCGGCCTTGGCTATTCCGCCGAGGTCCTGGCACGGCGGCTTTTGCCGCAGGGCTGGCGCGTCATCGGCACGACGCGGGATGCGGCCAAGGCCCGGCGGCTTAAGGGGCTGGGGATCGAGCCGATCCTCTGGACGGAACGCCCGGTGGCGGCCGCTCTGGGTCAGGCGACGCACCTTCTGTCGTCGGTCGGTGCTGTCGCGGCGGGCGATCCGGTGCTTCTGGCCGAAAGCGCGGCCATCGCCGAGGTGGCGCCGCGCCTGAAATGGGCGGGCTATCTGTCGACGACCGGGGTTTACGGCGATCATGGCGGCGGCTGGGTTGACGAGGACACCGCGCTGGCCCCCACGACCGAACGCGGGCGCTGGCGGCTTCAGGCGGAACGCGCCTGGGCCGCGATCCCCGCCCTGCCGATCCACCATTTCCGCCTTGCGGGGATCTACGGGCCGGGGCGCGGGCCCTTCCAGAAGGTGCGCGACGGCTCGGCCCGGCTGATCCTGAAGGACGGCCAGTTCATGAGCCGGATCCATGTCGAGGACATCGCGACCGTCCTTGCCGCCTCGATGGCGCGGCCTGCACCGGGGCGGGCTTACAATGTCTGCGATGACGCGCCCAGTGCGCCCGAGGACGTCCTGCGCGAGGCGGCGCGGCTTCTGGATTTGCCCCCGCCCCCCGCCATGCGGTTCGAAGAGGCCGAGATGTCGCCCATCGCGCGGGGCTTTTACAGCGAATCGAAGCGGGTGCGGAACGGACGCATCAAGGACGAGCTGGGCGTGCGGCTGGCCTATCCGACCTACCGCGAGGGGTTGCGGGCGATACTGGCCGCCGAACGGACCAGTCCGTGCTCAGGCCATCCGTAGCGCGACGGCACCCGCAGCGATCAGCGCCACGGCCAGCAGGCGCGCGGGGTTGACGCGCTCTTTCAGGATGAAGACTGAAATTCCGGTCGCGAACAGGATCGAGGTTTCGCGCAAGGCGGCCACAAGAGCGATCGGCGCGTGGCTCATGGCCCAGAGTGCCACCGTGTAGGAGGTGAGGGTGCCGACCCCGCCGACTGCCCCGCGCAAGGCCTGGGCCCTCAGCGCCGCGCCAAGGCCGGGCCCACGACGCCAGCGCACCATCAGCAGGAGGGGCGGCGCGGTCAGCAGCGATTCGACCAGCGAATAGCCGATGGGGCTGCCGGACAGGCGCGCGCCGTGGCCGTCGTTCAGCGTGTAGGCGGCGATGACGCAGGCGGTCATCAGCGCCATGCCGACCCCGGTCCGCGCGCCCCTCTGCCCGAAAAGCGCCATCGACAGGATGCCGCCCGAAATCAGCCCGACGCCGACCCAGCCCCAGAAGGGCAGAACCTCTCCCAGAAGCGGGCGGGCGGCAAGCGCGACCAGCATCGGTGCCGTGCCGCGCATGATCGGGTAGACGAGGCTCATATCCGCGCGCCCGTAGGACAGGCCGACGAGCGTGTAGTAGCAGGTCTGCAGGACCATGGCGCTCGCAAGCCAGGGCCAGGAGGCGGGGGCGGGGAAGGGCACGAAAGGCAGCGCCAGGGCCGAGGCGACGGCCGCCCCCACCGCGATCGCGGCAGAGCCGATCAGCGGGTCGCTCGACCCTTTCACCAGCGCATTCCAGCCGGCATGCAGGAAGGCGGCCGCCAGAACGGCCAGGAAGATGGTCAGTGTCACGGAAATTTGCCCCCTGCCCGATGGGGCCACAAGGCTCTGACCGGGACAGGACTGTCAACGGGGTGCTGCGCTTTGGTCACGTTTCCGTGCGCGCGCACCCTTGAAACCTGCGCCATGCGCCCCAAGTAGGCTCAACGGGCCGGGCCCCTCTGGCGATCGTGCGCTGCTATCAGGCGCGGTCGTGATGTCGGACCGTAATCGGTAATGCGTCCGATGTTCCGCCCGGCTTTGCCCCGTCGCCTCGCCACTGGACCCTCGTGCGCCAACGCAAAACGCAAAGGAGAGGCCCGGTGGAGGTCATTCAAAGTCTGTTTCTTGGCACGCCGCTTTGGTTGTGGGGGGCCTTCCTGGCGCTGGTCCTGGCGCTTCTGACGCTGGATCTGGGCCTTTTCGGCCGCAAGTCGGGGTCCGATGGGCGCGAGATCGGCGTCAGTCAAAGCCTGTGGCTGTCGGCCTTCTACATCAGCGTCGGCCTGGCCTTCGCGCTGGTCGTCTGGTGGCAGATCGGGGCCGGGGCGGCGCTCGCCTACCTGACCGCCTTCACGGTCGAAAAGACGCTCGCGCTCGACAATATCTTCGTCATCGCGCTGATCTTTGCCGCGCTCTCGATCCCGCGGGCCTACCAGCACCGCGTGCTATTCTGGGGGATTCTGGGGGTGATCGTCCTTCGGGGGCTGATGATCGGCCTCGGCGCCACGCTTGTTGCGCGCTACGACTGGGTGCTCTACCTCTTCGCGGCCTTCCTTGTGATCACGGGCATCAAGATGCTGGTGATGAAGGAAAAAGAGCATGACATCACGCAAAACCCGGTCCTGGAGTTCCTGCGGCGCCACCTGCGGCTGACCGAAGGGCTGCACGGCCAGGCCTTCACGCACCGCGGACCCCATCCGGTGACGGGCAAGACGGTCCTTTGGCTGACGCCGCTTGCGCTCGCGCTGATTATGGTCGAGCTCGCGGACATCGTCTTTGCCGTCGACTCGGTGCCGGCGGTCTTTGCGATCACGGCGGACCCTTTCATCGTCTATACCTCGAACATCTTCGCCATCCTGGGGCTTCGGGCGCTCTACTTCGCTCTGGCGGCCGTCCTGCACCGTTTTGCCTACCTCAAGCAGGCGCTGGCGGTCCTTCTGGTCGTCATCGGGTCGAAGGTCTTCGTCGCCGACCTTCTGGGGTGGGAGAAGTTTCCCCCCGCACTCTCGCTTGGCCTGACGGTCGTGATCCTTGGCGCGGGAATCGGCTGGTCGCTTTGGAAGACAAAGGGGGCCGGCGCGCCCCTTGCGGCGGGGCAGTAGGACGCCCCATATTCTGCGCGAAGCTGCCATGCGGAGGATCAGATGAGCGACCAAGCGCAGAAGACCTGGGGCAAGAGCGCCGAGGCCCTGGCCCGGCTCAGCCCCGAGGAATACCGCGTCACCCAGCAAAGCGGCACCGAGCGGCCCTTTTCCGGCACCTTCTGGGACATGAAGGAGCCGGGGCTCTACGTCGACGTGGTGTCGGGCGAGCCGCTTTTTACCTCGGACGACAAGTTCGACAGCGGCTGCGGCTGGCCGAGTTTCACGAAGCCGGCCGTCGACGCCCATGTGACCGAGCACCGGGACGCGACGCACGGGATGATCCGGACCGAGGTGCGCTCGGCCCATGGCGACAGCCACCTGGGCCATGTCTTCCCGGACGGGCCGCGTGACCGGGGCGGACTGCGCTACTGCATCAACTCGGCGTCCTTGCGCTTCGTCCCGCTCGACCGGCTGGCGGCCGAGGGCTATGGCGACTGGGTTGGCAAGATCAAGGGTGCGAAATGAGCGAAACGGCGATTCTGGCGGGCGGTTGCTTCTGGGGCATGCAGGACCTGATCCGGCGGATGCCCGGCGTGATTTCGACGCGCGTGGGCTATACGGGCGGCGAGGTCGCGAATGCCACCTACCGCAACCACGGCAACCATGCCGAGGCGATCGAGGTCGTGTTCGACCCCGCGCGGCTCAGCTACCGGCAGCTTCTGGAGTTCTTCTTCCAGATCCATGACCCGACGACGCGGAACCGGCAGGGGAACGACCTTGGCCCATCCTATCGGTCCGCGATCTATACGCTGTCGGACGCGCAGCGGGCGGTGGCGCTGGACACGATCGCCGATGTCGATGCGTCCGGCCTCTGGCCCGGCCCGGTGGTGACGGAGGTGACGGCGGCCGGTCCCTTCTGGCAGGCCGAACCCGAGCATCAGGATTACCTGCTGCGCCGCCCCGACGGCTATACCTGCCACTTCGCGCGGCCCGGTTGGCGGCTGCCGAAGCGCGTGGCGTAAGGGGGCGAACGGCTGGGCGGGGTGGCAGAGGCCGTCGCCTCTGCCATGCGAAGGCTTATCCTTTGTCCCGGCCGATGGCCCCAAGGCCATCGGCCAGCGCCCGCCCCGCCCATGGCGGGCGCTATGCGCCCACCGGGGCGGGCGCCGGCCTTTTTCAGTTCATGACACGAGTGGTCCAGCGAACTTGTTCCCACGCGGGCGGGGGAAACGCGGTGCGTTTCCTGATCCCGCCCGGCCCGGCCGCGGAATGACCGCCTGCCCTTATGCGCGGACGAGCTTTTCGTAGTCCGTCGCGACGCGCCTGGTCAGCTCGCCCACGGTGAAATTATAGTCGCCGATCTGGCCCACCGGGGTCACTTCGGCGGCGGTGCCGGTCAGCCAGCACTGTTCGAACCCTGCCAGTTCCTCGGGCATGATGTGGCGCTCGTGGACCTTGACGCCCATGCCCTGCAACATGCCGATGACCGTCTGGCGGGTGATGCCGTTCAGGAAGCAGTCGGGCTTCGGGGTGTGCACCTCGCCGTTCTTCACGAAGAAGATGTTGGCGCCGGTCGCTTCGGCCACATAGCCGCGATAGTCGAACATCATCGCGTCCGAGCAGCCCTTGGCCTCTGCCGCGTGCTTGGACATGGTGCAGATCATGTAAAGGCCGGCCGCCTTCGCCTCGGACGGGATCGTGGCCGGGTCGGGGCGGCGCCACTTGGCGATATCGAGTTTCGCGCCCTTCATCTTGGCATCGCCGTAGTAGTTGCCCCATTCCCAGGCCGCGACGGCCATGCGGACGGGGTTGTGGCTCGAGGCGACGCCCATGTCGGGGCCGGCGCCGCGGAAGGCGACGGCGCGGACGTAGGCGTCGGTCCAGCCGTTCGCCTTCAGCACGGCATATTTCGCCTCTTCGATCTGGTCGACCGTGTAGGGGATCTTCATGTCCAGAAGCTCACCCGACTTCAGCAGGCGCGCGGAATGTTCGCGGCCCTTGAAGATCTTGCCGTTGTAGCAGCGCTCGCCCTCGAACACGGACGAGGCATAGTGGAGCGCGTGGGTCAGGATGTGGACCTTCGCGTCGCGCCAGTTCACCAGCGCCCCGTCCATCCAGATCTTGCCGTCGCGATCGTCATAGGAACCGGCCATTACGCCCTCCGATTTTCATTTGTTGCGCGTTTTAGGTCCGAAGTGGACATAAAGTTGCGCCGTTGTGTCGATTCGGTAGCAATTCATTCTTGGAAAGTCAACATGACTGACATAATATTGCCTTCGGCGGCAGGGATGGCAAGCAGGCGGATGACAGAGGCGAAGACAATAGGCCTATCTGGCGGCCCATCGGGTATCGGGTCGGGTATCGGGTCGGGCGGCAGCGAGGGGCTTCTCTACCTGACCGACGAACAGCTGCGCCGGGGGGCAGAGGCGATGTTCTTCGCCTACCGGGCCTTTACCGCCGACCCCGACCGGATTCTTGAAAACTACGCCTACGGGCGGGCGCACCACCGGGCGATCCATTTCATCAACCGCCAGCCGGGGCTGAACGTCAACGCCCTGCTCGCGCTTCTGGGGGTGACGAAACAGTCCCTGAACCGCGTCCTGCGCACGCTGATCGAGGACGGGCTGGTCGAACAGCGCGTCGGGCGGCGCGACAAGCGCGAGCGGCACCTGCACCTGACCGAAAAGGGCGCGGCGCTTGAACGCGACCTGTCAGACGCGCAGCGGGCGCGGATGCGCTCGGCCTACCGGCAGGCGGGGCCGGCGGCGGTGCTGGGGTTCCGCCAGGTGCTCGAGGCGATGATGGACCCGGACCTGCGGCGCTTTTACAACGAAGGCCGGGAGGGTCAGCCATGACAGCCGTGCCGGACATCCACCTGCTGGTCGTCGATGATGACGAACGCATCCGGGGACTTTTGCAGAAGTTCCTGATGAAGAACGGTTTTCTGGTCAGCGCGGCCCGCGATGCGGCCCATGCGCGGCGGCTTCTGTCGGGGCTGGAGTTCGACCTGATCGTCCTTGACGTGATGATGCCGGGCGAGGACGGGGTGAGCCTGACGCGCGATCTGCGCGCGCGGCTGGCAACGCCGATCCTGCTGCTGACCGCGCGGGGCGAGACGGCGGACCGGATCGCAGGGCTCGAGGCCGGGGCGGACGACTATCTGGCGAAACCGTTCGAGCCGAAAGAGCTGCTCTTGCGCATCAACGCCATCCTGCGCCGCGCGCCGGCGCCGGTGGCGCAGAAGGTGCCGAAGGTCATGACCTTCGGGCCGGTGCGCTATGATGCGGACCGGGGCGAGCTGTGGCGGGGCGAGGACCCGGTGCGGCTGACCGCGACCGAGGCCGCGCTGATGCGCATCCTGGCGGCGCGGCCGGGCGAGGCGGTGAGCCGGACGGAACTGGTGGACGAACTGAGCCGGGGCGGCGACCACACGCAGGAGCGCGCGGTCGACGTCCAGATCACGCGGCTCAGGCGCAAGGTCGAGGCGGACCCCAAGCTGCCGCGCTACCTGCAGACGGTCAGGGGCGCGGGCTACATGCTGGCGCCGGACTGACGGGCGGCCCACCGCAGGAGGTCGCGCATGACGATCCTTTATACCCACCCCGCGAGCCTTGCCCATGACACGGGCGACGGCCATCCCGAACGACCGGCGCGCATCCGGGCGATTGCCGGGGCGCTGGCGGCGCCAGCATTTGCGGACCTTGACCGGCGCGCGGCGCCGATGGCGGCTCTCGAAGAGGTGCTGCGCTGCCATCCGGCGGCCCATGTGGCGCGGCTTGAGGGGCTGGTGCCGGACCGTGGCCTTGCCATGGCGGACGCCGACACGATCCTGTCGCCGGGCTCGTGGGAGGCCGCCCTGCGCGCGGTCGGGGGCGCGGTCGCGGCGGTCGATGCGGTCCTGGACGGGCCGGACCGCACCGCCTTCGTCGCCATGCGGCCCCCCGGCCATCATGCCGAACGCACCCGAGCCATGGGCTTTTGCCTTTTCTCGACCGCCGCCATTGCCGCCAAACATGCGCTCGACGCCCGCGGCCTTGGGCGTGTCGCGGTCCTGGATTTCGACGTGCATCACGGCAACGGCACGCAGGACTGCCTTTTGGACGAGGGGCGGGCGATCTTCGTCTCGAGCCACCAGATGCCGCTTTACCCCGGCACGGGTGCGGCCGACGAGGTGGGCGCGCATGGCCAGATCGTCAACCTGCCGCTGACCCCCGGCAGCGACGGGGCGGCGATGCGGGCGGCCTGGTCGCGGGCACTGGCGCGGGTGCGGGATTTCCGGCCTGACCTGATCCTGGTCAGCGCGGGGTTCGACGCCCATCGCGACGATCCCCTGGGCGGCCTCAACTGGACCGAGGCGGACTATGGCTGGATCACCGCGCAGATCCGAGACCTGGCGGACGGGGTGTGCGAGGGCCGGGTGGTCAGCCTTCTGGAAGGCGGCTATGATCTGGGGGCGCTCGCAGCGTCGGTTGCGGTGCATGTGGCTGGATTGCAGGGGGGTGCGGGATGACCGAAGCTGCGGACGATCCCGGAAAGATGAGCTTCGAGGCGGCGATGGCCGCGCTCGAACGGGTGGTCAGCGATCTGGAAGCCGGCAAGGTGCCGCTGGAACAGTCGATCGCGCTTTACGAACGCGGGGCGGCCCTGAAGGCGCGGTGCGAGAAGCTGCTGCAAGAAGCCGAAGAGCGGGTCGAGAAGATCACGCTCGATGCGGGCGGGGCGCCTGCGGGCCTTGAAAAGGTCGAAGGGCTGTAATGTTCGCCGAGCGCCTGCGGCAGGCCCGGGCGAGGGTGCAGGACCGGCTGGACGATGCGCTGGCCTTCCACCCGGATCTGCCCGTGGTCAAGGCCATGCGCTATGCCCTGCAGGGCGGCAAGCGCCTGCGCGCCTTTCTGGTGATCGAGAGCGCGCGCCTTCACGGCATTCCGGTCGAGGAATCGATTGCCGCAGCAGCGGCGGTCGAGGCGCTGCATGCCTATTCGCTGGTCCATGACGACCTGCCGGCGATGGACGACGACGATTTGCGGCGCGGCCAGCCGACGGTGCATGTGAAATGGGACGAGGCCACCGCGATCCTTGCGGGCGACGCGCTGCAGACGCTGGCGTTCGAACTGTGCTGCGACCCGATGCTGGGTGCGCGGCGGGTCGAGCTGGTGGCGGCGCTCGCCGAGGCGTCGGGGGCGGGCGGCATGGTTCTTGGCCAGGCGCTCGACATTGCGGCAGAGACGGCGGCGGTGCCCCTGACGCTGGCAGAGATCACTAGGCTGCAGGCGGCCAAGACCGGGGCCCTCATATCGTTTTCCGCCGAGGCGGGGGCGATCCTTGCGGGCGCGGACCGGCGGCCGCTCGCGCGCTATGCCGAGGCGCTGGGGCTTGCCTTCCAGATCGCCGACGACCTTCTGGATGTGACGGGCGACCCGGCAAAGGCTGGAAAGGCGCTGCGCAAGGATGCCGAGGCGGGCAAGGCCACCTTCGTGTCGCTGCTGGGCGAAGCGGGTGCGCGGGCGCGGGCGGCAGAGCTTGTGGACGAGGCGCAGGCGGCGCTTGCGCCCTATGGGGCCCGAGCCGACGATTTGCGTCAGGCCGCCCTTTTCGTTATTCAGCGTGAAAGCTGAGAGGCGCCATGACGGACCGTCCCCAAACCCCGATCCTTGACCGGGTCCACCTGCCTTCGGACCTGAAGGCGCTGAGCGACCGCGAGCTTGCCCAGCTTGCCGACGAGCTTCGGGCCGAGACGATTTCGGCCGTCTCGGTCACGGGCGGGCATCTGGGCGCGGGCCTTGGCGTGGTCGAGCTGACGGTCGCGCTGCATGCCGTCTTCGACACGCCCCGCGACAAGCTGATCTGGGACGTGGGCCACCAGTGCTATCCGCACAAGATCCTGACCGGCCGTCGCGACCGCATCCGCACGCTGCGCCAGTCTGGCGGCCTGTCGGGCTTCACCAAACGGTCCGAAAGCCCCTACGATCCTTTCGGCGCGGCGCATTCCTCGACCTCGATCTCTGCCGCGCTGGGCTTTGCGGCGGCGCGCGATCTGGGCGGCGATCCGGGGGATGCGATCGCGGTCATCGGCGACGGGTCGATGAGCGCGGGCATGGCCTATGAGGCGATGAACAATGCGGGCCATCTGAAAAAGCGGCTCTTCGTCGTGCTGAACGACAATGAAATGTCGATCGCGCCGCCGGTGGGCGCCATGTCGGCCTATCTGACGCGGCTTTATACCGAGGGGCCGTTCCAGGACCTGAAGGCTGCGGCCAAGGGTGCGGTCAGCCTGCTTCCGCCCCCCTTCCAGCAGGGCGCCCGGCGCGCCAAGGAAATGCTGAAGGGTATGGCCATAGGCGGCACGCTCTTCGAAGAGCTGGGGTTTTCCTATGTCGGGCCGATCGACGGCCATGACATGGAACAGCTTCTGTCGGTCCTGCGCACGGTCAAGGCGCGGGCGACGGGGCCGATGCTGATCCATGTGCTGACGAAGAAGGGCAAGGGCTATGCCCCCGCCGAAAGGGCCGCCGACAAGGGACATGCGACGGCCAAGTTCGATGTGCTGACGGGCGTGCAGAAGAAGGCGCCGTCGAACGCGCCTTCCTACACCAAGGTCTTTGCCGAAAGCCTGATTGCTGAGGCCACGCGCGACGACAAGATCGTGGCGATCACGGCGGCGATGCCGGACGGGACGGGGCTGAACCTTTTTGCCGAACGCTTCCCGCGCCGCACCTTTGACGTGGGGATCGCCGAGCAGCATGCCGTGACCTTTTCGGCCGGGCTCGCGGCGGGCGGGATGAAGCCCTTCTGCGCGCTCTATTCGACTTTCCTGCAGCGCGGCTACGACCAGGTCGTGCATGACGTGGCGATCCAGCGGCTGCCGGTGCGCTTTGCCATCGACCGGGCGGGGCTCGTGGGGGCCGACGGGGCGACGCATGCGGGGTCGTTCGACGTGGCTTTCCTGTCGAACCTGCCCGATTTCGTGGTCATGGCGGCGGCAGACGAGGCCGAGCTTGTGCACATGGTCGCGACGGCCGTGGCGATCGACGACCGGCCGTCGGCCTTCCGTTTCCCGCGCGGCGATGGCACCGGGGTCGAGATGCCCGAGCGGGGCCAGCCGCTCGAGATCGGACGCGGGCGCGTGGTGGCAGAGGGGGGCCGGGTCGCGATCCTGTCCTTTGGCGCGCGGCTGACCGAGGTGTTGAAGGCCCGAGAGGGCCTCGCTGCGCGGGGGCTGGCGCCGACGGTTGCCGACGCGCGTTTTGCCAAGCCGCTCGACCGCGACCTGATCTTGCGTCTGGCGCGTGAACACGAGGCGCTCATCACCATCGAGGAAGGCGCGATCGGCGGTTTCGGCAGTCAGGTCGCGCAGCTTCTGGCCGATGAGGGTGTCTTTGACCGCGGGCTGAAGTTTCGCTCGATGGTGCTGCCGGACACGTTCATCGACCAGGCGAGCCCCGAGGACATGTATCGGGTCGCCGGAATGAACGCGCCCGAGATCGAGGCGAAGGTGCTCGACGTTCTTGGGATTGCGCGGCTGACCGAGCGGCGGGCCTAGGGCGGTTTGCATCGGGTAGGGTGGCAGAGGCCGTTGACCCTGCCATGCGATGCCGGTGTTGTTTGTCCCGGCCGATGCCCCAAAGGCCATCGGCCAGCGCCCGCCCCGGCATCGACGGGCGCTTCCGCGCCCACCGGGGCAGTCGCTGGCCTCTTTCAGTTCAGGACATCAGCGGTCCAGCGGAGTCGTTCCCACGCGGGCTGGGAAAACCTATAGGTTTTCTTTTCCCGCCCGAGCCCGTCGTTTAAGTGGTGCGCCCGCGCGCGATCCGCAGGTAAGCGCCAAGGCGCGCGCTTGCGGTGCGGGTCGTGGGCCGCTCGTGCAGCGAACGGGACACGGGGCCGGGGGCCTCTTCATCGCTGCGCCTGATAGCAATCCGGTAGAAGGCCTTCAGTCGGCCCCCGTCGGTCGGGGTGCGCTGGTCGATCGGATGGCGGTTCATCTGTCCTTCCCCCCTTCGATTGATGCAGCCTCAGGTTGCCACCGAATCGGGGCCGGCGCCAATCCTTTTGCTGGCGGCATGCGCTATGGGCGGCCCGCTGCCGCCCGCAGGCGCTTTGCCGCCCAGTGGGCAGCGTCGGCCACGGTGGGGTCGGGGTCGGCCAAAAGCGGCTCTAACACGGCCAAAAGCGAAAGGTCGCCAGAGTTGCCGATGGCGTAGGCGACGTTCCGCACGAAACGGTCGCGGCCGGTGCGCTTGACCGGCGATCCGGCGAAAAGCGCGCGGAAGGCGGGGTCATCCAGTGCCGCCAGTCCGGCAAGGTGCGGGGGGTCGGCGAAGCGGCTTGCGTAGCCGGTTTCGGACGCGGCGACGGCGAACTTGTTCCAGGGGCAGGCGGCCAGGCAGTCGTCGCAGCCGTAGATGCGGTTGCCCAGGAGGGGGCGAAGCTCTTCGTCGATCGGGCCTTTGTGTTCGATCGTCAGGTAGGAAATGCAGCGCCGCGCGTCGAGCCGGTAGGGGGCGGGAAAGGCGGCGGTCGGGCAGGCGGTCAGGCAGGCGGTGCAACTGCCGCAATGGCTGACTTCGGGCGTGTCGGGGGGCAGGTCGAGCGTCGTGAAGATCGCGCCAAGGAAGAACCAGTTGCCAAGATCGCGGGACAGAAGGTTGGTGTGCTTGCCCTGCCAGCCGATCCCGGCGGCCTGGGCCAGGGGTTTTTCCATGACGGGGGCGGTGTCGGTGAAGACCTTGATCTGGCCGCCCGCCTGGTCGATCAGCCAGCGGCCGAGCCGTTTCAGTCGGCGCTTCAGGATGTCGTGGTAGTCTTTTCCGCCGGCATAGACACTGACCGCGCCCCGGTCGGGCTGGTTCAGCACGGCGCGCGGGTCGTGGGCGGGCGTGTAGGGTTCGGCCAGCATCAGAACCGACCGCGCCTCTGGCCAGAGCGCCGCTGGGTCGGCGCGCCAGCCGGTGCGTTCGGCCATCCAGCCCATCTGGCCGTGGTAGTCGGCGCCAAGGAAGGCCGCGAGCCGGGCGGGGGCGTCGGGGATGGCGTCGGGGCGGCAGATGCCCATGGCGGCGAAGCCCTGGGCCTGCGCTTCGCGGCGGATCAGGTCTGCCAGTCCGGGCAGGTCTGGCCGTTCGGGCAGGTCTGGCCGGACTGGCAGGGCCGTGGGCCCCGCCGTCACTTCGTCATCCCGTCCCAGAAGTTACGCACCTTGGAAAAGAAGGAGGTGCCTTCGGGATTGTTGTCCTCGGCCAGGGCCTCGAACTCGGTCAGAAGCTCGCGCTGCCGGGCGGTCAGGTTGGTGGGTGTCTCGACCGCGAACTCGATCACCATGTCGCCGGTGCCGGGGCCGCGGAGCGCAGGCATGCCCTTGCCGCGCAGCCGCATCTGCTTGCCATTCTGGGCGCCGACCGGCACCTTCACCAGGCTGCGGCCGCCGTCGATGGTGGGCACCTCGATCTGGCCGCCAAGGGCGGCGGTCGCCATGGTCACGGGAACGCGGCAGTAAAGCGTCTGGCCCTCGCGCTGGAAGAGGGCGTGGTCGCGGACCTCGATGAAGATGTAGAGGTCGCCCGAGGGGCCGCCGCGCAGGCCCGCCTCGCCCTCGCCGCCAAGGCGGATGCGGGTGCCGGTTTCGACGCCCTGGGGGATGTTGACAGACAGGGTGCGGTCCTTTTCCACCCGCCCGGCGCCGTGGCAGACCTTGCAGGGGTTGGTGACAATCTGGCCCGCGCCGTTGCAGGTCGGGCAGGTGCGCTCGACGGTGAAGAAGCCCTGCTGGGCGCGGACCTTGCCCATGCCGGAACAGGTCGGGCAGGTCTTGGGCTCGCTCGCGCCTTCCGATCCGGTGCCCTGGCAGGCGGTGCAGTTGAGCGCGGTGGGCACGGTGATGGTTTTCTGGATGCCCTTGAAGGCCTCTTCCAGCGTGATCCTCAGGTTGTAGCGTAGGTCCGAGCCGCGCGTGGCGCGCGGGCGTCCGCCGCCGGTGCCGCGACCACCCATGAAGTCGCCGAACAGGTCCTCGAACACGTCCGAGAAGGCCGAGGCGAAGTCGTTCTGCTGGCCGCCGCGCGAACCCATGCCATTCTGGAAGGCGGCATGGCCGAAGCGGTCGTAGGCGGCCTTCCTCTGGTCATCCTTCAGGACCTCGTAGGCTTCGTTCACTTCCTTGAACTGCGCCTCGGCCTGGGGGTTTGACTGGTTGCGATCAGGGTGAAGCTCCTTCGCCCGCGAGCGGTAGGCCTTCTTGATCTCATCCGCGCTGGCACCGCGCTTGGTGCCGAGGACGTCATAATAGTCGCGTTTTGCCATTCTGCACCCATCTCGCGGGACCGCCGGGGAACGCGAGGGGCCGACCCGACGATTTCGTCAGGCCGGCCCCCGTTTCCGGCGTCCCGAAGCGCCTTAGCGGCGCTTCTTGTCTTCGCCCAGATCCTCGAAGTCGGCATCGACGATATCGTCGTCGACGCCACGGGGACCGGCTTCCTCTTCCTCGGCCTTCGGCGCGTCAGCCTGGCTGGCCTTGTAGATGGCTTCGCCCAGCTTCATCGACGCGTCGGTCAGGTTCTGGATGCCGCCCTTGATCTTGCCGGCATCCTCGGACTTGACCGCTTCATCGAGCGCGCCGATCGCGAGTTCGATCGCCTCGACCGTCGAGCCGTCGATCTTGTCGCCATGCTCGTCAAGCGAGCGCTTGGTGGCGTGGATCAGGCTTTCGGCCTGGTTCTTCGCCTCGACCAGTTCGCGGCGCTTCTTGTCGGCGTCGGCATTGGCCTCGGCGTCCTTCACCATCTTCTCGATCTCGGAATCCGACAGACCGCCGGACGCCTGGATGGTGATGGCCTGTTCCTTGCCGGTGCCCTTGTCCTTGGCCTTGACGGTGACGATGCCGTTCGCGTCGATGTCGAAGGTGACCTCGATCTGGGGCAGGCCGCGCGGGGCGGGCGGGATGTTTTCCAGGTTGAACTGGCCCAGAAGCTTGTTGTCGGCCGCCATTTCCCGTTCGCCCTGGAAGACGCGCAGCGTCACGGCGTTCTGGTTGTCTTCGGCGGTCGAGAAGATCTGGCTCTTCTTCGTGGGGATCGTGGTGTTGCGGTCGATGAGACGGGTGAAGACCCCGCCCAGCGTCTCGATCCCGAGCGAGAGCGGCGTCACGTCCAGAAGAACCACGTCCTTCACGTCGCCCTGCAGGACGCCGCCCTGGATCGCCGCGCCAAGCGCCACGACTTCATCGGGGTTGACGCCCTTGTGGGGCTCTTTCCCGAAGAACTTGGTCACTTCCTCGATCACGAGCGGCATGCGGGTCTGGCCGCCAACGAGGATGACCTCGTCGATGTCGCCCTTTGCGATGCCGGCGTCCTTGAGCGCGTCCTGGCAGGGCTTGAGCGTCTTCCTCACCAGTTCGCCCACCAGGCTGTCGAGCTTGGCGCGCGTCAGCTTGACCACCATGTGGAGCGGCGCCCCGGTGTTCTTGTCCATCGAGATGAACGGCTGGTTGATTTCGGTCTGCTGGGCCGAGGACAGTTCGATCTTGGCCTTTTCCGCCGCCTCTTTCAGGCGCTGGAGGGCCATCTTGTCCTTGGTCAGGTCGACGCCGTTTTCCTTTTTGAACTCTTCGGCCAGATACTGGACGATGCGCATGTCGAAGTCTTCACCGCCAAGGAACGTGTCGCCGTTCGTCGACTTCACCTCGAAGAGGCCGTCGTCGATTTCCAGGATGGTGATGTCGAACGTGCCGCCGCCAAGGTCATAGACGGCGATGGTCTTGCCGCCCGCGTCCTTCTTGTCGAGGCCATAGGCCAGCGCAGCCGCGGTCGGTTCGTTGATGATGCGCAGGACATCGAGGCCCGCGATCTTGCCCGCGTCCTTGGTGGCCTGACGCTGGGCGTCGTTGAAATAGGCCGGCACGGTGACGACGGCCTGCTCGACCTTCTCGCCCAGGAAGCTTTCGGCGGTTTCCTTCATCTTCTGAAGGATCATGGCCGAGATCTGGGCGGGGGAATATTTCTCGCTGCGCGCTTCGACCCAGGCGTCGCCATTGCCGCCGTTCACGATGGAATAGGGGACGAGCTTCTTGTCCTTTTCGACTTCCGCGTCGTCATAGCGGCGCCCGATCAGGCGCTTGACGGCGAAGATCGTGTTGGTCGGGTTGGTGACGGCCTGCCGCTTGGCGGCCTGTCCGACCAGACGTTCATTGTCGGTGAACGCGACGACAGAGGGCGTCGTGCGTGCGCCTTCGGCATTCTCGATCACGCGGGGCTTCGCGCCGTCCATGATGGCGACGCAGGAGTTCGTGGTCCCGAGGTCGATTCCGATGACTTTTGCCATGTGTGTTCCTTCCTTCGGCGATAGTCTTGCGGCAGAGCCGGTGCGGCCTCTGCCATCTGATCCCTGAAATGCGCGACGGACCGGCAAAGCCCGTCAAACCTTCTGGCCACATATAGGGGGGGGTCGTGGACGCTGCAAGCGCCGCCCAAGGGGGGATCGGCGGGAATCTCCGTCGATTTTTCGGACGGCGCGGCGGCGGGGTTCAGCCGTCCTGCGGCACGCGCGGCAGGGCAAGGGCCGCGGGATCGCCCGCCAGTTCCTCGAAGTCGAAATTGTCGAGTTTGGCCGCGCGCTTGCCCGCCTTCTGGGCCGAGGTCTTGATTTCCTCGATATCCTTGGCCGCCTGTCCGAAGTGGCGGTCAAGGTTCAGCACGCGGTCGCCAAGGCGTTCGACATCGGCGTGCAGGGCCGCAAGTTCCTTGCGGATCGCTCCGGCCTGGGCGCGCATCCGGGCGTCCTTCAGGATCGCGCGCATGGTGTGGAGCGTCGCCATGCAGGTGGTGGGCGAGACGATCCAGACCTTGGCCGCGAAGCCCTCGCGCACCAGTTCGGGGAAGTTGGCGTGGAGTTCCGCGTAGACCGCTTCCGAGGGCAGGAACATCATGGCGCCCTCGGCCGTTTCGCCCTCGATGATGTAGCGTTCGGCGATGGCGCGGATATGGGTGCGCACGGCGATCCGCATCATGCGCACTGCCTCGATCTGTTCGGAGTTGTTCTTGGCGCGGCGCAGCGCCTCGTAGGCTTCCAGCGGGAACTTGCTGTCGATGACGATGGGGCCGGGCGGGTTCGGCAGGTGGATCAGGCAGTCGGCGCGGCGGCCGTTCGAAAGGGTCGCCTGCATCGTGTAGCTGTCCGACGGCAGCGCCTTTTGCACGATGTCATTGAGCTGGATTTCGCCAAAGGCGCCACGGGTCTGTTTGTTCGACAGGATGTCCTGCAAGGACAGGACGTTGCCCGACAGTTTCTCGATATTGGCCTGGGCCTTGTCGATCGTCTCGAGCCTTTGTTGCAGTTCGCCGAGCGAGCGGGCGGTGCGGGTTGCGGTGCCGGACAGGCTTTCGGTCATGCCGCGCTGCACCTCGGCCAGCCGGGATTCCAGGAGTTGCAGCAGTTTCGACTGCGCGCTCGCCGCGCCCTCGCTGACCTGGGTCAGGCCGCCCGCAAGCTGCTGCTGGCCGTCTGACAGGCCCTGCACCCGCTGGCCCAGAAGGCCGACCTGGAAGGCCAGCGGTTCGGACAGGCGAGAGGCGCGGGCCGCCTGGCGGAGCGTCAGGATCAGCAGCAGGAACAGGCCCGCGATGAGCCCCGCGCCCACCAGTGCTGCGATGACCTTCGGATCGTCGAAGGCATAGGTCTGGCCGCCGATCTGGATCATGTGCGGCCGAAGAGCCGTTCGATGTCGGCAAGCCTGAGTTCGACATAGGTCGGACGGCCGTGGTTGCACTGGCCCGACAGGGGCGTCGCCTCCATCTGGCGCAGAAGGGCGTTCATCTCGTCCACCCGCATCGCGCGGCCCGACCGGATCGAGCCGTGGCAGGCCATGCGCGACAGGATGGCGTCGATGCGGGCGGCAAGGGCGGTGGTGGCGCCCTGGTCGGCCAGTTCGTCGCGGATGTCGCGCAGAAGGGCCGCCGCGTCGATGCGGCCAAGCGCGGCCGGGGTAGCGCGGACGGCGATGGCAGTGCCGCCAAAGGGTTCGATCATCAGGCCTAGGGCCGCCAGTTCGCCCGCGTGGTCGATCAGCATCGCGGCGTCGGCGGGCGGCAGGTCGACGATTTCGGGGACGAGAAGCGCCTGCGAGGGCACATCGGCCGCCGTGCGTTCGGCCTTCAGCCGCTCGTAGATCAGCCGTTCGTGCGCGGCGTGCTGGTCGATCAGGACGATGCCGGTCGCGGTCTGGGCGATGATGTAGTTTTCATGGAGTTGCGCGCGGGCGGCGCCGAGGGGGAAGGCGGTGTCGTCGGGCGCGGCTTCCGCCGGGGCGGGCTCATAGCGCGCGGTCGCTTCGGCAAAGCCGGGCGCGAGGGGCGCCTGCATGACCAGCGCGCGGTCGAGCGTTGCAGAGCCCGGCCGGTTCATCTGGTAGGCGGGGGCGGCGGCTTCCGGGCGGAAGGCACCCAGCGTCAGGCCGCCCACGGTCGACGAGGCGCGGTGCCCGGCCCCGGCCAGCGCCTGGCGCAGGCCCGCGACGACCAGCCCGCGCACCAGCCCCGGATCGCGGAAGCGCACCTCGGCCTTGGCGGGGTGGACGTTCACGTCGACCTCGCGCGGGTCGAGGGTCAGGAACAGCGCCGCCGCCGGGTGGCGATCGCGCGACAGCACGTCCTGATAGCCGGCCCTGAGCGCGCCGATCAGCAGCTTGTCGCGCACCGGGCGGTTGTTGACGAAGACGAACTGTTCGACCGCCGCACCCCGCGAATAGGTCGGCAGGGCGGCGTAGCCCGAAAGCCGGATCCCCTCGCGGTCGGCGTCCAGCCGCAGCGCATTGTCGGCGAAGGCCGGCCCCAGAAGCGTGCGCAGCCGCCGGGCCAGCGCGTCGAACAGGTCGCCCTGTTCGGCGTCGGCCCGCAGGATGGTGCGGGACTGGCCGCCGGTCAGGTCGCGGAGCGTGAAGGCGACATGGGGTTCGGCCATGGCAAGGCGGCGAACGACGTCGGCGATGGCCTGCGCCTCGGCGCGGTCGGTCCTGAGGAACTTCAGCCGCGCGGGGGTGGCGTGGAACAGGTCGCAGAGTTCAACGACCGTGCCGCGGGTCAGGGCGGCAGGGCGGACCGCGTCCGTTCGCCCGCCGTCCACGGTGATCCGCGCCGCATCCGACCCGGCGGCGCGCGAGGTCAGCGTCAGCCGCCCGACCGCGCCGAGCGACGGCAGCGCCTCGCCCCGGAAACCGAAGGTGCGGATGTCCAGGAGGTCCGAGCCGTCGATCTTCGAGGTGGCGTGGCGCGACAGCGCCATGGGCAGGTCGTCGGCCGTCATGCCGCAGCCGTCGTCGGTGACGCGGATCAGCGTCTTGCCGCCGTCGGCCATGTCGACCTCGATCCGGCGGGCGCCGGCGTCGAGCGCGTTTTCGACCAGCTCCTTGACCGCCGAAGCCGGGCGTTCCAGCACCTCGCCCGCCGCGATGCGGTTGATCGCGGCCTCATCCAGCTGGCGGATGACCGGCCGGGAAGCAGCGTGCAGATCGGAGCGCATGTTGGGGGTCTGGGCGTTCATGCCCCTACCCTTAGCATGTCTTTCGGGATTCGGCCAAGGTCGTCAGGACCGCACCCACGACCGCGCTCAGGGCGTCGAGGCCAGGTCCTTCGGCTGGCCGACGACGACGAAGGTCAGCTTGTCGGGCGTCATCAGCGACTTGGCCACGCGGTTCACGTCGGTCAGCGTCACCGCCTTCACCTTGTCGTTGCGGGTGCCGACATAGTCGGGCGGCAGGCCCAGGACCTGCATGCCGCCAAGGATTGCGGCGATGGTGACATTGCCGTTGAACTGCAGGGGGTAGGAGCCGGTCATGTAGGTCTTGGCCTTTTCAACCTGTTCCGAGGTTACGCCTTTGTCCGCGACCTTCGCCCAGATGTCGCGCACGACCTTGACCGCCTCGGCCACGCGGTCGTTGGCGCTGGCGAAGCCGCCGCGCCACTGGGTCGAGTGGCTCATCAGGTCGAGCCCCGCGCCGATGCCGTAGGTCAGGCCGCGCTTTTCGCGCACCTCGTCCAGAAGGATGGCGCTGAAGCCCTGGCCGCCGATGATCTGCTGAAGGACGGCGGCGGCGAAATAGTCGGGGTCGTCAATCCGCAGCCCCTTCTGGGCGAAGACCACCGACGACTGGGGCGTGTCGAAGGGCACGACGACCGTCTTGCCGCTGGCGTCGGGGGCGATGTCGGGCGGGTTCTTGCCGCCTTTGGCGGGCAGGCCCTCGACCAGCTTGTCGATCAGAAGGCCAAGCTGGACGGCGTTGATGTCGCCCGAGGCCGCGATCCGCACCCGGTCGCGGGTCAGGGCGGCGTCATGGGCCGCGACCAGGTCGGCGCGGGTCAGGGCCTTCAGGCTGTCGGGCGTGCCAAGGTCCGAGGTGCCGTAGGGATGGGCGCCGAACAGAAGCTTGTCCAACTGCTCCGACGCGATCTGGCCGGGGTCGGAGGCGTTGTTCTTCTGGATCGCGGCGATCTGGCCCTTCACCCGCTTGATCGAGGGGGCATCGAAGGTCGGATCGACCAGCGCCTGATGCAGAAGGTCGATCGCGGCGTTGCGGTTTTCAGTCAGGAAACGGGCGCTGACGGTCACGGCATCGGCGCTCGGGTCAAAGGACATGCGCGCCGCCAGCGCCTCGCGCGCTTCGGCGAAGCCTTGCGAATCCATCTTGCCCGACCCTTCTTCCAGAAGGCCGGTCATCAGGGTCACGGCGCCCCTTTTGCCCGGCGCGTCGAGCGAGGTTCCGCCAAGGAAATTGATCGACAGCGCCGTGAAGGGCTGGCTGTGATCCTCGACCAGCCAGAAGGGCACGCCGCCGGGCGAGGTGGCGGCCTCGATCTTCATCTCGGCCAGGGCGGGTGCTGCGAAAAGCGCGACGAGCGCCGGGATCAGTCCGGAAATCAGCAGGGACAGTCTCATTTCGCGGGCTCCTCGGCCTTGGCCATGGCAAAGCCGGTCACGGACTGCCGCCGGTCCAGAACATGTTTCGCGGCTGCCAGCACGTCGTCTTCGGTCACGGCCTGCAGGGCGGCGGGCCAGGCCTGCACGTCGGCGACGGTCAGGCCGCTGGTGACGGCAGAGCCATAATCCTCGGCCAGGTCGCCCGCGCTGTCCTGCCGGTAGATCAGGTCGGCCTTCATCCGGGTCTTGAGCCGCGCGAAGGCCGCCGGATCGACGCCCTTGTCCAGGAAATCGGCCAGCACCTTGTCGAGCGCGCCTTCAAGGTCGGACAGGCGCACGCCTTCGACCGGCATGGCGTAAAGCGAGAAGGTCGTGGGGTCGAGCGCGGCACCGTCGTAATGCGCCCCGGCTGAAACCGCGCGCTTCTGGTCCATGACCAGCGCCTTGTTCAGGACCGAGGTCGGCCCCCCGCCCAGAAGCTCGGCCAGGACGGTCAGGGCAGCGGCTTCGGCCTGGTTGCCGGTCTTGCGCTGCGGGGCGAGGTAGCTGCGGGTCAAATAATCCTGCCCGATCCCCGGATCGACGAAGGTCAGGCGGCGTTCGGCCAGTTGCTGGGGTTCCTGCGGGCGGATGCGGGGGCCGATCCCCTCGCTCGGTTGCAGGGGGCCGTAGAATTCCTTCGCCATCTTCTCGACATCGGCCGGGTTCACGTCGCCGGCAACGATCAGGGTGGCGTTGTTCGGGGCGTAGAAGCGGCCATACCAGTCCAGGGCGTCCTGGCGGGTCAGCCCCTCGACCTCCTGCCGCCAGCCGATCGTCGGGGTGCCGTAGGGGTGGTTGAGATACTGGGCGGCGTCGAGCTGTTCGGAAAAGAGCGCCTCGGGCGAGGAATCGGTGCGCAGGTTGCGTTCCTCGAGGATGACCTGCCGTTCGGTCGTCACGTCGCTTTCCGAGAGCGTCAGGTTGCGCATCCGGTCGGCTTCCATCCGCATCACGAGGTCGAGCCGGTCCGAGGCGATGCGCTGGAAGTAGGCAGTCTGGTCTTCGGTCGTGAAGGCATTGTCATAGCCGCCGTTCGCCTCGACCACGCGGGAAAACTCGCCCGTGGGCACCGTCGGCGTGCCCTTGAACATCAGGTGCTCAAGAAAATGGGCGATGCCGGACTTGCCGCGTTTTTCGTCGGCCGCTCCCGCGCGATACCAGACCATGTGGGTCACGACCGGGGTCCGGTGGTCCTCGATCACGATGGCGTTCAGGCCGTTCGGCAGGGTGAAAGTCGTGACCTTGTCGTCGGCGAACGCCGGTGACGCCAGGAGGGTCGAGGCAAAGAGGGGCAGGGTCAAAAGCCCCAGGATCAGGCGCGGCAGGCGGGTCATCGGGGGCTCCGGCGGTGGCTTGAGGTCCGACTATATCGTGCGGACCCCCGGCGGCAAGGCAGGGCGCCCTGACGGTCGTTCACAAGGCCCTGATGTCGGGCCGGATGGCAGGGCTGTCAGCGGGGCCGATGGCCAGGATCAGGGCTTCGGCGGCGGGGCGCTGGGGTTGCCGACGCCGCGCTTGCGCCAGTAGGCCAGTTCCTCGTTGGGATTGATCGCCATCGGCCGATAGGCCTTGAAGTAGACGTTGACGTTAAACAACCGCTCAAGAAGGCGCCCGTCGTTCTTGCGGCGATAGTCCAGATCCTCGGCCGCGAGCGTTTCGCGGATGCCGGCCTGGGTTCCGAAGCGGCCGGCATAGGTCACAAGGCCGCCGTTGCCGGCCGAAATCGCGCCCGGCGTCACGGCGGGCGTCACGGCGGCGGGGTTGCCGCCAAGGGCCGCGACCGCGTCGGCCATCGGCGTCGGGTCGGTCAGGTTCGTGCCGCCCGGCGTCGGCTGCGGCAGGGTCTTGAGGTCCGCCGGCATGGTCAGCGGCTTCGTCGGCAGGATGCCGAATTCGTCCGGGCTGCGGGTCTGCGAGCGCAGGTTCATCAGCTGCGGCACCTTGTTGCCGTCGTCGTCGACGCGGGTGCCCCCGCAGGCAGACAGGGCCAGCGTCGCCAGAATCATGCCTGTCCCGATGCCATGCTTCAGCTTCATCGACCGCTCCCGCGCCCCCACGTTCCGTTGCCCCGCCGCGCGGTCCGTTGCCCGAACCTTCGCGCCAGCGCACCCCGTCTTAGCCGATCCTTCTGCGCCCGTCACGGGGTCTTGTCCCGGCCGGAAACAAGGACAAGGCCCAGCGCGCCGACAAAGATCGCGATGTCTGCGACGTTGAACGAGAAGGGATTGTCGAGCCACGGCGCGCTCATGTTCAGGAAGTCGGCAACCGCGCCATAAAGCAGCCGGTCGACGACATTGCCAATGGCGCCCCCGACCAGAAGGCCCGCGAAGACCTGCATCGCGCGGTTCGCGGGACTGCGCGCCGCCCAGCGCCACATCCAGACCGAGATGGCGACCGCCAGAAGGATCAGGAACCAGCGCACGACGTCGCCCCGGCTGGACAGAAGGCCGAAGTTCATGCCCTCGTTCCAGGCCATGCGAAACTCGAGCCAGGGCGAGAAGACCGGGTAGACCAGCGCCCGGTCCAGGTCGAGGACGCTCAGGACATAGACCTTCGTCGCCTGGTCGACCACGAGCGTCGCAAGCGCGGTCAGGGGCAGGAGGCGGTTCACGGTTCGGGCGCGTGCCGGTTTCCTGGCCATGGGTCAGTGCCGGAAATGGCGCAGGCCGGTAAAGATCATGGCGAGCCCGCGTTCGTCGGCTGCCGCGATGACCTCGGCGTCGCGCATCGAGCCGCCGGGCTGGATGATCGCCGTCGCCCCGGCCTCGGCCGCCGCGATCAGCCCGTCGGCGAAGGGGAAAAAGGCGTCGGAGGCGACGACCGAACCCCTGGTCGGCGGCTCGGCCAGGCCCAGCGCCTCGGCCATGTCCTGCGCTTTCCGTGCGGCGATGCGGGTCGAATCGATGCGGCTCATCTGGCCCGCGCCGATGCCCACTGTCGCGCCGTCCCTGGCATAGACGATGGCGTTCGACTTGACGTGCTTGGCGACGGTCCAGGCGAAAAGCAGGTCGGCCCGTTCGCGCGCGTCGGGCGCCCGGCGGGTCACGGTGCGCAGTGCGCCTTCGTTCAGCGTCAGCGCGTCGCGGTCCTGGACCAGGATACCGCCCGAGACCTGGCGGAGGGTCAGGCCGGGGGCGTGGGGGTCGGCGAGCCTGTCGGTCGTCAGAAGCCTCAGGTTCGGTTTTGCCGCAAAGATCGCGCGGGCGGCTTCATCAGCGCCGGGGGCGATCACGACCTCGGTGAAGATGCGGGCGATCTCTTCCGCGGTCGGCCCGTCGAGCGGCCGGTTGAGCGCGACGATGCCGCCGAAGGCCGAGGTGCGGTCGCAGTCGTAGGCGCGGGCGTAGGCCTCGGCCAGTGTCGCGCCGGTCGCGACGCCGCAGGGGTTGGCGTGCTTGATGATGGCGCAGGCGGGGCGGTCGCCCCCGAACTCCGACACAAGCTCGAAGGCCGCGTCGGTGTCGTTGATGTTGTTGTAGCTCAGCTCCTTGCCCTGAAGCTGGCGCGCGGTGGCGACGCCGGGGCGGCCGGTCGCATCGGCATAGAAGGCGGCGCGCTGGTGGGGGTTTTCGCCGTAGCGCAGGGGTTGGGCGAGCGTTCCGGCGAAGGCGCGGCGGGGTGGAGTGTCCACCCCGACCGCAGCCGCCATCCAGTCCGCGACCGCCGCATCATAGGATGCGGTCAGCCCGTAGGCCTTGGCCGCCATCGCCTTGCGGAAGGAAAGCCGTGTCCGCCCGTCCTGATCGGCCAGTTCCGCCAGAAGGGCGTCATAGTCCGCAACCTCTGTCAGGACGGTGACATGGCCGTGGTTCTTGGCCGCCGCGCGGATCATGGCCGGGCCGCCGATGTCGATATTCTCGACGCAGGTCGCGAAGTCCGCCCCGCTGGCCACCGTTTCGGCGAAGGGGTAGAGGCTCACCACCAGAAGGTCGATGGGCGGGATGCCGTGCGCCTCCATCGCCGCGGCATGGGCCGGATCGTCGCGCAGGCCCAGAAGGCCGCCATGGATGACCGGGTGCAGCGTCTTGACCCGGCCGTCCATCATCTCGGGGAAGCCGGTCAGGTCGGCCACGTCGCGCACCGCAATCCCGGCCTGCCGCAGAAGGTGGGCCGAGCCGCCGGTCGACAGGATTTCGATCCCCCGCCCGGCCAGCGCGCGGGCGAAATCGACGAGTCCGGTCTTGTCATAGACGGACAGAAGGGCGCGGCCCATCGGTGCAAGCTCGGGCGGTGGGGTCTGGGGGGCCTTGATCATGGCTCGGTCCTTTCAGCCCGGCAGCTCGTCCGGGGCGATGTCACGGATCGCCGTCGGCGTATCCTGCGCCTTGGCCAAGGTCCAGCCCAGTTGGGTGGCCTGCTCCTCGACCTTGGCCGTCAGGACGATCTGGCGGCTCGGGCGCGGTTCGGGCCGCGCCGGGTCGAAATAGACCGAGGGTTCGAGCGCAAGCCGCCCCACGCCGTCATGGCGAAAGATCCAGATCTCGCCGCTCTTCAGGGCAAGCGACACGGCCGTGCCCCCAAGGTCGAGCGCGGCGTCCACGTCCGGGTGCAGGTGGAAGCGGATGTCGAAGGTGACCGGGGACGCGCCTTGCGCCCGCAGCCGGTCGCGCAGGTCGCGCTCGTCCGCCGTCAGCGCGCCGAGCGTATCCTCGCCCGCCAGCCGCCGTCCGTCGAGTGACAGCACCAGTTCGCGCAGGTGGCTGAGGCCATGGGTCGGCCCGTAGCCGTCATGCCCGGCAAGGACGCGCGCGCCGTCGAGGGTCGATTCGTCCTGCGCCCAGACTTGCGCCGGGCATTCGGCAAACGGAGTGCCGGGCGCGGAGGTGCCGCCCCTTTTCAGGCGCGAGGACGACACGCCCCGGATCCCGAGCGTCGATTGCAGGGGCGTCGCGCGGCCCGCACGCTCCCAGTCCGGTCCGAAGGTGCGGCCGGACCCGCAATTCACGATCAGCGGCCGGCGGCCCGATGTCATCTCGAACGCGAGCGTCGAGGCATGGGCGCCCTCGATCCCCCGGCCGGGGGCTGCGACATCCATGACGAGCGTGCTGCGGCCGCCCGACAGACGCAGATAGCCCATCGCCGGGCCGCGCGGCGTCTTGTGGGCGCCGCCCGCGTCCGCGAGCGCCCGGTCGAGCCGCCCCGCCGCCCCGGCGCTGCCGCCCTGAAACCGGGCAAGACCGCCGTCGGCCAGCCGCAACAGCCGCAAGGTCGGCGCGATGCGGGCGATCGCCTCGGTGATCGGCCCGGGCACCGGGCGGCCGGCCTCGGCCAGCCCCTCGGCCGAGCGGGTCAGAAGCGACAGAAGGTCCAAAAGCTCCTCGGGGTTGCGCGACGCGATCGCGCCATCGGCCCCGACCTCCTGTCCCGCAATCCGGGCGAGCGCATCCGCCGCCGGCGCGGCATGGCGGCCCATGCGCTCGAGCGAGACGGAGGCCCGGATCAGCGCCGCGAGCGCCACGGCCCGGGCAGGGGTGCCGGCGACCCTTGGTGCGCGGCGGGCCAGGAAGGCGGTCTGCGCGCCAAGGGCCGCGAAGTAGGCCGCACGGTCCGCGCCGGGGCGGTTTTCCAGAAGGAAAGGCCCGTGATGGATCATCCGCATCAGCCGCGCGCCCGTCAGGTCCGGCCGCCAGCCGGGGCCGGTTCCCGTGCGGGCGCCGGTTGCATAGCGGCCGATCCAGTCGAAGGTCCAATCCTGCGCGCGCACCTGCGCCGGCAGGTCCGCGACGGCCGCCAGGTCGTCGAGCCAGGAAAAGGCATGGAGCGCTTCGGCGAAGGCCTGCGTCGGGGGCGCGATGTCCCATGGCGCGCGGCCCGGCGCCGCGACCAGCGCGCCGCCCAGAAGGAAGGTGCCCCCGCTCAGCTGCCGGCCGCGCGCGAAAGATCCAAGGCCGCGCGGCTCTGGCGGCAGGGCAAAGCCGCGCGCGGGCCGGGCAAAGCGCGACAGGCAGGCCGCAAGGCGGTCGAACGCCCCGATCCCCGTTATGCGCCCGCTGTCCGTCACCCGCCGCCCCCTCTCTTGTCGCCCGCCTGGCGCGGGTCTGCCTCTTGGGCCGATTCCGGCCGTCCGGGGTCCAATCTACCGGACGGGGCCAAGCGCTGTCACGCGACGAGCCGCGCCCCGGGGTCCGGCTCGGCGGGTCTTTACCGGGTGGAAAGGTTTGGGCGCTAGGCTGGGCCGTGCCGGGACAGGGAGACGGATGATGAATCTCGTGGCGGATGAAGCGGGCGGCGCGCGCGTGGTGCGCGTGGGCGACGAACGGATCGACGCGTCGGTCGCCATCCAGTTCAAGGACCGGATGCGCGAGCTTGGCTCGGGTGCCGGGCCGCGGCTGATCCTCGACATGGGTCGCGTGGGCTTCGTCGACAGTTCGGGCCTTGGCGCCATCGTCGCGGTGATGAAGTTCCTTGCGCCGGGCTGCCGGCTGGAACTCGCGGCGCTGACGCCCACCGTCGCCAAGGTCTTTCGCATGACGCGGATGGACACCGTCTTTGCCATTCACGCCGAGGCGCCCGCCCCGGCCCACGGCGCATGACCGTGCCGAACGGGCCCCGCGTCGGCCCCATGACCTTCACGCTCGAGGCATCGGCGGCCGAGGTGCGGCGCGTCCTTGGACGGGCGCTGGATTGTTTCGGGCCGGTCCTCGACGAGGAAGGGGCGGGCTCGGTGCAGATGGCGCTGGCCGAAGTGATGAACAACATCGTCGAACATGCCTACCAGGACCGGCAGTCGGGGCCGATCCGGCTGACCTTGCGGCGCGGCGAGGAAGGCCTGACCTGCCAGATCGAGGATGAGGGGCTGCCGATGCCGGGCCTTTCGCTGCCGCCTGGGCAGATGCAGCCGGTCGCGGCGCAAACCAGGGACCTGGCAGAGGGCGGCTGGGGCTGGGCGCTCATCCATGCGCTGACGGAAGAACTGTCCTACGACCGGGTCGGCGGCACCAACCGGCTGAGGTTCCGGGTGCCGCTCGATGGCGCCCGGACGGGGTGAGGACCGGGGGCGCGCCGCCCCCGGCCGTCGATGTCTCAGGCGAAGGACCGGGTCTCAGACGAAGAACTGGCCGCCGTTCGCCGAAATGGTCGAGCCGGTCATGAAGCCCGCGTCGTCGGACGCAAGGAAGGTCACGATGCGGGCGATCTCGTCCGGCTCGCCCAGGCGGCCGACCGGGATCTGGGGGATGATGCGTTCGTTCAGCACCTTCTCGTCGATGGCGCGCACCATTTCCGTGCCGATGTAGCCCGGGCAGATCGCGTTCACCGTGATGCCGGCCCGCGCGCCCTCTTGCGCCAGCGCCTTGGTAAAGCCCAGGTCGCCGGACTTCGCGGCCGAATAGTTCACCTGGCCCATCTGGCCCTTCTGGCCGTTGATCGACGAGATGTTGATGACGCGCCCGAACTTGCGGTCGCGCATCCCCGACCAGACCGGGTGGGTCATGTTGAAAAGGCCGGTCAGGTTGGTGTCGATGACCTCGGACCATTGGCCGGGGGTCATCTTGTGGAACATCACGTCGCGGGTGATGCCGGCGTTGTTCACCAGGATGTCGATCGGACCGACGGCGGCCTCGACCTCGGCAATGCCCTTGGCGCAGGCGTCATAGTCCGCGACCGACCATTTGAAGGTCGGGATGCCGGTTTCCTTGCTGAAGGCCGCGGCTGCGGCGTCATTGCCGGCGTAATTCGCCGCCACCTTGTAGCCTGCCGCCTTGAGCGCCCTGGAAATCGCCGCGCCGATGCCGCGCGACCCCCCGGTGACGAGTGCAACCCTGGCCATGATTCGATCCTCCCTCTGAGCCGTCGTTGAAATCCTGTTAGCCAAAACGAAACGTCCGCGCAACATTATTGCGCGGACGTTTTTTACGTCATGCGGTCAGCCCGCGCTTGCATGTCAGGGTCACGGCCGTTCCAGGCACATGGCGACGCCCATGCCGCCGCCGATGCAAAGCGTGGCCAGGCCCTTCTTCGCGCCCGAGCGGTTCATCTCGAAGAGAAGCGTGTTGAGGATGCGCGCGCCCGAAGCGCCGATCGGGTGGCCGATGGCGATGGCGCCGCCGTTCACGTTCACCTTCGCCGGGTCCCAGCCCATGTCCTTGTTCACGGCCAGCGCCTGGGCGGCGAAGGCCTCGTTCGCCTCGATCAGGTCCAGGTCGCCGACCTTCCAGCCGGCCTTCTCAAGCGCCTTGCGGCTGGCGTAGATCGGACCCACGCCCATGATCGCGGGGTCGAGCCCGGCGGTCGCGTAGGAGGCGATGCGCGCGAGCGGCGTCAGCCCGCGCTTTTCGGCTTCGGCCGCCGACATCAGAAGGACCGCCGCCGCGCCGTCGTTGATGCCGCTCGCGTTGCCGGCGGTGACGGTGCCGTCCTTCACGAAGGCCGGGCGCAGCTTCTGCATCGTGTCGAGCGTCGCGCCGTGGCGGATGTACTCGTCACTGTCCACGACCACCTCGCCCTTGCGGGTCTTGAGCGTCACGGGAATGATCTCATCCTTGAACTTGCCGGCCTTCTGGGCGGCCTCGGCCTTGTTCTGGCTCGCGACGGCGAATTCGTCCTGCGCCTCGCGGCTGATCTGCCATTTGGCGGCGACGTTTTCGGCGGTCTGGCCCATGTGGTAGTTGTTGAAGGCGTCCCAGAGCCCGTCGCGGATCATCGAATCGATGAAGGCGAGGTCGCCCATCTTCTGCCCGGCGCGCAGGTGCGCGACGTGGGGCGAGAGCGACATGCTCTCCTGCCCGCCGGCCGCGATGATGGCCGCATCGCCAAGCGCGATATTCTGTGCCGCGAGCGCGACCGAGCGCAGGCCCGAGCCGCAGACCTGGTTGATCGACCAGGCGGCGCTTTCCTTCGGCAGGCCGGCGTTGATATGGGCCTGGCGGGCGGGGTTCTGGCCCTGGCCGGCGGTCAGGACCTGGCCGAGGATGGTTTCGCCGACTTCCGCCGGGTCGACGCCGGCGCGGGCGACGACTTCGCGCAGGACCGTCGCGCCGAGGTCATGCGCGGGCGTGTTGGCGAAGGCGCCGTTGAAGCTGCCGACCGGGGTCCGAGCCGCCGATACGATTACCACGTTGGTCATGGTCCGATCCTTCCTGAAAGGGCGTGGGCGCCGGTCCGGGAGGGGCAGGCGCGGGGGGAAATTGCCGCCCTGCAGCATGACCAGTCCCGGCGCGACGTCAAGCGTTTCAGTCGAGCGGTTTGGGCAAGCGTTTCGGGCAAGCGCTTTAGGCACGCGCGCAGGGGACCTTGTCGCGCGCCCTCTCAGGCTTGTCGGGCCGCGACGGGCCGGTGCCAAGGCGGCGTCACCGTCGGCGCGCCGAAATAATAGCCCTGCATGAAGTCGATGCCGACCTGGGCCAGCACGTCGGCGTCGGCGGCGCTTTCGACCGATTCGGCCACGGTGGCCATGTCGAACTCGCGCGCGAAGGCGACGAGGGCCCGGGCCATGCACTGGTTGTCGGGGTTTTCGGCGATGCCGCGGATGAACTGGCCGTCGATCTTGACGAAGTCGAAGAGGAACCGGCTCAGCGTGCGGAAATTCGTCGTGCCGGCGCCGAAGTCGTCGAGCGCAAAGCAGATCCCTTCGGCCTGCATCTCCTTCATGAAGATGGTCACGATGTCCGGCAGCGCCATGGCCGATTCTTCGGTGATTTCCAGGATCAGCCGGTCCGAGGCGCCGGGACAGGCGCGCAGGCCGCGGCGCAGGACGCGCATCCATTGGGGGTAGGCGATCGAGCGCGCCGACATGTTGATCGCCAAGCGCAGCGCCGGCTCGCGCGCCAGCGCGTCGAGCCCCATTTCGAGCGACAGGCAGTCGATGAGGCGGCCGGCCTCGGTTTCTTCGACCGCGCCCATGAAGTCGCGCGCGGGAATGATGCGGCCGCCGTCGTCCAGAAGCCGGATCAGCCCTTCGTAGAAGACCGGGCGGCCGCCGCTGCCAAGTCCCATGATCGGCTGAAAGGCGAGCATGGCCTCTTTCCGGCGCAGGGCGCGGTCGACCATGCCCATGACACCCCGGTCCAGATGTGCGATGGCCTGGTCGAGCGGGCTGCGGTCATCGGGTTCCACAATCAAACCTTTCCGGCCGCCAGGGCGCATGTCCGCCTCCATTCCTGCCGGGACAGGATCGCGCCGAGACGCTAACAAACGGTAAACAGGCAGGAGGAATTTCAATGACGCCATCGCCGGAGGGACGCTGCCCGTGGTGCGGCACCGATCCGCTCTATGTGGCCTACCACGATACCGAATGGGGTGTGCCGGAACGCGACGGGCGGGCGCTTTGGGAAAAGCTGATCCTGGACGGGTTCCAGGCGGGGTTGGCCTGGATCACCATCCTGCGCAAGCGCGACGCCTTCCGCCGCGCTTTCGTCGAGTTCCGGCCAGAGGTGATCGCGGGCTGGGGCGAGGCCGACGTGGTGCGCCTTCTGGGGGACGCCGGCATCGTGCGGTCCCGCTCGAAGATCGAGGCGACGATCGGCAATGCGCGGGCCTATCTGGAGATAGAAGAGCGGCAGGGGTTCGCCGACTTCCTCTGGCGGCATGTGGACGGCAGCCCGGTCCAGAACCGTTTCGCGAGCCACGCCGAGGTTCCGGCCGAAACCCCCTTGTCGCAGCGGGTGTCGAAGGATTTGCGGCAGGCGGGGTTCCGCTTCGTCGGGCCGGTCATCACCTATGCCTTCATGGAGGCGACGGGGCTGGTGAACGACCATCTGGTGACCTGCCATCGTCATGGGGCGTTGGGGGGGTAGGGGGCTGGAGGTGCCCGACCGGGTCGGTTTGGTCCGGGTGGCAGAGGCCATCGCCTCTGCCGTGCGAAGGCTTTGCCTTTTGTCCCGGCCGATGGCCCAAAGGCCATCGGCCAGCGCCCGCCCCGCCCATGGCGGGCGCTATGCGCCCACCGGGGCAGGCGCTGGCCTCTTTCGGTGAGTGACATCTGCGGTCCAGCCGCACCGTTCCCACGCGGTCGGGGGAAACCTATAGGTTTCCTGATCCCGCCCGGCCCGGCCGCTGTTTCAGGACTGGTTGCCTAAAGCCCTGCGGCCGCCTTCACCAGCGCCTGCGCCTCGGGGCTGTCCCATTCGGCGTCGCCCATCAGGCGGCCGATCTCTCGCCCTTCGGCATCGACCAGCAGCGTCACCGGCAGGGCCAGCACTCCGGCGGGGCGGGCGAGCGTCTGGCCGGGGTCGCGCAGCTTCGGCAGGTGGGTGATCTTTTCCTCGGCGAACAGCTTCTCGATGCCGGGCAGCGGATTGGGCCCGGTCGCGATCGTCACGACGGCGAACCTGTCGCCACCAAGGGCGGCCTGAAGCCGGTCGAGGCTGCCGATTTCCTTGCGGCAGGGCGCGCACCAGGTGGCCCAGAAGTTCACCAGCAGAACCTTGCCCTTGTAGGCGTCGAGCGTCTTTGGCGCGTCGGTTTCGTCGATCAGGTCGGCGGACGGCAGCGGAATCGGGTCGCCCGTCACCAGGACCATCTTTTCCATGTCGCCCTTCAGGAAGGGCGTCAGGTCCGGCGCCGCCAGCACCGGATTTGCGCCAAGCGCGAGCGCCGTATAAAGGACAAGCATTCTGAAGGCTGACATAGACCCTGGACCCCGGACATGACCGACAAGACGAAAGCCGCCGCCAATGCCATGTGGGGCGGGCGCTTTGCCTCCGGACCGGATGCGATCATGCAGGCAATCAATGCCTCGATCGGCTTCGACCGGCGGCTCTACGCCCAGGACATCGCGGGCAGCCGCGCCCATGCCGCGATGCTTGCGGCGCAGGGCATCATCGAGCCTAGCGATGCCGAGGCGATCCGGGAAGGGCTGCTCACGGTCTTGTCAGAAATCGAAGGCGGCCGCTTCACCTTCCGGACAGAGCTGGAAGACATCCATATGAATGTCGAGGCGCGGCTGAAAGAGCTGATCGGCGAGCCGGCGGGGCGGCTTCACACCGCGCGGTCGCGCAATGACCAGGTGGCGACGGACTTCCGGCTTTGGGTGCGCGACCAGGCAGATGCGGCGGTGACGGGGCTGAAGGCGCTGCAGCGCGCGCTTCTGGCGCAGGCAGAGGCCGGGGCGGACTGGGTGATGCCGGGCTTCACCCATCTGCAGACGGCCCAGCCGGTGACCTGGGGCCATCACATGTTGGCCTATGTCGAGATGTTCGGCCGCGATGCGGGGCGCTTTGCCGATGCGCGGGCGCGGATGAACGAAAGCCCGCTCGGCGCCGCAGCGCTGGCCGGCACGGGCTTTCCGATCGACCGGGCGGCGACGGCCAAGGCGCTGGGGTTCGACCGGCCGATGGCCAATTCGCTCGACGCCGTCAGCGACCGGGACTTCGCGCTCGAATTCCTGTCGGCCGCGTCGATCTGCGCGATGCACCTCAGCCGCCTGGCTGAAGAGCTGGTGATCTGGTCGTCGGCGCAGTTCCGTTTCGTCACCCTGTCGGACCGGTTCACCACCGGCTCGTCGATCATGCCGCAGAAGAAGAACCCCGACGCGGCCGAGTTGATCCGCGCCAAGATCGGGCGCATCCTTGGGGCGACGGTGGCGCTGTTCACCGTAATGAAGGGGCTGCCCTTGGCCTATTCCAAGGACATGCAGGAAGACAAGGAACAGGTCTTCGACGCCGCCGACACGCTGATGCTGGCGCTCGCGGCGATGGAGGGGATGGTGCGCGACATGAGCGCGAACCGGGCCAACCTGGAAAAAGCGGCCTCGTCAGGCTTTTCGACCGCGACGGACCTGGCCGACTGGCTGGTCCGCGAGGCGGGGCTGCCCTTCCGTGACGCGCACCATGTTACCGGCGCGCTGGTCGCGCTGGCCGAGAAGAAGCGTTGCGACCTGCCGGACCTGAGCCTGACCGAGATGCAATCCGCACATCCCGCGATCAACCAGGAGGTCTATTCGGTCCTTGGCGTCCATAATTCGGTGACCAGCCGCCAGAGCTACGGCGGCACCGCACCCGATCAGGTGCGCGCCCAGGCCGCGCGCTGGGCCGAGCGGCTGGCATGAGGGTGCTGGTCCTTCTGGCGCTTGTTGCGGCGACGCTCGCCGCCTGCGCGCCGGTCAGGCCGCACGCGGCCGTTCGCGTGACGCCGAAGGGCGTCAAGGTTACGCCCGCCCTTTATACAAACATTGGTGGTATCGGAGTGAGTGTCAGCCCATGAGCCAGACCCGGAAACTTGCCCTCGCGCTTGTCCTTCTGCCCTTCCTCGCCGCCTGCGGCGCGGACGGTGCGCCGAAACCGCCGGAAAAGCCTGCCGAAAAACCGGCGGTGACGATCACCGGCACGGCGCGGGTGGGCGTGTCGGCGGAGCTTTGAGGGCTTTCTGGCGACCCCGGGAGGACTTGAACCCCCAACCCCAGACTTAGAAGGTCCGTGCTCTATCCAGTTGAGCTACGGGGCCGTGGGGTGACAGATAGCCTGCGGGGCGGCGGGTCGCAATCATCAGGTGGCGTCAGACGGGCGCGCCGCCCGGTGCCTGCTCTTCGCCGTTGTGGGTCAGGGTCATGTAAAGGACGATCGCCGCGATGCAGGCGAGGAAGATCGCGCTCGTGATGATGGTGCCGAGGCCGAGGCCGCCATATTGCGTCGGCTGCGACAGAAGATCGCCGAACGAGGCGCCGAGCGGCCGGGTGAAGATGTAGACCAGCCAGAAGGCCAGGATCGAATCGAGGCCCAGGACATAATAGCCGAAGGTCAGCGAGGCGATGATCATGGCGAAGAGGATGCCGGTCGCGAGGTAGCCGAGGCCGAACCGCTCGGCAATCAGGTCTCCGGCGGCGGTGCCGAGCGCGAAGGTCAGAAGGATCGCGATCCAGTAGAATGTTTCGCGCCGGCGGGTGAAGACCTCGTGGATCGAGAGGGTGCCCTCGGACCGATACCAGAGCGCAAAGCAGGCGGCGAGCGCAACGGTGAAGAAGACGGTCGTCGTGACCAGAGAGACGCCGAAATTGTCCACCAGGTTGTCGGTCACCAGCGTGCCGACGATGCTGATGAGGACGACGGCCAGCCAATAGGTCCAGGGCACATAGCGCTTCTGGCGGAACTGCAGGACCAGCGCCACGGCCAGCACCCCGGCCATGATGAGCGAGGTCATGGTCAGGCCGAAGCCCAGGTTGACGGCCAGGTAGTCGGCAGCGGTTTCGCCCATGGTCACGGCCATCAGCTTGATAAGCCAGAAGTCGGCCGTGACCTTCGGAACGCGGTTGACGGGGGTGGGGGTCATGCGGGGCTCTCGGGCTGGGGCGGGCATCAGGGCGCGGGGTTCGGCGGATTGGTCAGGCTGGCCTGAAGGGCCGTCAGCGCGGCGGTCACGTCGGCCTGAACCGGGGTCGGAGCGCGCAGGGCGGTGAAGGCGCCGTCGGCGGCTTCGTCAATCGCGGTCCATTGGGCGGGGTTCGCGGGCTTCAGCCCGGCCTCGGCCTGATCCCAGGCGATTTCGAAATCCTTGATCCGGGTCTTGGCGCCCGCCAGATCGCCCTTGGCGGCCAAGGCCTGCACGTCGGCGATGATCGTGGTGAAAGACGACAGATCGCCCAGACCCGCCGTCGCGGCCTGATCGCCGTTCGTCGCGCGGGAATAGAGATATTCGAAACCTGTAAAGGCCGCGACCGGAATGGCGATCAAGAGGACGGCGAGCAGGAACTGTTTCATGGGGGACCGGGCTGGAGCTTGCGCGGCCAGAGATCACCGGGCCATGGGGGCAAAGCAACAGATGTTTGTGGGCCTCACGCGCTTGTCAGCAGGCGCGAGGTGGGCGTGGGTCAGGGGAAGAGGGTATGGTTGACGAGGACCATTTTCCAGCTTGTGCCGGAAATGTCCCATTCGGCGCGGCCGTCCGGGGTGATCCGTGCGATGCGCAGCGCCATGTCCAGAAAGGCGGCGATGGATTTGGCAGAGGGGTCGCCAGATTTCTTGAGCTCGGTCGACAGAGCGAAAAGGCCGTATGCAGAGACTTTGGCGTTATAGAGTGGAGAGCCGTTCGCATAAACAAGAAGGCCGCCCGAAGCGTCAATGTCATAGGACTGGCCTTTGAGGTGAAACGCCTCGACATTCGCAGTGCGCGAGTCCGACCGGAAGATTGCGGTAAGCCGCTCGGGAAGGCCGCTTTCGAATGAGTCTACCGGGCCGGGTTTGTAGGACTTCAGAATCTCGTCAGCCAAGCCTGCCAACGGCAAGTCGTCGGCACTGATTTTGACGCGGACATAGGTGGGCGCCATCGGTTTGGCCCAGTCCGGAACAATCGACGGCAAGGTCAGGCCGGCGACGGTGATTTCCTGGCTCATCGCCGCTTCAGCGGACAGGCCGTCGCCCTGGAACTCATAGGTGGCCCGGTCGAGGTCGGCGGTGCCAAACATCGTCACGATCTTCACCCGGTCGGCGCCGACCGAAACCTGTATCTTGTCGTAGAGGGGCAGGGCGGCGCGGACAAGGCGCCGCATCTCGTCGGGGTCCTTGGCCCAGTCCTTCGGCGACGGATGGGCCACCATCCATTGCCAGAGGTCGAGAATGGAGGCCTGCCGCAGGTCCGTGATGCTGTAACGGCTCGATGCATTCGGGATCGTTATGGCCGTAGAGCCAAAGCCCTTGCGGTTGGTTTGTGTGCTGTCGGTATCGACCCTGGAGCCGCTGGCATCAATCAGGCCCGGCGCGCTGCCCGGCCTTGCGGTCTGGTCGGCGACCGAGCGGGCCGTGGTGGACAGGCTGTTGCCTAACGACGGATCGCTGCTCTTGTCGCCCTGCTCCGGGCCTTCGGCCGTCATGTGGCTGGCCGTAAAGCCCATGATCTTCGGATCGAACGTGCCCTCGAACGCGGCCGATTTCATGCGCACGGCGAATTCCGTTCCCGGCGCAGCAAAGAGGACGGCCACAGGGCTGTCGCCGGTGACCAGCCAGGTGCCGTCGGGGTTCGGGGTAAGAAGCTGGTCGTAGGGCTGCAGGGTGAAGCTGGCGAGATTGCCTATAAGCGGCACCTTCACCGGCTTCGTGCCGAAGCCCATCTTCAGGCCGGTGCCTTCGGGGGTCAGGGTCATCGCCTTGGTCAGGGTCTGCCCCAGATAGGGGGCAAGCGTGGCCCTGACCGCTTCGGCATCCGGCGGCGTGTCGGCAAGGGCCGGCAGTGCGGTGAGGCAAGCCAGCGCAACGCCAAGGGGGCGCCGCACGCCGCGCATCAGTGCGTCCAGGGGGCCCGGCGGTCGGTGGCGAAGTTTTCGCCGTAGCCGCGCGGGCGGATGTTCTGCTGGCGGGGCTTGGGGTCCATCACGTCATAGGCCAGGCCCTTGGCGGCGGCATAGGCTTCGGCCTCGGCCCGCGTCTCGAACCGCAGGCGCACCTGGCTTTGCGTGTCGCTCGATCCCGTCCAGCCCATCAGCGGGTCGAGCGCGCGCGCCTCGCCCTGATCGAACTCCAGCACCCACTGGCGGGTCTTGGCCATGCCGGACTGCATGGCGGAACGGGCAGGCTGGTAGATACGGGCACGCATGGGATACTCCGGGCTTTCGCCTCTTATCGGCAAACTGCCTTGCGGTTGCAAGCCGTGCGTTGCCGCAGGGTGTCTTGCCCCTTGAACCGGAACAAAAACGGATCAAATTGGCGGGGTCACTCCCCGGGGGCCCCCATGCCGCACAACAACACCAACCAGCCGGTCGCCCGGCCCGACGTCCTGACGCGCCCCAAGCTCGAAGGCGGGCGGCGGTTCGTCATGAAAAGCGAGTTTTCCCCGGCGGGCGACCAGCCGACGGCGATTGCCGAACTGTCGGCAGGGGTGAACGCGGGCGAGCGCGACCAGGTGCTGCTGGGCGCCACGGGGACGGGCAAGACCTTCACCATGGCCAAGATCATCGAGGAAACCCAGCGCCCGGCGATCATCCTGGCGCCCAACAAGACGCTCGCGGCCCAGCTTTACGGCGAGTTCAAGGGGTTTTTCCCGGAAAACTCGGTCGAGTATTTCGTCAGCTACTACGACTATTACCAGCCCGAGGCCTATGTGGCGCGGACCGACACCTATATCGAGAAGGAAAGCCAGATCAATGAACAGATCGACCGGATGCGCCATTCGGCGACCCGGGCGCTTCTGGAACGCGACGACGTGATTATCGTGGCCTCTGTCTCGTGCATCTACGGCATCGGCTCGGTCGAGACCTATTCGGCGATGACGCAGGACATGGTGGTCGGGCAGCTTGTCGACCAGCGGCAGTTCCTGTCCGAACTGGTGGCCCAACAATACAAGCGGCTCGAGGCGGCCTTCCAGCGGGGCGCCTTCCGGGTGAAGGGTGATACGGTCGACCTGTGGCCCGCGCACCTGGAAGACCGGGCCTGGCGCTTTTCCTTCTTCGGCGAAGAGCTGGAATCGATCACCGAGTTCGATCCGCTGACGGGTGCCAAGACCGACACGTTCGAGAAGATCCGCATCTATGCCAACAGCCACTATGTGACCCCGCGCCCGACCCTGCAGCAGGCGACGAAGGGCATCCGGGTCGAGCTTGCGCAGCGGCTGAAGCAGCTGTCGGACGAGGGGCGGCTTCTGGAAGCGCAGCGGCTGGAACAGCGGACGAACTTCGATCTGGAGATGCTGGAGGCGACGGGGTCCTGCGCCGGGATCGAGAACTATTCGCGCTATCTGACGGGTCGCGCGCCGGGCGAGCCGCCGCCGACGCTCTTCGAGTTCATCCCGGACAATGCCATCGTCTTCGCGGACGAAAGCCATGTCTCGGTCCCCCAGATCGGGGGCATGTATCGGGGCGACTACCGGCGGAAGTTCACGCTGGCGGAACACGGTTTCCGGCTGCCATCCTGCATGGACAACCGGCCCCTGAAGTTCGAGGAGTGGGACGCCATGCGGCCCCAGTCGGTCTTTGTCAGTGCCACCCCGGCGGCATGGGAGATGGAGCAGGCGGGTGGGGTATTCACCGAACAGGTGATCCGCCCGACCGGCCTTCTTGACCCGCAGGTCGAGATCCGGCCGGTCGAGATGCAGGTCGACGACCTTCTGGACGAGGTGCGCCGCGTCGCCGCCGCCGGCATGCGCACGCTCGTCACCACGCTTACGAAGCGCATGGCCGAGGATCTGACCGAATACCTGCACGAACAGGGCATCCGGGTGCGCTACATGCATTCCGACATCGACACGCTGGAACGGATCGAGATCCTGCGCGACCTGAGGCTCGGGGCGTTCGATGTGCTGGTCGGCATCAACCTTCTGCGCGAGGGGCTCGACATTCCCGAATGCGGGCTGGTCGCGATCCTTGATGCCGACAAGGAGGGGTTCCTTCGGTCGGAAACCTCGCTCATCCAGACGATCGGGCGGGCGGCGCGCAATGCCGACGGCCGGGTCATCATGTATGCCGACCGCATCACAGGGTCCATGGAGAGGGCGCTGGCCGAGACGAACCGCCGCCGCGACAAGCAGATGGCCTATAACGAAGAGCACGGGATCACGCCGCAGACGGTCAGGAAGAACGTCGAGGATGTGCTGGCGGGCCTCTGGCAGGGCGACACCGACCAGTCGCGCGTGACGGCCAAGGTGGACAAGGCGAACGTCGGCGCGAACCTTGCGGCGCATCTGGAGGCCCTGCGGACCGCAATGCGGAAGGCGGCCGAGAACCTGGAGTTCGAGGAAGCGGCGCGGCTCAGGGATGAGGTCAAGCGGCTCGAGGCGGTGGAGATGGCAGTCGCCGACGACCCGCTCGCGCGGCAGTCGGCGGTCGAGGAGGCTGTCGAGGGGGCGGTGAAGGCAAGAGGGCGGTCGACGGCGGGCCGCGCTGGGCAGCGGGGCGGGAACAAGCGGAGGGGGAGGTAGACTCTGTCTGATTTGGGATTCCCTTCGGAAGTCCTGCCCGCTACAAAGCCTTCGGGAGGACCACATGCCGCTTGACTCGCAGATACTTGGCCATGGCGTATACACGCCTCGCGAAGTCGCGCGGTTGATCGGAGAGTCGGCCCAGCAAATCCTACGATGGACGAGAGGCAGCGGGCCGACTGAACCGCTGTGGCAAGGTTACTATCAGTTTCTGGATGATTCGACCGAGCTCAGTTTTCTCGACCTAGTGGAGTTGCGCGTAGTGTCTTCGATGCGGCGTGCAGGCGTATCGTTGCAATCCATTCGCTATGCAATTCATCTTGCACAAGAAAAGTTCGATATTACGCGCCCACTCTCTTCGCGTCATTTTAAGACGGACGGAAAAGAGCTCTTGATGGATGCGATCGAAAACGATGGAAACCTTGTAAGTCTTTCAAAGAGGCGCCCAGGGCAGAAAGTTTTTTCGGAAATCGTCAGGACATCCCTGAGTGATGTTGAGTATGAGAGCAACATTGCGGCGCGATGGAGACCTTCAGGCCACAGAAGCATAGTTATCGACCCAAGGAGGAGTTTTGGAGAGCCTATCCTCGACATGTACGGCATATCGACGTCGACTATCTTCGCTGAGTTTGCTGAGCTCAAAGATATCAACTACTTGTCTAGCATTTATGAGATTCCACCAAATACAATTGGGGATTGCATTAGCTACGAAGGTCAGCTGAACAGACTTTTGGAAGCCAAAGATGGTCAAGGTCCTGTTTGACCACAATATGCCCCCGGCAATTGCGCGCGGGATGCACATTTTAATATTTAATGAAGGGCATGAAGCGTTCGCATTGCGAGATATATTTAGAGCCGACGTTCCAGATATAGAATATTTCAACAGCCTAACGCCCGGGCGCGATTGGATATTAATTTCGAAAGACTTGCGAAATGCCAAAAAGAAGGCGGAGAAAGCTGCCATCCTAAGGAACAAACTCGTTGCCTTTTATTTGTCTCCGGCGCTCCAGAAAAAATCTCTCTACGAACAGGCAGCGTCTATTTTGTGACACTGGCCTGGCATCGTCCAGCAACGCAATCTTGTGGAACGCGGTCTTTTTCAGTTGCCAGAAAATAGAGGGCAGTTTCGTCCATTGTGAAGGCTGCTGCCTCGCGGACTGTGTCTGGCCGTTAACCTGTGTTAAACTTCGAGTCTGTTAGTTCCATTGAGGTGTTTCATGACACGGTTGCTGGCCACACTTGCGCTCGCTTTCCTGACCTATCCTGCGATTGCCGACGCTCACGGCGGCGGCTGCCGGAAGAGTTCACCTCCTGGGCAGTGCTGTCACATGGACAACAGCGTCGGCGTGGTCCACTGCCACTAAGTGAAATATAGAGGGGCGGACTTCCGATCCGCCCCCGCCTACCATGTGCCAGACAAGCGCCCGGCGCATCCGGTTCCGGCACCCCTCAGCTCGACTTCACCAGCCTAACGAGAACCAGCAAGATCACCGCGCCGATGGTCGAGGTGAGGATGGCCGGGAAGAAGCCGCCGTCGGTCCAGAGGCCAATGGCCGGCAGGATCCACGAGGCGAGGAACGCGCCCACGATCCCCACGGCAATATTGCCGATGAGGCCGAAGCCGTAGCCCTTGACCAGTTGCCCCGCGAGCCAGCCCGCGATGGCGCCGATCAGCAAGGACAGGATGATGCCTTGACCTGCCATGTCAGTCCCCCTTTCTCCCGCCGCAATGGGTGCGGCAGGGTCATCTTAGCCGCTCTCGGGGCTTTGCCTAGCCGGGATCGCGGGCGGGGGTTGTCCTGTGGGGCGGCCGGCCCGGGATGGCAGGGGCCGCCGACCCTGCCATGCGGAGGTTTTGCCCTTTGTCCCGGCCGGTGGCCCAAAGCCACCGGCCAGCGCCCGCCCCGCCGGTGGCGGGCGCTACCGCGCCCACCGGGGCGGGCGCCGGCCTTCGCAGGGTCAGGACATCAGCGGTCCATCTGAACCGTTCCCACGACGGCCGGGGAAACGCGGTGCGTTTCCTTTTCCGGCCCGGCCCGGCCTCACGGCGACCTGGCCCTCAGCCCGGCTCGACCACCGCGATCACGTCATACATCACCGGCTCGAACCGCGAGCACAGAAGGGCGATGCGGCGGTTCCGCTCACGCATCTCGGGCGTGCGGAGCATGGCCTGGAAATCCTCGCGCCGCTTCCACTGGCTGTAGTTCGCGATGCGGGTCTGGGCGTCGTTCATGTGAAGGCCCGCGCCCAGAAAGCCCGGCTGGTGGCGGATGAACGTGGCATAGGCCTCTTTCAGCTCGTCCATCAGGTCCTGGGCGGTGCCCGGCGTCATCTCGAAGGTCGTCAGGACGGTCTGGCCGGTATAGTCGCGGCGGATGGTGGGCATCTGGTCCTCCTCTTTCCGGCCATCCTGCCACGGGGATCGGCAGAGCGGCAGAAGAATTTCGTCGCGCGGCGGCTGCGGGGCGCGCGTCCGTCCCAAGTTGCAATCGAGGCCGGGCGGGGGCATATATCCGCCAACCCAAGGGGGATCGCCGATGAATTACCTCGAGTTCGAAAAACCGCTGGCCGAGATCGAGGGCAAGGCCGAAGAGCTGCGCGCGCTCGCCAGGAAGAGCGAGGGGATGAACGTCGACAAGGAGGCCGCGGCGCTCGACCGCAAGGCCAACGACATGCTGCGCGACCTTTACAAGAACCTCGACCCCTGGCGGAAATGCCAGGTCGCGCGCCACCCCGACCGTCCGCACTGCCTGGACTATATCGAGGCGCTTTTCACCGACTTCACGCCGCTGGCCGGCGACCGGGGCTTTGCCGACGACCATGCGGTCGTGGGCGGCCTCGCGCGCTACAACGACCAGCCGGTCGTGGTCATCGGCCAGGAAAAGGGCAACGACACAAAAAGCCGGCTCGACCGCAATTTCGGCATGGCCCGCCCCGAGGGCTACCGCAAGGCGATCCGGCTCATGGATCTGGCCGACCGGTTCGGCCTGCCGGTCGTCACGCTGATCGACACGCCCGGCGCCTATCCCGGCAAGGGCGCCGAGGAGCGGGGGCAGGCCGAGGCCATCGCGCGCTCGACCGAGAAGTGCCTGCAGATCCAGGTTCCGCTCATCGCCGTCGTCATCGGCGAGGGCGGGTCGGGCGGGGCCGTGGCCTTTGCCACCGCGAACCGGGTCCTGATGCTGGAACATTCGATCTATTCGGTCATCACGCCCGAGGGCTGCGCCTCGATCCTGTGGAAGGACGCGGAACGGATGCGCGAGGCGGCCAATGCCCTTCGGCTGACGGCGCAGGACCTGCTGAAACTGGGCGTCGTCGACGAGATCATCGCCGAGCCGACGGGCGGCGCGCAGCGCGGCCGGGACGAGACGATCGCCGCCGTCGGCAAGGCAATCGGCAAGAACCTGGCCGATTTCAGCCGCATGAAGCCCGCCGAGATCCTGCGCGAACGGCGCGAAAAGTTCCTCGACATGGGCCGCAAGGGTCTGGCAGCCTGATCGCGCAACAGGAGGCTGCCTGCGTGGACCATTTCCTTTACCGCGACGGCATCCTGCATGCCGAAGACGTGCCCCTGCCCGAGATTGCGACGGCGGTCGGAACGCCGGTCTATGTCTATTCGGCGGCGACGCTCGAACGGCACTACCGGCTTTTCACCGAGGCGCTTGATCCCCTGCCGCACCTGGTCTGCTTTGCGGTCAAGTCGAATGGCAATCTGGCGGTCCTGAAGCTGCTTGGCGATCTGGGCGCGGGCATGGATGTCGTGTCGGCCGGGGAATATCTGCGGGCGCGGGCGGCGGGCGTGCCGGGGGACCGGATCGTCTTTTCCGGCGTTGGCAAGACGCGCGAGGAAATGCGGATCGCGCTTCAGGGCGGCATCCGGCAGTTCAACGTCGAGAGCGAGCCCGAGTTGCGCGCATTGTCGGACGTTGCCTCCAGCATGGGCGCGGTGGCGCCGATCACCATCCGGGTGAACCCGGACGTGGATGCGCGGACGCACGAGAAGATCGCGACGGGCAAGAAGGACAACAAGTTCGGCATCCCGATCGGCCGCGCGCGCGCCGTCTATGCCGAAGCCGCCCGCCTGCCGGGGATCGAGGTGGTGGGCATTGACGTCCACATCGGCAGCCAGCTCACGGACCTTGAGCCGTTCGAAGAGGCCTATACCAAGGTGGCCGAGCTGACGGCGACCTTGCGCGCGGATGGCCATGTTATCCGACGGCTGGACCTGGGCGGGGGTCTTGGCATTCCCTACACCCGCTCGAACGAGGCGCCGCCCTTGCCGGTCGATTATGGCGCGATGGTCAAGCGCACCGTCGGCCATCTGGGCTGCGAGATCGAGATCGAGCCGGGGCGGCTGATCTCGGGCAATGCGGGGGTGCTTCTGTCCTCGGTCATCTATGTCAAAGAGGGGCAGGAGCGGGAGTTCCTGATCCTCGACGCTGCGATGAACGATCTGGTGCGCCCGTCGATGTATGGCGCGCACCATGACATCCTGCCGGTCGCAGAGCCGCCCGCAGGCGTGATGCCGCAGCCCTATGACGTGGTGGGGCAGGTCTGCGAAACCGGCGACACCTTCGCCAAGGGCCGGCCCCTGCCGCCGCTTGCGGCGGGCGATCTGGTCGCCTTCCGCTCGGCCGGGGCCTACGGGGCCGTCATGGCGTCCGAATACAACGCCCGCCCGCTGGTGCCCGAGGTTCTGGTGCGAGGCCCTGACTGGGCGGTGATCCGCGCGCGCCCCTCCTATGACGAGATGCTGAAGCGCGATAGTCTGCCTGCGTGGCTTTGACCGTGCCGCCCCTTCCGGGCGGGCCTGGCCCGACCGGAGGATGATGCAACAGGACCCGACCCTGCCCCCCGACCTGACCCGGCGCCTTGCGCGGCGGGAACGGCTGACGCGTGCCGGGCTTTGGGTTGAACGGCTGGTGCGTGCCTTGTGGCCCTCGCTGGCGCTGCTGCTGGTCCTGTGGGCCGGGGTGCGGTCGGGGGCGCTGGGCGAGTTGCCCGCGCGGCTTTCCGGTGCGCTGGCGGTCGGGGTGCTGGCGGGCGCGCTGGTGCTGGCGGTCCTGGGTCTGCGGCAGGTCCGGCGGCCGACGGTGGCCGAGGCGCTGGCGCGAATGGACGCGCTCCTGCCGGGCCGGCCGCTGGCGGCGCTGAGCGACCGTCCTGTGCTGGGTGGTGACGATCAGGGTGCCCGGGCGCTTTGGGCCGCGCACCGGCAGCGGATGGCGGCGCGGGCGGCAGGGGCGCGGGCCGTGGCGCCAACGCCCGACCTTGCGCCGCGCGATCCCTTTGGCCTCAGGATCGTGGCGCTGGCGCTGGCGCTGACGGTGGGGCTGACGGTGGGGCTTACTGGGGGGCTCGCCGGCGTGACGGGCCAGCCGGGGTCGTGGCCGCGCCTCTGGCCGGGGGCACCGCAGGCGGCGGTGTCCGACGCAAGCTGGGAAGGCTGGGCCGAGCCGCCGGGCTACACCGGCAAGCCGCCGCTCTACCTGCCGAGCCTTGCCGGGGACGCGGTGTCGCTGCCGGACGGCACCAAGATCAGCCTCAGGTTCTATGGCCGGGCGGGGGACCTGGCGCTGGACCAGTCCGTGGGCACCGCGGACGCGGCTGCGCCGGCCGACCGGCCCGGCGTGACGGTGACCCGATCGGGCAGGCTGACGGTCACGGGCCCCGGCGGGCGGTCGTGGGAGGTGACGCTGATCCCGGACGCGCCGCCGACCGTCATGTTGGCGGGGCCATTGGGGCGCAAGGCCGACGGCAGCCTGCAACTGCCGTTCGTGGCGCGCGACGATTACGGGGTGGTGAAGGGGGTGGCGCGCGTGACGCTCGACCTGTCGCGGGTCGAGCGGCGGTTCGGGCTGGCGGTCGCGCCCGACCCGCGCCCCGACCTGACGCTCGACCTGCCGCGCCCGGCGCGGGGGGCGCAGGCGACGAAGCCCACGGTCCTGAGTTCGAATCAGTCCCAGCATCCCTGGGCCAGCCTGCCGGTCCTTCTGACGCTGACCGTCACCGACGCGCGCGGCCAGACCGGGATGACCGGCCCCCTGCTGGCGAGGCTGCCGGGGCGGCGCTTCTACGACCCCGACGCTGCGGCGCTGATCGAGGTCCGGCGCGACCTTCTGTGGTCGATGGAGAATGGCCCACGTGGCCTGAAGACGCTCCGCGCGCTCGCGGCCGGGGCCGATGGCGGCTTGGCGCGGCCGGGGGCCTATCTGGAGCTGCGCGCCATCATCGCGCGGCTGGCGGCGTCCAGCGATGCGGCCGCGCGGGACGAGGCGGCCGAGGCGCTCTGGGCGCTGGCCGTGAAGCTTGAAGAGGGGATCACGGGCGATGCGAAGGCGCGGCTGTCGCAGGTGCAGGAGCGCCTGAAGCGCGCGCTCGACCAGGGGGCGCCGCCCGAGGATGTGGCCCGGCTGATGGACGAGCTGCGGCAGGCGACGCGCGATTACCTTCAGGCGCTGGCGGACGAGGCGCAGGGGCAGGACCAGGCGGGGAACCGGGGGCCGACGCAGTCGCTCGACGCCAGGACGCTGCAGGCGATGATGGACGAGATCGAGCGCCTGTCGGCCGAGGGGCGGAGTGCCGAGGCGGCGCAAAGGCTCGCGCAGCTGAATGCGCTTCTGGAAAACCTGAAGATCACGCAGGGCGGCGGCGGTCAGGGCGACGGTCAGGGCGGCGGCCAGGGCGGCGGTCCGACCGGCAAGGGCGGCCAGGCGATGCAGGGCTTGCGCGATACGCTGAAGGGCCAGCAGGACCTGTCGGACCGGGCCTTCCGCGAACAGCAGGACCGCTACGGTCAGGGCCAGTCGCTGGGCCAGTCGCTGGGTCAGGGGCAGGGGACGCAGCCGGACCAGGGTTCGGGCCAAGGCTCTGGCCAGGACTCCGGGCAAGGGTCCGAGGGAACCGGCACCCGGCCGGGCGACGGACAGCAGTCCAGCGGGGCGGACGATCTGGCCAGGCGGCAGGAGGAGTTGCGGCGCGAGCTGGACCGGGCGCGGGGCGCGCTTCCGGCCGATGCGGCCGACGGCGAGGGGCGTGCGGCGCTTGACAGGGCGCGGCGGTCGCTCGACCAGGCGGGGCAGGCGATGGACCAGGCGGCCGATGCGCTCAGATCGGGCGACCTGCCGGGGGCCTTGCAGAATCAGGCACAGGCCCTTTCGGCCTTGCGTCAGGGTATGAAGGACGCGGGCCAGGCGCTGGACCCCCAGCAGGCGGACCAGGGTGGCGGCGCGGCGGGGTCGGCCCTTGGCCAGGCGCCCGATCCCCTTGGCCGGACCGAGGGCGGCGCGGGCATCGCGGACCCTAATGCCGCGATCGGCACCGCGCCCTCGCTCACCCAGCGGGCACGCGACCTTCTGGACGAATTGCGGCGCAAGGCCGCCGAACAGGACCGCCCCCGCGTCGAACGCGATTATCTGCGCCGGCTGATCGACGAACCGTAGGGCCCGTCAGCCGCCGGTGGTGGCAGGCTCTTTCGAGCGGAGGCTGTCGGTTGTCGACTGCATCTTGCTGTCGAGCCAGGACCTGATCCCGTCGATGCCCGAAGAATAGGCGCCGAGCGCGGGCGCGAGCGCCGGCACGGCCGAGGCGATGGGCGCGGCAAAGATGTAGGGCAGAAGCGCCAGGATCACCACGGTCAGCGCGGTCAGGAACCCGCGCCGGAAGCCGTCGCGTCCCTGCCGGCCGGCGACGGCAAAGGCGGTTTCCGCCCCGTCCTCGCCATCGTGGTGAAGCGTGGAGTTGATTTCCTCGATGTCCGGCAGCCGGTCGCGGCGGGCCGGTTCCATCCGGCTGTCCGGGGCCGGATGGACGGGCGGCGGGGGCGGCGGAGGCGCGGCAGGGGTCGGGGTCGGGGCGACGGCAGGCGGCAGGCCCAGGTCGTCCTGCTCTTCCATCCGCTGGGCCTCGGCCTGGCGTTGGGATTGTTCGCGCGCCGCCTCTTCCTGCAGGACATTCGCCACCGCCTCGTCAAGCGGGCGCCGCGCGGGCGTCGGGCGCGGGGCGGGGGAGGGCGGGGGACTTGCGTCCGGCTCATGACCGGCCAGAAGCTCATCGTCAAAGTCCGCCTCAGTGGCTGCCTCAGCGGCTGCCTCGCGCGGCGGCGCGGCGGCAATGGGTTCGGCCCCTTCGGGCAACTGGAACCAGGTGTGGCCACAGGACGAACACTGGACATCCCGCCCCTCGGCAGGGATCACGGCGGCGTCCACCTCATACTGGGCGTCGCAATTCGGGCAAGTGAGCCGCATCGGACCTCTGCTCGTCACTGGCGCATCACACGGCCTTTCTGGCCTTTGGCGTCGGCCTGTTGTAGCAAGCCCGAAGCCCCGGTCCAAGTGCCCGAACGTTTGCAGGCGGCAGAAAGGTCGCGCGCGTGGCGGGCGGCGCACTTTAGGGGCGCAGAACAGGCGGGCCGTCCGGGCGGGGCGGCGGGAAGGCGGACGTTGATCGAATTTCACGACCTGTCGCTCGGCTATTCGGGCCGGGTGCTGATGAGCGGGGTGACGCTGAAGCTCATGCCCGGCTCGTTCCATTTCCTGACCGGGCCGTCGGGGTCGGGCAAGACCTCGCTTCTGAAGTTGTGCTATGGCGAGCTGAAGGCGACCTCGGGCCGGGTCGAGGTCTTCGGGCAGGACATCGGCACCATGGCGCGCGACCAGGTGGCGCTGATCCGGCGGCGGATCGGGATCGTGCATCAGGATTGCCAGTTCCTGGACCATCTGCCGATGGCGGAAAACATCGCCCTGCCGCTCGAGGTGGCCGGACAGGTCGCCGATGCACGGGCGATGGACGAGCTTCTGGCCTGGGTCGGGCTTTCGGGCCAGGCGCGGGCGCTGCCGCCGCAACTGTCGGGCGGCGAGCGCCAGCGGGCGGCCCTGGCGCGTGCGGTGATGGGCGCGCCGGACATCATCCTGGCCGACGAGCCCACGGGCAATATCGACTGGGAGATGTCGCAGCGGCTTTTGCGGCTCATGACAGAGCTGAACCGGATGGGTAAGACGGTGGTTGTGGCGACGCACGACCTGAATCTGATCCGGGTCGCGAAATCGCAGGTCGCGGCGCGGGTGCTGCGCATCCAGGGCGGGCGGGTGCAACTGGCGGGGGCGGATCTGTGACCAAGCCGAACCTCGGGTCCAGCCTTCGCCGCCTGATCGCCGGCCGCCGCCGGGCGGACCGGGTGGTGCCGCCGTCGGGCCATACCGCGACGCTGACCACGCTGACTTCTGCCGCCATGGCCTTCCTTGCCGTCTTCGCGCTTGCGCTCTCGATCGCCACGGGCCGCCTTGCCGACCGCTGGTCGCAGGCGCTGACCCAGACGGCGACGGTGCGCATCTCGGCCCCGCCGGAACAGATGCAGGCGCAGACGGAGAAGGTGCTCGACGTCCTCAAGACCACGCCCGGCGTGTCGGCGGCGCGGGTGATGGAGCCGGACGAGATCAAGCGGCTGCTGGAGCCCTGGCTCGGCCCCGACCTGCCGGTCGACGCGCTGCCCCTGCCGCAACTGGTCGAGGTTGCGGAAGCGCCCGAGGGGATCGACGGTTCCGGCCTGCAGATGCGGCTGACGGCCGAGGCGCCGGGTGCGATCCTTGACGACCACCTGCGCTGGCGTCAGCCCCTGGTGTCGTCGGCCAGTCGCGTGCGCATCCTCGGCCTTTTGTCGCTGGCGCTGATCGGGGGGGCCACGGCCGCGCTCATCACGCTGGCGACGCAGGCTGCGCTGGCCGCGAACGGGCAGGTGATCCGCACCCTCAGGCTGGTCGGTGCGCGCGACGGCTATATCGCGCGGGCCTTCGTCAGGCGCTTCACGGTCCGGGCCTTCATGGGGGCGCTCGCCGGGACGGTGCTGGGCATGGCGGCGATCGCGCTTCTGCCGGCGGCGGCGCCAGAGGGCGGTTTCCTGACCGGGCTGGGGTTCACGGGCATCGAATGGGGCTGGCCGCTTCTTCTGCCGGTTCTGGCCGCGGTGGTCGCGTTCCTGTCGACGCTTGCGGCCGCGTTCCAGACACTTCGAACCGTGAGGTAGGTCCATGAGGCTTGCGCTGCAATATGTCCTGTCGGTCATCTTCATCGGCCAGATGTACCTGGCGATGCTGGTGCTGGCGATCTGGTTCACGCCCTTCGTCCTTTTCCGGCGCGAGGCGGCCTATGACGCCGTCCACACCTATTGTCGCTGGGTGCGCTGGTCGGCTGCGCGGCTTGTCGGCCTGCGCAGCGAGATCAGGGGCGAGGTGCCGCAGACCGAGGTGCTGATCGCCTCGAAGCACCAGTCGTTCTTCGACATCATCCTGATCGTCTCGGCGGTGCCGCGGCCGAAGTTCATCATGAAGAAAGAGCTGCTCTGGGCGCCGATACTCGGCTGGTATGCCAAGCAGATCGGCTGCGTGCCGGTGGACCGGGGCCGGCGGAGCGAGGCGATGAAGAAGATGGTTGCCGACGTGAAGTCCGGCCGGGCGCTTGCCGGGCAGCTCATCATCTATCCGCAGGGCACGCGGGTCGCAGCGGGGGACACCAAGCCCTACAAGGCCGGGGTGGGCGTCCTTTATTCCGAGCTCGGCCAACCTTGCGTTCCGGCGGCGACCAACGTCGGCGTCTTCTGGCCGCGCCACGGGCTTCTGCGCAAGCCGGGCCTGGCGGTCGTCGAGTTCCTGCCGCTGGTGCCGCCCGGCCTGACCGTGCCCGCCTTCATGGCGCGGATCGAGGCGGACATCGAAGGGGCGTCGGACCGGCTGATGGCCGAGGCGGGCTTCCGGGCGGACAGGGCCTGACCCCGTGGCGTCCGATCCCGATTTCATGGCCTATGTCCTTGACCAGGTGCGCGGGGCAGGGGGGATCTCCAGCCGCCGGATGTTCGGCGAGTATGCGCTTTACTGCGACGGCAAGGTGGTGGGCTTCGTCTGCGACAACCGGCTGTTTCTGAAGCCGCTGCCAGAGGTTCTGGCGCTGGTCGAGGCGCCGGATTTCGCGCCGCCCTATCCCGGGGCAAAGCTCTATCTGGCGCTTGACGGCGATGTGGACGATCCCGACCTCGTGGCGCGGCTGGTGCGCGTGGCCGCCGATGCCCTGCCGGCCCCGAAACCCAAGGTGAAGCGGCCCCGGAAGGGGTGAGCGGGCCGTTTGACGGCAGGTGTAGGTCTTCGGTCCGGGTGGCAGAGGCCGTTGACTCTGCCATGCGTTGCCTTCGCCTTTTGTCCCGGCCGATGGCCCCAAGGCCATCGGCCAGCGCCCGCCCCGCCATCGGCGGGCGCTCCCGCGCCCACCGGGGCAGGCGCCGGCCTTTGTCGGTGAGTGACATGAGCGGTCCAGCGGAGCTGTTTCCACACGGGCCGGGGGAAACGCGATGCGTTTCCTGATCCCGCCCGAGCCTGGCCGTCCCAAATGGGCCCGCTGACGGGTCCCGGGCCCCCCAAAGGGCCGCCGCCTTGCTGCCCAATTGCCTGAAAAGCCACAGCGGCGCGGGGGTTTGGCTATCGGGGCGGCTTTTTCTGGACCGGGGCCGGGGCTTTGGCTAAAGTCCCGACGAACGGGGCGGCATGACCCCGGCGACTGAGGCGAAAGATGGTGTTTCCCGAGCGGTTTCAGGATCTTCCTGACTACGCTTTCACACGTCTGCGGAAGCTGCTCGACCCCCATCCGCCGGGGGCCGATCCCGTCCTCATGACCATCGGCGAGCCACGCCACCCGATGCCGCCCTTCGTGGCTGAGGTGCTGGAGGCGCATGTGAAGGAGTTCGGGGTCTATCCGCCGAACGACGGGTCGACGGAACTTCTGGAGGCGATCAGCGGCTGGCTGGCCCTTCGCTATGGCGTCACGCTCGACGATGACCGGATCATGGCGCTGAACGGCTCGCGCGAGGGGCTGTTCGACGCCTGCCTCGCGCTTTGTCCCGAGGTGAAGGGCGGGGGCCGCGCGGCGGTCCTGATCCCGAACCCTTTCTACCAGCCCTATGCCGCCGCGGCGCTGTCTGTCGGGGCCGAACCCGTCTACGTGCCCGCGACCGCCGCGACGGGCTTCCTGCCGGATTACGAGGCGCTGCCCGATGCGGTCCTGCGCCGCGCTGCGGTCGCCTACCTGTGTTCGCCGGCCAATCCGCAAGGCGCCATCGCCCCGCGCGACTATCTGCACCGCATGATCCTTCTGGCGGAACGCTACGGCTTCACGCTTCTGGCTGACGAATGTTATTCCGAGATCTGGCGCGACGCACCGCCGCCCGGCGCGCTCGAGGTTGCGGCGGACATGGGGGCGGGGGCCGAGACGGTCGCGGTCTTTCATTCGCTCTCGAAACGCTCGAACATGCCGGGGCTTCGGTCGGGGTTCGTGGCGGGCGGCCCGGAAACCATCCGCCGGTTCCGCCAGCTGCGCTCTTACGGCGGCGCGCCCTTGCCCTTGCCCTTGCAGCGCGTGGCGGCGCGGGCCTGGGGTGACGAGGCGCACGTGGACGAGAACCGCGCGCTCTATCAGGAAAAGTTCGCGATTGCCGACCAGATTTTCGCCGGGATTCAGGGCTACAAGGGACCAGAGGGCGGCTTCTTCCTCTGGCTGCCGGTGCCCGACGGCGATGGCGAGGCGGCAGCCCTGAAACTCTGGCGCGAGACGGGGGTGCGGGTCCTGCCCGGCGCTTACCTCGCGCGGGACGTGGGCGGCCACAACCCCGGCCAGGGCTATATCCGCGTGGCACTCGTCGCGCCGAAAGACGACATGCAGGACGCGCTCATCCGGTTGCGCGACTGCCTTTACGGACAGGGACTTTAGTATGGCTTCGTACCAGGCAAGGCGGCGCGATCCGCTGGTTGACCAGAAAACCCAGGCTGCGATCGAGCGGCGGGGCAAAGAGCTTCTGGGCGCGATCCTGATCGGCGCGGCGCTGATGGTCGCCCTGATGCTGGTCAGCTATTCGCCCGACGATCCGAGCTGGTTCACCGCCTCGGACAAGCCGGTGCAGAACCTTCTGGGCACCTTCGGCGCGGGGATCGCCGCGCCCCTCTATGTCGTCGCCGGGCGGGGCGCCTGGGGGATCGTGCTTCTGTTCGCGGTCTGGGGCGTCAGGCTGATGACCCACCGGGGCGAGGACCGGGCGCTGTCGCGGTCGATCTTCGCGCCGATCGCCATCGCCATGCTGTCGGTCACCTTCGCCACCCGCGCCGACGGGTTCGGCTATGACCAGAGCTTCCGGCTGGGAGGCCTTTTCGGCGACATGGTGCTGGGCGCGCTACTGGGGATCGTGCCGGAGAGCGGTTCTGTCAGCCTTGCCATGACCTTCCTTCTGGTCGGTGCGGTGACGCTTGCCCTGATGCTTTACGTCCTGGGGTTCGACCGGGCCGAGCTGGCCGCGATCCGGCGGCGGGCGGTCTATGGCGCGATCATGGGCTATGACCGGCTGATGCGGGCTGCGGGGACCGGGGCCGCCATGTCGATGCGCACCGCGCAAGGCCTGCAGGAACGCCGGCGCGCGGCGCAGGCCGAACGCGCGGTGGTTGCCGACGAACTGCCCCTGACCGAGGACGAGGCGCCCCAGCCGAAGAAGGGGCTTCTGAAGCGGTTCCTGGTGCCGGCGGCTGCGGCCGACGTGGCCGATGCGATGGAGCCCGAGCTTGTCGAACGTGAACCCGCCGCCGCCGTCTGGACGACCGAGGCACCGGATTCCGCCCAGCTCAGCGCCCGGATCAGCGATGCGGTCCGCGCCAAGATGGGTGCCGTCGCGGGTGCCGCAGCCGCCGGTGCACGGGTCGAGCCGGTCCTGACGCGCGGCCCGATCCCGGTCGTGCGGCCCGAGCCTCCCCTGCGCGGGGCCGACCTGCCGCGCGCCGACAGCGAACTGACCCGCAACGCCTTTGCCCATATCGACGAAGAGGCGGACGAGGACGAGGCCGACTGGCCCGCCGACGTGGCCCCCGCGCCCCGCACGGCTGCGTCCGAGCCGCGCCGCGCCGTCGTCCATCATGGCGGCCGCAAGGTCCCCCAGCCCTCGCGCCAGGCCGAGGCCGAGGCGCAGCCGCGCCTCAGCCTTGGGGAGGCCGCGCCTCAGGGTTACGAACTGCCGCCGCTGTCGCTTCTGGCCAGCCCCTCGACCGTGCAGCGCCACCAGCTTTCGGACGAGGCGCTCGAGGAAAATGCGCGCATGCTTGAAAGCGTGCTCGACGACTATGGCGTCAAGGGCGAGATCGTCAGCGTGCGCCCCGGCCCGGTCGTCACCATGTATGAACTGGAACCCGCGCCGGGCCTCAAGGCCAGCCGGGTCATCGGCCTGGCCGACGACATCGCGCGGTCCATGTCCGCCCTTTCCGCCCGAGTCTCGACGGTGCCGGGCCGGTCGGTCATCGGCATCGAGCTGCCGAACGCGCACCGCGAAAAGGTGGTCCTGCGCGAGATCCTGTCCTCGCGCGATTTCGGCGACGGCAACCAGCGCCTGCCGCTCGCGCTCGGCAAGGACATCTCCGGCCAGCCGGTCGTCGCGAACCTGGCCAAGATGCCGCACCTGCTGATCGCGGGCACCACCGGCTCGGGCAAGTCCGTGGCCATCAACACCATGATCCTGTCGCTTCTCTACAAGCTGACGCCCGAGGATTGCCGGCTGATCATGATCGACCCGAAGATGCTGGAACTGTCCGTCTATGACGGCATCCCGCACCTTCTGTCGCCCGTCGTCACCGACCCCAAGAAGGCCGTCGTCGCCCTGAAATGGGTCGTGGGCGAGATGGAGGAGCGCTACCGCAAGATGTCGAAGATGGGCGTGCGCAACATCGACGGCTACAACGGTCGCGTGCGCGAGGCGCTGGCCGCGGGCGAGATGTTCAAGCGCACCGTCCAGACCGGGTTCGACGAGGAAACCGGCGATCCGGTCTTCGAGACAGAGGAATTCGAGCCGAAGCCGATCCCCTACATCGTCGTCATCGTCGACGAGATGGCGGACCTGATGATGGTCGCCGGAAAAGAGATCGAGGCCTGCATCCAGCGGCTGGCGCAGATGGCGCGGGCGTCGGGCATCCACCTGATCATGGCGACGCAGCGGCCGTCCGTCGACGTCATCACCGGCACGATCAAGGCGAACTTCCCGACGCGCATCTCGTTCCAAGTCACGTCGAAGATCGACAGCCGGACGATCCTGGGAGAGATGGGCGCCGAGCAGCTTCTGGGCATGGGCGACATGCTCTACATGGCCGGCGGCAGCCGCATCACCCGCGTCCACGGGCCCTTTGTCAGCGACGAAGAGGTCGAAGAGATCGTCACCCACCTCAAGAGCTTCGGGCCCCCCGACTATATGGCGAGCGTGGTCGAGGGCGGCGACGAGGACAAGGAGGCCGACATCGACCTGGTCCTTGGCCTTGGCGGCAACACCGACGGCGAGGACGCCTTGTATGACCAGGCCGTGGCCGTCGTGCTGAAGGACCGCAAGGTGTCCACGAGCTACATCCAGCGCAAGCTGGGCATCGGCTACAACAAGGCCGCGAAACTGGTCGAGCAGATGGAGGACCAGGGGGTCGTCAGCATGGCGAACCATGTGGGCAAGCGGGAGATATTGGTGCCGGAGGGGTGAGGGGGGGGTGCCTTTAGAATAAGGAAAGTTCGTTAATGATCTTCACACAAACCTGCCGTGGCGTCGCGATACTGCTTGCCTTAGCGTCTGCCGCGACCTTTGCCCTTAATGTTTACTTTGAACCGCGCCGGGTTTGCCGGAGGCTCCAACTCCTGAGTAGGATGGAGCATCATGAGCAAGACAACGAACAAGTTTTCCCCTGAAGTGCGCGAACGTGCCGTGCGTCTGGTCCTCGAC